>TARA_B100001115_G_scaffold185094_1_pt1 | contig 50141 bp, 49 predicted proteins | sample TARA_B100001115 | Tara Oceans TARA_B100001115 (sample SAMEA2622652) | marine metagenome | biome: marine biome (ENVO:00000447); feature: surface water layer (ENVO:00002042); material: "saline water (ENVO:00002010), including plankton (ENVO:xxxxxxxx)" | depth 5 m | reverse complement strand
CTCACTGGCGAGGCATACCTCGGTACTTGGACAATTATAGGGGGTCCTTTGATGCTAATTGGGGCCATCCTAGTCACCCTGGAAGAAGGAATGGGGGATTCAGAATCAGACACGTATTCATGAACCTCATGCCTCTCGCAGGCCCGTGAACAAAACGCACCTGTTGGTCACCAATGATGATGGGATAGAAGCAGATGGCCTTGTCGCACTAGTTACTAGGCTACACAATGAGGGTCACCCGATAGTGGTTCTAGCACCACAGAAAGAGCAGTCCGCAACAGGGATGAAGCTGACACTTTCCAGCGGCATGAAATTTACCGAGAGGACCGATATCGCAGACTCCATAGTCAACGACAACGGCCCTCCTCTGAGGATGTTCTCACTTGATGGGAGCCCGTGCGACTGTGTGATAGTGGCTCTCGAAGGGGGTTTGAAGTCGTGGGCTCCCGAAATTGATCCGATGCTTTGTATCTCCGGGATTAATCACGGCCCCAACTTATCGGTCGACGTACTTCACTCGGGTACTGTTTCCGCTGCTAGGGAGGCATCACTCTATGGGATGCCAGCAATAGCTACCAGCCTCGCAACCTATAGGCACAGGCGGTTCGATGACAGCCTCTCGGTGATCGTCGATCTAATCGATAGGTGCTCTAGGTCTCTCCCTGATTCCCTCCCAAATCTGCTTAGGCCCAATGGAACTGCAAACGCTCCCCATGGCAAAGAAATTACTGACGTAATACTGTCCGCCTTCCACCATGGGGACCTTTTCCTTAATGTCAACACTCCCGAAAAATGGAACGGTGAGGTCTCCACGGTTTCCCTCGGGGCGAGATGGTACAGGAGCGCATCTGACATGGACGAGGTCCCAAGTAATGGTATCGAATTCGAGGTTGGGGCCGCGACCATAGTCGAGGAGGATATTCCTGGAACGGATTGCAATGCCATAAACAACAATTACACATCTATCACGCCTCTGGGAAGTTGGCCAAGTAACCACCCCCTTGGAATAGACAACGAGACTCTCAAACAAGCAACATTGGAGTCTTCAGATGGATTTCCCTACTGGATCTGAGAATCAATGTGATAATGAACTATGGTTATGCAAGAGTGACCCTGCAGCCATGTTTTCCCGAGGGAAATTGAAATCGCACCTTCCATATCCCGCTTTTCCAATTCAAGTAGCATGTCATCTGAGAGGATGAATCCACATTTTCCCTCTATATTGGTATCCGATATGTCATCCCCTTCTCTATCCAGAACATAGCACTTAACGCCTTCATCTTGCCATTCTGAAAGTGTTTGAGTGATATCTCCGCCCGATTGCCTAATTCCAGAAGAGACGTCCTCGAAGCGACCTATCGGAGGTACAGGGGTCCTGATAAGTGACTTGAAATGGCCAGATATGGACCTCTCATCGGGCCTTACTCCTCTAAGGTCACTTCCATCTAGGAAAACTCTCCTAGGAGCCCCAGTGCCCATAAGATGTACAATAATTTGAGTGTCATTCCTTATGCCATGAGAGAGGAAGAGTGCAGAATTTATCGCCCTAGCTATGACATCCATCCTTCCTCCAGATCCCGGTAGGTCGTTGAGATTTAGATTTCCAGAACTGGGTGCCCTGTTAGCGATTATCGCAAACCTGCGGTTCAGGGAATCACCCCATTCCCAAGTCTACATCATCTAAGTCCATCATGGATTGCATCTGCTTTCTGAATCTCCTGTCCCCCTTCATGCCACGCATCATCTTCCTGCTTCTGTTGTATTGTGCAAGCAACTCTTTCACGTCCTTTTCCGTGACGCCAGAGCCCCTTGCTATTCTCCTGATCCTGCTAGATTTCAGGACCAATGGCTCATCCTTCTCATGCTGAGTCATGGAGTCCATGATGACCCTGAACTTCTCCAGATTACTCTGCATCTGCTTCTTCTGGCCCCTGCTTAGATTCCCCATTCCTCCAAACATACTGTCTGGCAGATGGGAAAGTAACTTGTCCATAGTTCCAATCTTGCTCATCATTTCCATTTGTGAGTACATATCAGTTAGAGTGAACCTTCCTGACATCATTCTTTGAGTGATCCTCATAGCTTCGTCTTGATCCAAATCCTCTGGGGTCAGGTCAATCAGACCTTTGATGTCACCCATCCCGAGTAATCTGGAAATGAAACGATCAGATTCGAACTTCTCAAGGTCCTGTATTCTTTCGCCCTCTCCCACGAAGACTATGGGTGCCCCTGTAGCTGAAACGGCGCTCAATGCCCCACCCCCTCTCGCTGTCCCGTCAAGCTTGGTAACTATGGTTCCAGTCACGCCTACCAGATTGTGAAATGTCTCAGCAACAGGCCCCGCTGCTTGACCTACTTGTGCGTCTATAACAAGGAACCTTTCCGTAGCATTAGCAATTTCAGCTATCGAGACCAGCTCTTCTCTCAAGGAGTCGTCCAGACTATCTCTTCCCGCTGTGTCAATGATGACTACATCAGAATTTTTGAATTCCCTGAGCCCATTCCTAACTATCTTAGATGCGTCTTCCTCGCCCGGCTCCCCGTATACCTCGACCCCCGTGCCTTCCAACAATTGGCAGAGCTGTTCGTAAGCCCCGGGCCTATGGGTATCTGCTTCTATTACCGAAACCTTGACTCCGTGCCTCTTTCGCCACCAATCGGCGACTTTTGCCGTCGTAGTTGTCTTACCCTGTCCGTAAAGTCCCACCATCAAAATGGTCTCATTGTGAGGCCTGATATCCCTAGGTGGCCCTAGGAGCCTTACAAGCTCCGTGTAGATGATATTCATTGCATGAGTTTCCAGTTTAGTTCCGGGCCGAGGTTCCTCCTCCATCACTCTCCTTTCCACTTTCTCAGTCAACTCTTTGGTCTGCCTTACATTGAAGTCAGCCTCAAGTAAGGCTCTTCTCAGCGACTTACTTAGCTCTCTGAGTGTTTCCTCATCTACCTCTCTCTTTCCCCTCAGTAGGCCAGCCGATCCGAGGATTTTCCTCTTCAAGCCGTCCAGCGCCATGCTAATGGGTCCCGATAGGGTGGTTTGAACATTGTCCGAGGCAGATGCACTCAAATGCCCGGTGCCATGGCACGACATGGCGACGGGGTTATGGCAAACACAGCTCGCTTTCGCCATAGGGATAATCGGAGTTTTCGTTGGCTGGCGCGGTTCGATAGCTAGGATGACCGGTTTTTTCGATCTATCTGGCTCCGTGAAGTACCTTCTTTTCGGTATTGTTTCGGGTATGCTTCTTGCATCAGCGGCCGATACGATGATACTAGCTGGCATCATTACGGAGCAAGTCAACATCGTTACAGCCACATCATACGCTCTATTGATTGCAATAGCCGAGTCTGCATTCGTCCTGTTCCTACTGGGAAGGCCGAGAAACGTAGCACTCAGAGCATCTCCTCTTTTCGGATGGACTCTGGGCCTGGGAATCGGGGCGATGCAAGCTTCAGTCCTTGCGTTCAGACTCTTTGATGAAGACCTAAACTCGTCGTTCTCTGGATTTACTGCATACTCAATTTTAATCGCGTTGATTATTTCAATTACTGCGTGCACGGGTCACGCGGTACTATCAACATACCAAGGCGCAATGATACTGGAACCAAGGAGACTGGGCCCATTCTTTTCCACATCAATACTTAGGACGGCACTCATACTGTCTCTCATTCTTTCGATATATACACCTGTAATTCTTGTCGCGCCTTTAACCGCAGTTGTGGCCGCCTGGGCGCCTTCCCAACAGAGATGGCTTCCGTCTGGCCTTACTCCTGCTGCCAAGCAGGCTTTTAGGAGAACAACTAGGCAATCAGAGAGGCATAAAGAGGCCTCAATAAATAGAACAAGGGGCACTCCTGTACTGGAGGAGGAATAGTCCATAAACCCCAATTTGGGCAATTTATCAGACATGCCTCATGCGCATGATTATAGCCATCAGGTATGGAGTAGTGTACAATGAGGGTCATAATAGCGGGAGCGGGGGAGGTAGGCAGGGGTGTTGCCGCCGCTTTGCGCCAAGAAAGAAGAAGCGTGGCACTCATAGACCCCGATCCATCTGCAATTAACGAATCCCAATACCTTGACTGCCTACTAATTACAGGAAGCGCCCTCTCCAGAGACTCTCTGATGAGAGCGGGAATCAGTGATGCTGAGATATTCATAACAGCTACTAATGATGATATGATCAACCTTCTTGGGTGCTCCTTCGCCAAGAAGGTATACAGTGAGCTTGTTGGTGAAAGGAATGCTTCCGGGCTCCGTACAATAGCGAATATCAGTGACCCTTCCTTGGATCATCCATCTAGAGGGGCCGGACCACTAAGTAACTGGACAAGGGCTGACCACATTGTTACCGCTGTAGACGAAATAGTAGACCAGCTCGCAGCAAGCTTGTTGGCACCCTCTATAGATGAGATTCTACCTCTGGGAGGGTCCTCATGGATCGCATCAACGGAGGTGACAAACTCCTCCGCATTGATTGGTACGACAACTGGGGAGGTGGGCGGAATATTCGCCGGCATGCCGTCTATTTACGCAATCAAGAAAGCCGAGGAAAAGGGAACACTGTCCAAAGGTGATGAGATCATTGAACCAGGGGATATCCTAGTTTTCGTCTCGAACTCAACCGACCAGTTTTCCCAAATCACAAGAAGTGTAGGAAAGTCGGACCCCGAACTAAAAGAGAAAGCCCAAGTTGCTGTCTTTGGTGCTAGTCAGTTCGGAGTCAGACTTTCTGATTACTACCTTAGAAGCGGTCACAGCGTGGTTGTGATAGAGCCCGAATTGGATCTTGCGAACGAGCTTGTAGGCTCCAGCGTAGGGAATAGTAAGAGGTTGGACGTTATACATGGAGATCCCCAAGATGAAGATCTGCTCAGGGAGCTGGATATTCACAACCACGACATCGCCGTTGCCGCTCTGGAAGACGATAACCTCAATATTGCCATTTCAATGAGGGCCAAAGATAAGGGCGTGCAAAGAACAGGTCTTGTTCTAAGGGACAGGGCACTGGTAGATGCAGTGCATAGAATCGGCTCTATCAACCCCGTAAGTAGACGGCAAGTCGTAGTAACTGGAATACTGAAATCTATTCACATGAATGTACCAGGCACGTTCCAAGTGATTCCAAACGTTCCCGAGGTAATCTCAATATCCGCGGAGGTCAAAGAAGAACAGGGAATAGAGGGTTGGTCGGTTTCGAAAGTTGAGTCTAAATTAGGAGCAAGAGTGGCAATGATAGACAGGCAGGACTTTGATGGCAAAATATCAGTCCTCGACCCCAACGATGTAGAGACTATCCTGCTCGGAGACCGGCTCTATATCCTCTTGCTAAAAGAACACCTGAAGAAGCTGGAAAAGAGCCTCGGGAGCTAACCATGCGCTGGGACGTCGTAGGCTTCATTCTTGGTTGGACGATAAGGTTGGTCGCCCTCCCACTGGCACTGGTTGCGGCGTACAGTTGCTACTTGGAAGCAGAAGGTTATGAGTTCGCAATTAGAGCATATTTGATTCCACTAATATTGGCCGCGGTTGTCGGTCAGAGTCTCGTTTCACTAGCCAGGGGCGCAGATATCGCCTCTAGGCTAAGGGACAGGGAAGCCTTCGCTTCTGTCGCTCTAGGATGGATTCCCGTGGTTTTGCTAGGAGCACTACCATACTGGTTGGGCGGGGTATTCTATGGCCCAGCAGAGCTCTCCATGGATTCAGTTGCTGTGACTGACGTGTTGTCGGGGGCGATTCACTCATGGTTCGAATCTATGTCTGGCTTCACGACCACTGGCTCGACAGTGATTGATCACGCAACCAGCCCACGGTGCACCGAGGGTAGTGACTGCATAAGCTCCCAGCCACAGAGCTTGATTCTATGGAGGTCTCTCACACAATGGCTAGGTGGCATGGGAGTAATCATGCTGGGTCTACTGATTCTTTCTCAAGCTCTGGGCGGAGGGATGTCATTGGCAAGAGCCGAGCTAACAGGCCCTTCTCTGTCTAGATTGGGACCATCCCTGCAATGGACCGCCAGAAGGCTATGGACAATATACATCGTCCTGACTCTGATTGAGATGATACTCCTAAGATTCGTAGGTGAGATGGGACTATTTGATTCGGTCAATTATGCACTGACCACACTTTCCTCAGGAGGATTCGGAACTTCTGATAATGGGATTATGGCTTTCGACTCTGCCAGGATTGAAGTAATCTTGATGGTATTCATGGTACTGACCTGCATTAACTTTAGCTTGCTGCACCTTATTCTCGCAGGTAGATCGAAAGAGGCGTTCAAGGACGGAGAGGTGAGGAGCTACCTGTTCATACTTACCATAGCTTGGTTGGCGATGGCATTCAACATATTCCAGTCAGGATCACAAGACCTAGGCTTTCTGGAGACTGTGAGACACTCAATGTTCCAAGCGATATCCATATCCAGTACTGGATACTCATCAGCCGATTTCGCCACTTGGCCACTATTCAGCCAATTTGTACTTCTGCTACTGATGATAATCGGGGCCACAGCGGGTTCCACTGGTGGGGGTCTGAAGGTACTCAGGATTAGGATCGCATTCGAGCTTTCAAAGAGGGAAATTCTGAAGATCATACAGCCCAAGAAAGTAGTTGCCATCAGATTCAACGACGAAGTAATAGACGAGAAGAGAATCTGGACGGTACTTGGAATGCTGAGCTCCTGGACAGTGCTCGTCACAGCATCAATACTAGCCTTCTCTCTGCTAGAGCCCTCATTGAATATGACAGACGTCCTCTCTGTATCCCTATCACTACTCGGAAACACAGGTCCGGCATTGGGGGCATTTGGCCCTACTGCCACATGGGCATCCCTCGGGGAGCCCTCGTTGGTTATCGCTTCTCTTTTGATGTGGCTCGGACGTCTGGAGCTTCTGACGGTTTTGGTATTGTTGCATCCCAAGACATGGAGAAGCGACGTCTAGAACGAGTCAAGTGTGAATTGCTTCCCTTTAGTTTCTGGCTCATCCGAAGAAGGGCTAGTAACGTTATCCTCAATCACCAGCTCAGGTATCTCATTCTCATCATCTAACTGCTCAAATTTCTTGATTACGGCTTTTCCTTGCCTACTGCTCTTGGCGATGCCGTGCAGAGACAGGTGCTCTTCCACGCCCAGACCCATCTTTCTTGCCAGACTGAAATCTAGGGGATCTCCTCCTAGGGACTCATCATGGACAGCTAGAATCAGGGGCCAAAGCTCCTCCCTGAAGGACGAGCGACTGGTGGACACACTCTCTGACATAGAGGCAACCACGTTTACTGTCCTCCATGATTCACCTCCCCTGCGAAGGAAGTCCGGGTATCCAAGATAGGGGTCAGTAGTTATGGGCTTCTGAGACACGGCGGCTTGGGAAGTGAGGGCAGAACCCCAGTACCAAGACCTGAAGGCTCTATTCGTAAATTTCGTGGCCAGTGACTTATCTGCCAGTTCCATGGCTTCGCTGATTGTCGAGAGGCCCCTGGTATCGAACACGGACAAATTATTCCATGAAAACCAAGCCAGCATTTGATCCGGGTCTTTGTCACTGTTTCTGAGAATCTCAGAAGCCTCAGCCCCACTCCTGCTGGCATAGATTTCCTTCATCGCTCTGAAGACGTCTATCTGGGAATCCCTGATTGCGACAGTGCTCAGGCCCCTTACCTCATCCACGGTGATGAATCCTTCAGCTAAAGTCGACGTAGCTTGAATATCTCTGACCAAAGCACGTAGGTCCCCCGGATTTCTGGAGATTATCTCCTCGAGTGCCCCGGGGTCAATTTTGACTCCTTCTCTATCTAGTATCCTGTATGCAATCTTCCTCATGTCATTAGGACTGACCCTCTTGAACTGAATCATTTCAGCTACTCTTAGTATCCTATCCCTGTTCATCCTCCAGGACCTTCCACCTCCCCAGAGCCTCATTGGATCGTTACAGGTCATTATGACCGGTTGCTTGGAAATCTCGAGAAGATTCATCAGCTCCGCTTTTCCGCCGGAATCACCTGATATTGAGGACGCATCATCGTCGGGAGACAAGGATCTGCCAATCCTCTCCTCTGAAATCTTCGAGAATCCCCCTGCTAGGTGATCGACCTCATCTAGTAGGATTATGGTTTTTCCATCCGGAACCGAGCCACTAGAGAATAAATCCAAGGATATATGCTGAGATCCTCTGGTCGCGGCTCTTCTTATGGATGCGGCGTTCCTTTCCTCTGAAGCGTTCAGCTCAATTATCGCCCACCCTTTTTCTGAAGCGACAGCCTTAGCGATGGTTGTCTTTCCTACGCCAGGTGGACCTGAAAGGAGGATCCCCCTCTTTTTCGGTAATACATTTCCTGTCCAGCTTTCCAACCACTGCCTTATCGACCTTATTTGCGGGCTATTGCCTTCCATCTCCCTAATCGTGTTCGGACGGTATTTCTCTGTCCAGTCCTGCTCGTCACCGGTCTCGGACACAGCCCACCGTAGGGACGGGACCCCATGAAGATTGGGAGTCAGAACAATGATTCAATCGTTGAGTTGGATATGTGCCTGTACAGATCATCCGAGGAAACCCTCACCTGTACCTGATCATCCCTCCGCCTGATGGTTACGGTTCCATCTTGCAGGGTGGTATGGTCAATCGTGACTGCCCATGGAATCCCAATCTCATCGGCTCTTGCGTATCTTTTACCAATAGAGCCCGAACTATCCATGTCAATCTGGACCCCTCTTAGTGAGACGAGCTTGTCGAATAGCTCCTTTGCGAATTCACCCATTCCTTCCTTGTCGAAGAGTGGCATTATGGACAAATCGTAGGGCGAGATGGTCCTATCAAGCCTCAGGGTAACATACTCCTCCTCATCTTTGCCGTCTTCGACGTATGAATGATCCAGAAGGTGCCAAATTATCCGGTCTATTCCGAAAGCGGGCTCGATCACGTGAGGGGTGAACCACTCTCCATGAACATTCCTGTCTTCCTTGGTAATCGTTGCCATGTCGCTCGTTATCTCCACTTCCGAGCCATCTCTTAACGTGAGTGTGAATGGGAATGATGAAGGAACTTCCTCTAATTCGGACAATATAGAAGATACTTCCCCTGCCCGTTGTCTGAATACTGGCCCGATTACTGATCCAACCGGTGAAAGCTTCACCCCTGTTATCTTCTTGGGGGTGTCGAATTGCCGCCAAGACCTCAGTAAATTTGTCCCGGAATGGGTCTCATGAGACTCCAAGTCGTGACAGGTCCTGTTAGCGATTCCTACACATTCTATCCACCCATACTCTCCGAATATTTCACAGTCCCAGCAGTCCGTGGCATAGTGAGCCATTTCTGATCCAGCATGCTGTCTGAACCTAATCTTCTTTGCATCAATCCCAATGCAAGTCAAGAACTCATAGGTCCTTAGCATGAACCACGCAACCGTACAGTGCCTGATTATTCCACGCCCGTAGGCATCACTGAATTTCATATGGACTTCTCCAGAGAAGCTCCCATCAGGGTCTGGTATCATGCATACTTCATCGATATTTCTCTCCAAATCGCCTGCTGGAGGGTCTAGGGGATCAATGAAATACTCCAGCTCTGCCATATTGAATTCTCGTAGCCTGATCATTCCTTGCCGAGGACTGATCTCATTTCTGTATCCTCTGCCCGTCTGAACGGCTCCAAAGGGAAGCTTCTGCTTGAAATGCCGATAAAGAGAAGGGAAGAGCATGAACATTCCTTGTGCAGTTTCCGGCCTCATGTAGGCCTCTCTCCCGTTGCTCATGGCCCCTATTGTAGTAGGGAACATGAGGTTCATAGGACGTGCATCTGCCCAGTCAAACTCATTACAATTTGGACACTTTACTTTGTTCGATAGAATTATCGAGTCCAGATCAGAACCATTGAGTGTATCCGGATTTGGATGCAGACCCTCAATTAAGTGGTCACTTCGAAAAACAGACTTACATGAATTACACTCTGACATATGGTCATTGAATTCGCCCACGTGTCCGCTGGCCACTAAAACAGAACGAGGGGTAATCGTCGGGGAATCGATTTCCACTATGTCTCCACCCGAGGTCCAATGATTAATCCAAGAATCAATCACCTTTCTCTTTATCCTAGCTCCTACGGGGCCATAATCTATCAGTCCAGCAATCCCCCCATAGATCTCAAACGACGGTAGAACTATCCCACGCCTACGCATCATCGATGTGAGTCGGTCCAGCCTCCTTGATTCGGCCATTGCCCCCCGACTCCACTACTTGTCTTTCAAGCCATCCTCGTGAAATGAGCCTTATCCCCCCGACTTTCGGGTTAAGCGACTTTCCGAACCGATCAAAACATGGTCGGCAGAGAAGCATTGATGTACTCATAGGAAGCCCAAACGACTGATAGGTGCCGGGAAAAATGCCTGAAATCGAATATGTAGAAGATAGGATGGAGTCCGAAGAGCTACTAGAAAGGCTCTGTCCCCCTGTAAGGAACTGGTTCAAAGACAAGTTTCCAGACTTTACAGAGCCCCAGAAGGTCGCTATACCGAGAATCCTCAATGGAGAGCATCTCCTACTCTGCTCACCTACAGGTTCTGGAAAGACTCTGACAGCGTTTCTCACTATTATTGACGACTTGGTAAGGAGATCATTGGACGGCTCTCTCCCAGATGCTGTACAATGTGTCTACATTTCTCCGATCAAGGCACTAGCCAATGACATTGAGAAGAATCTCATGGGTCCTCTAGGAGAGATAAAGGACAGGTATCTCCCAAGCAGGGCTAAGGAGATCAAGGTTGGTCTCAGAACTGGTGATACTCCTCAAAGCGAAAGAGAAAAGATGCTAAGAAAGCCACCCCATATACTGATCACCACTCCTGAATCACTGGGATTGGGTTTGGCATCCAAGAGATTCAGGCCCATCCTGGACCAGATGAAATGGTTCATCATAGACGAAATGCACTCTCTCGTCCCAACCAAAAGGGGCACACATCTGTCACTCAGTATGGCACTGATGGATTCAGTAGTTTCCTCCGATGTACAGAGGATTGGTATTAGCGCTACGATGGAGCCTTTGGATGCGGTTGCAGAATTCCTTGTTGCTAGCGATTCACGAGAATCTGATGCAGATCCTCAGAAGGTAGCCATCGCAAAGATATCAGGTGACAGGGAGCTGGATTTGGACATCATTTTACCAACGCCGAGATTTAGCTCAATTCCCGTCAAGGAAATTCTTGATCATAATGTTGACAGAATAAAGGAATTAGCTGAAGCCCACACCACCACATTGGTCTTCGTCAACACGAGGAATATGACTGAAACAGTAGTTCAGAGATTGAAAATTGCTGGGATGGAAGGCGTCGAGGGCCACCACGGATCGATGGACAAGGCAATCAGACTTGACGTTGAAAGCAAATTAAAAAACGGCCTACTTAGATGCGTGGTATCCTCTTCAAGCTTGGAAATGGGAATAGATATAGGTTCAGTGGATTTGGTGATACAAGTCGGATCTCCGGGGTCAATCGCTACAGCATTACAGAGAATCGGAAGGGCTGGACACCAAGTCGGAGGATTGCCCAGAGCCAGGTTCCTCCCAACATCTCCTCATGATCTGGTGGAGCTTGTAGCGCTTCAGATGGCCATTCTAGAAGGCGAAATGGACTTACTTAAATTCCCTGAGAATTCTCTTGACGTACTTGCACAATTCCTAATCGGTCTCACAATCATAAAGGAGTGGGACATAGATGATGCATACGAGTTAGTTGCCTCATCATGGCCGTACAGATCCCTCCCTTATGATGATTATATCGAAGTCTTGGACATGCTCGACGAAGAGAGGAGAGTTTGGCTAGATTGGGAAGATAACAGATTCGGAAAGCGAGGTTTCGCCCAGATGATCTACTACACCAACATAGGCACCATTGCCCCCGACAACAGCTATTTGGTGTTCACCGGGGATGGGACTCTAGTGGGACAGCTATCGTCCTCCTTCGTCTCTAGCCTGAGAAATGGTGATGTTTTCCTTCTAGGTGGTTCTACTTACAGGGTTGCTAGCGTAAGGGGAACGAGAGTCAACGTAACTCCTGCTACCGGCTACAGGCCAACGATTCCATCATGGACGGGTGAGGCCAATAGTCGAACCCACGAGCTTAGCCAAGCAGTCTTGAGATTACTGGGACAGGTCTCAGTAGGGGCCCGAATGGGAACGGACTACGAGCCTATTCTAACAGAGGCCCTACAGCTAAACAAGCCAGTGGCTATGGCATTGAAGCAGTTCCTGGACGAACACACTGCGACAACATTTCAGGTCCCTTCCAATGACAGAATACTAATCGAGCAGGTAGACTCTCCCCTCCCAACCTATGTAGTCACGACCTGTAGAGGTAGGGCTTTCAATCTGGCTCTTGGTTACCTGTTTGCAGGAATCGCGTCCAAAGAGAACATAATTATCCATGAGCTTTCTTTCGATGAAAATGGGTTTTTAGCAAAGCTCAGTCATGAGGTTGAGATTTCTAAAATTCCTGAAGTATTCAGAAATGATACCAGTGAAGATATCCTCCAAAGGTACATGATGGACTCCCAACTTTTCTCCAAGAGATTCAGGGAGGTTTCGTCTAGGAGCATGTTGAATCCTAGAAGAATAGGGGCCGAGGAAGTAAGCCCAAAGCAATTCCAACAGAAAGCCGAGGCCATAATGACAAAGCATAGACAAATGGACGGGTCAGTAATCATCCGTGAAGCAATGAGTGAGATTCTGACCGGTGACTTAGACATGGACCAACTTAGTAAATTCATCTCTAGGATGGATAGTGAGGACGTTAGGATAGTCCATAGACATGTGAAAATGCCATCTCCGCTGGGGATGACATTATTCATGTCGGCATTTGAGGATTTGCTAAGCCTAAGGACTAGAGCATATCTGATTAAGGACGTAGACCCAGAAATTCTCAGGCGCTTGCTAGGGGCCAGGTCCCTCGCAACAGATCTGGATAGGGACACAATCTCGGACTACTATCAATCCAAAGTAGCTGTACCGAAGAATGCAATCGACCTATTGAGATTGATGGATATGGGAGGCGGTTTGGAACGTGGCCTAACCAATCCTCTTTACAACTCAAAGCTCAGTGAGATAGAAATATCCACTATCAGAGAGTGGGTTCACGAGCTCGCAGAGAGGGGACTAATAACCAAGGTTCGCAATACTAATCACGAACAGATCGATGACAAATGGTTCTCAATGAGGATGGCAGGAGTCCACGGCACACTGGGTTGTCTTGCTGTTGCAGGAGCATCTGAGATGGAAGATTTGAGAGCGCTGTATACAGGGGGACTGACTTATGAGATAGCTGAGGAATTCAGCGGGGCGACTCCCTCCAAATGGGTGTCCTCAACTTTGTCTGACCCCCTGGACTGTCTCAGGCTCAAGCTCCTTGATATGCTAGGGTCAGAAGGGCCCCAGACACTTGATTCACTGAGTGAGAGGCTTCCATTCCCTCTTGGTCAGGTAGAAGCCGTACTACAGGAGCTTGAAATGAGAAATCTGGTTTCTATAGGGTTCTTTACACAGACTGAAGAGGGGGAATTCATACTCCGGGTAGACGAGTACAGAATAACTGGGGGTAGCGTTGAAGTTGTCGACTACAGAACTCTGCAGACTTTGCTTCTACAGAAATCATTCACAAAGTTTTCTGAACCTTCTGAGGCGATAAGGTCCTTAGCACTGATTCAGAGAAGGGACGAGCTCATACATAGGGTGGAGAATTTTAGATTCAGGGATTGGAAGGATTTCAAGCACGACAAGGACGTCTACAATGGCAGACTTCTGCACAACAGGGTAGGCTATACCACACTGGATCAGATTCCGATGCTTCTGGGGCTACGTTCGGAGCCGTGGATTGGCTCTCTAGAGGAGGAGCTTCTTGAAAAAATTCCAGAGGAGGGGATAACAAGAGCAGAGCTCCTAGCAGAATACCCCAGGGGAAAGGAGAACCAGCATATCCAGAAGAGTGTGAAGAGAGCCCTTTCAAACCTAGAAAGGCAACTCATTGTAGCTAAGCAGTACCTCGATGTTCCTAACAGAAAGAGATCTATAGCCCTATTCAGGAGAATTCACGGAATAGTGAAGCCATTGGATTTCCCCGAGGCCCTAACCACGTTGATATCGAAAATCGGACCAGTGAGGCTTCATACACTGAGGTTCTTTGTAAGTAGGCCCGTAGAAGAGTTAGCTGAAGTGTTGAGAGACTTGGAGAACGATGGAAAGATCTGCAGAGTTGTGGCACTTCAACCCGATCCAACGGATTACTATTCATCTCATGAAGACGCCGAGAGACTACTTTCCCCGATGCCAGAGGACAGGAACATGCGTATTCTTGCACAATCTGATCCCTTCTGTAGTCGTTTCATACAAGAAGTTAGAATGATTCTGAAGCAGGGATGGTATCATCCCGTTTTCAAGGGCGTTGACCCTATAGGGAGAATACTGATGTTCGTAGTCAATGACTATCTGGAAATCAAGGATGTCAATATTCCTCATTCTTACCTTGACGAGTTCAAAGACACCTTCAACGATCTTCTGGAAAATTACAGAGATAGGCTGGTCGATGTCTCCGTCATGCACTCATTTAATGGTGTCCCGGTTCATGATTGTGATGAAAACATACAGGCAATCCTTTCCGATCTTGGATTCGTCTCGATGGGCGACGGCGAGAGGTACATCAGGGGTGGAGTAGTCGAGCCTAGGCCTAGGAAGAGCATCAACAGGCTTCTCTTTCACACTCATAACATCCATCAAGTCAGTAGGTGGGAGAATGAGACATATGCACTCAAGGAAATCGACGAGCTAAGAGACGACTTTGCCCTCAGGGGCCGGTGTGAGATGTTCAGGGTCGACCTTCAGTCAATGGCCGCTACAGAGCAACTTCACCAGGGAACCAACCTCAGAGGCCATCAGGTCTGGGCAAGACTCCCTCATTTCCAGAGATTGCTTGCCATCAGAAACGCACCTCCGGAGGATGACGATTTCGGAATATTGGAATTCTTCAGAAAACACAACGACCCATCCGTGTTTATGGAGCGATTGGCGATGAGAAGGGCAGAGTTCAGGAAACTAATTTCTCCCTTGGTCAGGAGCGGGCACTTGGTTCAGGATTACAGAGGTGGATTCAAGACAGTAGAGCCGATAAAAAGCGATGATTTATGGAGCATAAAAAGACAGTATCTGAGAGAACTCGTTGAGGACTATCCCGTGATTTCAATGAAACAGTTCGAAAGGCTTGCTGGGACCCCATTCTCCCCGGAAGAGATTAGCGATGTTCTCCATGAGTTCGAGGAAGACGGCACCCTGATCAAAGGATTCCTTGTAGACGATCAACACGACATAAGTTGGGGTAGGAAGGAGATTTTGGAGTCTGAGGGGATTCCTAAGACCCGTGATCTAGTAATTCCCCCTTCTGATCCATTGATCCACTACTTTGGAGGTTTGCTAAGGGAGAGATTCGGTTTTGGCTCCGCCTATCTCGTATTCCACAAGGAAGAGCCGATTGCCGCCTTCAAGGCGAATACTAGGAATGCAACGATAGATGTCACAGACTTTGTGGGGGATTCCGAATTGGAGAAAGAGGCTCTGAGGGTAATGAAGGAGTTCGCATGGGAGCACCAAATGCCCCTTACCGGGGATCTTTATGAGAAGCTAAGATCACGCTGATTCAGCCTCACTTTTCGCAAACATTTTGGTCAAAGGCTTGGTTATCCTGATTATGTGCTTGTGTAACTCTGGAAGAAGATCAAATAATGCGGTGGCCATGAGGAACATTGCAAATAGGCTTGCCAGTTTCGCTGCATAGCTATGGGTGAAGTCAAACATATCGATCTCAGAACCAGAATAAAGCCTCCAGTTGGGATACGTATCACTTAGCCACACTATTCCTGCATTTCTGAAAACGTTAAGGACATGAATCGTGGGAATCGCAATCAGTAACCCCCGGGCTCTTCTCTTCCAAGAGACAGAACTCAATGCTACTATCGCCCCGACGAAAATTATCATCGATTGGAGGGCCGAGCAAGCCAGTATGAAGCTAACACTAACTGGAGTTCCATCCGAATGGTTGAATGGGATGAAGAAGCCACTTTCCCCAAGAGGTTCAGTAAGGAAATATCTACTTCCTTCCCATTGTGAAACCGCGATTGCTCCTTCCGGCAGGTCAACCATCATCTCCCCAACCTCAAATGAACCAAGGCCAGCAAACTCTAGCAACCACTCTGTGCTCCGAGCCGTCATTTCAACGAACTCCATATTGAGGATTGGTATGCTGTATACGATGTAATAGGGTATGACCGACCAAGCCACAGCGCCTCTTAGCCAAACCATCGACTCGTCTTTCATTTCCCAGTTCCTTATTTCCCAAATCCCCAGAACTATGCCCGCTGGAAGAGCACCAGCTGTCATGATGACAAGTAGCGGATCTCTGATCTCAACAAAGTGAGCGGACTGCATGTAGAAAAATAGACCTAGCAGTGACCACCCCATTGCCGCGGAATATGAGGCAAAAGCCGACTCTCCACGATGGAAAGAGAAAGCCAGTGACAGAGCGCCGAACCAGCAGAATGAGAGCCAGAGCGAGAATTCAGGCACTCCGATAGCATCAGCGAAAGAGGATGTCAAAGCCTCGATTGGGTCCTCCATGGCACTAACGAGCCATCAACCCGTAAATATGATGCCCTCAACGGATAGCCGGGTGAATACATGACTTCCGACTTTTTGGACTTCGCAAATGGCTACCTAGTCGACCTCAAGAGAACTATCGATGAGCTGCCCATGGGCGATTTGCATGCCCTTTATTCGAAGGTCCTGTTGGTCGCTTCCAACGACTCAACAGTGCACTTCATAGGGAACGGGGGGAGTGCCGCAACTCCATCACACAGCGCAGGGGATTGGTCCAAAGAGCTCGGACTGAAGACTATATCACATTCCGACAACATTTCTTCCTTCTCCGCATGGGCCAATGATGAAGGATATTCACAGGTTTTTGTTGGACAGCTATCCACTTTCGCATCTGAGGGCGATCTAGTCATTGCCTACTCCGGTTCTGGAAACTCGGACAACATTATCAACGGTATCAAATATGCAAAAAGCATCGGTTGCGATACAGTAGGAATTACCGGGGATTACAAGGGAATGGGAGGGGGGAAACTAGCAAAAATCGCTGATTTGGCCATAATCGTGCCCAGTACCTCGATGGAAAGGATCGAGGACATCCAGCTGATAATCAACCATATCATCAAAGAAGCTGTAAAATCGGAAAAAGTGCTGTGATATTATGTTCCCGCCGATGAGGGATAGGGAGAGCCTGCATTCCCCCTTGCATCTAGAACCACTGCCCTCCGAGGGCCCTTGGAGAGGTAAGATTGCATATCTGGACAGGGACGGTGTGATAATCAGGGGATTTGAGAGCTATGTCAATGATACCTCAGAAGTGTTCGTTCTGGAAAACGCCGCGAAGTCCATAGGAGAACTAAGGAGGAATGGATTTAGGATCTGCATCGTTACCAACCAATCCCCCATAGGCAGAGGCCTTTGGTCTAGAGAAAACCTAGCACTTATTCACGACAAGATGAGGGAAGAGCTACGCCGTTCGGACCCAGACGCCATCCTTGACCTGACTCTCCATAGCCCATACGCCCCATGGCATAATTCATGGGCCAGAAAACCGAATCCCGGTATGCTTGAAGCAGGCAGGCAGATTATCGATGCCGCACACGCTGGGAAATCCTTGAAAGAGACGGATATCAAATTTGGAGATAATTGGAAAGATCGCCCTTCGGAGTCGGATTCAGTGATGGTAGGAGATAGAAACGTGGACATTATGGCAGCTACTGCGCACGGTGTCAGATCATTCAGATGTAATCCAGATGTTGGTATCAGCGAGGTAATCTCCGAAATCTTGGAGAAATGACCATGAAAAAAGGTACTTTGACAGCTAGGATTGGCTTGGATGACACCGACCATCCAGATTTTGGATGTACGACATACTCATTTGAGGAACTCATGGGCTGCTTGAAAGAAATAAATGAACTCAAGATAATAGAAAGGAGACTAGTTCGTTTATGGCCGTATGCGTCAAGAAGGACCAGGGGGAACGGCGCTCTTTCCGCAGTAGTGGAAATTCCCTTAGACTCCAAGAGTAATTTACTTGCTAGTTGCGAATCATGGTTTGATGAGTTATTGTCGGAAATTGCTAGCTATCCTGATGCTGAGAATAATCCTTCTCCAGCTCTCCTTGTTTCTTTTGATGCGACTCCTTCTGATTGGTATTGGGAAGCTGTCCGGGGAGAAGTAAGTCTCGATGATAGATTAAAAGAAGTAAAAGACTCTGGTATATTTGTTCTCTCACACGAAGATCAATGGGGGGTCATTGGCGCTAGCGCAGCAATTTCCTGGATGCCACCAGGAAATCATTCATGGGAGCTAATCGGATGGAGAGCAGATGAAAAAATTGGTACTGAGAGGAAAATCTCGAAGAAATCAATAGATGAAATGTCCATGCTTTTCCCTGATACATTCATGAACAGAGATCCCACGTCCGATAAGGGAATTATTTCCCCCAGAACTCCCTGCCCTGTCCTTTACGGAATACGGGGAGCAAACAAGTCTGCAGTGGAGTCCGCCAACTCGTGGATCCAAGGTGTACAGGAAAACGAGAGATGCTTCAAGTGGTCATCTCACATCACCAACCAATTATCTGATGACCACTTAGAGGGCACTTCCAGTGGTACGGTCATCTCAAAGCCCGAAGTAATGAAAGGAGCCCATGCAACCATCAAGGTAATTTCTGATCATGAGGGTGAGAAACTAGTCGCTTTCACTGAAGGTGGCAATGTCAACAAATTACTGAGGCAACTGATGCCAGGAGACAGGATTTCATGGATGGGACTAAGGTCGCCAGACGGTTCTATACACCTCGAGAGACTCAAGTTGGCTTCTGCTAGCCCAAGGAATCTTTCTCGACCTGAGTGTTGCGGGAGATCCATGCGGAGTAAAGGAAAGGGACAGGATCTTTACTGTGATAAATGCAGAATTAAAGCCGAGAAATCTTGGATTTTTGATCAATGGTCCCCTGTTGGTCTGGACCTTGTGGAGGGGTGGTCACAACCCCCTCCATCAAACAGAAGGCATCTTTCAATGCCTCTTGAACATGGAATTCCGATGTAGGTTTTTATCCCAAATACGCCTCAGGTAATCATGGAGACAGAACAGATATTACAAGCCATCCTGATTCTGACAGCCCTTCTTATGGTTTTCTTCATCATCGTGAGGTTTACAGGATCTACGAGCTCTGAGGAGAAAGAATACTCTGGGGTCGCTAGGTCCCCGGAGGAATTGTATGAGCCCACAGAAGAAGCCATTTCAGAAATGGAGTCCCTAATCTCGAAGCTCAACTAGATATCTCTTCAAAGCCATGACTTGTCATCAGCAGGAGCTTTTCGACACCTTCGGAACGAATTATGCGAACCCCCTGTCTCATCGGATGTTTTTGTAGAAAAACCGTCTTATAAGCCTCGTCAACAGACCTACCTCCTCTGGAAACCCAGTCACTTCCCGAAGCCCCGGATGCATCCTCATACGAGCTAGAGGTAATTACAACATTAGTGGCCTTACAATTTTCTGATATCATCATAACCGACTTAACTTCCTCTTTTTTGGCCCTACCGTAGCTTCCGCACCAATCGTCCACTATGACGATATCCGACTTGTTGAAATCCCTACTCATGGATAATATGGCATCAGTATATTTCGGAAGGTCTTTCGAAAAATGAATTATGGAAATATTCTCATAACCCTCCTCGGAAATACCGCTAAGAATCTCTCTAGCTCTATCTAAATTCGGCATCTCCCTGCATGCCCAAATCACCTTTCCGCCACTTGAGATTATGCCCGATACTGCGCCGAGGCACAAAGCCGTCTTCCCCGAACCAGGACTTGCTGAGACATGCACGGCTCCCTCCTCGTACCCTATCATGCCTTTTCGTCAAAGATTAGGTGAAAGAGCATTGCTACGATTTTTATCGGAGAAATATAATCAATCCCCTACCTCATCAGCCGTATGGGAGAACCATGAACGAGAGAATTCCAAGGCGTGAAGCACCTGATTTTAGAGACTCCGAAGACGGACTAATCTCGTCAATAGTAGAAGACGGATTTCTGAATGTGGCTCTGGATGATGCAAATCAATATGGACCACATGCGATGATAATATTCCTTGGTTTGGCTTCAGTTCTGACAGGCTCTGTTTTGGGATTAGCTATGATCGACCCGATACTCTCGGCCGGGACAGTAATCCTCGTAGTTGGTTCCATCCTAATCAACTATCTAATTGCAAAGTTTAATCACCCTGCGGAATAGTAAGACATTTGTCATTACTCAGGCTTAAAATCTACATGAATCCACGTGCAATAGAAACTGCATTATCTACGATTTCACCAGAAACCCCGAGGTGACTTTCGGGGGAGAATAGATAATTCAACTCATCTTTATCAAAGACTGTGCTAATCTGCTCGTTCTCAGAACATACGGTCTTCAGATGCCTTCCAGAGCTCAATGCCTCCATCGAGCAACCCCTGAGGACCTCATGAGCCTCATCTCTGGGCATGTTGCGGTCTACAAGGGCTAACATGATCTTCTCAGCCATCACCAGGCCTTTCTGGGATTCTATATTCTGCAACATCCTCTCTCTGTCGACTACAAGCCTGGACATGACTTTGTCACACTTAGCAATAATGTCGTCAAGCAAAATCATCGAATGTGAAAGCGTAAACCTCTCAGAGGAGGAGTTTGCGAGATCTCTCTCATGCCAAAGAAGTGCATTCTCGTAAGAAGGAATTATCATCGACCTTACTATTCTGGCTAATCCGCAGGCATTCTCAGCCGTTATTGGATTCCTTTTGTGAGCCATGGTCGAGGAACCAACCTGCTTCTCCACATCGAAAGCCTCTGCAACCTCTGCAATCTCGCTTCTTTGTAGATTTCTCACTTCTTGTAGCACCTTTTCGATACTGGTTGAGACATTTGCCATCCAACCTACCCACTCGATGTAGCGATCTCTTCCAACTACCTGCGTAGTGGCCACGGGAACCTCAAGACCTAGTTCTTGGAGAATAAGACTCTGGAGCTTTAGCGCGTCTTCACCTTGTGCTGCCCCTGTTCCGACGGCTCCCAAGAATTTTCCCGCTGTTATCCTAGGCCTCATTGTAACTAGCCTCTCAAGATGCCTCCTGAATTCGTCAACCCACACAGCTACCTTCAATCCAAATGTTATGGGAACTGCAGCTTGGCCATGGGTCCTACCAATCATTATGGTATCTCTTTCCCTTTCTGCAATATCACAAAGTGTTTCTATTAATGACTTCAGGGAGGTGATTTGTAATCCTACACTGTCTTTGATTTGGAGAGCAACGGCAGAATCAACGATGTCATTGCTTGTAGCCCCTAGGTGTATGCACCATCCCGCCTCTCCGGCAGCCTCGGCCATGGCTTTAGTTAGGGCCATTATGTCATGTTTGGTTTCTGCTTCAATCTCCTCTACTCGGTCGGCTGTAACGATTCCAGGATCAGATATATCAGCTACCATATCGTAATGCTCGGCGCTAACTCTGCCCATCTTACAATGAGCCCAAACCAAGGCCCTCTCAACCTCAAGTTGTCTAGAGTGCCTTCCTTCTCTTGACCAAATCGCTTTGGCCTCATCTCTTCCATATCTGTAGTCCAATGGGGAAACCGACACTATGTCACCGACCCTCGGAGACGACCTTCCTGTTTGAGGCTAGCGATTACTGGATAGGCTTCCCGATATTAATTTCCAGGACCCTCTGCCCTTTCTCCAGTGTTTTTCCCCCCGGAGATTAATTGAATCCTTCATATGCGGTGCGTTAACTACTATGGTTTCGTATTCGCCACCTTCTCCGTCAGCATTGAACCTGAATTTCTCGGATGTTCTAATCAGCTCCTCCACAGCTTCTCCAGTCAGTCCTCTACCAATCCATTCCTCGCCAAGGCCGTCTGCAGAAATGGATGATAGCCTTACATCGAAACCTTGCATGGGGAAACGCCTCATGTGCTCCGAGGGATCATGGTGCCAAAGAGGTGAGAATGATTTGATTCCCAGACTGGAACACATTCTGTCCAATCTAGTTCTTTGATAGTCAGACCTTAGCGCTCCTGTGACCAATGCATCAATCTCCAGCTCTCCATCATGAAGGATAATACCAGACTTTTCCCATTTTTCAGGCCAGAATATATCAAAATCAGCCTGGGGGCTAGTCTCTCCATTCAACCCCCTTCTAAGATCGTTCACCTCCTCCTCGGGTTTACCCTGTGTGGCAATAGGAAGCCACGGAATACCACATGAAGACGATTGGAGGCCTGCAACGCAAACCCCTTCCATCTGGAACATCATGGAATCGTCACCTGTTACACACAAGGTCACCAAGGCTTTCACATCCCACCCCCTCATCAATGACCACCACGTTGCATATGTGGAGTCCTTGCCGCCTGAGCACAATACTGCTACCCTCATACGACAACCGAAACGAACACACCGCTTGAATGCAACGAAGCAAGACCCACTTTCCAACCAACCTTGATAAGAGGCCGATGTCGCACCACAGTCGATTACGATGCAACCGAGCGGACGCGGATACGATTCTTCAGTAGGCACTTTCTCACCAGATGGACGACTGCACCAGGTCGAATATGCTCGCGAATCGGTTAAGAGAGGGTCCACAACCGTTGGAGTTAAATTTCGTGATGGAGTAATCCTGATTGTTGCAAAAAGGATTCCAAGCAAGCTTGTAATCCCAGAATCCATCGAAAAGATGTACAAAATAGACGACCACATCGGAATTACAACATCGGGACTAGTCGCGGATGCTAGGCAACTTGTCGACAGGGCAAGGGTACAATGCCAGATTAACAAAATGACTTACGGCGACTCCATTGATGTGACAACACTAGTCAAGAAGATGTGTGACTACAAGCAATCATTCACTCAATATGGAGGGGCTCGTCCCTTTGGTACTGCACTGTTGATAGCAGGAGTCGACTCTGAAGGCGCACATCTCTACGAAACAGACCCGTCTGGTGCCTACGGGTCATACCACGCAGGAGCAATAGGAAGCGGAAGAAGCGAAGTTATATCCTACTTTGAAGACAAATGGAAGGCGGGTATGACGGAAAATGCCGCTGTCAAAATAGGCCTTGAAGCACTATCCCAGACATTCGATGACGGCCTTACTGGCGAATCCGTAGAGATATGCATAATCGATAATTCAGGATACAGAGAGCTGGGCCCAGAGGATTTGAAAAAGCACATATCAAAGCTCTGAGAGTGGATTTTAGCCATATCTCCTTATGCCTTGGTCACATAGGATGCACATGGTCAGCTTAGATGATGCAGTTATTGCCAGACTCGAGAAGGGCGGATCAAGATATGAGATTCTCGTGGATCCAGAACTGGTTGATGCATGGAAAGAAGACCATACCTCCATAGATATTGACGATTTATTAGCAGTAAGCGAAGTCTGGACTGATTCCAAAAACGGCGAGAGGCCTACCTCCGAGGCATTGGAGAAGGTTTTCGGAACAATCGATATCCAACACTGTGTTGAAACCATATTGAGACAAGGGTCCATACAACTCACAACCGCACAAAGAAAAAAAATGGTGAATGAAAAAAAACTTCAGATCATCAATGAAATTGCAACCACTGCCACGGACCCAAAAACCAGGATGCCTCACCCGAGAACCAGAATAGAAAACGCCCTCGAGGAAGCGAGATTTTCTGTGGATCCGTTCAAGTCATTAGAAAGCCAAGTTTCCGATGCAGTGAAGGTTCTGAAACCCCTAATACCTCTGCAATTCATTACGGTAAGATTGGCATTCAAAATCCCCGGGTCTTCATATGGTGCGGTAAATCAGATTCTGAGAGACGTGATAATGCGACAGGAATGGCTCTCGGACGGCACATGGGCCTGTATTGTCGAGGTCCCGGGAGGTATGAAGAACGAGCTCATAAGTAAGGTCTCTGGAAGGGCTTCTGAAGCTGAGGTGAAGGAACTTGACTGACTTCTCACCGTAGGTGTTAACATCAACGGTTATGAATAGTAGGCCGGTCGGCCAGCTCGATAACATGAGTAATGAGAGCAACGCGGACGGACCGCGAGACTCACGACGATCCCCCGTCGTCGTGCCAGGAGAAGACCTGGGATCAGCAGAGGGGGTTGAAGCTGGGCATGGCGTTTTAGTCGTCGGTGACAGAGTCAAATCAACGAAACAAGGAAGAATGAGTAGGAAGGGCAACACAATATCAGTTACCCCCCTCCACACAAGATATATGCCCAGGCCCGGCGATTTGGTGATTGGTCATATAGAAGGGTGCACGAACAACATCTGGTTCGTCGACATAGGCGCGCCATTCAATTCAATACTCCCGATGAGCCTAGGTCCTGCGAAAGTAGAATTCGGAGGGACGAGGAAAGTTCTGGACATAGGCGACTCAATACTTTGCAGGGTGCAAGAAGTCGAGGAAACTCACCAAAGCGTTGTTACAATGAAAGGGATGGGCCTTAGGAAAATTCGCTCAGGCGCCCTCGATGAATTGGACCCACATCTACTCGGCCACCTGATTGGAAAGGGCGGCTCTTTCCTGAGAGCCATGAAGATGGAGACCGATTGCAGGATAGTCGTAACCGATAATGGGCGTCTTTGGATAGATGGCGATTTAGAGAACATATTAGAGGTCAGAAAGAGGATTGAAAATATATCCTCCGAGGCTAGGATAGTAGGAGTTGGTGCTTGATGGGTGGATACGGAGATGTACAGATGATAGATGAGAATGGCCTTAGAATGGATGGCAGAAAGCCAGGCGACGTCAGGCCTATCACGATTGAGACCGGCGTCGTCCCAGTAGCAGACGGCTCATGCAGAATGGTTTGGGGCACTAATGAAGCCATAGTCGCAGTCTATGGCCCAATGGAGGCCCACCCTAGGAAGATTCAGAAGCAAGACAGAGCAGTAATTGACGTTGCCTACAACATGGCTCCTTTCTCGACTACCGACAGAATTAGACCGGGATTCAACAGAAGGAGTAGGGAGATCAGTAAAGTCACCAAAGATGCCTTGGAAAGCGTCGTTTTACTAGAGCTCTATCCCAGATCCAAGATCAGAGTTAGCATAGAAATTATCTCAGCTGAGGCAGGAACAAGATGTGTGGGCCTAACCGCAGCATCCGTAGCGCTTGCCGATGCAGGGATACCAATGACAGATATGGTGGTAAGTGTGGCAAGTGGAAAGGTCAATGATGTAGTCGTCTGTGACCTTAACAAAGAAGAGGACAATTACGGGGAAGCTGATTTGCCAATGGGCATACTTCCCAACACCGGGGAATTGGTTTTCCTTCAGATGGATGGCGACTTATCACCAGATGAATTCAAGCAGGCTTGGGATTACAATGTGGATGCCGCCATGCAGGTTCACAAACTGATGGTTGAGGCCCTCAAGGGAGGTGCGAACCAATGAGTGAACCAATAGTCCCAAATCTCCTCAGGGACCACCTATCGGATTTAGCAATGAATGACGCCCGATTAGATGGCAGAGGGCAATACGAGGGCCGTGAGATAAAGCTCGAAACGGGAATTCTGCCAAGAGCCGAAGGATCCGCCAGAGTCACCATGGGCAACACCATAGTACTAGCAGGTGTGAAATTCCAGCTGATGACTCCCTATCCGGATAGGCCAAACCAGGGTGGTTTGATGTGCTCCTGCGAAGTAAGGCCAATTGCTGGCAGACATTGGGAGGCAGGACCACCAAGTCCTGAGTCAATCGAACTTGGGAGAGTTGTAGACAGGGGAATCAGGGAATCCGGATGTATTGATGTGGATGATTTGTGCATCATACCCGGAGAAAAGGCTTGGCAGGTAATCCTAGACTTGCATGCTATTTCTGACGATGGTAATCTCTTCGATGCCTTTGCGCTGGCAGGAATCGCCGCCCTCAGGTCTGCAATCATCCCAGCTGAGAAATTCGAGGTTGGCGAAGACTCTCCTCTGAAGGTCTCAAAGAAGCCCATAATGTGCTCATACCACAAGGTGGGGGGAAGGTTCGTCTATGATGCATCATACAAAGAGGAGTTAGGTGGAGATGAAAGGATACACATCACTCTTGGAGACGACGATCATGTACACTCTCTCCAAAAGGGTCTAAAGGGAATCTTCACGGCAGACGAATTCGCGGACATAATGGAGCACGCCAAGAAGAGATGTGCCGAATTGAGAGAATTGATTAACTAGTGGTGATTTTATGGCTAAAAGAACTCAGAAAGCAGGACTCACAGCTAGATTTGGCTCCAGATACGGCGTCAGCGTAAGGAGGAGAGCAGGGTCCGCACTAAAGAAGAAGTCGAAGTTCTACACCTGTCCGAAATGCCATTATGTAAAGGTAAAGAGGAAGTCTGCTGGGATTTGGCATTGTAAAAAGTGCAATTATACCTTTTCAGGAGGTGTTTGGGAACCTTTTACAAGAGCCTCGGACGCCAACAACAGGGTAGTTAGAAGATCACTTGAGGGTGCAACAGCCACAGACATGGCTGTCATTGCCCAGCAAGCGGCTCTGGAATTCGAGAGAAAAATTGCGGGGGCAGATGAAATTGCCGACTCAGAGGAAGAATGAGGGAAGTATTTCCCTGTCATTGAATTTCTCACACCCTCACGCGGAGCATATTGCGAGTGGACTTCGGACAGAATCAGACTTTACTCGGTCGGGTGGTAGAATTTCAATTGCCCTCACAGCAGGAACCTTCTCCGATCTCAGAGCTATCTGGAACTCAACAATGAGAGGCGTGATCGCCTCGGAGCAAGCTTTGAATGCAATAACTGGACAGGATGATTAATATGAATTCGAACAATGAAGTTGCTGAGGCTCTGAAGTCGGTTGCTCAGGAATTACAGTCCACATTAGCACAAATACAAAGTGTCACAACCCAGCTAAGTGAGATATCTATAACATTGGACGCCCTCTCTAATCAAGACCCAGAAAAGCCAGTTTACAGAGCAATTGGGAGTCTACTGCTGGAAGTTGAGGACAGAAACTCAGTAAAGGATGATTTAGAGAGCTCCATGAATGCACTTCAAGAACACATGGATAGGCTTTCCTCTAGGGAAAATGACCTACGTAAGAAGTATGACGAGCTTGTAACAGCTTACGAAACACAGTGAGAAGCATGCCAAATGAAGAAAATCTTGGTCAACTTGATATCCTTTTGGAGTCCATGCTCTCCCTCCTGGCAGATGGCGATACCGAAGAGGCCAAGCTCATTTCAGAAGAAATCCTCAATAGGTCCAGATCTGGTCCTGACCGTAACCACTTGATAGAGGCCAGGGTAAGGCTGGAAAGAGCTTTGCTAGGACTCGTCCCAACAGATGACATAGGGAGTGAATTAAGGTGGTGCGTCGATAGGCTAAACGCCATTTCTAGGGGTTCTTCACTACACGGTCTTGCTTTACTAAATCTGGCTACATGGCATGCCAACAGGAGAGAGTTGATGATGGCCCTTGCCACTCACTCTGAGATTTCCCTGAACAATGGCCACCCCCTTGATATCAAATCATTATCAAGAATAGAGGTCGGAAGGATTCTTTCATCTATGGGCGACTACGCTCCAGCAAAGAGGCACCTATGGTCGGCCAGATCTGGTTTCATAGAGTCAGAGATGGTTCCTGAGGCTGTTGCCGCATCTCTTGAATGGCTAGACCTTGCCCTAGATGAAATAGATGAGGACTCTCTCACAATGTCTGAATTACTAGAGAATGCCAGTCCGAGGGAGGGACCCGGAAACACCCAAAAACCCTCTAATCCGACTGATATTGTGGATGTAGTGGAATATCTTTTCCCCTTACTGTGCAATGACCTCTCCGGTCAGTCAAGAATTGACCTGGGACTAATTCTGGAGGCTTCAGAAAAATTAGACAGGCCCATATGGAAAAAAGCGCTGAAAGCTAGAAAGGAAGAAATTCAGGATCCGAGGGTCTTGGAGGAACTCCAGTCGTGATTTCTAATTTTTTCAAGCTCCTCTTCATCCCATGCTAGTCTAGTGGGCGCTTCTAGGCACCAGCCAACTTCGATTATTGAAGGGTCCAGTGAGTCCCAGGGTTCAGGGTTTGGGGAATTCTCGACTTCAATTAAGACCACAACTCCCCCTTCAATGATGCCTTCATCGTATTTAATCGCGGTTCCAAGCAATCCTGTTTCTTCGTAAAGCTCCCTCAAGGCGGCTACATCAAAATCTTCGTTTTCAGAAATCTCACCACCCGGGAGCTCCCAACCCCTATTCTTGTTGAGGACCATAATCCAAGGTTTCTCGTCAATAAGGGCTTTTCTGGAGTATACCCAACACACAACAAACACTAATCTTCCCCCATCATTTCTCTCAATTTTTCATACATCTCCATCGCTCCTTCGACGCCTTCGGAAGCCAATCTCCTTGACTTGAAAAAAGCTTCAGGAATCCTTTCTTCGCTAATTAGTTGATGGATAATGGCGAGAGGGCCAAGACTCTCTTTCTCATCAGCTTCTTGTATTATTGCTCCGTTATCCAATGATGCCATCTCTTCCATCCTTCTGAGGAAGTCCGTTCTTTGACTGATTCCAGGGGGATTCCAAGCTGTCTTTTTCGACCCATCGATCTCCTTCTCCATACGGGATCTGAATTCGTCCCTTACGGGTTTACCTGGAAAAAAACTCTGTGCCTGGTCATAGCAAAGCCAAGCATCACTGTACTCCCTCCTTCTTTCATGCATCCTCCCAAGCGACGTCCATGCCTCATGGTTCGAAGGTCTCTGTGCTAGAATCAGCCTGGATAACATCAAGAACTCCTCTTCATGCCCAGAATCTCTTATTCTTTCTATTCTCCGAGAGAAAAGAACATTGGCTCTACGGTCACTCAAGTCCAGAGTCCCCATTCTGTCAGAAAATTCTTCCAACATGCCATCGGATTTAGATATCATCTCCCACCATTTATCGGCATCTAAAGGATCGGCCTCCAATGAAGCCTCTAGAAGAATAGTCCCATTCGATAGGAAATCCACTTTCTCCAGTTGGGCGATGTGTTCTGGTTTTCGCCCAAGAACGGTAAATAGGTCCTCCAATACGGCTCTAATCCCAACCGAGTCTCCAAGCAAAATCTTCACTCTAACCAAGGCAAACCAGTTGTCCGGATTCGTGAAGTCATACAAAACAGCCTGCCTCGCACTCTGCTCCCCCCACTCAAGATTTACTGCTCGATCAGCAATAACTTCGCCTCTCTGGTCTAAAGCAAGTGATACGTATTTTTCCGATTGACTCCTGTGCCTATCCCCTAGACTTCTTCTCGGATGTTGCAAAGCTTCTGCAATATTTGTTTTTGTCATGAGAGCCTCACAAAACGGACTCATATGGAGCCCTATCGATTCCAGGATCCAAAGTGGCGTCCATGCCAATCTTACTGGTTATCCCGTCCTCTGTACGGCTGGGGTCCAAACTTGAGCCCCTCTGATCTTTTAGGACGACAGTGTCTTTGTCTGGTTGCCACCTTGTCATGAGTGCCCATTCAACTCTTCTGGGATCAGAAATATCTATGTCTGCATCAACCACAACTACCTGCTTCATAGAAGGGTGGCCCCTGAATGCCGCGTCTATGGCCAGCATGCCATCCCCTTTGTTCTTGGGCACGATCTGCACGACGGACGATAGCCATCCACAGCCCCCATCAGTCATGTGGACGTCTATGCACTCGACTTCCTTGGAAACTGCATTTTTTATTGTTGGAGCCCTGGGCATTCCCATCAGTGTCCTATGCTCAATACCTGTGGGAATTATGGCGTGAAAAACAGGATTTTCACGGTGGAATACATTGTCATACTCAATTACATGCTCCTGTCTGATGTCGTCCACGGTCCCAGTTATGTCCACATATGGCCCTTCATCATCCCTTTCCGGTGTAATTCTTGCTTCCATCGCATACTCTGCGTCCGCAGGGACCATCACACCGTTCGGTAAAGTTACAACCTTCAGAGGAGTCCCATGAAGCTTCATGTGTAGGGAGGATGCCACGGTCAACTCATCTACATAATCGGAGAATGACATCGCTGCCGCTAGAAGAACAGTAGGATCAGCCCCATTCACTACAGCAACAGGAACGTCATCCCCAGCGTGGGCAGCTTGAGAACTGATAGTTCTAAGATGCCTCGGGACCAATCTCGCTACTGTGTGATTACTGTCTCTTAAGAGCTGACGATGGAATGAGACATTTCTGATTCCAGAATACTGCGCTATGATGATGGATGCAGATTGGTACCTCCCCCCATCCTCCCTAAAATGCCACGGAATTGGAATCTTTGTCAAGTCTACCACCCTTTGTCCCGACTCCATCACCGGCGCGTCCGAAGTATCGACTATCTCTGGTTCGGTTGGATTTTCCATCGCCCAAGCCAAGACATCTATCAAATCCCCGGGGGATATGTCAAACATCTCGCATAGTCTAGACTTCTCTAATACGTTCAATGCCGCACGATGTCCGGGTGCTTCTCTGATTTTATTGAATAACAAGGGTATGTCCCCAAGATCGTTTGAAGTATCTATCATGCCGTGAATCACACTAGTCTCCTCGTCGACGTTTTGGACGCCTGCTAGCATGTCACGGAAGGCCATGTTTGGGGCCGGAGTCTATAGATGCTTGAATGTTAGTGAGGTTATCCCCCTCTAGTACCCTATTAGCGGGGGACTCCCCGTCACGCTCTTATACCCCATGAGGGTCGGCGAGGCGTCATTCTGAGGTGTCACTTTGGGTAGAGGTCTTTTCTCCGGGCAGAAGATGAAGACCGATAGGAAGAAATATCGTTGGAAGGAACGCAAATTTAGGGATCGTCAATTCAAGCAACAGAGAGGGGGGGTACTGAAGCACGACCCGTTGATGGGAAGTACCCAAGCAAAGGGAATCGTAGTTGAAAAGGTGGGATTCGAGGCCAAGCAGCCAAACTCTGGAATTAGGAAAGCAGTTAAGATCAGTCTGATTAAAACCGGTAACCAACTTACAGCCTTCGCTCCCGGAGATGGGGCGATATCATTCATCGATGAGCACGATGAGGTCCTTGTCGAGGGTATCGGCGGAAGCAAGGGGCGTTCATACGGTGACCTTCCGGGTGTCCGGTTCAAGGTGATAAAGGTCAACGGCGTATCTCTCGATGAGATGGTTAGGGGACGAAAGGAGAAGCCAATCAGGTAAGGTGCCTTCATGTCGGATCAGTCAAGTCAACATGAGAAAAAGGCCGAACCCCCCATTGCGGGCATTGGCACGATGGTGTTTGGCAAGTGGGACGCTACAGAAGTTACCTGCTCTGACCCAGGGCTAGCTCCATACATCAACCTCACAACCATTGGAACTCCTCACAGTGGCGGAAGACACGCAAACGCATGGTTCGGCAAGTCAAAGCTTTCAGTAGTTGAGAGATTCATAAACAATCTGATGAGGACAGGAAAGTTCTCAGGTAAGAAACAGCACTGCGCCAAGGCGTACGAGGCAGCTTTGGACTCAATCAATGAGAGAACCGGTGATAACCCCCTTCAATCCTTCATTGATGCAATAGTGGAGGCAGCTCCATGCGAGGAAATTACTAGAATAAAGCAGGGAGCGGTAAGCACCCCAAAAGCAGTGGACTCATCACCCAGCAGAAGACTGGACATCGCCTTGAGAAATCTAGCAATAGGGTGTACAGCCGCTACGGCTGGAAGTAAGAGAACCCTTGTCCAAGGAATCGTCAGTGAGATATCAAAGGCCGCCGAGGGCGATGTAGCCGCATTCTCAATAGGTAAGAGAGAAGAAATTGAGCGTATAGCCGCTTCTGCAAGGTAATCCTAACCCGTGTACTAGTACCTCTACTAGTCGAGTTTTACTTCTCTCCACAATCGGATTTATGAACCAAAGTCAGGTGGAGGTGCCAATAGAGGAATTGAGATGGGTCGTAAGGAAGACAACATCAAGCGAGCTACAGAGATAATGCACGATAGGGAGCATATCAGAAACATCGCGATTGCTGCGCACATTGACCATGGAAAGACTACATTATCGGACAATCTAATTGCGGGAGCAGGCATGATGTCTGAGGATTTGGCAGGAAAGTCAAGAGTTCTGGATTTCGACGAACAGGAGAGCGCGAGAGGGATCACGATCAATGCCGCAAGCGCTTCTATGGTACACGTTGTTGATGGTCAAGACTACCTCATAAATCTCATCGATACACCAGGGCACGTAGATTTCGGTGGTGACGTAACCAGGGCTATGAGGGCAGTAGATGGTTGCATAATTCTAGCATGCGCAGTTGAGGGTACGATGCCCCAAACAGAAACAGTTGTTCGCCAGGCACTGAAGGAGAAAGTCAGACCGGTTCTTTTCATCAATAAGGTCGACCGACTAATCAACGAACTTCAGATTGACGGCCCGGAGATGATGAGTAGATTCGAGAAAATTATTACTAAAGTCAACAAACTAATTTCTACCTACGCTCCAGAGGATTTGAGAAAAGAATGGCAGGTATCGGTTCAAAAGGGTACTGTAGCTTTTGGCTCTGCATATTACAATTGGGGGATGTCAATTCCCTACATGCAGAAGAGTAACATCAACTTCAAACAAATTTTCGAGTATTGTCATAATGACAACCAAAAAGAGCTAGCTAAACTTGCACCAGTCCATACTGTCTTGTTGGACATGACTGTTGAAAAGCACCCCTCTCCAGTTATCGCGCAGAAATACAGAATCCCCAATATCTGGCAGGGCGACTTAGATTCCGGTGTCGGAAAAGCAATGATGGAGTGTGACCCCGACGGACCCCTCTCACTAATGATAACAAAAATCTGGATGGATCCACATGCTGGAGAAGTAGCTGTTGGAAGGGTATATTCTGGAAGAATCAAACACGGAGAGTCAGTTTGGGCCATCGGCGCGGCGAAGGCCGAGAGAGTACAACAGGTGGGCATGATGGTTGGGGGTGATAGGATTGCTACCTCCGAAGTCACATCTGGGAATATTGCCGCAATCACTGGAATCAGAAGTGCCGCGGCAGGTGTCACCATAGCTAGGGAGAAGGACGCCCCTCCGTTTGAAGCAATAAGACACATATCGGAGCCAGTCGTCACTGTGGCAGTTGAGCCAAAATCAATGAAAGACCTACCCAAATTCATAGACGCACTCAGAGGCCTCGCAAAAGCCGACGCATCTTTGGATGTCTCGACCAATCAGGAAACGGGCGAAGCTCTTTTGGCAGGAATGGGGGAACTCCACCTCGAGATAACTGTGTACAGGTTAGAAGAAGAGCAAGGAATTAAAGTGAAGGTCAGTGAGCCGATTGTGGTATACAGGGAATCAGTTCAGAGTGATAACAAGGGTAGACCATTTGAAGGCAAATCTCCTAACAGGCACAACAGGTTCTACATCGAGACCGAGCCTCTGCCAGACATAGTTGTCGAAAAGCTCAGAGCCGGAGAGTTCAGGGATGGAGCAGTACGATCAAAAGATGCCAAGGAGATCGGAGACCAGTTTGCTGAATATGGAATGGACAAGGATATGATGCGTAAAATCTATGCAATTAATGGCACTAATGTCCTAGTTAATGATACGAAGGGGATCCAGAATCTTCATGAGACAAGGGAACTTATCATTGATGGATTCAATGACGTTTGCAAGAAGGGGCCAGTCGCAGACGAGCCTTTGATGGGCGTTTTGGTCAGACTCGTAGATGCCAAGCTTCACGAGGATGCTATTCACAGGGGTCCGGCACAAACCATCCCGGCTGTCAGAAACGCCGTCAAGGGTGCATTCATGAGGTCAAGGCCAGTTATCTTTGAACCAATTCAGAAGATTCAGATCGACTCTCCGAATGATGTTATTGGAGGAGTAACTAGAGAGGTGTCAACTAGGAGAGGTATAATCGAGGACATGCCCGTTGAAGACGGTGTAACCAAGGTTATTGGTACTATTCCAGTCGCGGAGACATTTGGTTTCTCTAACGATATCCGTGCTGCAAGCCAAGGAAGGGCTATTTGGAATATGGAAAATGCCGGTTTCGTACACCTGCCACCAAATCTGTATGAGAAAGTAACTGGTGAAATCAGGGAAAGAAAGGGACTCAAGCCAGAGATACCAGGTGAATCTCACTATCAAGACTGATTAATTTATTCTGACTAATTGGTAGTCTGTCATCTCTCTCAGTATATTCACAGAATGTGATTCTTCGAGAATGTCGAGGCATGAGTGTGCCTTTGAGTGGTGGGACATTGCCCTATCCCTTGCGTATTCTATAGAGCCGTTATCACGGAGCTCCTGTACAGCTTCAGCAAGAATGTTAGAATCGCATTCACCTGAACCATATGCCTTCATGAAGGACGGTAGTTCGTTACCTGATTCTAGGGCATGAATTGCGATTAGAGTTCTCTTTCCCTGTAGTATATCTGAGCCTGCGGGTTTCCCAAGGGTCTCAGTATCTCCAGTGATATCTATCAAGTCATCCATCAACTGGAAACAAAGTCCCATATTTAGCCCCCATTCAGCCATCGATCTTACCACTTCATCACTCGCACCAGACAACTTTGCGCCAGTCATCGCACAGGTTTCGAACATGGCCGATGTTTTTCCAGCAATCATCTCAATGTACTCATCTTCAGAGACCTTCTCTCTTTTCTCGAATTCCATATCTATCATCTGCCCCTCCGCTACTCTTCTCACCATCTCTCCGATGGACTTCACAAGAAAAACAAGAACATCAGCCTCGATGTCCTCCGATTCAGCAAGGATTTCGAATGCGACAGCGAGCATTGCATCTCCAGCGTTGATTGCGGTCGCATCGTCGTATGCTACATGTACTGCATCAAGCCCTCTTCTTATCGGATCCTGGTCCATAATGTCATCATGCACTAACGTGAAGTTATGGATGATCTCAATGGATGCTCCGAGAGTATTATGGCCCGGATTAGAGCCCCCAACTGCATCACCCACCAGCTTCGGTATTATTGCCCTGAGCCTCTTTCCGCCACCAGTAAAGAGGTGCTTCATCGCACCATGTAACCTTTCCTGCCTTATTTTTGACAAGCTCCTCATTATTTCAGCCTCTACATCATCTCGATGACTCTTCAGAGCATTCATCAGAGATGATCCGGGAGGGGTTACAGTTGCATGGATATCGACTTCTCCGAATTTTACAACTCCTGTCCTTTCTTCAATTTCCATGACATTTGGATACCCCTCATCAAGAAACTCCCTCCAAAGGAGTCTAAACCATGGTGCGACTAATTCAGACGCCCATCTCCCCGAACCATCTATGATTTCGGCTATCTCCTTTGAATCCGCCCACATGTAATCTGATATCTCATTACTATTTGGAATGACCTCCAAATTCTGTACTCTGGCCACTAAGACGTGGTCAACTTCGTTTTCTAACCATTCATCATTCCATCTACACTTATAATGAAAAGATCCAATATGTTTGAACTCAATAGAATTGGCCACTTCTGGGCTAATTCCTAACTCTTGAGGGAGCTTCCTAATGGCGGCGTTGATGCAACCTTGAGCTGGATCTCCATTTTCTCCATCGATATCTAATGGGTGGCTACAACAAGAATTAGCCCAAATACCAGGAAATGTAATTTTTTCAGTCGACCTTTGTTGAATCAGAAGCCTATCTTCAGAGTCAAAAATAAGGACACTGAAAGCCCTGTGCAACAAACCCTCTCCAAAGTGACAGTTCAACTTGGTCTCACTTCCCAATACCGAGTCATCACTATCTACAAGGATGCATCGCTCGTCCATCATTTCGGCCTGCATGCCATCATGTCCCGACAGGGCGCCGTTTGCATCGGCCATGCCGTTGGGACAAACCAACGACATATAACAGAATCCAATCAACTAACTATTTTCGTACCGATGGTGGTGCCGTCTGTAAGTAGCTCTGACAGCCTTTCTGGACAATTTCCATTGATGAACCACACCTCTTCTACTTTTTTCGATATAAGCGAGGCCCTCTCCGCTTTGAGCTCAATCCCTCCCGTTACGTCTTGCTCACTGTTGTGTTCCGTTTCCACAATTTCTCCAGATTTCCACAATTCTATCAGTTTGGATCCCTCTAGATGAGGCGGTTTGTCCATCATACCCTCAGCGTCCCCAAGTAAAAATACGCAATGGGTTACAGAGGGAATCTCAATAGAAATTCTAGCCATCAAGTCATCGCCAGATAGGATACCAAATTCTGCACCTCCATCAACATGTACTACATCTCCGAAAGTAATAGGTACCACATTAGTCGGAAAAGAATCGAATATTGAAACGTCTCCTTCAAACGAGTCTCCTGTGTTTTTTGCCCAATCCGAAGGAGGGAAGGTAACCGTCTCTATGCCTCTGTCCCTGAGTGACTTTGACACCAAACTACTGAGCTCCCTCATATCACTCCTGACAATCTTAACCGCTTCGCGTTGTTGTTCTGAAATATCCTTCCTCAGGCCATGAGATAAGGACCATTTTTTAGCTAGCAGATGTCCGTATGAACCTGCTCCATGAACGATGATTACTGAATTTCCCAAGGAAACCAGATGGGATATTTCGTTACAGATTGAGTCTATAATGTCCGTTCTAGGAGACTTTAGGGATGACTTATCCGTAATTAGGCCACCTCCTAATTTAACCACCACCTTGGCCGCCATGACTTCTCTGACGTGCTAATCAGATTTGGGTTCTCCTATCGGATTATTGAAAGGTTCATTTCTATGTGGGCACTGGGACGAATATGAGCGAACCCGGAGATGTCGAGATTTTTCAAAGGTGGCTCCAAGCAAAGCTTGCGGCCACGGACCATATCGAAGACCCTGAAGAGAGGCAGAGGAGAAGAGCTCACATCGAATCCGCCATCGCAGAGACCATTTCTTTCAGGGATTCCTTGCAAAAGCTCGAATCACTTGAGTCACCGTCGCCCTTCATAGAAAGGGATTCAGCGGTTAGATCTATTGAAAATAGGAATGAACTTGTTGCAAGTAATGATTCTAATGTCTGCCCAAAATGTTCATCCCAATTGCTGGCGGATCTCGATTTTTGCCCCGTTTGTGGAGAAGAGATTTAGTCACTCTTCTTCGTCCCACTTGGCTCTAGCCAACTGGAACTCTGGGTCATCAGAGGGAAGGACGCTGAGATATTCACCAGCGACTGAGTCTGCCAGGTATACAGTGACTCCCGCGTGCCAAACTGTTTCACCGGAAGCCACCATTGAAGCAGTGTCTACTTCCAAGATTGAAGGGCTACTGTGATGGACCTTACCGGCCTCTGCTGCTGACCTAACAGTAGCTGAAAGATGTACATGAGATCTACCGCTCGGTGAGATTCCGACCTCTAGGAGATTCTCAGCCTCATCCGGTGAGCACGGATAGAAGAGAGAGGGCGGGATATTGTCTGTGGGAAGATCTAGTTCTATCTCCACACTATGTCCATAGGTCGCCCTAATCATGTTCCCTCTTACTTCGTATCTACCCTTGGAATCTGTTTCGGATATCGCCCTGAAGTGGTGCGGCCTCAGCCAGTGATACCTTCTTTCATTCGACTTCTTGAATTGCCTAATGATGTCTTTGATATCTATCCATCCATTGATATCCATCTCTAGGTCGAACTTCTCTGGGGCATGCCTGAGCACCAAAGCCAGCCTCCTCGCTATTGAGTCTCTTTCGTTCCCCCTCATGATGAACTTGCCCTCTGAATTACAAGCCGGGCAAAGATCGTCATCCGAGAAATAGCCATGTGTTGTACACTCTCTAATCATATTATCATGCCCTCCAGTTGAAGCCTTCTCAAGAACCTCTCGGTTAGTCGCCTATAACCAATTTAACTACCAAGGGTTATTTCCCCCTAGTACCCCCGGAACACGTGGGAGCGGTAATTGTCGATTGGATGAGGAGTCCATTCCATCGTGCACACAAGGGGGAGTTGTCGGGAACACGTCCCGATGAAATGCTCTCGCAAGTTACAAAGGCGCTCCTAGAGAGAAACGTATTCGACACCAGTGAGATTGACGATATCATCGTCGGTTGCGCTTATCCGGAGGGAGAGCAAGGTTACAACATAGGAAGATTAGCCACATTCTTGGGAGAAATACCCGTCAGTGTCCCTGGTATGACAATCAATAGGTTGTGCGGGTCCTCCATGCAAGCAATCATGGTCGCCGCTTCCAACATTCAGTCAGGATGGGGGGAGTGCTTCCTGTGTGCTGGTGTTGAATCCATGAGCAGGGTGAAAAGAAGGGGTTTCAACTGGAGCCCCCACCCTTCATTGGAAGCAGAGTTTCCTGAAGCCTACATTAATATGGGAATCACAGCCGAAAATGTTGCAGACTCATGGGAGATATCTAGACTTTCTCAGGAGGAGTTCGCTCTACACTCCCACTCCAAGGCTATCCACGCACAGGATAATGGGTACTTCGAAGAAGAAATATGCCCCATTGAGAACGATACTGGAATCATAAACAAGGATGGTTGCATCAGGGATACTAGTTTGGAGTCAATGTCTAAACTAAGTCCGGTTTTTGTCGAAGACGGCACTGTCACAGCAGCAACATCTTCTCCGTTGACTGACGGGGTTGTCTGCATGTTGATATGCAGTGAGGAGTTTGCCGAAAGGAATGGCATGAAACCTTTGGCCAGGATCGTTTCCAGCGCAGTCACAGGTTGCCCTCCAGAGCTGATGGGAATAGGCCCTATTTCTTCGACTAAACTAGTTCTTCAGAGGTCAGGCTGGGAAATCGGGGATGTGGACATTTTCGAAATCAACGAGGCATTCTCGTCCCAAAGCCTCGCAGTGATAGATGAACTATCTATTGATCAAGGCAAAGTTAACATCGATGGTGGAGCAATCTCAATAGGCCACCCACTTGGAGCTTCCGGAGCCAGAATAGTTGGAAAGGCGGCTTCTTTACTCAAACGGACAGGAACGAGAAAGGCCGTCGCAACAATGTGTATAGGGGGAGGGATGGGAATCTCAGTATCACTTGAGAGAATCTAAACAACCAATAGGCCTTCACATTCAGGGCACCTGTCTGTTTCTGAGAGTAGAGAAGGAATTACAGCTAGGATGCTTGAGCAATGAGGGCATAATGCAACAACCTCCTTCTCACCCACTGGCGATATCCCAATTTCCTTTGCCCCTCCAAACCATGTCGTGAATGAGGGGTTGTTCATTGTCGGGATCCTTCTCAACGATGTTATCCCCAGAAGTACGTACAACCCTCCGATTACGACTGAAGGTCCTGTGAAGATAATCAAGAACCCCTCAGTAATGAAACATATCCCCAAGCAACCCAATGAGATTGTGCCAATGAAAATTCCAGCTCCCTTGCGCAATCTCAACAGAACCGAACCCACCATAGAAATCGGTACAGAAACCAATCCTAGCACTAAGGGGAATATGAAGAAAATTGAGTTCTCATAAGGCAGACTGAAAATCACCAATATCTGTACTAAGGATAGTAAGAAAATCAGAATTGATACATGTCTGACTATAGATTCCATGCCCCGGCTCATGAGTTTCAAGCCTCACAGGAGCGACGCACTCATGAATCACTCGGCAATCCGAAGGCATGGTCTCGGACACCGGCGTGAGCCTCCATGGCGAATCTCTGGCCAATAAGCGCATACTATTGGCAATAACTGGTGGAATCGCCGCGGTAGAGTCAGTTAGGTTGTCAAGGGAGATCAGGAGACATGGTGCAACCGTTCACCCCATCATGACCAAAGAAGCGACCAAGGTGATTACTCCCTTGGCTATCTCTTGGGGCACTGGATCCGAAGTTATCACTGATTGGGATTCCTCAATGTCACAACTTGGGAATTACGACGCCATCCTGATAGCTCCGGCTACCAGGAACTCAATCGCTAAGCACCTGAATGGAATAATGGACTCTCCAGTGATGATGGCTCTATCTGCAGCTCGAGGAAACGGAACGCCACGGATTTTTGTCCCTTCGATGCATTCTGATCTTTTTGATGACCCAGTAACCGGGGATTTACTAGAGTCACTTGAGAAAGAAGGATCCCATATCATTCTAGATGAGGAAAGGGAGGGAAAACGGAAACAATCAGATCCAATCGAGATTGTTTCACGGCTATGCCATATAGTCAACTCATCTCTTCCGAAAAGAAGAAAAATTGCTTTGACCCTAGGGGCTAACTCTTCTCCAATTGATGATATTCGTAGTATTGTAAATACATCTTCAGGAAACACAGGGTGGTCAATTTCAGAATTTTTATACAGAATGGGCCATGAAGTAATCTGTATCGCTGGAAATACTTCGTTGACCCCGGGGTTCAAACTTCCTGATGTCAGGCACCGTACCTCTCCAGATGAAATGTTGAATGAAGCGAAGCAAGTCTCCAAAGAGGAAGTCCCAGATGTGTGGATATTCTCTGCGGCTGTACTGGATTACGTCCCCGAAGTAATTACGGGAAAGATTCCCAGTGGAGACGCGAATATTTCAATTAGCCTATTACCTACAAAAAAGCAGATTCCAGAAATTCTCTCCAGCATGGAAGGGTGCTTTTCAATAGGGTTCAAGCTTGAAAGCAATACTGATTATTCCGAATTAATTGAAAAGGCGAAGTTGCAGATGGACAGGTATTCACTCGATGCGGTCGTTGCTAACCGACTACAGGATTTGGACGATCCCGATACTCCCAGGTGTTGGATAGTTGATTCTAATGGCAGTACAACCCAGATTCCAGATTTGCAATCCCTGTGCTTGAAAATAGAGGAATATATCTCCGATTAGGCCCGTTAATATACGAATTATTCAAACCAAACTCGTACTCGGCGTTACATGGGCGCCCCGGGAAAGGCCAAGAGGGGAATACCCCCGAAATCAGATTTCAACTCCTGGTACCCTTCAATCGTTGAGATTGCTGATTTGGTCGATAAGAGGTATCCGATTAAGGGAATGGATGTATGGAAGCCATATGGCCTCAAAGCGATGTCACTTATCGATGGTTTGGCCAGAAAGCAGATGGCTTTAACAGAACACCATGAACATAGATTCCCATTACTAGTCCCCGAGAATCTTCTGGATAAAGAAAACAAGCTAGTCTCGAGGTTGAAAGCGGCCAGGGAAGCAGGTGTAGACCCCTCTGAACTCAGGATGGAAGAAGAGGACTCCGGCTTCAAAAAAGAAGTATATTGGGTAACCCATGGCGGGGAGAATGAGTTAGAATCACCCATGTTCCTCAGGCCAACATCCGAGACGCCTATGTATACAATGTTCTCACTTTGGGTCAGAAGTCATTCCGATCTTCCTCTGAAAACATTCCAAATCGTCAATACCTTCCGATACGAGACCAAACAGACTAGATCATTCATTAGAGTAAGAGAGATTCACTTTTTCGAGGCACACACGGTACACAAGGATGAGGAAGGGGCAACAGACCAAATTTCTGAAGATGCAACCATGGTTCAAAGGATCCTGCATGACCTATGTCTTCCAAGCCTTGTCTCAAAGAGGCCTGTTTGGGACACATTCCCCGGTGCATGGTACACAATGGCTGCTGATGTTGTCATGCCAAATGGAAGGACCTTACAGGTTGCAACCTATCATCATTACAGGGATCAATGGGCTAGGGCCTTCGATCTCAAGTATGAGGATCAAAATGGGGAGAATCAGTTTTGCCATCAGACCACATTTGGCATGTCCGAAAGGTTGCTAGGGTCATTGGTAGGAATGCATGGAGACGATAAGGGACTGATAATGCCTCCAGCCGTCGCCCCTTACCAAGTGGTCCTACTTCCCGTTGCCTCCCACGTGAGGGATGATGTAATACCTGAGATCCTCAGGATAAGAGACAGTCTTAATGATGCTGGACTAAGGACATACGTTGACGATAGGGACGTCAGGCCCGGTGTCAAGCACTATGACTGGGAAATCAAGGGAGTGCCGATTAGGCTTGAGCTGGGACCGAGGGATATTGACTCGGGAAATTGCATTATATCCGAGAGAATTGGTAACAAATACGAGGCCCCAATAAGCGATATTGTAAACTCTGTAAATTCAGCATTGGTTTCTGTCGCAGACGAGCTTAGAGATAGGGCTAGTGAGCATTTCTCCGATCTCGTCTCGGAACTCCCTGAGATTTCCAATGAGGAGGAGGGACACCAATTCTCTTCCCCAATAGTGGATGGGATGGTGTATTCGTTTCCATTCTGTGGGACTGATTCTGACGCTGAAATTCTAGAGAGGCTTTCGGGACTCACGATGCTTGGAGAATGCGTAGAGGAATATGACAAACCTAGGAAATGCGTAATCACCGGAAAGAAGACGACCAAGAAGCAACATCTTGCTAGGATGTATTAGCTTCTCTTCCTCGCAGTAATAATCATCATTAATGCAAAAAGCATCATCATCGCACCGTCTGCAATTTCACCAGTACCAGACTCTCCCCAAGCATCCTTACTCTCAAAATCCTGATATTCGGTCCAAATAAGCCGGGTGTTTGACTCACAATAAGAAACCCGATTTGCATCATCGGAAAGAGTTGTGATGGAATCTCCCGAACCATTAGAGAATGCTACCATCAAATCATCTTCGTAAAGCGTTGACAAATACGAGTAGGGAGGGGCGTCGATATACCAATTTCTATTATCAAATCTAACTGGATCGTTATCTGAAACCCAAGTCGAATTACCAATATCTACTATTTCGCTCGATCCATTCTGAGAAACTTGCCATTCTATAGTGTAGAAAGAGCCGTTATTGAGTCCGGTCATCTTCCAAACGATGAATAGAGTGTTATTCTGCAACTGCGCACTAGAGCTGAATTCAAGCTCCTGCTCTGGGGGGTCATCTTCACATAATGGTAGAACGGTACCTATCCCAACTACGACGTTGAAACCAGAAATCGTCAATAGTGCGAACATAATAAGAGGCAGAACAACTCTTCTCCGAGGTTTCTTTCGGGAGTCAACATTAACTGTACCCAAGGAGTCTTTTATCGGTATCTCGACCCCGCCATTTCCATTCATTGCTTTTATGCCACTCTCGGGAGGCTCGACTGGAGGCTCAACCCCCATCTCCTCCAAAGCTTCTCTTCCATATATTCTCTCAGCCATAGAATAAAGCTTCTTATCTCCACTAATCTCAGAGGGATCTATTGTTCCATCAAGGACCCCCTTAATGCTGTTAGAGTCCCCCATGGCTCCTCGGCCGTTTGGATACTTCATGAATGAAACCCCAATCCAAATATGAAAATGATAGATTCAAGACAGTAGAGATTGGCACGAATCCATGATATCTCCATAAGTTATCCCCATGAGATCCATTAGCTCTCCCGGCTCGCCACTTTCCCCAAATCTATCAGAAACCCCTACCATCCTAACCGGAACCCCTCCCCTGTACGAGACGTGTTCAGAGACCGCACTCCCTAGTCCCCCAATCACTGAATGATCTTCCGCAGTAACAATTCCCCCGCATTCTTGAACGAGCTCATCAATCAAATCTGTATCCAGAGGCTTAATAGTGTGCATGTCGACGACAGTTGCCTCTACACCATCTTTGGACAGTTCCTCAGCCGCCCTCATGGCCTCGGAGACCATCACTCCACATGCGATTATAGCGACATCAGATCCTTCACGAAGCTTCGACCCCTTACCAATTTTAAGCTTCTTAGAACTATCCTCATCGTACATCCTGGGTGTCTTATTTCTGGCAGTTCTGGTGTATGAAGGCCTCCCATGATCAAGTAACTGAATTGTCAGCTCTTCCGATGAGAGATCGTCACAGGGGTGAATTACTGTCATTCCAGGTATGGTCCTATACAATGCCAGATCTTCTATTGACTGAGCGCTACTTCCGTCTGTTCCAGTATGTATGCCTCCATGGCTACCACAAAGGTGCACCACCAATCCAGGTCTGGCAACACCATTCCTAACTTGTTCAAATCCCCTCTCAGAAAAAATTGCAAAGGTACTTGCAAACGGAATCTTTCCTGATGACGCCATCCCAGCTCCTACCAAAATCATATTCTGTTCCGCAATACCGAGAGAGACTGTTCTCTCTGGATTAGCTTCTCTAAATAGACAAGACTTTGTTGATTTCCCCAAATCCGCCTCCAATACCACGACACGCGGATCATCGGCTAACCGCAGTAGAGCGGAGCCATATCCGTCTCTCGAGGCTCCACCGGCTGATGGAGCACTCATGACAGCTCCTCCAATGCTATCACTAACTCGTTATCATTCGGAGCTTTACCATGGAATGAGGGATTATCTTCCATAAAAGAAACACCCTTCCCCTTGATTGTATGAGCCACTATCGCTGTTGGAGAGGCCGTCATTGACGAAGACCATTGAATTGCCTGTGATACCTGTTCCATATCGTGTCCGTCAATTTCCATTACATCCCAGCCGAACGAAGCAAGCTTGGCCCCGACGTCCCCGACCTCCATTTGGACCTCCACAAAATCATCGTTCTGTATCCGATTCCTATCAACAATAAGATTCAATTTTCCCACCGAATGGAAATCAGCAGCCATTGCAGCCTCCCAAAACTGCCCCTCTTGTATTTCTCCATCTCCAACCATAACCCAAACATCACGATTACTGGAATCCATCCTCGCGGCTAATGCACATCCGAGTCCGAATGATAGTCCCATCCCCAAGCTTCCAGCAGAAAAATCAACCCCGTTTGTCCATTTCATATCCACGTGCCCTTGACATACTGAGCCCAACTTACGAAATGACATCATGTCATCTTCAGTGATGAAGCCCATTTCGTATAGAATCGAGTAGACAGCGGGGCTCGCGTGTCCTTTGCTCATGATGAATCGATCCCTATCCGCCCAATCTGGATTCTTGACATCGAACCTTAGTTGATTTCCATAAAGGGCGGCGATGATATCGATGGCGGACAATGATCCTCCTGGATGACCAGCACCAGCCGCATGAATCATTTTCAATATGTGCCTCCGACATCTCAAAGCCAACTCACCTAGCTGTGATGTTGTCATATCAGATGCCCGGTCTGCTGAATTCATGGCCTTGCTAGAAAATCTAACTAATGATGCTTTCCGGGCACTTGTAACGTGACCGTAGACGAATTCTTATGACGGCGAGGCCAGACCACTCACCATCAGCATGTCAGACGAGGCGATGAAGTATTCCAATCCCCAATGGAGGGAAACCCTCTCATCAATGGAGGTCCCACTAGCTGTAAGGTCCAGTAAAATCGCCCTCGAATGCCTAGAAACACTAGTTTCAGAAGGTAGACTATCATTCGACCAAGGTGTTGAATTGATGAAAGAGAAGGAGATCTCATCGGTGACTTCTCTTGCCAACATGGTCAAAAAGTCCAGATTCTCAAAGCACGTATTCTTCAATGAGAATTTACATGTAAATTCAACCAACATTTGTGTTCTAGCTTGTAGATTTTGTGCATTTAGGAAAGGTCCGAGACACCCAGATGCGTACACCCTAAACACCGATCAATACCTCGATAGGATACGTCCTTACTCAGATAGCATCGACGAAGTCCATACAGTTGGTGGCCTTCACCCTACTTGGACGGTAAACGAATATTGTCAGCTCTTTTCATCACTCAAGGAAGAATTCCCGAAAATCCATATTAAGGCCTTAACAGCGGTCGAGATAAAACACCTGTCAACAAGATCATCTCTTTCCATCGAGGAGACGCTGTCAATACTTTCCATGTCTGGACTTGACTCTCTCCCAGGGGGCGGTGCTGAAATTTTAGTAGACAGTGTCAGAGATAGAATTTGTATGGGAAAGGAATCCTCAGACGAATATCTGGATATTCACGGAATCGCCCACTCACTTGGGATGCCGACAAACTGTACTATGCTTTTTGGAACTATAGAGACCATAGAGGACAGGATCACCCACCTCCTCAGGTTAAGAGAGCAACAAGATCTGTCAGGTGGTTTCCAGTGCTTCGTCCCTTATCCATTCCTCCCTGATAAGACAAGGCTACCGGAGGCTCAGCTATCATCTGGACTTGAGACAATAAGGATGATATCAGTGTCTAGGTTGATGTTGGATAACATTCCCCACATCAAAGCCTACAGGATGAATATTGGTGACAAACTCGCATCCTTCGCCATTAATTGCGGTGCTGATGATTTGGATGGAACTGTTGGTCATGAGGAAATTATGCATGAGGCCGGCAGTAAAACAAGCCTTACGACTAGTTCCGAGCAACTTGCAAGGATGATTGTGAAGACAGGATCGGTTCCCGTAAAGCGCAACTCCTCGTACTCCAAATTCGAAACCATCATTCTTCCAGAGGACAAGCCAATTAAATCACTTCCAGTGGTAGCATTGGGGGTATGAGATGAGTTGGAAAAATGTCATCGGGCGTGTCTCTTTTTCGAATTGTGATCCGATTTTCGACGGGTTAAATCCCGATTGGACCATTCTATCAGCACCTCCAGCTTGGCTTACCGGGCATGTGATGCGTAGGGATTGCATTGCAGCACCCATACCTTCCGCAGACTATGCCAAAAATAATGAAGATCTGATGCTTCTTCCCGAAATAGGAATTGTGAGCAATGGAAACGTAGGTTCGGTCTTACTATTTGGGAACCGCCCCATTGAAAGCATGAGGGATATAGCACTTCCAACTGACTCATCCACATCTAAGGTCTTGCTCAATTGGATTGTAAAGAATCGTGGATTAGATCCTAAATTTGTAGAGTTAGGGCCTGATATCAACGCTATGCTGGATAAGTGCGATGGAGCTTTACTGATTGGTGACAGGGCCATACTCGCCTCAATATCTAACCCTGAGCTTGTCAGAATGGACTTAGGTGAAGAGTGGACCCGAGTAACAGGACTTCCGATGGTTTTCGGTGTTTTTGTAGCTAGGAGAGATTCACCAAGGGATGTTTTGCTCAAGGCACACTCCCAAATGATTAGGCAGATAGAGACTTTCGATAATGACCGTAACTGGAGGAAGAAAGTCATATCCAGAACTTCCAAGAAAATGGGATTCCCCGAGGATAGGGTCGAGGAGTACTTCGAAACCGAAGTAAGAAACAAGATGTCAGACGAAGACATTCAGGGATTAGTGAGATTTCTAAAGGACGGATGTGGCATGGAAAATGAGCCAGTCTGGCTAGATATTCACTCAGAGTAGTCCAGTCTCTTACTGGCAACCCAGTCCAATAGGTCCAACGCAACTTCGCACGACTCCGCTACTACGATATCCCTATCGTCCTTGAAACTCTCTAAAACCCCCAAGGCGGTTCTATCTCCTATAGCTCCCAATGCCTCAGCAGCCTCATGTCTTACCATGACATCCTCATCAAAATCTTCGAGCCTCTCTATCAAAAACGGCACAGCTGAAGGATCTTGCATCTGGCCCATGACATATGCAATCTCATGTTTCAACAAGGCTGAGGATGAAGAAAATGCGGCAGCCAGAGCTTCTACCGAATCCTCCCCCCCAATGTTTCTTAATGCGAAAAGTGCACGCATCCTCTGGAACATCTTCTCTTCTTCGTTACATATTGTTTCTCTGAGTCTCGCAACATTTCGGTCATCACTGGGCGGTGCTGGATCTACGGAATCAAACTCACTTACCTCAGGTTTTCCGCCACCCATTCATTCACCCGAACCTACAAACACTATTGAATCCACATCAAGGTCCTTCCTTACCATTCCTATCGCCTGACCTTCCTTTAGAAAGAGCCTAATCGCCTCTCTTCCGTCATCACCATAATCCAGAGTCCTGCTGTTCACGTACATGCCAACAAACTCTTCATTTGTGGAATCATCTATGCCCCTTCCCCATTTCTTTGCAAATTGCAATGCTTCATCGGGGTTGTCAAGTGAGTGCTCGATACTATTCCTTACGTCATTTGTAATGTCACTACACAACTCCATCCCGAGGTCCTTCCTGACTACATTTCCTCCTAGTGGTAGGGGCAGGCCGGTTTTCTCATTCCACCATACTCCCAAGTCAAGAATTAAACAGACACCCTCATCTTTCCAGGTTAACTGGCCTTCGTGAATTATCACTCCTAGGTCATAGTCTCCCCTCTGAACTGCTGGCATTATCTCATCGAAGGGAACCACCTCAAACCTCACATCCCCCAAAGCCAATCTTAGTGCAAGATAGGCACTGGTACCTACTCCCGGTATGGCGAAGACCAGATTTTTTGCGTCTTCCACGTTCATCTCCCTGTTTGAGATTATCATTGGCCCGTAACCTTCTCCCATGGAAGCACCACAATTCATCAGGTGATATTTATCAGATACCTCGGGAAATGAATGGATACTAACAGCTGATACCTCATAGTCCCCGTTCCTAGCGTGTTTGTTGAGAGTTTCTATGTCTAACAGAACATGTTCGTATTTCCTTCCACCCGTATCTATGGCTCCAGTTGTCATTGCATGAAACATGAAAGCGTCATCAGGGTCCGGCGAGTGCCCTACCTTGTAGGATTGTGACAGGCTCATGTGCCCCCGAGCACAATTAGATTGAAAATTCCTCCGTGTGATAAATCTCCGTAGTAAGAGTGAATAGACCAAGCCATGACGGCTGTACATGCCTGACCCCAACAAGCTCTCTACTGCAACCGGTCAGTTGGGTCCAATTTGCTCAATCACAGGAAAACCCATCACTTTCTCTGAAGCAATAGTTGTCGATAACCAGTACGTATGCTACGAGGCGTATGTTGAGATAATGGGAAACAACTCTGCCACTGACTCGCGCGAAGTTCCATCAAAACTTCTAATGGATTAAATGCGCACCTTCATGTGCCATGTCCCCCTCTTATCCTTGTGGCTACGGGATGGAGCAGGTACGCTCTTAGATTCGGGGATTATTACAGATCTTTGACCACAGAAGACATCTGGACCCCTCCTAGGCTTCGCTCTAGGGAATGGATGTTCATACCATGGGGTTCAAAACCACCAGATCGGCATAGGGCCCTGCCAACCAAGGAAGACCTCCTTTCATATTTACAGATGAGGACCCCCCACTCTTGTTTTCACAGTACTGCGTACTACAAAGATCCAAGCCAGAGAAAGATGAATGACAAGGGGTGGCTTGGTGCAGATTTGATTTTTGACCTCGATGGGGATCATCTTCCAGGGGTCTCCGACAATGACTTTCCAGGGATGATGGAAAAGATTCAGGATCAGGCCTGGAGCTTATGGTCCGACTTTCTTGAGCCTGAATTCGGATTCAAACAAAAGTATGTTCAAACAACATTCTCAGGACATAGGGGATTTCATATTCACGTTAGAGACCCTTCGCTATTGCATCTCGATTCCAATGCTAGGCGTGAAATAGTCAATTACATAACCGGTATCGGGATAGATGTTCAATCCGTGATGGCAGGTCCAGATATTGGCTGGTCCCAGAGGATAGATATTGGCTTTGAAGATGTCATCGATACCTTGGCCTCGATTTCCTCTAGCGAGAAAAATTCACAATTGGTTAACGACCTACATTCCAATCTAAAATCAAGAAACTTTTCATGCTCCAAGGAACTCATCAAAAAATTAGCCTCGGAGTCCACAACCGGAGGCAGAATCGCCAGGCTAAGGGAGGATAACAGTAGGACAGTTTTCACAACCAAAAAATTGAATGAGGCTTTTTGGGAACTAGTGAAAGGTGCACCACTGGCAGTAGGCGAAACTGATGAGAACGTTACTGTGGACATCAAGAGGGTTATCAGGTGGGTTGGAAGTCTGCATGGAAAGTCGGGCCTGAGAGTTACAGAATTTCCCTTGGAAAGACTAAATCCTGATGGGCCTAATCCTTTCAACGCCATGGAGGAATCCTCAGTTTTTAGTACTCAGAATATGTACAAAGTGGAACTGGTGAAGGATGATGTGACCACGAGAATTTCTGGTCAAGAGGTATCTGGTTCTTCTGGAGAAGTCTTCAATGCTCACGAGTCAATGGCAACCTTTCTTGCACTCAAGGGTTGGGCCATCATACACTAATGCGCCCCGATATGCATGCTTAATCACAGAATGTTGAATAGTGTAGAGTTCTGGAATTGTACCGAGACGAGCATGCCGGACGAGGAGGAGGAGGGCAAAGGGCCCGACGGATTGCCAATGCCACCACCCC
>TARA_B100001115_G_scaffold165608_1_pt1 | contig 51265 bp, 45 predicted proteins | sample TARA_B100001115 | Tara Oceans TARA_B100001115 (sample SAMEA2622652) | marine metagenome | biome: marine biome (ENVO:00000447); feature: surface water layer (ENVO:00002042); material: "saline water (ENVO:00002010), including plankton (ENVO:xxxxxxxx)" | depth 5 m | reverse complement strand
AAGGGGTCCTGAAAAAAATCTGAAAGGTTGCTAAGAAACTTGTAAAAATGGTAAAAAAAACACTAAATATGGTCAGGATATGAAACACGAAACATTGAACCGCAGGAATTTCCTAAAGGCGGCGGGTGTCACGGTAGCCTTGCCGATGCTCGAGTCGATGCCTCAGGCCCGGGCCGCCCGCAAGGCGGGCAAGGCGGTGAAACGCTTCGTCTGCCTATCGAACAACTACGGTGTCTACCAGAAGGCCTTTTTTCCCGACGTCAACCAGCCGGGTAAGGATTATGAGATGCCCGAGACCCTGAAGTCCCTCGAGAAGCACCGTGAGGACCTCACCGTGTTCCAGAACCTCGACCATGGATTCACGGGTGGACACCAAGGAGTTCCCGTCTTTTTGAGCGGGGTGCGGCCCATCCTCGCCCATAATTATGCCGAGGGTAACATCAGTCTCGACCAGAAACTGGCCGAGTACCACGGCGCTTCCACCCGCTTTCCATCCATGACTCTAGGGGTTCGCGAGCGCAACCTGCTCAGCTTCACCCGTACCGGCGTTCAAGTGCCCAGCATCGACATGCGGGCGGCCTACAAGGCCATGTTCTACGAGGACACACCGCAGCAAAAGATTTCAGCCACGGAGCGTTTCAAACGACACAACAGCATTCTAGACGTCGTCATGGACCAGGCCAAGTCCCTCAATCAGGAACTGGGTAAACAGGACCAGGGCAAATTGGAGGAATACTTCGATTCGGTCCGCACCCTGGAAGGAAAGATCCAGCAACAGGAACCTTGGATCAATCGTCCCAAGCCCAAAGCCCCGGTAGATGAGCCCAAACCGGGCAACGGCACCGCCGAACAGCTCAAGGCCATGATCGAGATCATCGCACTTGCCATCCAGACCGACTCAACCCGCGCCATCACTTGCGTGAGCGGTTTCGCCAATGGGGACTTCGGCCTCAACGGGGGCTACCACGGGTTTTCCCACCACGGAGAGAGAGAGGAACCAGTTGCCGCGTTGAAGAAAATCGAGGGCTACCAAGTTTCCATGATGTCCTACCTGATCGACCTCCTCAAGGCCCAGGAGGACCCCATCAACGGAGGCACCTTGCTCGACCATACCTCCATCCTCTACGGATGCGGAATGGCCACGGGAGGACATTCTACCCGTAACCTCCCTCTCGTTCTGGCCGGAGGAGGCTTCAAGCACGGCGAACACAAGGTTTATCCCGGACCTCACCTCAAGGACCTCAAGAGCCCGGATAGGCTGGTCAGCCAGGAAAAACGCCTGGCCGAGGGAGTTTCCGAGGTGCCGGCGGCCAACCTTCTTCTCTCCATCCTGCAGAACTGCGGGCTCGAGATCGATCAGTTCGGCTCCAGCACGGGCACCCTCACCGGCTTGGAATGGTCATAGCCTAGGACGGCCGCCTTTCCATGAAGGTTGCTTCCCTCCTCATGAGAGCCCGCTCACCCAACTATACGGGGCTAGTGACCTGCCTGGCTTTGCTTCTCCCTGGCTCCCAAGCCAGGGCGGACGAGGCTCTCTTAAAACTCGCCCCCTTCCTGAGCGAACATTGCATTGGGTGCCACGGTCCCGACAAGCAAAAGGGCGAAATCCGTTTCGACACCCTCGGCAGGGATCTATCCAAAGTACAGAACCTCGAGATCTGGCAGGGCATGCTCGACCAGCTCAACCTCGGCGAGATGCCGCCCAAGAAGGAACCCCAGCCGACGCGCGAGGAAGCGAGGATGGCTATCGGTCTGCTTACCAAGAGCCTTGCTCTCGCCTATGAAAAGGCCAAAAGCACGGGTGGTCAAACGGTCCTTCGCCGGCTCAATCGGCATGAACTGCGCAACACCTTCCGCGACCTTCTCTACCTCCAGGGAGCCGAATACCGGCCTGATGCGGCCGGGTCCAGGTTGGTCGACAACAACGGGAACGGGAGCGTGGAACGGACGGGGAGCGACCCCCTGCGCTTCTTCCCTGAGGACGAGGAGGAAGAGGGGTTCTACAACATCGGGGATCACCTTGTTATGTCGGACTTCCTCCTCAAGCTGACCCTCGGAGCGGCCGAAGAGGTACTCGAGCAGGCAACTCGCCTTGAGCCTAAGCCCAAGCTGGAGACCAGGCGCTTCGCGGGACACTTGGTCAAGGGCAGAGCCCAGGGGGAAAACCCCATGGAAACGGTCTCCCGCGAATTCAACCCCGGCTTCGACATGATGGCAAAGGGCTACGAGCGCTACGGCCGCCTTTCCCCCACCGACCTGCGGCAAGGGGTAGGAGTGGCCAGCCGCTACAGGATTACGATCGAGGCATCGGCCCACAATGGCAAACACCCCTTTGGTGAGATGGTCAAGTTCGGCCCTGAAGAAGATTTTCAGCTTTGCCTCAATATGTCAGACACCGGAAACGGAGGGATCTCCGGGCCCACCTCCACGCCTCTGGCCCTTTGGCCACTTCCCGGCGATGGGAAAAAACGAACCTTTACCCACGAGGCTTGGCTGGACAAGAGGTGGGTTCCCTGGATCGGCTGGGAAAACGGTCCCGACGACCGCAGCTTCCGGGTCGACAAACTGGTGGAGAAATACCTCCCTGACGCCTATTTCAAGCGCCCCGACAAGAAGGTCGACAAACCCGGCCACGATATGTGGCACCTTAACCTCGCAAGGCTACTGCTCAAGGATGGCTACAAGGGTCCGCACCTCCGTATACACAGCCTGACCGTCACCCCTTTGCTGGAGGCATGGCCGCCCCGTAGTCATACCGCGCTATATGGGTCCGGGAAAGGCAGCGAAGAAGAAATTCGAAGCCTCATGAAGAGCTTTGCGCAGAGGGCCTACCGCCGCCCCGTAACCCAGGTGGAAATCGAACCCTACGTCCAGTTGGTCCTCCGCCAGAAAGTGGAGCCCATCGTCACCCTGGAAGGCGGGATCAAGAACCTCAAATACCGCGTCTACGAGGGACAATGGGAAAAGTTGCCCAAGTTCGACGAGCTTGAGCCGGTGGCCGAGGGAAGCCTTCCCAACGGTCTGATCGACTTGGCCGTCTCCAAGCGGAGGGAAAAATACGGCATCGTCTTCACGGGTTCGCTCCACGCGCCCAAGAGTGGGGACTACTTCATCCAGATCGCCTCGGACGACGGAGCCCGAGTTCTGATCGACGGCAAGAAGGTGGTGGAGCACGACGGTCTGCACGGCCCCCAGTTGCGGGAAGGAAAAATCAACCTGAAGAAGGGCGGGCACGAGGTTCGGGTCGAATACTTCGCCTATGGCCAGCCAAACAGCTTCCGCGCAGGATGGAAGGGTTCCGGCATCGCCCCCACTCAGCTCTCCGTCGACAGCCTCCAGCCCCAGAACAACGTCAAGAAACCAACCAACGAGGCCCCCTTGCTCATCAGGGCCATGCAAGACGGCTACTCGGCCATACTCTGTTCCCCGCAGTTTCTCTATCTGAAGGAAAAGCCCGGGCGGCTCGACTCGTTCGGGATCGCCTCCCGATTAAGCTACTTTCTCTGGTCCTCCATGCCTGACGAGGAACTCTTCGCTTCCGCCCGCTCGGCCAAGATCAAGGACCCGAAGGAACTCGAGCGGCAAGTGGAGCGCATGCTTAAGGACCCCAAGGCTCAAGCCTTCGAGCGACATTTCCCCTCCGCCTGGCTGCGCCTCGACAAACTTGGGGACATGCCCCCTTCGGGCGGCGAGTATCAATTCTACAAGAACGTCAAGATCGAGCCCATGCTGGAGCGGCAGGTAACCACCTACTTCTCGGAAATCCTTCGGACCAACGGCCGCATCGAACAATTCATCGACTCCGACTACACCTACATGAACCATACCCTCGGCAAATGGATCTACAGGCGGGAGGACATCCGCGGGGCCCGCCTTAGAAAGGTCAAATTGGACGACCCCAGACGGGGCGGTATATTTACCCAGCCCGGACTCATGACGGCAACCGCCAATGGGGTCGACACTTCACCCGTGATGCGGGGCGTGTGGGTGCTTGAAAGCATCCTCGGCACTCCCCCCGCCCCACCTCCTCCCGACGTGGAATCCCTACCGGTCGACACCCGTGAGGCCACCAGCATACGCGAACGCCTGGACCTCCATCGAAAGAACGAGGCCTGCTACAGCTGCCACGCTAAGATCGACCCTATGGGCTTCGCCTTCGAGAACTTCGACGTGGTGGGTCGCTGGCGAGACAAGTACAAGCGGGCAAAAGATCCAATCGATCCCTCCGCCACCATGGCCAACGGCAAGCGGATCGCCGACATCGTGGAATTCAAGAAGATGCTCAAGGAGCGCAAAACGCTGGTGGTCTCATGCCTTACCAAGAAACTGCTGACCTACGCCACCGGCCGACACCTCGAGTCGGTCGACCGCGGTGAAGTGGACCGTATCGTCGCGGAAGCGGAAAAAAAAGAAAACCGCCTGCGTGACCTCATCCACTTGGTCGTCAAGAGCGACGTCTTTCTTTCCAAATGAATACAATCACCAATCGCCTGCCTAAAGTATTTCTCTCCTGGATGGTTCTTTTCGGAGTCCTCCAAGCGGAAGCCATCCCCAAGTTGCCCAATTTGATCTTCATAATGGTGGACGACATGGGCTACCACGATCTGGGTTGCTACGGCAGCAAGACCATCCTCACGCCTAACCTCGACCGCATGGCCAAGGAGGGCATTCGCTTCACCGATTGTTATTCGGGGGATGCAGTCTGTGCCTCGGCCCGCAGCACCCTGATGACGGGCTACCACAAGGGACATACGCCCGTCCGAGGAAACTCGGGCGGAATCCCTCTTTTCCCGGAGGACGTCACGGTGGCCGAGGTACTCAAGAAAGCCGGGTACGCAACGGGTGGCTTCGGAAAGTGGGGTCTCGGCAACCAAGGTAAGGACGGAGCCGCTGAGCGCCAAGGGTTCGACCTCTTCTACGGCTATTACAACCAGTGGCATGCCCACACCTATTACACCCATCTCTTTCGTAACAGCAAGAAGGTCGAACTGAACGGGCGCTACACCCATCACGCCATCTTCGACGAAACGATCAAGTTCATCAAGGACAACAAAGACAAGCCCTTCTTCCTCTATTGTCCATGGACTCCGCCTCATGCCGCCTATCAGATTCCCGAGCACGAGCCTGCCTGGAAGACCTATAAGGACAAGCCTTGGAACAGCAAGGACGCCAAGGTAGCTGCAGCCATGGACACCATGATGGACCGTCAGATAGGGGAAATCACGGCCCTACTCAAAAAACTCGGCATCTACGAAAACACCTTGATGTTTTTTACCTCCGACAACGGAGCGGCCAAACGCTTTGACGGCATACACAATTCATGTGGTGTCATGCAGGGAAAGAAGCGGTCCTTGAACGAAGGGGGCATTCGAGTGCCCATGGTAGTACGATGGCCTGGCAAGATCAAACCGGGTGCGGTTAGCGATCATCCATGGTATTTTCCGGACGTCATGCCGACCCTCGCGGAGATCGCGGGCGTTTCCGATAAGGTGCCCGATGATATTGACGGCATCTCCATATTACCAACGCTGTTGGGCAAAGGAGAGCAAAAGCAGCATGAGTACATGTACTGGCAGTATGGCGTGCGGGCCGCCCGTTCGGGAAAATGGAAGGGCATAGGCAAGGGTGGACACATGTACCTTTACGACTTGAGCAAGGACAGGGAGGAGAAAAACGACCTTTCCGCCAAGTACCCCGAGATTACGGCCAAGTTCAAGCGCTACATTATCGAGGGCTACAGCGAACCGCGCAGCCAGAAGGACGACGGCAAGTACACCGGAAAAGGAGGCGACAAATAACCCGACTTCTAGAAAACCCACCGGGTCAGGCTCTCCGCATCCTTGATTAGGATGCCATTCTCCAAGAGCACCGGGGCGGCCCAAGTCGAATTATCCGACAAGGCATAGCTTGCCACGGACTGAAAGCCTTTGGCGGATGCCTTGAAGATGGTCAGTCGACCCTGGTGGGAAAGAGTCAGTACGTGTCCGGGGAAGGACAGGAAGGTGGCATAGGGACCGGTCCGGGGTGAACCCTGCCAGAGAATTTTCCCTTTGTCGGGATCCAGGCAGAATAGTCGTCCCTGACCATAATGAGAGAGTCCGTAGAGCAAGCCTTCCGCTACAATGGCCGAGGCCATATCGAGAGCCAACTCCTTCTGGCTCCAAGTTTTGGAAACGCTCCACTTGCCATGCCTAAGACTGGGGGTAAACGCATGAATGCCGCGGTTCTCCGCCCCGAGGAGGATTTTTCCATCATGAAAGGCGGGGGTCGGCATGTTCTGATTGTGGGTCTTGTGGGGAAAGGGATACTCCCATAGCAGGCGTCCGTCCTTCGGTTCCACACCCACAAGAGCACGATGATTCCAAGCCACAACCTGGTGAACTCCGTCGATCTCGGTATGGAATGGTGATGAGTAGCAAGTCCCGTCGTTGCCCATCGTCCAGATCGTTTCGCCAGTGGCCACGTCGAGGGCCATCAAAGACCCTACGTCATCGTTCCCGAACAGATTCACGATCCTGTCCTCCAAAACGAGAGGAGAATTGGATGCCCCCCAGTGAGCATGAGACTGACCGAAACGCTTTCCCGGGATCTTCCGCCAAAGCAACTTTCCCGAATCCGCATCCCAAGCCGAAAGGATACCGGATATGCTGGTGGTGAAAAGGCGACCATCGGAATAGGCAGGATTGGCCTTGGGGCTCTTTCCATGGCGCTCCCCTCCGCCACCCATTTTGAAAGGGACCAGGTAGCCCTTGATCCAAAGAACCTTCCCGGAGTGAAGATCGATGGCCCGAACCATCTCCTTCTCCCCCTGCCGGGAGTGAACCATGACCTTCCCCGCGGCAACTACTGCTGATCCGTAACCGGAGCCGACCCTGACGCTCCACTTGGACTCAGGCCGGGCGGGCCATTGGACGGGAGGTTCGAATCCCTTCACCCGCCCGTTGCGGTCGGGCCCCAGCCAACCCGGCCAGAAATCGTCGCCGGCATGCAGGGATGGGGAGTTGACCCATACCAGCAGAAGAAAAACTGCGGGGAAAGCTCTCATTCCTAATACTTTTAGCACAGTGCACCCTACAAGAACATGAAAAAAAACTCGACAGAAGGCTCTTTTAGGCAGAAGCTTGTGGGAGGCAATTGGGAGATTGCTTGTCCCAAAACCCAGTAGATTCAAGCAAAACTATTTCAGCATGAAACGTAACGATCGGGAACATTCTGCTGTAATGTCGTAGAATCATTCGAGTAAAGTTTCAACCAAGACACAATCATCATGAAAAAAGCACTTCTTACCTTTTTCGCCGCGGGGTTGGCTCTCCTGCCTGCTTCCGCCAAACCCCTGGACCTTTCCAAGGTCTCAAGGAACGCCAACTGGCTCATGCACATGGATTTCGACGCCATGCGTAATTCCGACGTGGGTGTCTTCATGCGCGAGTCGATGGAAAAAATCCCCGAGGCGGTCGAGCGCATGGAGGAAATGAAAAAAACATATGGCGTAGACCTGGACGGCTTCTCCTACCTGACCATTTCGGGTTCGGGCGAACGCCACAAGGGCATCGCCATCATGAAAGGCGGCCTCGACCCAGACGTAGTCACTGATTTCGCTGAGTCCAGGGAAGAACTGAAGGTTACCCGCATCGGCAAGCAAACTGTCTACTCCAGCGACCGGGGCCGTCACTCCATGGCTTTCGCGGCCCTCAAGAAGGGAGTCTTCGTAGGGGGACCTGATTCCGACTACGTTTCCGAAGGAATCATGCTCAGCAAGGGCAAGGCAGATTCCTACAGGGGCCATCCCATCCTGGAGGTGCTGACCGACTCGATCGAGGATCCCGGCTTCGTCGTCTTCGCTGACGTCAAGGGCGCGACCAAGAACAACGAGATCGACCCGAGAATTATGCCCATGCTCGAGAAAGTCAGGGCCGGTGGCATGGCCATCGGTGATGAGAACGGACTGATCCGGGTCATTGCGGTCATGGAAACCACTTCCGAGGAGACTTGTCAGCAAGTGGAGGCAATGATCCGCGGAGGCATGGCCATGGTCGAGATGAGAAAAGCCCAGGACAAGCGCTTGGAGCGTTTCATGCAGGGGCACTCGATCAAGCGCGAAGGGAAGATGATCTGGGTGGAAATGAAATTTTCCTCCGAGGAGATCATGGACCACCTCAAGAGGGAAATGAGGAAATCCGCCTAAGGCGGACTAATCGCGGTCTAATTCGCCATCGGATAGATTGGCCATCTCCTTGGCCAGTCCGTGTCGCAGGTTGCGGTAGGAATGGATAATTTCAGGTCGCCCCAAACGTTTCATTATCTCCGATAAAACGAGTAAGCCGGCTGGAAAGACGTCCGCTCTCTCGACCGGTAGGGCGGGGTAAGCCTCACTCCTTGCCTCCGGCTTCATCATCGCCATCGAGTCGATCAGGCGGTCCACCTCGCTCAACGGTAGCCCAGATTCGGCTTCATCATCCCCGGTCTCAGCCGCCAGAATTCGTCTAAGGAAGACCAGCGTCCCTCCTGCTCCGACCAGGCAAGGACAGGGGCTTGCCAGGGCCGGGGAGACCGAGTCCGCAAATAGGGACGAAAGGTATTCCTTGGCCTCCCTCCGAATAAGTTCCGGCCATTCAAAGGCGGAAGTCGGGCAAAAGCGCCTGGAAAGGGCGACCGCACCCACCGGCAAGCTCTCGACCGAGACAACCGACCTGTGCCGGACGGCAATGACCTCCATGCTCCCCCCCCCCAAGTCGATGGCGTGAAAGTCCCGCAGCCCCAAAAGGGCAGGATCCGAAAGCAGACCAGTCGCTATGGCCTCAGCCTCCTCCTCGCCCGAAAGAATAGACAGAGAAAGACCTAGCTTATCATGGATGAGAGAGGCAAGCTCGGAGCCATTGGACGCCCGGCGGAAGGACTCGGTGGCGACTGCCCTCATCTTCTGCGCCGAGCCATCCTTGGCAAGGGCCAGCAGTTCCCCCGTAACCTGCAGGCACTTTTCCATGGCCGGACCTGAAAACCCATCGGTCCCAGGAGAGAGGCGGCAAGGACGGCTTTCATCCCCAATGACCCGCAAGCCGGAGTCCTCGCCAACTTCAGCAAGAAGCATTTTTGTGGTATTGGAACCAAGATCGAAGACCGCAATCCTCATCACCCTTCTTCAGAGGACGTATCCCTGAGGCCCGATCACGAGTGTAAATTCACCTTTGGAACTGCCTTCCCGGCTTAGCTCTCTTACTTCGGAAACCGTGCCCAAGAGAAAGCTTTCGTGCAGCTTGGTCAATTCCCGGGCCAAGCACAGGAAGCGCTCCGGGCCGAGTGTTTCCTCGATCAAGGCAAGAGTTTTCTCGATCCGGTACCTCGACTCGTAGAGCACAATGGAGCCCTCGAATTCCCTCCAATGGTCGAGGGACTTACGGGCTCCGGCCGACTTCTTGGGAAGAAAGCCCAGAAAAAGGAACTGATGAGTCGGCAACCCGGAAGCGGCCAGCGCGGTGATGGCGGCATTCGGTCCAGGGACGGGCACCACCCGGATTCCCCGGGATCTGCATTCCCTCACGAGACGAAAACCCGGATCACTAATCCCAGGGTAGCCTGCATCGGAAACAAGTGCAAGAGCCTGGCCCTGCTGAAGGTCATTTGCGAGCTCAGGAGTTCTTTTCCTCTCGTTTTCCTCACGGTAGGAGACCATGGGCTTGCGAAGGGAAAGATGATCCAGCAGCTTGCCGGTTACCCGGGTATCCTCGCAAACGATGGAGTCGCAACTGGAAAGGGCTTCGCGAGCACGAGCGGACAAGTCCGACAAGTTGCCGATAGGCGTCGCGACGAGGAAAAGGGTTCCCCAGGAATCTTCACCTGCGCTCACGGATGATCCGCAAGGATGGCTTTTGCCAAGGGCAACTCAGCGATTGAAGCCACCTCTGTCAAAACCACCCGGCAAGCTGTATTCCCAGTTCGCGGGACGGGCATGGGGCATACGCGAGTCCTCGGGGGATGCGGTGAAGCACCCAGTAAGGAGAAAGGGCATGACGGCAAGCAGAAGAAGGGCGACGAATTTGCTCATCATTGTTCGAATGGGCTAAAGGGTAGGGATCTTCTCGGGCACGATCTGCACCATGTCGCCGGGCCGGAGCCTGTTGGGTTCGCCAAACCTAGGCAGAATGTAGGCGATGGAATAACCTTTCTGTGTGCTCTGGACCTTAATCCGGGCAGCTTCCTTCTTGCCCTTCCAAAGAGTAAAGATCTCCCCTTGGTTCATCCCGCGCTCGCTGCCGATGGGAAGCATAAGCATACCGGAACGGCTATCGATCCTGGCGATGGAGGAAGGAATGCCATACTCGGTCATCTGGGTAAGCTCGGTGGTGGGCTCCTTGGCCGCATCCGGCAATTGAGGAGGGCCTTCCCCCTGATCAAGAAAGGGATTGGCGTCTTCCTGCTTCTCCGGATCAAGAGCCTCGGCTCCGCCCTGTTGCTTGGCAAGCATCTCGTCGATCCCCCTCTGGTAACCGGCTTTTTCAGCCAGCCCGATCTCACGCTGGAGCTGGCTTACCTTTTCCCCGTGCTCAGCCTTGATGCCGTCGATCTCGGCGGTGTGCTTCTTCTCCATGTCCACCTTCTGCTGCTCAAGACCAGCAATGTTGTTGTTGAGAACCATGATCTGCTGTTCGGCGGCTTCCTTCTCGTCCTGCCTGAGCTTCTTCTCCTCGGCCAAGTCCGCCTCTGTGTTCTGGAGCTTGAGCTCAAAGTCGTTCGACTTGGCCTCCCACTCCTCCTTCTGCTCCTTCATGTCGTTGAACAAATTCTGGGACTCACGCAGAGCGAGGTCCCTCTCGACGATGTTGGCGCGCAGCCCCGCAATCTCACCGAAGAGGTCGTTGCGGCTCTTGTAAAGCATACCCAACACCGTACGGAGACGGTTCTCGCGGGGAACGGCCGGAACGACGGTGCCATCGTCCCTCTTGACATCCTCCTTAGGAAACTTGGTCAGGTCTGAAAAGGGATCCCTGAGGGCCGCAATCCCGTCCGGCTTGGTAGCGGCGTTCGGCTCCCAAACCTTCGTCTCCGAGTTCCACAGGAAGGTGTTGGGGCCAAATTCCATGGCAAGAGTATCCAACTTATCACGGTAGTCCTTTCCTCGTAAAATGGCGTTTTCCGAAGTTTTAAGGTTGTCAAGGGCAATTTCAAGAGGGTTCTCGTCGTTAATTCCTACCGGCTGGTTGTCGAGAAAAACTTCCTTGAAGGCACTCTTCTTCTCACCCACGTCCTTCCATTGGGCCTCCTTGGTGGACTGCAGGATTGCATAGCCATTGGATACCTGTTCGTCGAGAAAGGCGTTTTTCTTGGCTTTCTCAGTCTCCCACTGCAACCAAACGAAAGTCGCCAGGCCAACGAGTGAGAACAAGCTGAGGAGTCTGAAGATTACGGCAAGTGCGTTCATAGGCAAAGTATGGTTTCCAACAACATGAGTTCGAATTAGCTCGAATGCAAACCGAATATTTTCAGGAAAGCTTCAGGAATAGGCCCGAACTTGATAGACCTGAGCCCGATCGATCCCATGAGTGGAACGTATCTCAAACTCCAGACCCCTGGTTTCCACGGCGGGAAATTCATGTGAGCGGAAACCAAGGCCATTATCAGCGACATCCAGCAATTCCTGCCAATGGCCGACCTCGTCCATATGGAAAACCCTATAGCTGCGGACCAGCGAGGAGATGGACTTGCTATCAAACCTCTTCGGGCGGGAAGGAAAGAGAAACTCCGCTGAAGCGTCGAATACGAGATCCAGGCAGGAAATCCGCCGAGGCTCTTCCCAGTGGAACTCAATGAACTCGGGATAACGAAAGTCCGTCGGTTGGGAGATCCACAGATACGGCAAGCGCCCGGGGCGACTCCAGGAGTCAATGAGGTTGGAGGGAGCATAGACCGACTGCCTGGGCAGGACCTCGATGCACGGAGCCCTGGACGGACCGGGGAGGGAGCTTGTCACAGGGGCGTATTCGGAATAGGGGTTGCGAAGAAGAGCTTGGGATCCACGCTGTGCACGATGAAACAGCATTCCCACCGGGGCATTCTCCTGCTCATGGAGCAATACGGAACCCTCGCTGGAGATCTCGAGGAAATGCCAACCAGGTTCCCCGACTTGAGCGGCGACTGGTACTTCTACCCATCCCTCGAACCCCTTTTCTAAGCTTAATTCCGCCCGATCGAGGCAGGGCCCGGGACAGGTGGCCGCAAGGGATGGGGATGCATACAAACCGCACCGCAAAATGCTGTCGGATTTCGCCTCAAGGTAGACCTTGATCCCCTGAATTTGCGAAGTGCTTACGGGAAACTGGATCAGTCCCGAGGAAAGGGCGGTCTTCAAGCCTTGTCCCGGCTCGTAGGGGGAAAAACGGTCGAGGGTTGAGGACGCCGTTACGGTTGCATCGGCCAGGAGATTCTCCGTATCGTGGTAGGGTTCGGTACCCGTTGCGTGGTTGGTTCGGTACAGTAGCTTTCTGAGCTCGTCGACGTAACCGCTCTTGGCTAGGGTCCGGGGAAGCCTCTTCTTTTTTATGCAAAGGGCCGAGGAAAGGCCTGCCGCCGCTCCCATCTGGGCCGAGGTCGGAGGATGCCGCAGGCTTACCGAAGCTCGACTGGTGCAAGAAGCATGACCGCCGGCAAGGAAAAGGTTCTTCACTTTTTGGGAATACAGGCAACGCAGAGGAATCTCGAAAGGATGGGGGAGGGCGACCTTGCCCCGCACCGAGGACAGGAGGGCGTCGCCCAAGTCCATTGGTGACCTGCCCACGGCGACAGAATCCGAATAGGTCCTGCCTTTTTCCATGTCCGCAGGGTCCAAGATAAAGTCGCCCCGGGCCCGAAAATTATCCTGTCTCAAAGCCATGGTCGAAAAATCCTCCACCATGAGGCTGGCGGCCCGTGCAGCAAGGGGAGAGCGGTTCTTTAGGAAATCCCAGGCCGACCAGACGATTTCCTCGGAAGAGGGGCTCCGGCCTTGAAAACCGGGGCTGACCCACTCCAAGTTATGATCACCAAGGAGGCGCTCGTCCAAGGACTCGAGAAGATCGATCCGGGCCGAGAGATGATTATCCTCCCAGCGCAGGCGGACCCAGTCCGGGACTTGGAAGGTCACTTCCTCCCCGCAATCGGCAATCCTCATGCAGGTTGCGAGGCGGAGTTCAGGAACGCCATCCCCAGCATACTCCGTCAAGTTGGTCCCTCGTTCCCCGGGAGCATTGGCTAACTGAGCAATGGCTCCGACACCCGTACAGTCGATGAAATATCTGGCCTTGAAGTGGATGCGGTAGCCTTTCCTCTCCGAAACGGAGGAAAGGGCTTCGATTTTATCGCCCTTCGGGGAGAGCACGGCTTCGGAGATTTGACTACCGAGGAAAAGCTCCAGTCTTTCCTGCCGAGCCACCCAGTTGAGGATGGCCCTGTTCTGGCCCACATAGGTGCCCTCATTGTTTTCGGCCAGAAGATTCATCAGGAGTTCGTCGAGAAGACCTGACTCCCTTTGATAAGCGAAGCTGCTACCACCCTGGTGATCAAAGGGGAAACGGGTCTCGGACCCAATCCTTCCACCCAGAAAGTGATTCGACTCGACAAGTTTTACAATAGCCCCGGATCGAGCGGCGGCGACGGCTGCGCAAAGCCCCGCCAATCCTCCACCTACGACCACTACTTCGGCTCTCTCGGAGACCGTTTTCACGAGCCTGAAATCTCCCAGAAGCTCACCGTGACCAATACGGAAGGCAAAATAGCCCTAAGACCTTCTAATAGCATGAATTAAGTTTTATTAATACTGGTTGCCCAGCCTCTTTGAGGTTGTCAGAATATGATATGAAAAATAGAAATAAGTTAGTGGTTTCATTACTGTTGTTCGTTAGCTATGCACAATCGCCTTTGCCCAAATTGGTGGTTGATCCGAAGGCTCTAGGAGAGAGTTTCCTCTAGAGTATTACAAGATCAACCTCCTCCAACTTTTTTCGATTAAGCTCGATCCCATCTCATGCGCAATCTTTTTCCTCGCTGGGCAAACACCATTCCCGTCAAGCTCATTATTGCTTTGGGATTGACGGGCGGGGCGGTGATTGCCGGCATCACCTACTATGCCACACCAAAGTATACACGCGTCGGTTATCAGCCCACCCAACCGGTTGCTTACAACCATGAGTTCCATGCAGGCCAGCTCGGACTCGACTGTAGATATTGCCACACATCGGTCGACAAGTCGGCTCATGCCGGCATACCCTCGGCCAATGTCTGTATGTCCTGCCATAAGAACATCAAGGCAGACTCACCGTTGCTCGAACCCGTACGCCTGTCTTATTTCGGAGAGGACACAAACAAGGATGGTCAACTCTCCGAGGACGAAGACCTGAATGGCGATGGAATTCTAAATGCCGGAGCTCCCGTACCTTGGGTTCGAATCCACAAGACACCTGACTATGTTTATTTCAATCATGCCATTCACGTAAACAGAGGCGTCAGTTGCGTTGAGTGCCATGGTCGCATCGACCAGATGGTCGAAGTTCATCACGACAAGCCCCTCAGCATGTCTTTCTGCCTTGAGTGTCACCGTAAACCTGAGGATGCCCTCCGCCCCATGGGTGAAGTCACTAATTTGGCCTGGGTAGCCAACCATTCTCTCCAGAGACCCGACCCAAAGGCTGAAGACCTCGACCGCATCCACGCGGAGGCCATCGGCCTGGCCATCAAGGATAAATGGAACGTCAACGCCGGCGTCAGCTGCACCACTTGTCACCGATGATCAGGAAAAACCCAGAACAAGACCCGGAGGAGTCCGTCGAGACAGGGATGAAATACTGGAAAAGCCTCGACGATCTCGCCGACACGCCCGGTTTTCGTGAGTGGATTCAAGACGAATTTCCTCAAGGCGCCAGTCTCCTTCAGGGTTTCGAGAGAAGAGGTTTCATGAAGGTCATGGCTGCGTCTTTTGGCTTGGCCGGTCTAGGCATGACCGGTTGCCGCCGGCCCGAGCAGGCCATTCTGCCCTACGGCAAGAGCCCGGAGGAACTGATCCCCGGGGTGCCCAATTTCTACGCCACGTCCATGCCTTGCCCTCACGGAAATATTCCTTTGGTCGTGGAAAGCCATTCTGGGCGCCCGACCAAGATCGAGGGGAACCCCAGTTACCTTCCCTACGGTGGAAGCACGGACGTCTATGCCCAAGCGAGCGTTCTCGACCTCTACGATCCGGATCGCGCCAGAGGCAGCTTTACGAAAAACGAGAGCAAAGACGGCCCCGTCACTTGGTCCTCGGCCGGCACTAAATCCCTAGTCAACGTGGTAGCTAACTGGGCTGAGGAAGGCAAACTTGCCGTGTTGGCCGACCATTCCTTCTCCTTGGCCAGACTCAAGCTCAGCGGCGAACTGAAGGCCAAGGGCATACAATGGTTCGAACACGAGGCCATAGACCTAAGGCTTCCGGAGAGGCTTCTCGCTAAGGGTCTCGGACTCGAGTCGGGTGGATTGAGGGCACTTCCGGATCTGGGCAAGGCCCATCGTGCGATTGCCCTTGATTGTGACTTTCTCGGGTCCCGCGAACCCTACGCCCTCGCGAATACCCGTTCCTTCATGGGCGGTCGGAAAGTATCCAGCCCATCAGACGCCAAGAAGATGAACCGTCTTTACTCGGTGGAGGCCGACATGACCCTTACCGGAGGCGTCGCCGACCACCGCCTCCGAGTAGATCCCTCCCAGCTCGCTTCTTTAGCTTTCCTCCTTGCGTCCGAGGTCCTGTCCGCCCGAAAAGGCGACAAGACTCTAATCAAGCGCCTCAAGGAGCTCGGCAATTCAGCCGAGGGACATCGGGGCTGGATAGAACCTTGCGTAACGGACCTTTGCTCCAAGCCAAGCCAATCGGTCGCCTTGGCCGGCAGTCATCTTCCCGAAGAGGTCCAAGTTGCGGTCTTCCTCATCAACCAAGCACTCGGCGCTATTGGCAAGACCATTCATTACCTACCCACTGACGATTCTCCCGGTGGCATTTCCGAGCTTCTTGCAAAGATCGAGGATGGAGACGTCGAACATCTCGTCGTATTGGGTGGAAACCCGGTCTTCCTCACTGCCTCCTTCGTCGATTGGAAAGACTTGCGGAAAAGTGAGAAACTCAAGAACGTGGCGCGCATGGGCTACTCTATCGACGAATCCTCCGAATTTTCCGATCTCCACATAGGTCAATCCCACTACCTGGAGAGTTGGGACTTGGCGGGAACTTGGGATCAGCGGGCAACCGTCCCAGTTCAGCCTCTCATCGCCCCCCTCTTCGATACCATTTCCGACGTCGAATTGATCCTCGCACTTGTGGGCTCGGACCAAACTCCATACGACCTAGTCAAGGCCATTCACGCAGACCTTGACCAACCCAAGTCCTTCGACGATTTTCTCCGTTTGGGCGTACATCCTGAAAAACCCATTTTCCAGACGAAAGTAATCGAGCTCGCCGGCTACTTTAACGATCTCGCACCAATGACTTCCAAAACGGGGCCGGGTAGCCTGGATATCCTGCTCATCCCCGATTTCCACGCTTGGGACGGCAGGTACGTCAACAACGGCTGGATGCAGGAATGTCCAAATCCCATGACCAAACTCACTTGGGACAACGCCATCCTCATTAGTCCCAAACTGGGCAAGTCGCTCCAGTCCCAATACCCTGGTCTCGGCCTCATTCCCGAGCCTACCATGCTTAACAAGCAGGGCCAGATCGCTCCCGACAACGCCAACTTCGGCGACGGTAGACAGAAAGCTCCCATCGCCCGCATTGGATTTGGCGACAAGAGCATAGAGGGGCCCCTCTACGTCCAGCCCGGCCTTGCCGACCACACCGTGGTCACCACTCTCGGAATGGGACGGCGCAAGACCGGGCGGGTAGGGGAAGGTACTGGCCATGACGCATCCTCCGTTCTCGACGCATCAGGAAACCGGCTTATTTCTGGCGCCAAGATCGGCAAAGCGGGTGAAAATTGGACCTTCAAGAACCTCGCAAACGTACAAGAGCATTGGTCCATGGAAGGTCGGGCCATCGTTCGTGAAGCGAACGTCGACTATTACGCCAAGAAAGAGGATTTTGCCCAGCACATGGGAGCCGAGTCTCATTCTCCACCAATGTGGGGCAAAGAACAGGACAAGGGTCTCAAATTCAAGTCGCAGACCACTCCTAGGGGTAACTCCTCTTACGAGCACCCCGACCACAACTACGAAAAATCCGAAACTCCGGGGCGTCATCAATGGGGCATGGCCATAGATCTCACCCAGTGCACGGGGTGCAGCGCCTGCGTAGTGGCCTGCCAAAGCGAGAACAACATTCCCATTGTAGGCAAGGATCAGGTCATGAGGGGAAGAGAAATGCACTGGGTGCGACTCGACCGCTACTACAGCTCAGCTGAGAGAGAAGGGGACGAGATCCCATCCGACGTACAGGTTTCCTTCCAGAGTGTTTCATGTATGCACTGTGAAACCGCTCCCTGTGAGAGCGTATGCCCAGTCAACGCCACCGTACATGACGAGGAAGGTCTCAATGCCATGGCCTACAACCGTTGCGTAGGAACCAGATACTGCGCCAACAACTGCCCTTACAAGGTCAGGCGGTTCAACTTCTTCGACTGGAACAAGCGTCAGACGGACGAGCTCTACAAGGGGCCTCTTGGAGAAAAAAACGATGAGCTTTCCGCCATGGGCAAGAATCCGGACGTCACAGTCCGCATGCGCGGCGTGATGGAGAAGTGTACATACTGCGTGCAGCGCATACAGGAAGCAAAGATTCAAGTAAAGGTGAACGCTCAGCGGGCAGCCCGTCTGTCCGGGGGAAAAGATGGTGCCGACATGGAGATAGATGACGCTGACCTAAAGGTGCCAGATGGAACAATCCGTCCAGCCTGCTCGCAGGTATGTCCTTCCGACGGGGTGGCGTTCGGCGACCTCTCGGACCCTGAAAGCCGGGTCAGCAAGCTGAAGAACGACCCAAGGAACTATTCCGTACTGGGATACCTCAATACCCGTCCCCGCACGACCTACTTAGCCAAGATTCGCAACCCCAACAAATACATGCCCGACTTCGCCAAGAAACCCCATTCCTATCGCGAGTACCACGACAAGGCCTATCCCTCCCAACACGAGAAAGGCCATGGGAACGACCATGGGAAAAATAAAACCGAAAATGGGGCCAAGATGCAAGAGTCCCGCTAGTTGATGAGTGCGTCAACCCAGACTGAAACGGAAACTCCGGCCATCCTCAAGAAGGTTGACCCTGCCCCCTGGGAGGAACCACCCCTCGTCCTAAACAATAGAAGTTTCGGTTGGGTCACTGAAAAGATTTGCAACGTCGTGGAAAGTAAAACACCCGCTTGGTGGTGGTGGTGTTTCATAACCGCTTTGTTTGTCGCCAGCTTCACGGGTATGGGATTGGTTTATTTGGTTTCAACTGGTGTCGGGGTGTGGGGCAACAACAATCCCGTCAACTGGGGGTGGGCTATCGTCAACTTCGTTTTTTGGATCGGCATCGGACATGCCGGAACCCTCATCTCGGCTGTTTTGTGCCTGCTTAAACAAAAATGGAGAACATCGATCAACCGGGCGTCAGAGGCCATGACGGTGTTCGCCGTTCTTTGCGCAGGAATCTTTCCCCTCTTTCACGTAGGCAGAGTCTGGTTCGCTTGGTGGCTTTTCCCTCTGCCCAACGCCAATGCGATTTGGCCTCAGTTCAGGAGCCCTCTTGAATGGGATGTCTTCGCAGTTTCGACTTATGCTACGGTTTCAATCCTATTCTGGTATATGGGAATGATTCCCGACTTGGCTGTGATCCGAGACCGGGCCAAGCAAAGGTGGCGCAAAATTTTCTACGGCATCCTCTCCATGGGTTGGAGGCATGCCAACAATCATTGGCGCAACTTCGAGATGGCCTATCTCATTCTTGCCGGATTATCCACCCCGCTTGTCCTCTCAGTTCACACAATCGTTTCCTTCGACTTCGCCGTGGCCAACCTTCCCGGTTGGCATACTACCATCTTTCCACCGTACTTTGTTGCTGGCGCCATTTTCTCAGGATTCGGGATGGTGCTTACCCTCCTTCTTCCTCTTCGGTCCGTCTTCGGACTGCACGACCTGATCACACAGAAGCACATAGACAATATGTGCAAAATCATCATCGCTACCGGCAGTCTGGTCGGCTACGCCTATTCGATGGAATTCTTCATTGCTTGGTATGGGGCCAACTCCTATGAGGGATTCGCCTTTATCAACCGGGCTTTTGGTAACTATTGGTGGTCCTACTGGATCATGATCTCCTGCAACGTGATCAGCCCCCAACTTTTCTGGTTCCGCAAAATCCGGGAAAACACGCCTTTGGTTTGGATCATATCGATTTTCGTTAACATCGGAATGTGGTTCGAGAGGTTCGTCATCGCCAATACCACGCTGTCCAGAGACTTCCTTCCGTCCAGCTGGGGTTATTATTCCCCTTCTATCGTGGATATTTTCACCTTTGCGGGGACCTTCGGATTCTTCTCGGTTCTATTTCTTCTTTTCCTTCGTTTCCTCCCACTCATGCCCATGGCCGAGGTAAAGATGGTTATGCCACAAGCCGACCCCCATGGAGGAAAGCATTAATCGCTCTCGTCATGACTAAGGTTATGGACATCAAGTACGGGCTCTCAGCGACCTTCAACTCGGCAAAGGATCTCTTTGAGGCAGCCGGCAAGGTGAGGGAGGAAGGATTTACGAACTGGGAATGCTATACCCCGATGCCCGTTCACGGGCTGGATGGCCAGATGGGACTGCCTCGCTCCAAAGTTCCCTGTTTTACCCTTGCCGGAGGAATTACCGGTTTCTGCACCGGGATGCTTATTGTTTGGTACATGAATGCATTCGACTACCCTTTGATCGTCGGAGGAAAACCTTACTTCAGTCCGATCTATCCCTTTCCCGTGTTTTATGAGCTGACCATCCTCTTTTCAGCTTTTGGCACGCTCTTCGGGATGTTTTTCCTCAACGGGCTCCCCAGGCACAACCACCCCGTTATGGAGCATCCTAAATTCGGAAAATGCGGGGACGATAAATACTTCATCGTCATCGAGGTCGAGGACCCAAAATTCGACGACGACGAAACACAGGAATTTCTCAAAGGAGTAGGAGGTAAATCCATAATCATGATTCGGGAACCGATCGACTAGCTGAATGAGATACTTCGTTCCAGTATTTTTCGTCGTGGTGGCAACAGTCGTTTCCATCCTTGGTTTCCGAGGTAGCACTTCCAAGAATACCCCGATCGAGATTTTCCCAGACATGGACCGACAGGCTAAATACAAACCTCAGGTCGCTAATGATTTCTACGCTGACAACCGAGCCGACAGGCTTCCTGTGCAGGGTACCGCTCTGCGTGGTAATGGTCTTGAGCTAGACAATGTTTTCTCCCGCGAACCGAACTTCGGCAGTACGGCCTTCCGAACCGGCAAGACCGACGAGGGGGAATGGGTATCCATCATCCCAGATGAAACCGGCATAGACATGAGCCTCATGAGGCTTGGCCGTGAAGGTTACGACATACACTGCGCCGTGTGCCACGGCAAATACGGGAATGGACGCGGCGTAACCGCTCAGTTCGGCCTAGCCCCACGAAACCTTTCCGATCCATCCCAGTCCGGAACATATCTCGAGACAGCAGCCCCTTGGACTGATGGACAGATTTACCATGCTATCTCCTACGGATCAGCTTCCCAGATCATGCTCGGCCTTAAGGACAAGCTAAGCCCAAGAGAGAGATGGGCTATCGTTCTCTACCTCAGAGCACTGCAGGACTATGTTGGGACCGCGACCGCCTCAACCACGAAGGATAAGGACTCATGAGCGCACAAGATTCAAGCACTTCGGACGACAATTTCGACCTTTCGACCAAGTTGCTTGGCGGAGCCATCCTCGGCTTAGGTACAGGTTTGGCCGGCTTGTTTTTTGGTTTGAAATCGGATGACAAGTCTCCTTTTCTGGGCTGGCTATTGGGCTCGGCTTTCTGGCTTAGCGTGGCCATCGGCATGCTCATGCTGATCATGATCTTTCGCGTATTCAATTCCGAGTGGACTCCAATTGTAAGAAGACAGCTCGAGCATGGTATGGCTGCGTTTCCCTGGTTGGCCCTCTGTTTCGCCCCACTCGTTGCCATCGCTGTTTTCGGCGGGGAAAATTCGGGGATTCTCTGGTCATGGGTCAACCCTGAAACCAGTACCATCGAGGTCACCAAGGAAATCAAAGTCGAAGAAGACGTCCTCCATCAGAAGAAAGCAAGCTACCTCAACCTTTGGTTTTTTGTAGTCCGCATGATTGTCTATTTCGGAATTTTTTGCGGCTTGGGTCACTGGATGCGTAAAGTTTCCTTCTCCCAAGACCGCGACGGGGATCCGAAGTGGACGCACTTGGGAATGAAACTTTCCGCTGCAGGTATTCCCGCAGCAGCTTTAGCTCTGACTTTCGGAGCTTTCGATATGTTCATGAGCCTCGAGTATCAGTGGTTTTCGACCATGTACGGCGTATGGTTCTTCGCCGGTTCCATCCGGGCGGCCCTTGCCGTAACCATCATCTGTTGCCTCTACCTCTCGACAAGCGGTTCCTTGAAAGGGCTCTACAAGCAGGCTCACCAATATGACCTCGCCTGTCTTTCGCTAGCCTTTACCGTATTCTGGGCTTACATAAGCTTTTCCCAGTATTTCCTTATTTACAGTGCCAACATTCCCGAAGAGACCTTCTGGTACACCATCCGCGAAATCGATCCCAACACGGGGGAGCGTTCTGGCTGGTTTTGGGTCAGCATGGGCCTCATTTTCGGGCACTTTTTCTTTCCTTTCCTCTACCTCCTTTTTTACCGTAACAAGATCGTTGGCCCACGCCTTTTGTTTATTGTTTGCTGGATTTTGGTCTTCCATCTGCTTGATCTCTACTGGAATATCATCCCTGGACGCGAGATAGTCCCCGGTCTTATCGTAGGTTTTGAGGCCCGCCCGGTTTTAGGCAGTCATCTGCTTTGGGGATTGGCTTCTCTCGTCGGGGTGGGTTGCCTCTGCGTCTGGTCCGTTCTCAGGAGCTTTCAATCCGCCGATGCAGACGATATTCCCGTCCGCGATCCTCGAATACTGGAATCACTTCATCATCATGAGTGACCCCAAGCTCCAGCGAGCAGACGGATGCGGGATCCTTATGACCCTCATTGTCGCGGCCATACTCATTTCCGCCTTCTATTTCTTCCAAAAGGCCTTCGAACCTGATTTACCCGAGGACATCTCGATCGATATCAACGACCAGAGACTTAAAAAAATAAAGGTCTACCAAGGAGAAGACGATAAGTTCTCTTCAAGAATCGACTTTTTTCATTCCGAACGAAATTCTTCTATTGATTCAGCCATGCAGGGCGTCGTCGAGCGCTATAAAGCTGCTTCCCAAATCCATTCCTCCAACCAGAAGTGAAAGAATCACCCGAACAAGTCATCGATCGGTCCGCCAAGCTGGTAGTCTCCTTTTTCGTGGCCTCAGCGGGACTCTGGCTCCTAGCGGCCGCCCTGCTCGCCTACATTGTTGCGGCCAAACTTACGGATCCCTTCTTTCTCTCAGGAATAGAATATTTGACCTACGGCAAGGTCAAGATTGCCCAAGCTAATGCCTTCGTCTACGGATGGGGTGGAAATTCCATTTTCGCCGCCACCCTCTGGATTATTGCTCGCCTCTCTCAGGCCGAGGTGCGGGGACGAATATTCCTTCTTTTCGCAGGAACCCTCTGGAACCTTGGTATCACGGCCGGACTGCTTGGAATCCTCGATGGAAAGATGAATGCCCACGAGTTACTCGAGATGCCAACCGAAGTCTGGCCGGTTCTCTTCATCGGCTACTCCATCATAGCCTTTCTAGCCTTGGTTATTCACCGTTCCCGTGAGCATTCGAGCACCATTGCCCCTCAATGGTTCATCCTTTCCTCCCTCCTCTGGTTTCCCGCTCTTTTCCTGATCGCCTGGAACGGCCTGGAACTCAACCCTGCTCGCGGGACACTCCAAACAGTCCTTTCCATGTGGTTTGGTCAGAGCCTCATCTGGCTTTGGCTTACCCCTATGGCCTTGGGAGCCGCCTATTACGTGATTCCAGCCATCATGGGCATTGTAATAGACAAATACTACCTCGCCATATTCGGGTTCTGGTGCATTGCCGCCTTGGCCCCTTGGTCTGTCCTCAATCACCTAGTGGGGGGACCCGTACCCATGTGGATTCCAGCTGTCGGTACGGTCATGAGCATTGCCATGATCTTCCCTATAGCGGTCGCCTCAACCAATTTTCACGCCACCGCATTCAAGGATGTCGGTAAGGTCTGGAACAGCCTGCCCTTGCGATTCGTCATCTTCGGGACTCTCTCATACACTCTATCCAGCTACATTGGGGTCATCTTCTCCCTTCCGGCAGTAGCTAAACTGACCCAGTTCTCCATCATCAACGAATTTCACTTCAACCAGCGCGTTTACGGGTTCTTCAGTATGATCATATTTGGCGTCGTGTATCACATGCTTCCTAAGATCACTGGGCGTGAAATCGGCACAGGGTCCAAGACTTTCCATTTCTGGACTTCAGCCGCAGGCGTAATGATGCTCTTGTTGGCTTACCTCATCGGAGGACTGACCCATGGCGTGCTTGCCCAGCAGCCCTCCCTCGACTGGGCATCTTCAGTTATTTCATCGGTTCAGCCCTACTTCCTGATTACCAAGATCGCCTTCGTCATACTCGGCTTCTCGCAGCTTGTATTCGTGATCAACGTATGGAAAGTCATTTTTCCGAATCCCTTGGCCTATATCCTTGATGGCTCACCCGAAAGAAAGGAGAAATCCGCCTGATGGACAACATCTTCAAGTTCGCGGCCGGAATTTTCACCACCTTGGGTTTCGCATGGCTTGCTTTCGTGGTTGGGGCCAAAATGCAATATGGCGCCCTTTCTCCGGAAGCCGAGATGCTGGAGGATGATGGCTCCCGCCCTGTAGATGCAGAACTTTACCCGAAGGCTCTTTCCGGCTTGGCCCAACAAGGAGGGGAAGACTACCAAGCTTTGGGTTGCATGACCTGCCACACCCAACAGGTGCGCTTGGTCGAGGCCGGCTTCGACGTTGAGAGGGGATGGGGCAAGCGCCCTTCAGTTCCTCGCGATTACGTTATGCAAAAAAACGTCCTGCTCGGCAATACCCGGGTTGGCCCAGATCTAGCCAACTTGGGAATGAGGGAATATTCCGACGAGTGGCTTCATCGGCACTTGTTCGAACCTCAGGCGCTCGTACCCGATTCCCTTTGCCCGCCCAGTCCCTTTCTCTATGTTGTCTCCGAGGAAGAGAAAGATGGAAGTATAGAGATACCCGCCACCGATGAGGAAGTTTCTCGCTTCGTAAGACCTTCGTTTAGGGCTCGAGGGATCGTGTCCTACCTGCAGTCTCTTCAGCAAGATTATGAGCTTCCAGAGATGTCCTTCATCGAAGTTGAGAATGAAGTCGAAGAACTCGTCGTAGATAAGCCTGCAGACGGTAACGCTTCCTCCGCAGGGGTTCCCGACTGGTTGGCCAGGCAAATCAGCTCGGGCAAGGAAATCTACATGAAGGCGGCGCCAGGCGGTGGGCTCTGTTTTTCTTGCCACCAACCTACAGGGCTCGGCTTGCCCGGACAGTTCCCGCCCCTTGCTGGTTCCGACTGGGTATTGGGAGACAAGGAGCGTTTGATCAAGATTTCGATCAACGGCTTGATGGGCGAAATCGAGGTCAATGGCGTCAAGTACAACAACGTAATGGCTCCGCCCGGCATTCCCCCCGGTAGCCTGACCGACTCGCAAATCGCCGACGTCCTCACCTACATTCGAAATGAGTGGGGCAATTCCGCCTCCGCCGTATCCGCATCAGAGGTTGCCGTCGTACGGGCCGCCACCAAAGATCGGGCCGCCATGCAGATGTGGACGGCGGCCGAATTGTCATCCAGTTCCCAGCCAGCGCCATGACGGATAAGAAGAAAAGAACGGATTCCAGCATGACCGATCAGGAACTGGTGGAGGCTCATGCCAGTCTCAACCGAGAAAAGCACCCGCCGACGGTGGGATTTCTCTATGCTCCGCTTATCTTCGTATTCGTATTCGGCTGTCTTATCTTCGTTTGCTCCATCCAGTTGGCCCATACCACTAACAACTTTCAACTTCATCCGCCAAGGGAAGTAGTCGAACTTTCGCCCGAAGAAAAAGAGGCTCTGCGTATCGAGCGCAAAGTCGAGTCCGGCAAGAAGGTTTTTGCAGCCCGATGTGCCTCATGCCATCAAGACAACGGACAGGGCATACCCGGTCAATTTCCTCCGCTGGACGGTTCCAAGTGGGTCACCTCCGATCCCGGCTTGATCTCAAATATCATTATCATGGGTCTCAAAGGGGAAATCGAAGTAAAGGGAGTGACTTACGGAACAAACCCCGCCCAGAATATGGTTGCCGTTCCCATTAACAATCGGGAAATCGCAAACGTAGTCACCTACGTTCGCCAAGCTTGGAGCAACGAGGCTACGGAAGTCTTGGAGGAGGAGGTCTCTGCCTTCAGGGCTGAATCCTCCGAACAATCTGAGCAGTGGACGGGCGAGCAGCTACGCGAAATGTACCCTTCGGCCTTCTCCACGGAGTAGCCGTCCTCTCGCGACACCCCGGTTGATTCGGGTTGAGTAATCCCCGAGCAGCCCTCACAATTTAGCTCCTTGAAAGATTTCCCCACAGTCTGTTTGTGCCTTTTCTTCCTTGGGGGCAAAGCTTTTCACTCCTTGAACGGAGAAGGACAGGGCTCCCCTTACCCACACAAACCCGAGGCCTTTTTTCCCGAACTCGCCCCAGTACTGTCCGATCTGGACGAGAAAGCCCCCTATTTGCTCGAGCAAAGGGAACTAGTCCGGCAAGCCGGCTCGCAGAGAATGATTGCGGACAGCTCAAAAGGGTTCAAGTTTGGGGTTAACACCCAAGTCCAATCCATTCATGAGGACAGGCCCTCACAGGATTTCCATCACCGTTACCGCACCCTCAGCTCGGTTTATCTGACCAAACCGCTCTTCCACTGGGGAGCGCTTGATGCAGCCAGCAAGGTCGCGGAACTCTCCGAGAAAAGCTCAAAACTCAGACACTCATCTCTGCTGCGTTCCTACCGGACGAAGGTCCGAAGCGACTACCTAGACATGATCATCCTCCGCTACGAGGGCGAATTGGCGGAGGTCAGCTACGGTCTCGCACTAGAAAACGAGCGGGACCTCGTCAGGCGACAGGATCTCGGCCACGTTTCCGACCTTACCGTCTACGAAGGCACACTTGCCCGCCTCAAGCAATCGATCAAGCTTTCGGAACTCCGTCGCGAGGTCTATCATCAATCCCGCGTCTTTCTAATGGAAACGGGTTACTCAACTAAGCTTACCTTCGCCAAGACCTTAGCCTTCACCAATTTCTGCGAAAATCATCCCTTCTCAAGTTCGTTGCCGGTCCTCGTATCCCAACTCAGCTCGCCCGAAGTGGAAAACCTGCGCAACGAGATTGAGGTGGAAACAAACAAAATCAAGATCGCCGAGGCAGATCTCAAACCCAAACTCAACCTCATCGGGTCTGTCTACCAAGACCAAGTGGCTCTCGCAAGCAACCGCGACACCCTAACCCGTAACAACCTTGTGGTGGGGGTGGAGGCGAAATGGAACTTCTGGGACTCCTCCCTCAGCCGTGGCAAAAAGGAAGCCGCCCGCTCCCGCAAGAGGATGAACGAGCTCAGCCTGCAACGAAGTTCGGCCCGCCTTCGCCTTGCGATTGAGGATTTACGCAACCAGATGGTCGGCTTGGAGGGAGAAATCAACGCCAACCGCCAACTCGTAAAGGTAGCAGGCAACCGCTATGACAAAAGCCTGATCGAGTTCCGCCAAAACCGCATCACGCCCACCCTTCACTTCGAGTCTAGGCTCACCCTCGACGAGTCCAAGCTCGACCTCGCAAAGTCTGTTAGCCGCTACCTCAAGCTCCGCGACCTTTACGACGAGCGCACCACCTTCACCCGCAACTGAACCAAGGGGGCATGGCTAGAAATCTATTTATCGTTCTCTTTTTGACAGGGCTCACCCTCGCGGCTGGTTGGTTTCTCCTTTCCGACTGGAAGACGGAAGCCTTGGTGAAGGAGGTAAGAATTGGGGACGTACGCGACTCCGTGACCGGCAACGTGAGGGTTTTGCCGGAATCTAGCTATGAGCTCAGGTCAAGAGCCCAGGGGATGGTAACCGAAGCGGTCCTTCTTCCCTACGGCAGGGCGATCGACGTCGAACGCAACCAGACTCTGGTCCAACTCGACACCGGGGAACTCAGGCGCAAGCTCAACCAAACCATGTCTTCGAAAAGGAACTACGACAAGCGGCGTGAAGCCACTTCGCCCACCGCCATCCAGCTTGAACTCGAGGAGAAAGAACTCAAGGATCTGGAGATACTCGCCCGCGAGAGAAAAATCTCCAGCCTCGACCTGAACAAGAAGCAGAACTTGGTGCAAAGACTCCGGGCTCAACTCAAGCAAGAGACGCTTGAACTCGAACTGGAAGGCAATAGCTTGCGCACGACCTTGGAGAACCTTGAAGCCGAGCTCCAGAGGACCATCGTCCGCAGTCCCATCAAGGGGGAATTCGTCTCTTCAGTGGTAGCCCCCGGCGACATGGTCTTGGCCAGCCAAGTCCTTGGAAGGATCAATTCCCATGACCAACTGATCGAGGTCTCGCTCAACGAGGAAGACTACGCGGGCATGCGGGAAGGCCTCTCCGCCGGGGTTACCCTCTTTTCCTTCGGCAGCCAAATATTCCAGGCTAAGGTCGACCGTCTATCCTCTCTAGTCGACCCAAAGAACGGGCGTCGCAAGCTCTACTTGAAAATCGACCCACCCCGCAAGCTTCCCGCCGGCGGGGCGGGTAGAGCCGAAATCATCAAGAGCGTCCGTAAGCAAACCCTGCTCATCCCCCGCAAGGCCTTGGTGGGAACCTCCGTATTCGTCGAGAAGGACGGGGTAATCCTCATACGCGAGGTTCGTACGGGAGCCCGCAACCTCACCGAAGTCGAAATTCTTGACGGACTTAAGGAAGGCGAACGGGTTGTGGTCGGGACCCCCCACCTCTTCCGCGAAGGACAATCCGTGAAAAGTACACTGGTCGATTCCGACTGATAGGCCAAGAGGTTCTGCGGTGAACTCCCTTTCCCTAAAACTGGCCCTGCGCTTCGTCTTCGCTCGCAAGCGGGCCATGTCCATGAGCCTGCTTGGCATCGTCTTCGGGATTGCCTTCTTCGTCGTCACTCAGGCGCAGACCTCCGGATTCGAGGTCTTCTTCATCCGCACAATCCTAGGTACCAATGGGTCTATCCGAGTATCCGACCGTTTCCAGGATCTCGATGGGACAGTGAGCAAGGTATCGAAGGACGGAAGCGCCCGCTTCATTTTCCGCTCCCGGGAAAACGCCCGTTACGTGGAAGGTATCGAGTATCCCCAAATCGTACGCCAAGCCCTCGAAGATTTCCCCCAGGTATCGGGTATCTCGGAGATTCTTGAGGGAACCGCAGTTCTCGATTCCGGTTCACGCAAGCACGTCGTCCAGGTTCACGGACTGAGGATAAAGGACCATCTCATGGTCTCTGATCTGGAAAACCAAGTCATCCATGGGAGCGTTGAAAGACTTGCCTCGGACCGCTCTGGCGTACTTGTCGGGAGCCGTATCGCCGAACGTCTCCGCCTAGAACCGGGAGATCGGGTCACCCTCATCGGAGGCACCGAGAACGAGCAGTTGCGCGTTTCGGGCATCTTCGAGACTGGGGTCAGCCAGATCGACAAAAACCGTCTCTACCTCGACCTCTCAACTCTTCGTTCCTTTCTTGGCAAACCCTTTGGGGGTTCGGTCTTCCAAGTATCCGTCAAAGACCCTGATGCAGTGGCTGGTATCGCGGCCCAGATGCAGGAGACCATCGGTCACCGGGTAGTCGGTTGGCAGGAGCGTGAAAAAGTCTGGCTGGAAGTATTCAAGGCCCTCCGCGTCTCCTCCGCAATAACCGTCTCAAGTATCCTTCTACTATCCGGATTAGGCATGTTCAACGTCTTTGCAATCATGGTGATCGAGAAAAGCAGGGACGTCGCCATACTCCGCTCCATGGGCTTTACCCCACGCGACGTCTCAGCCGTTTTCCTCTGGCAGGGCGGAATTGTTCTGTTCGCAGGAATTCTTCTCGGAAGCGCTCTGGGCTTTCTTACAACCTATGGGATATCGAGGATTCCCCTGCGCATCAGGGGCATTTTCTCGACCGACAGCTTTGTGGTCAACTGGGACCTTTCCCACTACCTCTGGGCTGCCCTGATCTCAACCCTCTTCGTCGGCGTGGCCAGCTGGATACCCGCCCGTCGGGCGGCCCGCATCGAGCCCGCCAAGATCATAAGGGAAACCCTGTGAGCACGCCTTCACAAGCTGGCTCCGATCCACTCCTTCTGGTCGAAGGACTGAAACATTCCTTCACCGAGGCAGGGGAACGCGTCCGGGCCCTGCGAGGCGTCTCCTTCGAAGCCCGCGGAGGACAGGTCACGGCTATCTCCGGGCCTTCGGGATGCGGAAAGAGCACCCTGCTTTATCTTCTCGGATTACTCGACAGGCCCGAGGCCGGTGAGATTTTTCTCGGAGGCAGGCCCATGGCCCAGGCCGACGACGACTCCCGTACCGCCCTTCGCAACGAGTCAATTGGTTTCGTCTTCCAGTTTCACTTTCTGATCAAGGAGCTTACCGCCCGCGAAAACGTAGCACTTCCCCTGCGCAAGGCAGGGTCGGGGGAGGAGAAAGCCCTGGAACAGGCGGACCGCCTTCTAGGACAGCTTGGATTGGGAGAGAAGACGGAACGCTTCGCCAACAAGCTCTCAGGTGGCGAGCAGCAACGCGTAGCCATTGCCCGGGCCCTCGCCAACTCGCCCTCCCTGCTTCTTGCAGACGAACCTACGGGAAACCTCGACTCGGAAAACTCCGAAAAAGTCTTCCAGCTCCTTTTACGCTTTGCCCGCGAGCGAGAAATCGCCGTTCTTCTGGTTACGCACAACCCTGATCTCGCCGAGCGTTGCGACCAATGCCTTCCCATGCGAGATGGCCTCATTGCCCTAGATCTAGAGAGCTAGGTAACAACCTAGGCCTCTTCCCGAACTTTTCTACTTCATTCCGCGGGCGGTGCGGATGACCTGATGGGCCTCGTTTATGCGGGCGAGCTGGTCGTTGGCGAAGGCGATGAACTGATCGGGCAAGTTCTTGCTCTTGAGCTTGTCGGGATGAAACTCCGCCGCTCGAGCCCGGTAAGCAGCCTTGACTTCCTTGTCGGAGGCAGAGGCGGATAAACCGAGTGCGTCGTAAGCCTCTTCGAGCGAAAGGGAGTCCTCGTTGCCGTCCTGAAGGGGAGGTGCATAGCCCCCGCGAATCCATGTTCTGATGGTTCCCGGAGGGAGCTTGAGACGTTCCTCACCGCGCAGAAGGTAGCGGACCTGCATCTCGTTGAGTTTCTCCCCATTCGAGCGGACGATCTCGAAGAGCCCTCCCAGGAAAGACAAGGAAACCGTGGGCTCGTAACCGATGAGGCGGCCCACTTCCTTGAGATCCTCGTCGATCGAGCGCCTGCTGGCCTTGGCCTTGCGGAAGACGTTCTTGGCAAATTCACGGGTCTTCTCGTTCAGGCCCATACGGTCCATGATCGACTCGGTAGCCCCAATCTCCACGGAAGAAATCCCACCATCCGCCTTCGCCACCTTGGCGGCGCAGGAAAAAAAATAAGCGAGGTACAGAATGCGGGCCTTCTGCTCGTTCTGAGGAGTAGGATCGTCCTTGTCGTAAAGGTGACCAAGAGCGGCTCCCGCCAAGGCGCCGACGGGCCCGCCCAGCATACCCACTCCGGTCCCGATCAGTTTCCCCCACCAGTTCATGCGGCCTATTTGCGGCCCTTTTTCCCGGCATTGCCTTCCTTGGCGGACTTGGGGTCGTAGGCGGGGTTCGGTTCGGTCGGGACGGGGGCTTTGGTCTTTTTACGCCAAGCCAGCATGATCTCATGCAATTCCACGGCCTTTCCCGGCATCTTCTTGGCTAGGTTCTTGGTCTCGGAAATGTCCTTAGAGGTATCGTAGAGCTCGAGCGTACCGTCCTCGAAGAACTCGATTAGCTTCCAGTCACCCATCCGCACGGCGCCAGCCGGGGTCGTCCGAAAATTACCGTGACGGGCGGTGTATCCCTGCAGGTAGGCCGGAAAATGCCAGTAAATGGCCTGTCTCTTAAGCTTGGCCTTTGGATTCTCGAGCAGGGGAACCAAGCTCAGTCCGTCGAGCAGGTAGTCCTTGGGAGCGGATGTTTTCGTGGCCTCCAGCAGGGTAGGGTAGAAGTCCACGCCAATGACGTTCTCGCGGCAAACCGAACCCGGCTTGGTCACACCGGGCCATTTCACGATCATAGGCTCGCGGATTCCTCCCTCGTAGAGCATACCCTTGGATCCGCGCAGAGGAGCATTGGAGGTCACGCCCCCATGACCACCGTTGTCCGAGAAGAAAAGGACAAGGGTGTTCTCCGAAAGCCCCAGCTCCTCAAGTTTCCCGAGGACCGCCCCCACACTGTCGTCGGTGCTCTCGATCATGGCCGCGTAGGCGGCGTTCTTATGGCGTTCGGTCGGCTTCTTGGCCTGATACTTCTTCTTGAGTTCCGGCTTGGCTTGGATGGGGGTATGAACGGCGTAATGGGTCAGGTAGAGAAAAAACGGTTTCTCCTTATTGGTCTCGATAAACTTACAGGCTTCCTCGCCCAAGCGATCGGTCAGGTACTCGCCCTTTTCCTTTTGCTCGAGGTTGGGGTACTTGTAGGGGCTGTGGTATCCTCCTCCGCTGGGACTGCCCCAGGCCTTGCCCGCCACGTTGACGTCGAAGCCTTGCGTCGTGGGGTCGTCCCCGAGGTGCCACTTGCCCATGGTGGCGGTTACGTATCCACCCGCCTGAAGAGCCTCGCCCATGGTGACGAACTCTTCCGCCAAATGAATCGTGTTCTTGGTCGGAATCAGCTTTCGGTCCTTGGAGGAACCTCGATCGGAATTCGCCACGGTATAAACACCATGCCTCGGAGAATACTGTCCGGACATCAGACAGGCCCGACTGGGGGCGCAATTGGGGGCCGCGGCATAGGCGTTCATAAAGACCATTCCCTCTTGGGCGAGCTTGTCGATATGCGGACTCTCGTAGTATTTCGAGCCCATGAAACCGAGATCGGTCCACCCCATGTCGTCGATGAAAAAGAAAACTACGTTGGGCTTGGCCGCCAAGGAGGCGCCAAGCGAGCAAAGAAGGAGCAAGAGGCAATGAATTCTCATCAACGAACAACCAAAAAGGGAACGCCCCATTGGTCAAACCCGTTTCCCTGCAAGAAGGAATTAAGTAGAGTTACAAGTGGATCCACCAGAGCCTAGCGACGGTAGGGCTCGGGGTTCGGCCCCACCGGGTTGCCCGTATTGGGAACCACCTGTACGCAACGGTCGTCCCAAAGCTCGATCATGTCCATATCCTTGGCATTTGTGATCTCGAGTTCGGGCAGGCCGTGCTTGGTTAGCCAAGCACGAATGGGGGGAATGGCCTGTTCAGGGTCCTGTGCCCGGGCGGTGAGGATCTTGACTCTATAGCCCAATTCCAGCCAGATCTTGACCCGCTTCATCATGTTGGGAACGGGCTTGCCGATGTGCTCGAAACCCTGCCAAGGCTCGGCCTCCGCAAGGGTCCCGTCGAGATCGACCCCGATCCATTGCCTGGACTCCGCATCCTCCCCGAACTTGTTCTCGTCAGTCAACGGGAGTCCTCTGGTATGGGGAACGCGAACCTCGAACTTGGGTTTGCCCGAGAAGGCTTGCATAAGGGAGCGAAACATACTTTATCAGTCAAGAAACGCTAACCTTGCGCAACCCCTAGGATCGATCAAGATCAATCCCACCCGCAGCCATGCTCACGACATTCTCCAGCTCGATCGACTACATCAGCATCGAGGGGTTGCCCTGGATACTGGCGGCATGGGTCGGGCTCGTAGCCTTCCGTCCATTCGCCACTTTGGTCCACGAATTGGGACACCTGTGGACGGCTTTCCTTCTTTGCAAGGGCCCCCTGACCCTTCGCGTGGGGAGGAAGACCGACCGTTGCCTCTTCGATGGAAACCGAATCCGCTTTGAGTTCTCCCTACGCAACGGCATACAGGGACAGACCGAATACTCCGAGGAAGGGTTGGGGGTACTCGGGAAGGTTCTGATTCTGTCCGCCGGCCCGCTTTTTTCTCTCGCCATGAGCTGCCTTGTCGGCTGGCTCATCCTGCGACATTCCCTGGGCACGTGGAGCGAGGTTTGCTCGGTCAGCTGGTTCTGCGCAAACTTCCTCGCCTTCCTTCGGGCCAGCATACCGACGACCCTCCGTCCCAATGCGGACTTTCCGGAGGGCGCCCCCAGCGACGGACTGCAGATTCTTCGTTTGCTAAAAAGGGAAGGGGAGAAGCCTAGGAACTAGGCTCGCTCTGCCTATCGTAGAGGTTTCGGTAAAGCTCGCAATCCTCATAGATCCGGTCGTGGGGTCCATCAGCCACCACCTTGCCCTGATCGAGAACGATGATTCTGGAAGCGAGGCGGATGGAACTAAAGCGGTGGGCGATCAGCAAGGTAGTCTTCCCCTGGGTGAGCTCAGCCATGGCCTGGTGGATTTTCTCCTCGTTTTCCGAGTCGAGGGCGGAAGTAGCCTCGTCGAGTACAAGAAGTGGGGAATTCTTGTAGAAGGCCCGCGCCAAGGCGAGGCGCTGGAGCTGGCCGCCGGACAAGCGGTTCCCGTTTTCGCCGAGGCGTTGCTCGAAGCGTTCGGGGAAATCCTCGATGAAGCCCAAGGCATGGGAAGCCTTCGCCACCTCCTCCACCGTGGCCTCGGTATAGGGAGATTTACCCATCTCGACGTTCTCCCGGACGGTTGCATCGAAGAGAAAGGGCTTCTGGGGTACGAGGGCCACGGCATGGCGGAGGTCGGTCAGGGGAATTCCGCGCAGGTCTACGCCGTCGAGGAGAACCGACCCGGCGGAAGGGTCGTGAAACCTGGATAGCAACCCCGCCAAGGTGGTCTTGCCCGCCCCGCTGGGACCGACTAGGGCAACCACCTCACCGGCAGGGATGGTGAGGTTGACCTCACTCAGTGCAGGAGTGTCCTTCTGCTCGTCCTCGCCAGTATCGTAGGAGAAGGAAACGTTCTTGAAGCGGAGCTCGCCCCGGATTTCGGGCATCTCTACGGGGTGTTCGGGCTCTCGGATGGTCTCCTCGGCATCGAGGATGTCATCGATGCGCTGCAGGGAGGCGAGGGCCTGCTTGTATTGGTTTTGAATCGAACCCAGCTTCTTGATCGGCTCGTAGGAAAGGTAGAGGGCGGTGATAACGGGTACGACCGCATCGAGGCGAATGGACATCCTGGCAGCCTGGAAAATGGCCACTGCAATTCCGGTTGCCGTAATGACCTCGATGATGGGGGTAAGCATATTGGCGTACTTGATGACCTTCATGCGGGCATGGAAGAATCGGTCCGAGGAGTCTCTGAACCTGTTTCCCTCGCGCTTCTCTAGGTTAAAAGCCCTGATTTCCCGAGGAGCCGACAGGTTTTCACTCAGAATCGCAGTCATACCACCCGCTCGTTCCTGCATGCCCAGGGCCTTCTTCATGAGGATTTCCCCGACTCGACGAATGGGAAAGATACAAATCGGGATGACCGCCAGGCAAAGCAGGACGAAAGCCATTCCTTCCCTCTGGACGGCCATGTAGATCAAGGCGCCAAGAGCGCCCAGGAAGGTGATTGGCTGGCGTATCAGGTCGTTGCTGATGGTCAGGATTGCGTTTTGCAACTGAGCGGTGTCGTTGGTAACACGGCTCAGGAGGTCCCCCTCCTGGTTTCGGTGAAAGAAGGAGAGGGGAAGCCTCTGCAGCTTGTCGAAGACCCGGATCCGGATCCTCTCCAGTACTCTTACTCCGCAATAATTAATCAGGTAGGTATTGAAGTATCCGCTCAGGCCGCGGACCGCGAAGACCGCTGGGATCAGCATTACGCACCCGAGCAACTCGTAAAAGGCAAGCGGTGCCTGAGCATCCGGACCGGAGGGAAAAATCCTAGGGAAGACCTGGTCGATCATGGTGGGAAGCCCGAATCCGCTCGACACCCCGTAAATCACCCCACAGCACAGAGCCCCGAGAAAAGGAGCCCAGTAGGGCTTCAGAAGAGCAAAATAGGGCAATACGCTCTTCACGCCCAGAGTCTTTCGGGCTTCTTTGTTCTTGTGCTCAGAATCGATCATTGCGTCCTTGAAAAAGCCAAGCTAGGCGAGAACTTCACGCTTTGCGAGCCGTCCGGCGAGTTTTCCCTGTTCCGCGAGGTACGCGCTCGAGCACCTGAGGTCCTCCAGTTGCTCCCCGGAAAGCCTCCATTTCCAGTTCCCGAAAGGGTGACCGGGTTCATTGAATCGGGCTTCCGAGCCTAGGCTGAGGAGGTCTTGGGCAGGAACCACCACCAAGGGAGAAGTCGTGCGGTAGGCGGCCCTCAGCATATCCCAGGAAGGGCTCGAGCCGTCCACATTGAAATAGCTCCGGAAATTCCCGCGGACCTCTCCGCTGGCGGAGGCGTACCAACCGGACGTCGTATCGTTGTCGTGGGTACCTGTATACAAAACAAGGTCATGCTCCAAATTATGTGGAAGATAGAGGTTTTCGGAGTCCCCGTCGAAGGCAAACTGCAAAACGGCCATTCCGGGCAAGCCCGCCTTGCGGCGAAGGCCACGGACCTCCTCGCTGATCAAGCCAAGGTCCTCGGCAAGAAAGGGAAGTGAGGGAAACCTCTCACGGGCGATTTCCCAGAATTTCATTCCGGGGCCCTCCTCCCAGCATCCTTCCCTGGCATCCCCGGTTACGGCAGGGATGCTCCAGTAGTCGTGAAACCCTCTGAAATGATCTATTCGCACCACGTCGAAGAGCTCCAGCTGCAGGGCAAGGCGTTCCATCCACCAGGCAAAGCCTTCCTTCTCGTGACAATCCCAATCGTAGAGTGGGTTTCCCCAAAACTGGCCATCCTCATTGAAATAATCCGGAGGAACGCCCGCCAGGTGGGTAAAAGATGAGTTTCCGGAGATCTGAAAGAGATCGGGCCGTCGCCAGACCTCTGAAGAATCCGGGGCCTCGTAGATGGGCAGGTCGCCGAGAAGGGCGACCTCTCTGGACCGGGCATAGGCTCGCAGTTCCTTCCATTGTCCCCAGAACAAGTATTGCAGAAAAACCTGGAAAGCATATTCCGAATCAGCCTCTAGTTCAGCTAAATGGGATGAGGAGGGCCGGCGAGCCGGCTCTGGCCATTCCCACCATGGTTTTCCATGCTCTGCATGCTTGAGAACCTGAAAGGAGGCATATCCAGGCAACCAGCCTTGATTAGAGAAGCAAAACGCGGAAAGGTCTCCATAAACGGCCGCCAGATCGTCCCGAAAATCCTCGAATCGCGAGAAGGCAAGCCTTGCTGCAGGGAAGAACAGACGGTGAAGTGTTCCGTAGTCGACTTCATGGGACGGAAGCGAAAGCAGTGGGGAAAGCTCGTCCTCACTCACTAGACCGATCCGGACGAGCGGCTCCCAATCGATCAGGTAGGGATTCCCGGCAAAAGAGGAAAAGACTTGGTAGGGGGAATCACCAAAGCCGGTGGGCCCGACTGGGCATGATTGCCAGAAGCTGAAACCCGAGCTGTCTAGAAAATCGACGAAAGAACGAGCCGACGAGCCAACATTCCCGATCCCGTACTTTCCAGGCAGGGAGGTAAAATGAAGGAGTACTCCGGCCGCTCTGCGGGAGATCCAGGAGGGAAGGGATTTTTTCGAGCTCACGCCACAAACTGAAAAACCTTAATTAGACATAATACATATTGTGCGAACATATGACTGAATCAACCAGAAGTCGTTAATATACATAAGTTACTGATTGCGTTCATTTTAATTGGTAATTCCCCAACGTTTGGTAAATGGATAATAAATGAGAAATGCCCGTCCGATGATTTCCTGCTCGGGCACGAATCCCCAAGCTCGCCCATCAAGGCTGTCGGTTGAATTGTCGCCCATGGCATAGTAGCCGTTCTGTCCCGTCTGGTTATCTGGTGAAGACTTGCTCGGAACTTTCAGGATTCGTCGGTTACTGAGAAGACCCTCGGCCCGATACGCCGGATACCCGCTCACGCTGGTGGCGTTCGGATCCTTAGCCAGAGCCTCGGCGTAAAGACGGTTTTGCTCAAAGGCGGTTTTCCCATCAATCGGCTTACCGTTCCTGTAGAGCACGCCCGGTACTCCGTTCACCAGGTTAGTCCCGTTGGTAAAGATATCCTCCGGAACGCGCATCTCAAGCGTATCACCCGGTTCGCCAACTAGTCTCTTGATATAGTACTTGTCTTCAGCGATAAGGTTCATGACCGGCGTCCCGATCTCACGGTTGAAGGCATCAATGGTCCCGGTCCGGAAAACCGCCGGATCACCCGTCTTGGGTGTAACGAAATTATAGCTCATGCGATCCACGAACAAGGCGTCACCGAGGAGAATGTCGAAAGCGAGCGCAATCTCGCCCTCCTTATAGTTACGGTCCGACAGCTTCATGCGCCTTCCCGTAAAGCCATGGTCCTGAGTTACGATCAGGGGCAAATCCCTCAAGTCTTCGACCCCGGCGAACTTCATCGCGAGAAGCTCGTCCAGATCGAATTCAACCGGCACGCGCAGGAGATGCTCCTTCCCTCCGATCTCGAAGACGTATTCGCGCACCGAGGTAGGAAAGACAAAGAATTTCCCATTCGGAAAGACACTGGTCTCGTAGCGAAAACTGCCCCCATTCTGCAAAACCAGGTAAAGGTTTCCCGAGCTTTCGGCCTTGAGTTGAAAGTGGGAAGCCCCCCGCACGATCTTGGCCGCGGCCCTCCCAAAAGCTCCAGGAACTTCTTCCCCATCCTCGTAAACGTTGGGTTGCAAACCGGAGAAGGAAGGATACATGGAATTGGTCGGGATGACGAAAGGTTGCAAGAAGAAACTCCTTATCCCGATCACCACGATGGCCGCCACCAGCAGCATCTCGACGTTCTCAAACAGGCTTTTCCTGTGGTAATAAATACCTCCCGACCGCTGGAGATCCTCATCCACCGCCTTGGCCTTTTCCTCGAGTTCATTTCCCGTCGAGTCCTTGACCCTCAAGCTTTCGCCCAAGGCATCGACAGAACGCTCCAGCCTATCGAGATCGCCGGCAGGAAGAAGGTCCCGACGGTACGCAAGGACTTTGGTCCCAACACGCAGGATTTCCTTGGCTCCTTTCCTTTGGGAACGGGTGGCTTTTTTTTCGGATGGCTCGCTTGAGGTGGACATGGATGGCTGGATAAAATAATTGGGTCAGGACGAACTCTTGAGAATCTGCACGAAGGCTTCTTGGGGAATATTGACGCTTCCGATCTGCTTCATACGCTTTTTGCCTTCTTTCTGCTTCTCAAGCAATTTTCTTTTGCGGGTAATATCCCCCCCGTAACATTTTGCGGTGACGTCCTTCCTCATGGCGCTGATGGTCTCGCGGGCAATGATCTTCCCTCCCACCGCAGCCTGCAACGCAATCTTGAAGAGCTGGCGCGGGAGAATCTCCTTGAGCTTAGCGCAAAGCGCCCTGCCCCGCGTTTCCGCCTTGTCCCGGTGTACAATGGTGGAGAAAGCGTCCACCGGCTCCGCATTGACCATGATTTCCATGCGCACCAAGGAGGATTCTACGTAATCGGACATGTCGTAGTCCATCGAGCCGTAACCATGGGTCACGCTCTTGAGGCGGTCGTTGAAATCAACTAGAATCTCATTGAGAGGAAGGTGGCAGGTCATCATGACCCGGGTCTCGTCGATAGTCTCGGTATCGCTACAGGTTCCCCTTTTTTCAGTCACCAGGGCAAGCAAGTCTCCGATGGAGTCGTTGGGGGCGTGTATGCGGGCCAGAATAGTAGGCTCCTCGATCTTAAGGATCTCCGTCACGTCCGGCATCTCTAGAGGGTTGTCCACCTCCAGCATGCCACCTGCGGTCAAGTGGACCCTGTATACTACGCTCGGGTAGGTGGAAATTAGATCTATGTCGTATTCCCTCCGCAGGCGCTCCTGCACGATCTCCATATGAAGAAGCCCGAGGAACCCGCAACGAAAGCCGAAGCCAAGGGCAACGGAGGTCTCTGACTGAAAAGTGAAGGCTGCGTCGTTGAGACGCAGCTTGCCCACACTCTTCTTGAGCTTCTCGTAGTCCGAGGTATCTATAGGGTAAAGGCCACTGAAGACCATCGGGCGCACCTCTTTGTAGCCCGGCAGCATCTCGTCGGCCGATGAATCGGCCAGGGTCAGGGTGTCCCCGATCTTGATCTCGGAGACGTCCCGGATACCCGTCACGACGTAACCCACCTCCCCTTCGGCGAGCCTTTCGCTGGGGACTGGTTGAGGGCAAAATTTTCCCAGTTCCTTGATCTGAGTTTTTCTCGAGTCGCTCATTAGCAGAAGTGTTCCGTTCTTGGGAAACTGACCGGAGAAAACACGTACGTAGCAAATCACGCCCTTGAAGGCGTCGAACTGGTTGTCGAAGACGAGGGCTCTTGGTTTGGGATACTCCGTCCACCTCGGCGGCGGCAGGCGATGGACCACGGCCTCGAGAATCTCATCTACACCTATGCCCGATTTCCCGCTCGCCTGGATGGCATCCTCCGCGGGGATGGCAAGGATGTCCTCGATTTGCTTGGACACTCGGTCGATGTCGGCGCTGGGCAGGTCGACTTTGTTGATCACCGGAATGATCTCGAGCCCTTGAGCATCGGCCAGTTGGGCATTGGCCAAGGTCTGGGCCTCGACCCCTTGTGATGCATCCACCAAGAGCAGAGCTCCCTCGCAGGCAGCCAGGCTTCTCGAAACCTCGTAGGAAAAGTCGACGTGCCCTGGGGTATCGATGAGGTTGAACAAGTATTCGTTCCCATCCTCCGCGGCATAGTTCATGGAGACCGGGTGGCACTTGATGGTTATGCCGCGCTCGCGCTCCAAGTCCATGGAATCGAGGAGCTGTTCCTTCATCTCCCGGGCCATCACGGTGCGGGTACGCTCGAGCAGTCGGTCGGACAAGGTTGTCTTGCCATGATCGACGTGAGCGATGATACAAAAATTACGAATCCTTTGTGTTTCCACCATTAAAAAGTTGACCACTCAAATTTTCCTGCAGAAAAAGGACAAGAGAATTAAAAGCGGGAAGATCATTTCTCACACGTTTATCTAAAATGGACAAGAAACTACTTTACGGAGCGCATACCGCTCTCGTCACGCCCATGAAGGACGGAGCCGTCTCCTACACGGACCTCGGGAGCCTGCTCGACCGCCAACTGGCCTCCGGCATCTCCGGGGTCGTTCCCTGCGGCACGACGGGAGAATCCCCCACCCTCTCCCACGGCGAGCACCTAAAGGTCATATCCGAGACCATTGATCAGGTCGAGGGCCGCATTCCGGTCATTGCGGGCACCGGGGCCAACTCCACGGAGGAGGCCATTCATCTAACGGGGGAAGCGGACAAGGCCGGGGCCGACGGATTCCTCCTTGTCGCCCCCTACTACAACAAGCCCAGTCAGGAAGGATTGATGGCCCACTTCAGCGCCTTGGCCGAGCGCACCGAAAAGCCCATCGTACTTTACTCCATACCCTCCCGCTGCGGGATAGAGATATCCACCTCCACTGTGGCCCGTCTGCACGAGAAATATCCCCATGTCTGCGCCCTCAAGGAAGCGGGCGGGCGCTCGGCCAAGGTTTCGGAAACCCTCTGTGCGCTGAGCGACGACTTCGTGGTCCTCTCCGGAGATGACGGACTCACCCTTCCCTTCATGGCCTGTGGAGCCAAGGGCGTAATAAGCGTTGCCTCGAACCTCATCCCGTCCGTGGTCGTAGAAATGGTCGGCCAAGCTCTCGGGAGCGAGTACGAGTCGGCCCGCCGAATACACCTCGCCAACTACAAGCTCTTTAACGACCTCTTTTGCGAACCCAACCCGGTCCCGGTCAAGACCCTCATGCAACTCAAGGGGCTCCTTTCCTCGGCCGAGGTTCGCTTGCCGCTCACTCCCCCATCGAAGGAAAACTTCGGATTGCTCGCAGGCATCGCCGACTCCCTCAACCTCTAGTTATCGTCATGTCCTTGAAAATTCTTCTCAGTGGGGCCAAGGGGCGGATGGGGGTCGCGATTGCATCGCTTTCCGGCGAACACGGTTGCGAGATCACTCATCCCATCGACATCGGGGACGATCCCGCCCAAGGGATCACCGACTGTGACTGCGTGATCGACTTCTCCCTTCGTGACGCAACCAGGCCCCTCGCCGAACTCGCAGGCAAGCACGCAAAGCCCATGGTCATCGGAACCACCGGCCACGACCAGGAAGACCGCAACGCCATCGAGCAAACCGCTTCAACCATTCCCATGGTCTGGGCGGGAAACTTTTCCACCGGCGTCAACCTGCTCTTTTTTCTCACTCAGCAGGCCTCCCGCGTTCTCGACGCGGAATCCGGTTTCGACCCCGAGGTCATCGAGATGCACCATCGGCACAAGAAAGACGCCCCCAGCGGCACCGCCGAACGACTGCTTGAGATCCTAAGGGAATCGAGAAGCTTGACCGGTGAGGACGTATCCCACGGTCGCTCGGGCATGGTAGGCGAGCGCAAGCCTACCGAAATCGGTTCTCACGCCCTGCGAGGTGGGGACGTGGTAGGCGAGCACACCGTCATGTTCGCAGGCGTGGGGGAAAGGATTGAACTCACCCATCGGGCCACTGATCGAGCCATCTTCGCCGCAGGCTCTCTGCGGGCCGCCAAGTGGGTGGTCGATCAGGCCCCCGGCCTTTATTCCATGCAGGACGTGCTCGGCCTGTCGGCCTGGTAAGCGATGATCGCCTTCATCGAGGGAGACTTGGTAGAGTGTCAGCTCAACCTCGCGGTCATCCAAGTGGGGGGAATCGGATATGAGGTACACATCCCTCTCACCACATCGGAAAAACTCCCCTCGCTCGGCAAGGAAGTCAAGCTCTTCACCCAAGCCATCTATCGGGACGACGCTCAGACGCTCTATGGTTTCTCCGACCGAGAATCCAGGGATTTTTTCCGCATGATCGTGGACAAGGTCTCGGGGATTGGACCCAAGATCGCCCTCAACCTGCTCGGTTCGCTTTCCCTCCCCACCCTTAAAACTTCCATCGCAAGCGGCGACGTGGGCATGCTCTCCAAGGCCCAGGGACTGGGCAAGAAGACCGCCGAGAGAATCGTGGTCGAGCTCAAGGACAAGGTTCTGCCCAAGGGCTCCGCCGAACCCCCGTCCGCCCCAACTAGAGGAGCAGGAGACCTAGCCGAGCCCAACGATCTCGGCTCCTACCAGGATGCCCTTTCCGCCCTTCTTACCCTCGGCTACAAGGCAACCGACGCCGATCAGGTCATCCGGAAGGCATCCGAAGTTCTGGGCAAGGGAGCCACCACCGAGGAACTGATCCGCAAGGCCCTCGGCCGCTAGCCCGAATCCTCCACCTTGCTTTCAATGTAGGCAGTCAAATACCGGCAAGCCTCTTCCACAGCCTCACTCAACTCCCTCTCGCTGGCCAGAAGGCAGGTGATGGCAGTAGCCAGGCGGCATCCCGTCCCTCTCACCTGGGATCCACCCGGGATGCGTTTCCTGGAGAAGACGAAGGTCTCGCCACCCTCCAACGCGAGCAGATCGGTACATTCCTCTCCCGAGTAGTGTCCGCCCTTGAGTAGGACTGCCGGAGATCCCAAGCGGAGGCAGGCCAAGGCCAACTCGGTCTGCGGGGCGGTCTCCAGGCCCGCCTGCCCGACCAACCGCTCCGCCTCGAACAGGTTGGGGGTAATCAGGCCCACCAGGTGGAAAAGACTGTCGTCGAGGGCAGCCACCCCTTCCAAGGTGGAGAGACTTCCCCCCGATGAGCTCGAAAAGACAGGGTCCAGAACGACCCGGTGGGGGGGAAAGCCCTCCAGGAATTCGCCTACCACCTCGATCGACTCCAAGTTCGGGAGCATTCCGATCTTGATCGCATCGATCTCATCGGGAGACGCGGAACGCAGCTGACTTCGCAAGGTCGGGACCGGCATGGCATGGGAATGGTATTGCCTGTGGTCACTCTGGGCGGTGACCGCGGTAATCGCCGCGCAAGCCTCGGATTCTAGATCATGGCAAGTCTTGAGGTCTGCAAACACGCCAGCTCCGCCCGAGCTGTCGGAGCCTCCTATGAGGAGTATCCTGGGCATACTAACCCATGGTGGATGAAAGCCCGACGTCCTCGGCCCAGCTCATCATCCCTCCCTCCAGGTTGTAAAGTTTCCCGTATCCCATGGCCTCCAGTACTTCGCAAGCCGCCCGGCTGCGCACCCCCACCTTGCAATAGACAGCAATTTCCCGGCCCGGTTTAAATTCCTCCGGAAGAGAGGGGCCTCCCGGGGAAGAAAACTCACCGAGCGGACAGTGAAACGAGGGCTCGATGCGGGAAAGCTCACGCTCCCAATTCTCTCGCACGTCGAGCAGTAGAAGCTCAGGATTTTCCTTCATCATCCTTTCCAGCTTAACTGGCATGATACCCATAATCACTGAAGTGGCTGGAGCCTCCGATTGCCCACAGGAGTTCTCTTCTTCGGGCAAATCCGTGATTTCCGGCCCGTTCGGGTTTCTGGAAAGAGCCAGCGTACTCGTCACGTTGCCAAGGGCATCGTACAGGAGAACCTTCCCGCTTAAGACCTCCCCCACCCCGCTTGCCACCTTGATCGCCTCGAGGGCCTGCATCGAGCCTATGATTCCCGGCAGAACCCCCAGCACGCCCATGTCGGCGCAATTGGGGACCGTCCCGGGAGGTGGTGGTTCGGGGAAAAGGCAACGGTATGTCGGTCCCCCGTCCATGTTGAACACACTCACCTGCCCCTCGAATTGATGAATGGCTCCATAAACCAAAATCTTACCTAAAAGTACGCAGGCATCGTTGATCAGGTAACGGGAAGCGAATGAATCCGTTCCGTCCAGCACCATATCGAACCCCTCCAGCCTGTCCCTGACGTTTTCACTAGTCAGGCGCTCCTCGTGGGGAAGGATCTCGACGTACGGGTTGAGACGCGAAAGCCTGCGAGCCGCAACCCGAGCTTTCGGTTGCCCGATATCTTCGTGGGTATAGAGGACCTGCCTTTGCAAGTTGGATGCCTCCACGTTGTCGTCGTCCACGATCCCGATCCGGCCCACGCCCGCCGCCACCAGATATTGTAGGGCCGGGCAACCCAACCCTCCCGCACCAACCACCAGGACGGAGGATTTACGCAACTTCGCCTGGGCTTCCGGACCGAACCCGGACAAAGACAAGTGTCTCTGATACTGGACGGCCTCCTCTTCGGACAGGTTCACGGATAATCTTTACCCGGCGAGGGAAAGGGGTTGCTCTTCGCCTCCGGTGAAAGCGGAGGCTTCATTCTGAAGGCGGCATTCGTCGTAGGAACGGTCCCAATCCTTCCAGACGGGGTCATAGCCCTTTTCCCTCAACATGAAGGCGATTTCCTCTGGGGTACGCTCGTCCGAGATCGTAAACTGCTCCAGCGAATGCTCCTCCGCCCCATAGCCTCCCGGGTTGGTCTTGGAGCCCGCGCTCATTGTAGTCACACCGATGGGAAGCAAGTTCTCCCGCAGGTTCGGGCTCTCCCGTGTGGACAGGCTGAGCTCAAGCTCCTCCTTGAATATCCGATATGCGCAAAGGAGCTGAACCAGATCCCGGTCGCTCAGATCGGCCAAAGGCATAGACTCACCCTCGTGCGGACGGATACGCGGGAAAGACATGGAATAGAGCGTCCGCCAGTATTTTTTTTCAAGGTAATCGAGGTGCAAACCCGCGAACCAGGCATCCGTCCGCCAGTCCCTGGTCAGGCCGTAGAGGCATCCCAACCCTATCTTGTTCACGCCCGCCCGGCCCAGACGGTCGGGGGCCTCCAGCCTCCACTCGAAGTTCCTCTTCTTCCCCTTGAGGTGATGGGCCGCATAGCTTTCCCTCTCATAAGTCTCCTGATAGAGCATGACTGCGTGCAGGCCCTCCTCTACCAGTCGCTCGTATTCCGTAGTCCGCAAGGGCTGAACCTCGATCGAGAGGTTCGCAAAATACCTGCGCAGAGCCCGCAAGGCATCAAGAATGTAGTCCACGCCCACCTTCCGGCCCGACTCGCCCGTTACGAGCAGGACGTGCTCGAATCCATGCCCTTTGAGGACCCCCGCCTCCCGTAGCATTTCCGGCACGGTTAGGGTTTTCCTAGGGATCGCATTGCCTAGGCTAAAACCACAGTAGTCGCACACGTTGGTGCACTCGTTGGAGAGGTAAAGGGGGGCGAATAGGCGGATGGTGTTGCCGAAGCGTCTCCGTGTCAGGCTCCGGGCGAGACGAGCCATCGGCTCGAGGAAGTTCTCTCCCGCACACGGAGAGAGCAAGGCAGCAAAATCAGCCATTCCGCCCTGTCCCTTCCGTGCGAGAGCCCTTTCCACCTCCGTAGGCGTGGAGTTCTCGATCCGGGTGCTTGCCAAGCTCCAGTCCTGCCGGCGATAAAGTTCGGTGAAGGTCGAGAAATTCATGTCTTCAGCCCGCTTGGTCCAGAAAACCGGTCAGGGGGGATGTCGCCCTGGCCGAATCCGTAACCTCACCAAGCCCTGCCCGGAAAGCCCTTCTTCCGGCCTGCACGGCAAGGGCAAAGGCCTCACCCATCGCAACCGGATCGGGGGAAACCGCAAGCGCCGTATTGACGAGCACGGCATCAGCACCCATCTCGAGAGCCTCCGCAGCGTGGGAAGGGGAACCAATACCCGCATCCACAACCACCGGCACGCCCGCCTGCTCGATAATGATCCTCAGGAATTCCCTGCTCTCCAGCCCTTTATTGCTTCCAATCGGGGCCCCCAGGGGCATCACGGCGGCAGCCCCTGCTTCCTCCAGCTTCCTGCATAAGACGGGGTCGGCATGGCAATACGGGAGAACAACAAACCCTTCCGAGGCCAGCTCCCGTGTCGCTTCAAGAGTCTCCACGGGATCGGGCATAAGGTACTTGGGATCCGGATGAATCTCGAGTTTAAGCCAATTGGTCGACAACGCCTCCCTCGCCATACGGGCTACGAAGACCGCTTCACGGGCATCCCGCACGCCAGAGGTATTGGGGAGAATCCTCGTATCCGCATCCTTCAGGTGATCGAGAATAGAATCCGACTCCCCTTCCGGGTTAACCCGCTTCATGGCAACCGTGACCATCTCCGAACCGCTCGAGCGCACCACCTCTGCCAGAGTATCCCCCGATGAGAACTTGCCCGTTCCCACGAAAAGCCGCGAATGGAACGATTCGCCCCCAACCAGCAAGGGATCACTAATACCGCTCACGAAACCACCTCCTCACGCTCGATTGCCTTGGCCCGAGCCACGAAGGCGGACAGGTTGCGACCAAAGCAATTCGTCTCCGAGAGAGCCGAGCAAACCGCCAAGCCCGCCACCCCCAACCTTGGGACCAAATCAAAGTCGGCCGAAGCCAATCCCCCTATCAGGAAGACTGGGACGGGGCTCAGGGCAGCCGTAATGCAAAGAACTTCCTCCTCCTCAAGAACCAGGTTCAATTCCGTCTTCGTCCTCGATGCCCGAATGGGGCCTAGGCCCACATAGTCGCAATCCCTCTCGTGCCGTACCATCTCTGCCTCAGCCGCGGAATGAACCGTGCGGCCAATCAGGGCTTGATCTCCAAGAATCCGTCGGGCCTCCACTGGCGAACCGTCCTCCATCCCGAGATGAACCCCTCCAGCCCCCGACTCGGCAGCCAATACCGGACAGTCGTTGATCACCAGAAAGGCCCCCCGTTCCCGGGCCAGTTCGGCGGATCGAAAGGCCTCCCGACGCAACTCCCCACCCGCGAGTTTCTTGCTCCGAAACTGGATGAAGGAAACTCCCGCATCAAGCATTCGCTCGACTTGAACGGAATGAGGCTCGGCCCAGGCATCACACGTAAGGGCAAGGAGGGGCGGAAGGGAGGAAGGGAGCGGGTTCACCTTCCGAGAGACCTTAGAAAAGCCGGAAGGGAACGTCCCTTGGCTCCCTTGGATTTACGCTTCAAATCGGCAAGGATCATGTCCTCCACCTTGAGAAAACCCTCAAGGGCCGAAACAGGGTCCTTCTTTCCCCAGACCGCTCCCAGGATCGCAACACCCATAAAACCCATCTCAAGCAAGCCCCGTATCTTATTGCGTCTTATTCCCCCCAAAGCGTAGACGGCAGGGCATCCCTCCGCCTTCGGTTGAGCAAAGTAATCCTCAAGTGCGGACATCGGTACCTTCGGACCGTGCCCTTCCTTGGAAATCGACTCAAAGACCGGGCCGAAGAAAGCATAGTCGAGTTTCTCCTTGTTTTCGGCAAGCTTGGGAAGCCGGTGAAAGGATCGGCTCGAACTTCCCTCGACACTGATCCTTTTCTCGATCGAGGAATGGTGATACCCGGCGAGCGGATAATCCACGAGGAGCTCGGCATGGCGGTGCAGAACGACCTTCCTGATACACTTCTCGGGCAGCTTGTCGAGAATCCTGGCGACCTCCCTGGCGGAATGGTCGGGCTTGCGCAAATGGAAACGGGCCAGTCCGGAATCGAACATCTCCTCGACGTGATAGGCCTCCCGGTGCCTCATACGGGGAGAGGAAATCAGGATCAGCATGGGGGAACCGCCCTTCATCCTCCCTGCGTCGCTTGTACGAGGATCACGCGGTCCCCCTCGTTAAGCTCGTAGTCGGCAGTCTCTTCACGAGGCACGACCTGCTCGTTCACGGCTACCGCCCACCCAGCCAGACCGGAAAAATCAGCATCCTTCAGAAGGTCCCCAACCGTCTTCTCTCCCGCCAACTCGCGAGCCTCGTCGTTAAGGAAAATCTTCATTCCTTCTCTTGGTGGGAATAAATTTCAGACCCCGCTTCCACGAACTCCCTCGCCTTTTCTTCCATTCCAGCCCTAAGAGCCTCATCATCGTGCTGGTAGCCGTTTTCCCGGGCGTACTGCCTGACGTCCTCGGAAATCTTCATCGAACAGAAATGCGGGCCGCACATGGAACAAAAGTGAGCCGTCTTGGCCCCCTCCTGGGGCAGGGTTTGGTCATGGAACTCACGGGCCTTGTCGGGATCAAGCGAAAGGTTGAACTGATCCTCCCAGCGAAACTCGAAGCGGGCCTTTGACAGGGCGTTGTCACGGAACTGGGCGGCCGGGTGACCCTTGGCAAGGTCCGCAGCATGAGCGGCGAGCTTGTAGGTGATGACCCCTTCCCTGACATCCTCGCGGTCAGGCAGACCAAGGTGTTCCTTGGGGGTGACGTAGCAGAGCATGGCGCAACCGTACCAGCCAATCATGGCGGCCCCGATCCCGCTGGTGATGTGGTCGTATCCGGGGGCCACGTCGGTGGTCAGGGGACCGAGCGTGTAAAAGGGAGCCTCGTGACACCATTCGAGCTGCTTTTCCATGTTCTCCTTGATCATGTGCATCGGCACGTGTCCCGGCCCTTCGTTCATGACCTGCACCCCGAATTTCCAAGCCCGGGTGGTCAGTTCTCCCTGAGTCTTGAGTTCGGCAAACTGGGCCTCGTCGTTGGCATCTGCGATCGAGCCAGGCCTTAGGCCGTCCCCAATAGAAAAGGAGATATCGTAGGCCGCCATGATTTCGCAGATTTCGTCCCATTTTTCGTAAAGAAAGTTCTCCTTGTGATGAGCCAGGCACCACTTAGCCATGATGGAACCGCCCCGGCTCACGATGCCCGTCATCCTCCGGCTCGTCATCGGGACGTAGGGCAGGAGAACGCCGGCATGAATGGTGAAGTAGTCGACCCCCTGCTCAGCCTGCTCGATCAGGGTATCGCGAAAAATTTCCCAAGTCAGGTCCTCGGGCTTTCCGCGGACCTTCTCCAAGGCTTGGTAAATGGGAACCGTACCTACCGGAACGGGACAGTTGCGAATGATCCACTCGCGGGTGCGGTGGATGTTCTTGCCCGTGGACAAGTCCATCAGGGTGTCGCCCCCCCACTTGGTCGCCCAGCGCATCTTCTCCACCTCCTCCTCGATGGAGGAAGCGACGGCCGAGTTCCCGATGTTGGCATTGATCTTGACCAGAAAATTCCGCCCGATGATCATCGGCTCGAGCTCCGGGTGGTTGACGTTGGCCGGTATAATGGCCCGCCCCCGGGCAACCTCGTCACGGACAAACTCGGGCGTAATCTCGGACGGGATGGCCGCCCCGAACGATTCGCCCGGATGCTGATGTAGAAGCGAATTCCTAGCCTCCCCGGGGGAAGTTTCAAGTTTCTCGGAGAGGGCTTGTAGCTTCATATTCTCTCGGATGGCCACGAATTCCATCTCCGGGGTCACGATACCCTGCCTCGCGTAGTGGAGTTGGGTAACGACCTTTCCCTTCCTAGCCCGCAGGACGGCGAGGCCCGAACGGTCGAAGTCGGGCAACTCACCCGTGCGCTCGTCGGTGCGGTCGGCGTGCTTCTCCGAAAGGTAGCCATTGTCCATGGGTTGCACGGCCCTTCCCTCCACCTCCTCGACGTCTCTACGCTCCCGAATCCAGCCCGCCCGCAAGGCAGGCAAGCCAAGGACGTGGTCGCCGTGAAAGTCCGGATCCCCCCATGGGCCGGAGGTATCGTAGACCCGGACCGGCTCGTTCGGCTCGCTCGATCCATCCGGCAGGCTGCTTGGGGAAAGCGAAATTTCCCGCATCGGCACTGCGATGTCAGGCCGACTGCCCTCTAGGTATACCCTGGATGAGTTGTGAAACGACTTGTGACCGTCTTCCTTTTGATCTTCGACTTTCTTTATCATGGCTTTGAAGGTTGAATCGCCAGAGATCATCGAAGTCATTGCAAACCTCAAGTTTTCCCTACGGCGACTTGTATCGCATCAGGTTCGAAGGGTAACTTGCGGATCGCGCCTGCCTCTCAGTCCATCGCCTACGGACTCCCCCAAACTGTCGAGTCTTTTGTAAAGGGCTTTGAGGGAAAATCAACCAAAAGAATACAAATTCCCAACAAGCCATGGTGGCCCTTGCAACTCTTCACTACCCACTTTGATGGTCCGGCGGCACTAACTCCCTTCCTCTCATCCCCTTAAAGTGAGATCTTGCCGCATACGGAAGGAACTAATTGATTCAGCGATAAATTTCCACTAGGTTGCATCCATTGATTACATTCTCAACCCAGTTCATCTATGAAAAAAACACTGTTTCTCACGGCACTCGCCTTCCTCTCAACATCCTTTGCCTCCGCAGAGATGCGCAAGTGGACAAGCGCCCAAGGCAGTACCATAGAGGCGGAACTTGTCGACTACTCGGACCGGGTGGTGGTCTTGCGCTCGGCCGAGGGAAGGAAGATCTCGCTGCGCCTTAATCAGCTTTCACCCACGGATCAGGCTTTCGTACTCGGCGGGAAGAAGGAGAAATCGACTCCCACAGTACCAGAGAAACCCCAACTGAAGCCCGGCTTGGCGGAGATGCTCCCTCAGGAAATCCTCGACTCGGCTGGAAACAAAGTTCCCCGGGACGAACTGGCGGGCAAGATGGTGGGGTTTTACTTCTCCGCGCACTGGTGTCCGCCATGCCGAGGATTCACCCCAAACCTCGTTAAGTTCCGGGATTCCAACAACGAGGACTTCGAGGTCGTGTTCGTGAGCAGCGACAAGTCCCCCGAGGCCCAGATGGGCTACATGAGGGAGACGGGAATGAAGTGGTACACCCTTCCTCACCGCTCGAGCGATGCCAACGCTTTGTCCCAGAAGTTCGGAATCAGGGGAATCCCCGCCTTGATCATCGTTTCCCCGGACGGGAAAACCATAACCAAAGAGGGACGCAGGGACGTGAGTTCGAACCCGGGCGGAGCGATCGAGACCTGGTCGAAGTCGTCCTGACGACCGGAAGAACAACCCGGCCCACCTTCCCAAGGTAGTCCAAACCGACTAACCTTCCTTGAGCGTCCAGGAAAAATACGCCGTTTCCAAGCGACGGAAACAGACAGGGACCTTTACCGCGAAGGAAATTATCCAACTCCTCAAGATCAGGGAGTTAAGTACCATCCACAAGGTAAAGGTGGAGGGCAGGGAGATCAGCGTGGGCGAATTCGTCTCGGCTCACGAGGCGGG
>TARA_B100001115_G_scaffold169443_1_pt1 | contig 52433 bp, 44 predicted proteins | sample TARA_B100001115 | Tara Oceans TARA_B100001115 (sample SAMEA2622652) | marine metagenome | biome: marine biome (ENVO:00000447); feature: surface water layer (ENVO:00002042); material: "saline water (ENVO:00002010), including plankton (ENVO:xxxxxxxx)" | depth 5 m | reverse complement strand
CGGTGTTTCCAGCTTCATCAGAGACGTTCAGCATAACATTCCAGAGGGTTTTCTCTCTCTGAAGGTGCCTCTCTTCAACCGGCATATGCATCCCATTGACTTGGACTCCCTGAGTAAAGGAGGTGGAGAAATGGAGTTCATCAATAGAGAACTGCCTCCATCCTTGGGATTTGTTTGAGGTTACAGTTATCGAAACGGGGAGGTTTGAAGAGTCTGTTGCAATTATATCAACATATAACTCACTGTCCTGCCTTATATTAAGGATATCATCGGATACGTTGTGTTCAATTTCTATCCCAGACTTTGTGATCTCTGTGAGCCTGATTTCATAGGTCGGGTTTTCCCCGTCGACAATTACACTCTGATACCAATTAGAAGATGTGCCGTGGGAGTCCCTGCATTTTAAGTCCGCACTGAGTACATCTGCTGATGAGAATCCAAAATCTGAGGGAATGATAGTTGTGACCGTCCCATGTTCCTTCGATTGAGTTCCTGTAACGCTACTCACTACTGTCCCGTTATTGCTGAATAACCATACATATTGAGGTGATTCGAGAACGCTATCTTGACATTCTGAGGAGAAGCTGAGTGGACTGTCCAGCGGTACAGAAATTGAGGCATCCCCCGTTCTGTTTACCACGATGGATGGAGGGTCGTTTTGTCCGATTGCAATCCTGATTGTAGAGTATACCGGAGAGTCTGTTCTGTGGACTGAGAAATTTGTTGGGGCACCTGAGATAATCTCCTGCATTGCACTGAACTTTAGCTCCCAGGGGCTCTGAAGAGTAACTACAAGTGGGACTTCCTCGACAAGGGCTCCTGTTCTTGGCAAATCCAACAGCCGTGTCGATCTCTGATCACTTGTCGCAACTAGATCGGCTGATTCCTCCCAACCCCAGCTCGATTCGGACTCAGAGAGAACTGGTCCCGGAAGAGGTGGAGATATTGTCAGATTTACAGGACTGGTGAGAGTTAATGGTTCATAGTCAAAGATACAACAACCTGCCAATTCAGAGTTATCCCATGACCTAGCTGATGTAATCAACTGTGAGAAAGAAGCAGTCTCATTCTCGGTCAGATTACCGTCATCGTCTCCTAGGTACCTATCAATCTGAGTCCTAATTCCCAAAGACTGGTTTGGTAACAAATCGGTACCATAACTCTCACCAATTGATATTTGTAGCTCCCAGGTAGCATTTACCTGGGAACCGGGGGAAAATGTTTCGAGGAATCTTAGCTTTGAGTGCCCGATAATTTCGAGTGGCTGTTGGGAGTCATTCACTTGGGTTTCTGAATCGGCGAATGATAGGGGGGAAATGGATATTAACATCAAAATTGTGAAGCATGTGACGAATCTTACAAATTTCATCTTCTTCAACCTTCGTAAATAATTGTGGATCCTTTATGGTCCAAGCCTACTGGAATTAGCTTGTTTGCCTGCCTGAGTCCACTGAGCTTCGTTCTGAAAGATGGAGTTCCATGAACGAGAAAGAATCCTCCCCCTCCTGCCCCTAGTAGCTTCGCACCAGAAGCTCCGATTGACATTATCTCCTGATGAAGTAGATCAATCTCTGTTCCTGTTATGCCAGATGATATGCCCCTTTTAGTCTCCCAAGCCTCACCTATCAGAAGGCCTAGTTTATACAGATCCGATGCGTTTAGATACTGCTCGGCTAAATCTGCCTGTGACCTAATTTTTCTCATTCTTGAGAGTTTGTCGTCGGGATTATCTGGTTCTTCTTCGAGTACTTCAGAGGCGCTTCTGGATAGTCCTGTAAATACCAAAGTAAACTGATCTGAGATATCTGATTTGCAGGAGATATCCAGTGGATTAACCGACACTCCATCTGATCCGAATGAAATAGAATTTATGCCGCCAAAGGCAGCAGCATACTGGTCCTGCCTTCCTATTGGCTGACCAAGAATATCAATTTCTATCCTGCAAGCCTCTTCAGCTAGCTGTTCGGGGGATGCGTCATGACCGGAGAATTTGTGAAGGGCGTTTAGAAGGCCTACCGTAACTGTGGAGGATGACCCCAGACCCGTTCCTCGTGATGGAATGTCAGCGATTGTCGTTATCTCGACGCCTGAGGTCACTCCTGTTATTCTCATCGCCTCTCTGACCAGTTCATGATTAATATTCTCAAAATCATCTACAATCTCAAGTGCTGAATAGGATATACGGACCTTGTTATCAAACCTCCTGTTCACGATAACGTAGATGTATTTATCCAAGGCGAGTGAGACGACCTTGCCTCCATCTGCATGAGAGTTTGAAAACCCGTCTATATCGGTTCCACCCCCACAGAAGGATGCTCTGAGGGGAGTTCGGCTGATTATCATCTACCAACCCGAGCCATTCACTACACATCAAGACGACGGTTTTGTGACATATTCATGAATCTCTTGAATGGCAACACATATGACCTAGTTGCCACCGGAACGAAGGGAGAGCAATGTCCGACGTAGTGACTATGGATGACCTTAGCAATGAAGAGATATTGTCCATTCTCGATGATTCGAAGAGATTAATACCAGTAGCGAGTGGAAAAGTTCACCTTCCTCTTCTTGAAGGAAAGGTACTAGCGAACATGTTCTACGAGAACTCAACGAGAACGAGGATGTCATTTGAGACGGCAATGAAGCGACTGGGGGGTTCTGTACTGAACTTCACATCCGTGGGAACATCTGTCGCAAAGGGGGAGACTCTGTATGATACAATGCAGATGGTTGATGGGTATGCCGATATCGCTGTGATCAGACATCCGAGGCAGGGCGCTGCTCAGTACAGTGCCGATGCAGTGGATATCCCGATACTCAATGCAGGGGATGGTGCTGGGAATCATCCCACTCAGACCATGTTGGATCTATTCACCATAATGGAGGCCCACGGAAAGATTGACGGTTTGAACGTGGTTCTGGTCGGGGACCTGAGGTATGGAAGAACCGTTCATAGTCTGTCTCACGCTCTGATTCGTTTCGGGGCTAAGCTGACTCTGGTGTCTCCAGAAACATTGTCTATGCCTGAAGAGATAGTTCGCGACCTGCGATCCTCTGGTGCTGAGATTTCTGAGAGCTCTAACCTTAGTAGTTCAATTCCTGATGCTGACGTAATATACATGACTAGAATCCAGAAGGAGCGTTTTCCCGATGAGGATGAATATGCCAAAGTAGCAGGAATCTATACGCTTGGGTCAAAAGACATGCATGGTGCCAAGGACGGGATGATTGTAATGCACCCTCTCCCAAGGGTTGGTGAATTACATCCAAGCTTGGACTCAACCCCCCATGCAAGGTACTTTCAACAAGCATTCAATGGAGTTCCAACACGGATGGCCCTTCTGTGCAGAGGCCTTGGTGTTACAGTTCCTAAGGAGGTGAAGTAATGAGCGAGATGCGTAGAGTAACTGCTATTTGCAATGGCACAGTAATCGATCATATTCCAGCAGGTCACGCATTACAAGTCATTAGGATGCTTAGAATAGACATCAACAGGTCAAATCCTGTTTCCCTAGTCATGAATGTACCGAGTGACAAGATGGGTAGAAAGGACCTTCTAAAAATCGAGGATTTGGAGCTGAATCAAGAGGAATTGGACAGGCTTGCTTTGATCTCTCCGAATGCTAGTGTAGCGATAATCAGAAACTATGGGGTCGCAGAGAAGAGGGTTGTGGAGCTAGCAGAAGAACTGGTGAATGTAGCTAGGTGTACCTTTACGAACTGCATAACACAGAATGACAGGGAGCCACTTCCACAGAAGCTGAGAGTAGTGTCTAGGGAACCGATGGAAATCAGATGCTACTATTGTGGAAAGGTACAGACTATGACTGACATAGTCGACAACATCCTCTGAGTAACTTCAGATTTCTCCCGCTTGTATTGACCAAACTCTTGAGATCTGTGAAATGGAGCTTTTCAGTGCAATAATTCCCCCAACGATAGCAAACAAAATTGCCGCCACTAGAGCTATCATTGCACCACTTCCTGTATTGAGCTCGGCTGAGAAATAGAGCCCAAGGAAGACGGATACCAGCCCGAAGACCTGTGACCAAAAAAGACAGGCCCTGAAGCTCCTAGAGAAAAGTTGTGCTGTTGCCGCGGGGGTGACAAGCAGGGCTGTAACAAGAAGAGTTCCCACGACCTGCACCATAGTCACCACCACAGTCGCGGTGATGACGCTAAACAGAAGACCGACCTGACGCACGGGTATACCCTGTACATGGGATGAGAGTGGGTCAACTGCTGTGGCCAATAATACAGGTTGCATGAAGGTCAAAAACAAATATGACCCAATGCAAAAGAAGGCTATGGTGTCTAAGTCATTGGATGATGTGAGAAGAAGGTCGCCCCAGAGATAGCTCTCCACTTCAACTGTTATGCCCACACCAGAGTATCTCAAATAGACGAGTCCGAAGGCCAGCATCCCTGTCAGAAAAATCGCGATTGACGCATCCCCAGCTAGAATATTCCTTGACTGAAGCTCGTAAATCATAATTGCGGACGTCACGCTTGCGACTAGCGCATAATGTAGAGGGGATGTGGCGCCAAGTACGATTCCAACCGCCACCCCTCCGAATGAAACATGTGCCAGTCCATCTCCGATTAAAGCCAGGTTTCTAACAAGAAGGAATGACCCGAGATACCCAGCAACGATTGAGACGATTACAGCGGCTAACAACGAGCGTTGAAACATTTCTAATCTAAAGAACTCCGGGAAAACCTCCCCTGGCATGAGATGAGAGACCTCCTGCATTATCGGAGAAAGGAACTCCAGTAAAGTTACTCCGATACCCATGTTTAACCCTCAAACCTAATCATTATCATTCATTCAGTGAACCGGCTCAATACCCCTCAAATCGGCGAGTTTATCCATACCAGGAAATGATTTTACCGGACCATCAAATCTAATGGTCTCCTCAAGAAAAACCAATCTGTGAGCAGTCTGACGCATGGCAGTAACATCGTGTGAAACCATCAAGATGGTTTTACCTTCCTCATGACAGAGGTTATCTAGAAGCCTCAAAAGAGAATTCTTAGAGTCTCGATCGATTCCAACCATGGGCTCGTCCAAGATGATGAAGTCAGCCTCTGACGCCAATGCTCGTGCGATTACGGCTCGTTGCTTCTGTCCTCCAGATAGTCGTCCTATTTCGGTATGTTTCACATTCTCCAAACCTGTTTTTCTGATTGCTTCATCCACCCTGTCATTACTTGAGCTCTTGAGTCGGTCGAACATGTTAGCCCGGTTTATCGTTCCCAGCTTCACCAATTCTCTCACTGTTATCTTAACATTCTTTGGTAGATTTGCAGCCGCCTGAGATACCCATCCTATTTTTTTGTTAGTCATCATGGAGTTCGGTGATTTTCCATAAATCTGAATTGTTCCACTCTTCGGTTTCAATACCCCTAGGATAGTAAGCAAGAGTGTTGACTTACCACTTCCATTGGGTCCCACTATACCAACAAAGTCACCTTCAGTAACGTGAAGACATACGTCTCTTATCACAACTTTACCCGATCTCTCCACTGACAAGTCGCAGACGTCAAGAATTGTTTCTGACACTCTCCCTCACCACCCTCATTTTCGCTTTGGGTGGGCATTGGGCATTATACCATTCGTTCAGGCGAATTTCGCCCTGATGTACTGGTAGACCAAAGAAAGGGAGAGGAGGAGGAAAATTGAACCAACAAAGATGACTGGTAGTGACTCTACCATTTTGTGCTTCCTCCTCCTCTATAATTTCCAGGTCTGTGTTTAGCATCCAATTCCTGCTACCATATTGTTGAGGTTCTTATCCATCATCGATAGATAGTCATCGTTAGAGTCGCTTGGCTGCATCTCCATTGTGTATAGTATTTTCACGGAAACGCCTGTTTCCTCGACAATACTCTGCACTGCGCTGGAATCAGTGTATTCTTCAATGAACAGTGTGGTAATTCCCTTTTCGTTGATCTGCTCAACTACCTCAGCAATTTCCCCGGGAGATGGTTCTCCCTCTGGATCTAATCCATGGACTGTCAATATGTCGATATCGTATCTCACTGATAAGTACGAGTAGGCATTGTGGTTGGCTACGATGGTTTTATCGTACCCACCTGTCACACAGCTTCCATCATCACCGAATGCTGTTTCAAAACGACTATCCAGTTGAATCAGACTTGCTGAGTAGGTCTCTGCATTGGCCGTGAAAACATCCGTTCCAGCGGGGAATGTGATAATCATCTTTTCAAGCACAAGATTCAGTTGCTCGTTGAACGAGATTGGATCTAGCCAGCTGTGAGGGTCATAGTCGAATGCCTCCTCATCGTCATCAGCGACAATCTCACCACTGCCATCGTCATGGTCGTCTTCCTCATCCGAGTGGTCGTCGTGGTCGTCCTCCTCGTCCGAGTGGTCGTCATGGTCATCGTGGTCATCATGGTCATCATGATCATCGTGACCTCCCTCGCCCATGATAACGAACATTTCTACGTCATTGGGCAGAGCGAACCCGTAGTCCCCTTCTTCCTCTATGTGTATGATGAGCGCACCCATCTCGTGGTGTTCCTCGTCCGAGTGGTCATCGTGGTCGCCCTCCTCGTCCGAGTGGTCATCGTGGTCGCCCTCCTCGTCCGAGTGGCCGTCTTCATGATCATCTTCAGGGAAAGAGAGCGTGTGGGCGACGCGATCAGCATGGATCTCCGGGAGTTCGTGCTCCTCTGCCATCCACAAATGACCAGCGGCCTCGCAATCTTCCTCATTGGTGTATTCTTCATGAGTTTCATGGGTTTCCTCGTCATGACATGTCTCTGGAGCCCAGTGGTCACTGTGGTCATCGTGATCGTCACCATGTCCATCTTCGTCATGGTCACCGTGATCGTCCTCCTCGTCCGAGTGGTCGTCGTGACCATCCCCGTGGTCACCATGATCACCATGGCCCCCGCCACCTTCTTCGGCAATGTGTTCTACATCATTACCAGCAGAGTCTTTGAGATAATGCTGAGTGGCCTCGAACTCGTAAGGACTGTGCGCTGTGTAGGCTGCCAATCCACTTATCCCTGCGGTGTTGATAGTGAATGTGGAGATATCTCCTGATCCAACATGCCATTCGAAACATGACCCCCCGTCAAGAGGTGTCATGGACTCTCCATCCTCTATGACTGTACATGAGTCCCCTTCAATGAGGGCTTCTACTCCACTCTCCAGGGTGTGCATGGTCTCCTCGGTAGGTTCATCCGTTGGGATAAGGACCACTCGCATGCTTGGGTCGGCATAGGAGCCGTCGACTTTCTCCATTGTCCATGTGTGGGTAGCATCGTTGATGCTGAAGATCCCTGCCCACTCGAATGGGCCTGAGCCATGGCCGTGGTGATGGTGGTGGGCATGCCCGCCCATCATCTTAAGGGCGGCCATGTTGAAGTCCTCATCGTTCTCTGATTCGAATTCGAGGACGTGCTCTCCCTCTTCCATGTGGAATATCTGGATATTGGTGTCGGCGGGGCAAGCCTCAGGATTCGCTATGACCTTCTCAGCTTCTGCATGGTGGTGCCCATCGTGATGACCGTCATCGTGGTCGTCATGGTCGTCGTGGTCGTCGTGGTCGTCGTGGTCGTCGTCATGGTCTTCATGACCGGTCATTGTCTGCATTGAGTCATCGTCATGGTCGTCATGGTCGTCATGCTCGTCATGGTCGTCATGGTCGTCGTCATGCATCATACCAAGTGTCGTACTCTCGAATGGCCCATTACTCATCAGTTCGCACAAATCTGCTACTAGCAAGGATTGGTAGTCCAGTGTTTGTTCACCGGATGCCATAGTGTGCGTCATGAATGAGGGGGGTGCGTCAGATCCTAGGGAGTCCAAGGCTGAGTCCACCCAAGGCTCAAGATTAAGACCGTGATAAAAAAATACGTCAGCTTCCTGTAGTCTGATGAGATCCAATGCAGATGGCGAGTAGTCGTGAACTGGGATATTTTCTTGGCTCATATAGCTCATCGATACACTATCTCCAGCGACAGCCTTCACAAGCTCTCCCACGTGGTACGTTGAAACCATGACGTTACCGTAGATTATCTCATCTTGTGGATCCACGTCATCTTGTGGGTCCACAATTGGCTCAACAATCTCTTCGGCATCGTCACCTAGACAACCAGCAAGACTGGAAGTTATCATCAATACGCTCAGCAGGATAGACCTGTATGCTACACTCTTCATGGTATTTCGGGCAGATAATATATATTTAACTGAACCTATTAATTAGAAATTTACAAATTATTATTAGTGATGATTTTTTCGGATGTGCATGAGCAGAATAATTTCATTCAGCGCGGACAGGGAGTTTGCTGAGTCATTTGAAACTCTGATAGAAAAGTCCGGTTACAAGAACCGGAGTCGCTTCCTTAGGGATGCATCTCTATACTTCGCAGAGATTCAACAGCGGGGAGACCTGATGAATATGGACAGTAACCAAGTCGTCGAGGGGCATATCATAGTGCATTACCAGGAGAAGACTGAGCAGAGGTTGATGGTGAGTCGGACTGACTCCATTGAGGTTGCCGCGTATCATCACAGCAGCAGGCTTGGTCATTCCTGCCACTCGTGTGTTGATGTGGTTCATGTCAAGGGGACCGCTGCGCATGTTAGGTCTGTGTATGAGCAACTGCAGAATACGCCCAACGTAGACAAGGTATCATTCACCAGCGCGCCGATGAAGGAAGAGGGCTGCTGTTAGTCGGTAAGAGCATTTACTGACTGCCCAATACAATTGGGGAAGATGACATAACCTCATCACTGACTCCTTCCTTGTACTGTTCGAAGTTCTCTATGAACATGCGAGCTAGGAGGTCTGCAACATTATCGAACTTCTTCTTGTCATTCCAAGTTTCTCTGGGTTGTAAGATGCTGTCTGGGACTCCCTCGCAGGTGGTTGGTACCGAGAATCCGAATCTCCGGTCTTTTACGAAAACAACATCATCCAGATCTCCCTTCAATGCGGCATTGAGAAGCGCTCTCGTCCACTTGATTTTGATTCTACTGCTTTCCCCATATCCCCCAGCAACCCACCCGGTGTTGATGAGCCAGCACTTTGCATCGTTATCCCTGATCTTATCTGACAGCAGATTAGCATAGATTGAGGGATGTCTGGGCATAAATGGAGCGCCAAAGCAGGTTGAGAAGGTGGCCTGTGGTTCAGTAATCCCAATCTCAGTTCCGGCAACCTTCGCCGTGTATCCAGAGATGAAGTGATATGCTGCTTGTTCGGGGGTAAGTCTGGAAAGTGGAGGGAGTACTCCAAAAGCGTCACACGTCAGGAAAACAACATTTTTTGGGTTTCCTGCCATAGAGTTGGATGTTCTATTTTCGATTGATTCTATGGGATATGACCCCCTGGTATTCTGTGTAAGGGAGTCATTTGTGAAGTCCGGAGTCCCATCTGCATTCAAAACCACGTTTTCAAGGATTGTACCCCTCATCCTCGTGGTGGCAAAGATTGCGGGTTCGTCTTTCTTTGATAGATTGATTAGCTTAGCGTAGCATCCTCCCTCGAAGTTGAACACTCCCTCTTCAGACCATCCATGTTCGTCATCCCCCACCAAAGCCCTCTCAGGATCTGCAGAGAGAGTCGTTTTTCCAGTCCCAGACAATCCGAAAAACAACGCTGAGCTTGTTCCATCGGTATTCGCAGAGCAGTGCATGGGCAGTAGCCCCTTAGCTGGTAAAATGTGGTTCATTATGGTGAAAATGGCCTTCTTTATTTCTCCGGCGTAGTGAGTCCCACCGATTATTACCAATCCCCTATCCAATGAGAGTACGACGAAGACACCGGAATTTGTCCCATCCTGGTTTGGGTTTGCCCTAAGGTTGGGGGCGTGAAGTATTGTATACTCTGGGATATGACCACGCAGGTCTTCTTCTGATACTCTGACGAACATGTTGTGCATGAAGGCGGCGTGCCACGCTTTCTCAGAGACCAGTCTGACGGGCATGGTATGCTCAGGATCTGCTCCACAGAAGGCGTCCTTCACAAAAAGGTCGCTTGCTTCGTTGAGGTGTTTCCTAGTCTTATCCAACAGGCGCTCGAATTTTTCAGGTGAAATCGGTCTGTTTACTTGTCCCCACCAGACCTCATCAGCGAGACCTGGTTCTTTGACAATGAATCGATCATTGGGTGATCTACCTGTCCTCTCCCCCGTGGTCGCCAATAAAACTCCATGAGATGTATATTTGGCCTCCTTCCTAGAAACAGCCATTTCATGCAATTCTTCCCATCCTAGATTCCAATGCACATCCCCGGTAACTTCGAGCCCATGCTCCGATAAAGGAGTATTTACCATGGGGCTGGAGTCCGAAAACGTTCGGTCCCCCATGACTACCGACTAGTACACTCACCTTCAAGGGTTGCGGAGGTGAGAGAAACAGAAACTAACCGCTGTTTAGATTAGTTGACCGGGGATGTCATTATCCCTCGTACGCTCTACGCTACACGATGGTGGATGAGGCTTCGGAAGACGAGGTCATCCGAGAGAGGGCATTTAGGATTAGTGACAAATTGGATATCGGGGATATCGTCGATTCATCCTTATTCGGAGAAAAAGATGTGGAGACCGATGATTATCATGAGGAGGATGAGGCCCTGGGAGACATCTTCGACCCATTCTCCAACAAGAAGGGAAGAGGGGACATTCAAACAGATGGAACTGTAAAAACAGCTCCAGAATCAGATATGGTAACTAATCTAGCGACAGATGGCGAGAGGGGTATCAATTGGATCCTCATGGGTACAATGATTCTAGTTTACAGTGCCATAGGAATTCAGATTGGCTTCGTATTCGAGCCGATAATGGCAACCGTTTCACTGATTTTTCTGGCAGGGCTGGGCTTCTTCTTTGGGGAACGATGGTCGAGTGACAATAGATTAAGGGTCTTGGGAATAACATGGGTCATAATCTCTATGAAGGTACTTTATGGATTGTCCGTGGAGTTACAGAGATGGGGATTTGTGAGTGTGGAGGGGCTAGGTGCTCTGCTAATTGTCATAGTTTGTACCAATATAGCGGCCTCTTACAGATATGAGCATGATGCGATAGCCGCTCAATCTACATTGGTTCTTCTCGCAGTCGGTTCTACTGCAGGCTCTCTGTTCGGGCAAGAAGGAGTAGCTCTGATGATCCTTATCTCTACCATACTAGTGCACAGTCTAGCGATTCATAGGAAGTCTGGGAATCTAGCTGCTCTTGGAATAGCATCCTCGAATCTATGGATAGGGATGCACGCTACTACCGATGGATTTGAGATCGGGGAGCTTAGGGTGATGGCATTAGATAAGCCTCTACTTTTGTTTGTATTATTAATGGGGATTACTGCACTAAACGCTTCCATGGCCACGCGCTTCGCGAAGGAAGATAACTGGTTCTCGAAGGGAATGAAGGTACTTGGTCTAGGCAGACCGGGCCTCTGGGGCGTCTCGGTATCCATGGGTTTGATGGGGGCACTACTTGCTGTAGCGGCGAACAGGGGAGACTTGGGGTATGCTCTTGGACTAGTAACCGTATTGACAGGGGCTTTCTCAGGTTCCTACCTTGTTGTCAGAGGGGTTTCTTTTGAGAGAGTATTATACCCCCTCTCAAGTGTATCAATTGTTCTGTTAATTTTCCTATTATACGGACAGTCATTTTCCGCTTCCTACAATCTCTCAGAGTATTCTATATTCACTATTCTGGGATCCGCAACTGTTGGAGCAGTAATACTCAGAGATCAGGATAGTGTTACTGACAGGGTACTCTGGATGGGCGTTGTGGCAGTACTAAGCTTACTGATAATCCTAGTTCCCGCTGAGTCAGTCGATTCGGGAGGGGATGGGGGCGCCCTACTTTTAGGCATGTTATCCATACTTCACATAGGCAGTGGAGCTCTGGCGATAAAGAGGAAATCTCCATCACTAGCGGGGGTGACGGTCCTTCTTCCATGGACGTGGATAATAATTGAGCAATTCGTGCAGGAAGCTGTAAGGACAATCCTGATTTCTAACGACTTTAATGACCCCGGGAGCATTATTGAAATGGCACCTGAACCTTTGGCGGTCTATCTGTTGGTATGCTCGGTAATGTTGGTTTTGGTCAATGAGAGAATGGGTAAAACTGATGTCAACTTAGCTTCTAAGTTTCTTGGTATTTCTGAGATTTCAGCCTCAATAAGGGACTCCGGAGGTTTGCAGTTATGGAGTCTCGGCTTATGGCTACCGATGGTTTCAATCTTGTTTTTAGCGCAATTTGGAGGATTTACATCACTAACTCTCCTAATCGTGACTGGGGCCTTGTGGGGGATGCATACATTGGCCCATGTTAGGGGAGTCAGGGTTGGTAATCTGGAAATAATGATTGGCACGATAATCCTATCTGGTGTCGCGATTCAATGGAGACATGGTATGGGCGAGTATGTCTCTTTATTCGTGTGTACTGTTCTGGTCGTAATCCTACTAATCGCAAAAGAAGGACGAGAACTGTTCACAGTTTCTATGGGGTCAATGGGCGCAATACTGCTACTTATGATTCCTGAACGAGAGATTTCGGTAAACCTCCAAGATTATTCATCCCTCACATCTCTAGATTCTTCGATGGTAGCTCTGATCTGCACTGGAGTAATACTTTCAATCTATTTGCCGAGATCCGGATCCACCGATGAATTGCTCAAACCAGCGCTTTCATCCCTGTGGCTTATGTCTATTTGCATAGCAGTGACTTACGTCGGTGGAAATCCAACGTACCTGATGATGTCTATTTCGATGTTCATGATAGCCACGGTCTGGCTAGTTGCCAGGGGGGAGCTGCGAAGGGAATTACAGACTGTGGCGAAGTTGGAGGAAAGGAGGAGTCTGGCGTTAAAGAAGGCACAATTTGAGAGTAGAGGAACAGAATTGTCGACATTCGACGCTCGAGAGGCCGAGCTACTGGCTACCAGAAAGAAGAATCGGGAGCAGAGCCAGACAGATGATACTGAGGAGCTGTATACATCTGACATATCTCATAAGCCGGTAATAGTTATTGCAGTGATGATTCTGGTCTTCGTTTCTGGGATAGTATTAGGACTCACTTCGGGACAGAACCCCACATTGCTTCTCGCGGTTGGAGTTTTTGTCACTATCCTGATCGGGATAGCAAGATTCAGAACTAAACAATTAGAGCTAGATCTACCACATTTGCTCGGAATGGAGATGCCGATAGCAATTGCCATTTTTGGACTGGTTTCGATGCATATCTCCTCCCTAATGGGGCCCGGCTCCAGTAACACCGATCTGTCTAGTATGGGCGTACTCACGATGCTGATATTGGAGCTTTGTCTGATTTCTTTATACCAACAAGACAACATGCTTGACAGGATTCCGATTGCTGTTGATTGGTTCATCTACTCCTTGTTGGTGGACAGATTTCTCGGAGTCATATTGTATGAATCATTACCATGGCCACTTAGCATCGATCCATTCTCAGGAGATTCTTTTGTTTGGGAGCTTCCCCTTTTCGGACTGGAACTATGCCTTATATTCGCAGTACTTACTAGCTATTGGATCGGGGAGATGAGGAAAAAAAAGGGGAGGATTCCCGAGAAGGGGACTTCGGCTGGAGTTAGGGTTTTATCTGTGACTCTGTTGTCTACTGGCGTAGCAGGGATTTTAGCCATACTATTTACAATAAATTACGGGTGGAAGAGGAAGGAGCCGACTGCTGTTGGTATGGCGATATTAGGAATGGCGATGAGCGTAGTTTCAGTCGGGAATTGGGTTGATGGCATTTCAGGAGTTGTCGGAGAGGTCTACATTGCTATGGGAATGATTCTACTGGTGGTGTTAGCAAGTACTCTATTTGTTGGAGGCGATAGATGGTCTGGAATGCTCTCGACACTTGCTCATATTCTCCTAATAGTAGGGTCAATTTATTCAGGAATGGCATTCATAATTCCAATTTTGCTGATTTTGTTGTCTACTTCGGTATGGGTAGTCGGGATACTCCAATTAAGAAAGTCTCTGAGGGCATTTGGCCTCATTGACTTAATCGTAGCAATCATTTGCTCTCTTGCCTTCTATGGCAGTATACTTTTCCAGCCACATATATTCTTGTTGGGGCTTTCAATAGTTGCAATAGAGCTTGGTATAATTTCCTGGTTAGGACTGAGGAATGAAGATAGCCTGGCTGTGAACTGATAGTCTGTAAATCAAAGCGATTGAGAACAAAGTGGGCCAACCTTGATGGCGGTTGGGCTCGGCAAAAGAATTGTGACGCGGTCTTGGATATCAGATACGCCCGACGAAGTCGAGCATCCCCCTGTCCCACTAGGTATCAATGAGATGGCTGTTCCAAGGGCCTCTATATTGCTCTCAATATCCACAGTATTGCTAATCCTGATATCATCTGTCTGGATAGGTTTCTCGGCAGTTGGCTTCTTGGAGAAGTTGGAAGAGTCTTTTGAATCCGTGGACGAGTCAATGATTGAGATGGATGGTAGATGGTCCTGGGAAGTTGACCTGTTGTTTGACACATGTGATTCAAGGGAGGGGGATTGGACTTGGCCTGAGAATCTGTCCGCTCAGGATGAGGTTTTCCTATACCCAGGAGAGCTAAGATGTGACTGGGAGCACCAAGGTCAGGGAGACAGAGCCTCAGTTGTAGTCTACAATAGAGGAAATCAAACTCTAGATCTACTTCTAGAGATTGGGGGACCTGATGTTTTATTCTCGGCCTCTGGAGACACACAGTATCTCATCAACGAGATATCGGGTAATGATGCAGTAATTCTGGAAATAGAGTTGACTGAGGATATCACCGAGGGAGAGGTATCAATAATCGCATCTCATGTGTCACTTATGGCTGCGGAGGTTAGGCTCGATGTGAGCATATATCAGGGAACTGATGCAAGATCTCTGCACATTGAGGAGGGAGATAGAGTAGAGGTCGAGTATACTGTTTGGAACGCTGACACAGGAGAGGAGCTTGACAGCGGAACATGGACTGAAAATGCTGGAGATCCATGGTTCTCAATAGAGGGTTTTGGTTGGTCCGCGATTGGCCTGGATATTGATGATGACAGGGGTTTGATACCTGGAGTGGAGACTGGGACTAAACACACGACTCTCCTTCCCCCAGCCATAGCTTACGGAAACAGTGATGGTCATGAGCTGCAAGATGTTTGGCTCAGGTTTGAGATTGATCTAGATAGGGCCCCTATTTCAGGATAAAACAGGAAGGTTAGAAAATGTCCGAAGAAAATTCCCATGTCTCTGTGAAACCGTCTGAATCTGTATCAAAGGAGGCGGGAAAACGGGTTGAAAGTAAACCAGGTAGAAAGGGGGAGCCTGCCTTCCATCTAACTGAGCAGATGCGTAGGCTTTCTACACCCTGGGGAGTTGCTCTAGCTCGTGCAGGTCAGATCGATCCGGGATCTTTGGGGCCCGGTATAATCCTAGATGCAGCTGTAGGTTCAGGCTTGCAATTGATTGCTTATTCGAATGTTCTGAAAAGGCCTTCCCTTGGAGTGGAAATAGATGGGAATGTGGCTGTTTTGTGTGCTGCAAACATGTTTTCAGCGGCTGGAAAGGATGATATTCAGAGGTCTATGGACAGGGTGATAATCGGAGATAGTACTGATTCAGTAGGGGTGATGAATGAGTTTTGGTCGAGTCTCAGGGAGTCAGGAACAAGGGCGCATCCGCCAGTAGCAATGCTTCATCTTGATCCTGCGAGACCACGGGACGCACAGAAACATCACATAGATGAGATGGAGCCATCCGTCGAGTCAGTGTTATCATCTTGGAAGCAATATCTGGAGCTTGGCCCTCGGGGGCCTTGCATAATCCTGGACTTATCACCTAGATTGGAAATCGAACAGAGATCTATGATTGATGAAACGGTGGAAAGGTTGTTTCCCGGATGTGGAAGGACTTGGGAGTGGATGAGTAGAGGAGGGGGAAGAGTAGACAGGCTCTCGTTGTGGATAGGATCCCTTTCTTCCAATAAAGCTAGGAGATGCATCAGAATGGGAACGAAGAGGATAATGTCCTCGATTGAGGGAGATGGGGATGAAGTACGGGCCATTAGCCTGATAGATCCTCCGCCATTTGAGTCTTGGATCACCATCGTGGATCCAGCTGTATTGGAGAGTGGTTTACAACATGAGTGGATTTCAAAGGCTATTCCTGATGGATCTGGATACTCCTGGATAAGGACCGAGGGAAGAAGGCCGTTATTGATACACACAGAGCCAATAAACGATGATGATGATGTCAGAGGTTTTGTAGTTTCCACCGGTCAGGTGGTACAACACAGACTTTCACCGCCTGAGGATCACACAATCTCTCAGATTGCATCATCACTCGCGAGGCTGGAGATAGGTAGTGTAACTCTGAGGTGCTCTCTAGACCCGGATATGCATCCAAAACTCCAGAGGAGGCTTCACAGGGCAATGAGGGAGATTGAGGGTTCTCGTTCATTTATGGTTGATATCGAGCTTTCCAGGGATACGGGAAATTACACTATGTTTGTCGTCTGTAGGGAAGATTAGTGGCCACAATGGTCTCCAATCGGTTCAAATAGGGATGGTTGGTCGCCCGGATGCTTAACAGCCACTGGGTGACCGGTGAACACGGGAGGACCGTACATGACAGGATTAGATGAGACACAACTGGGAGATGACTTCTCATACATCATCAGAATTGCAGATACAGACATAGACGGGCTCAGAAAGATTTCCGTTGGCTTATGCTCCATCAAAGGGATAGGGATGAGGACAGCTGAGATGATATGCCGTCTTTCTGGTATCGATGGCAGTAAACTTGGAGGACATCTCAGTGATGAAGAGCAAGAAAAACTCAGGGACTCAATAGGTGCCTATGCAACCGAAATGCCATGGTGGCTAATGAACAGACAGAGAGATCTTGAGACTAATGAGGATGCTCACATCGTAGCACTCGAGGTCAAGATGACCAGAGATGATGACATAGCCAGAATGGCTGGAATCAAGACTTACCGAGGAATGAGGCACAGAAGTGGGCACAAGGTTAGAGGCCAGAGGCTAAGAAGCAATGGAAGAAAGGGCTCAGCTCTTGGAGTTCAGAGGAAGAAGTGAGGTGATTAGATGGGCGATCCTAAATTTGCAAGACCTAAGACACAAACACCTACACACCCATGGAAGCAGGCCAGAATCGAGGAGGAGCATGCTCTAAAGGCCAAGTATGGACTGAAGAAAGTAGGTGGGATGAGGGAGATATGGAGAGAAAAATCTGCTCTCAGAAGGCACAGAAACCAGGCGATGAAGCTAATTGGTAGAGTGGACACCTCCGAGGGACACTTCGCCAGAGAGAAAGCTGACCTGATCAATTCCCTGACAAGGAGAGGGCTTCTCTCTGAGGGATCGAGCTTGGACAGTGTACTCCAGATAGATGTGGAGCTTATGCTCGCTAGGAGGCTCCAATCTCAGGTCTACTACAAGGGATTAGCACCTTCGATGAGGGCAGCAAGAAATCTTATCGTCCACGGACACATTTCAATCGGTGAACAGAAAATGACTGTCCCCGGCTATCACGTCCTAAGAGACGAGGAGGAGCAGCTCAGATACACGTCCGGGTCCAAGTATGAGAACCCTGAACATCCGTTTAGACAAGACCTTGAGAAAATGAGGGCGACTATTGATACCTCAGAGGAAGAAGCGGAGACAGTCGGTGGCCCGGTCAAGGTTGCAGATTCTTTTGTTGATGATATCAAAGCAGGTGAGGCCACGGCCCCTACAATTGAAGATACAATACCGGAGAGTGATATTTGATGCCGCATAAGGCTATTCTACACATTTTTACAACACATAACAACGTGTTGATGACGGCTACGGATCTTACTGGATCTGAGACTATCTGCAAGGTTTCTGGCGGAATGGTGACGAAGGGGGGATCCGAAAAATCTAGCTCTTTCGCCTCGATGAGAGCCGCAGAGAGGATGGCTGAAATGCTTGTTGAAAAGGACTTCAATCAGGTAATCGTGAAGTATAGGGGAGCGGGTGGTAACAAGTCCCATAGTGCTCCCGGCGCCACATCTGCAATTAGGGCTCTAACGAGAGCTGGGATGCAGATAACTAGGATTGAAGATGTTACTCCCATACCTACTGATGGTACCAAGTCAAAGGGAGGTCGCCGAGGAAGGCGAGTCTGAGGTGTGAATTATGGTTAAGGCAGAGATTCTCTATGAAGATGACGAAAAAATCAATATTCTATTGAAAGAAACAGATAGGGCATTTGTGAATTCTATCAGGAGGACTCTTATTTCTGATACTCCAAAGATGGCCATAGACACCGTAAAATTTGTCAAGAAGACTGAGGTTGAAGACGGTGAAGTATGGGAGACAGATGGGCCTCTCCCAGATGAAGTAATTGCTCAAAGGCTCGCTATGATACCTATTCCAACCAACCATGGAAGTTTCCACTTCCAGGACGAATGTCCAGACTGTTCCGAGATGGTGGAAGATGAGAGGGGGTGCGTTCAATGCACTATGCTCTACTACTGTCAAGTGAAGGGGTCAAAAGAGGGTGTTTGGGTCACCGCTGGAGACTTAAATTTCCTTGGAGACCCAGAGGGATTCATCCCTGAGAAGTACCGGCCAATACCGATAACTAAGCTATTCCAAGGCCAAATGATAGAGTTCTCAGCGACGGCTGTTATGGGCAGGGGAAGAGATCATGTTAAGTGGTCGCCTGTAAGTGGAGTAGCATTCAATCCTAGGCAGATAGGAGTCATTAAAATAAAGTCAAGAGCCAAAATCCTATGGGATCTTGGACTAGGAATCAAGGCCAGTGATTTCGACAAGGATGGTAAATTGGTGGACTTCGATAAGGTAGAACAACTCAAGAAGGACTTGAATCATGTGGGCTCTGGAACAGAAGAGTCGAGGGAGTTCAATGATGCGGTAGTTCTGGAAGATGTCCCTGATGAGTTCGTCCTATCCTTCGAGACCGATGGATCAATGAGTCCAAAGGTAGCTTTTGAGATGGCTATTTCTGAGCTTTCGGGTAGATTTAGTGGCATCGAGGATGACCTCAAGGCAGTTCTCTGAGCGGGATATATTATTTCCCTGAACGGCAGGGGCTCAACGTGTCTGGCCTACTTGGTCGTGGATATAGTGGTGGCCACATCACTCTAATCTTCACTGTAGAAGACGAAGCTGATGAGCTGACCGAACAAGGTAGTCTTGGAGCAGGTATTTGCCTGAAAGATGGTGTTGAGGTAATTACCAGAGGAATCGAAGGAGAAGGTAGGATCGAGGTTTCTTTCTTTGGCAACAAGGGAGATTCTGGGATGTACATTCATGCGTTGCAGATTATTGGGAAAATTCTCCCAGAGATTCTGGAATATGATTGGGAGGTTACAGTAAAGCTTGGTCTACCAACGGGACAAGGTTTTGGAATGTCAGCGGCAGGTTCAATTGCCTTCTGTGATTCTTTGCAACGGGCAGTCGGTATTCCCTATGAGGAGAGCAAGAGACGCTCGCTTTTGGTTGCCCATCTAGTGGATCGGGAAAGATCAAGCGGTCTTGGAGATGTGACTGCTTTAGCTACGGGCGGAGTGGTGATTAGAAAGTCTCCCGGATCACCCTACAGCGGACATCTTCTGGACAGAGGGCCAGGAGAATCTGTTGGTTGGAGCTCTGATTCAGACATTATACTTACATGGAATAATCAGTACAGCAAACACACTTCTACCTACATAGAGGATTCAGAATGGAAATCAGCAATTACAAAATCCGGGAATAAAAATCTAAGGGGCCTGTTGGAGGGAGTCTGGGATAATTCAAGATGGCATGATTTGGTGGCCAGCTCGGAGTCATTCTCATTGGATAGCGGACTTTCAGGAGAGTCTGCCAGAGCTAATGTTCTGAATATTTGTAAATCTTCAATTCTAGATGTCGGAATGGCGGAGGAGGTTATCCCGCTCCTTTGTATGCTAGGTACCAGCGTCGCCATAGTCCCCAGAGATATAAATTATAATTTGACCAATCCTGAGAGAATTGTTCGAAAATTAAATGAAAATGGATTGACAGCCGTCATATCGAGAATAGGGCAAATTCTATGATTTGGACTCTTCGTGGAATTTATCGAGGAGAGTGAGATCTAGTGGACTCGCATCTAGCTGTTCGGCACCATCAATCTTTAACCCCGAGCAGAAGCCATGCCTGTAAACTATAGCGCCATGCCCGTACTCGGCAACGTACCGATCAACTTGTTTCTGGGTTTTCTTCCTTGGGAACTTCAAATCTGCTCCGAAGAAGTGCTTCGCATCTATCCAAGCACATGGAACACCGTTAATCCTGACATCGTCTATCATCAGTAGATCTGGAGTTATAACTGCCCTTCCCTCTGCTTTCTTTTGTTCGGCCATTAGTTGCTCCTGGGTCCTGTATCTGACACCTATGGAGTCAAAAAAGAGGTACAATACGTCCTCAAAAACCATCGAAGCCTTATGGGTTTCATCCTGATTCACTGAGCTTACCCTGTCCATTGACTCTGCAAGTTCGAATTGCTCCCTATCTCTAGGTTTCATTCTCGAAGGTTGCTTTAGTGATTCCTTAATCCTGTTCTTTGACCACCCCCTGCCTGTCAGGATCGCTCTAAATGTATTCACAGGAGGAGCGTCAAATCTCTTTGAAAGGGAAATTACATCCTCCCCGGAATTATACCTACGGCTCAATTCGTTGGATCTACGCATGAGTTTGTGGTGGGAATAAACGCTCTTCTCCTGATTCAATGCGTTCCTAAGAGAAAGGGCCTGCTCGAGGGATATTGGGAGTCCTTCCAATTCAGAGGCAATCTCATCCACCCTTTCTTGGGGAAGAAATCCAAATTCCCCCCTCCTGCTTACTATCTCGCCAGTCTTGTTCTGAACATCCCTAGACACAGTATTCAATTTCCATTTCACATCAATTTTTCTTGGTGGCGGGTCTATTTCTCTCGGGAATCCCATTGGAGGAGGTTCTGCATTGAATCTTCCTAATGCTCTCTTGATAGATTCTGAATCCATGTTTCGACCTCTTTGTTTCGAGGGTTTTTCATCATCGGAACGGCGTCTATCTCTTCGACGGCCCCTTCGCCCCGTGGCTCTTTTTTCTTCGCTCAACAGAACTCCGAGGGTAGTGAACTCCATGAACCCACCGAGTGAAAATGGCAAATATTTACGATAAGCCAAAGTCTGAAGCCTCTTCTTAGATGCGCGGATGGTTGCTATGTTGAGTGAGGACGAGCTCGAAAAGCACTACTCGGAGATGGGGGAGATAGATCTCACTTGGCTGTCAAAACCATCTCAGCATCAGTTTAGATGGAAGTCTCTGAGAGGGCCTTGGATAACTTCTCGACGTAAGATATCTACAGGAAAGAAGCTGATACAAGACTTCACGGGATGCATGCCAACAGATGTTTTTGTTTCAACCTCATCTTGGCTAAACCCAATTAATCTACCTAGACTAAAGGATTCTACTAAACCTAGTCCGATACTTTTGGATCACCTTGTTGTCTTCGATATTGATATGCGTCCCTTCTGTAGAAAAAGGTTAGAGCAAGCTAGATTGGCTACCATGAAAGCCAGAGATTGGCTTCTTGAGAACACCGAGTTGGAAATTCAGCATGTTACCTTCTCAGGAAGCAAGGGGTTCCACATTATTGCTCGTGACCCTGACAGAAGTCTCTTTGCAGAGCCGGACCCAGTTAAGAGAGAGGAAGGCGTTCGCAGACATCGAAAGGATTTGTTGAAGAGGGTGCTAGAGGCGGGACATCCGGTAGATCCAGTGGTCACTGCGGACACCCGAAGAATAATCAGAGTTCCAGGGACCCTTCATGGTTCCACAGGGTGGCAATGCACAATTATGAAGGAAGATTGGATGAATCTTCCAGTTTCTGAATGGATTGATTTAGTTCCTCGCCACCCTTCAGCGGTAAAGATCCCGAAGAGGCCCGCTTTCTCCTTACCAAGTTTAAGATGGCCAAAATATGATAGATTCCGAGGGAGGGAGGAAGATGATCAGGAGCAAGAATACACCAGCATAGAAGTGAGTAGCCATGTCACCGGGACAAGGGATCGCTCGGCAGTTGTCGCTTGGCTTCCTCGGAAATGGGGCGATGTGAAACAGGCTGTAGAAAATGCCATTAAAGTCTTTGATTCAATGAATATTGGACCTGTGGCTTTTCTCAGTGATGGAGTCAGGGTCCTTGCAATCGTGCCCCGTGCAATACCACGTGATTTCCTCCTTAGTCGATTATCAGGAGCAGGTTTGAGTCAGTTTGAACACGACCTTCGTAAATTCGAACACGCATGGGTGAGAGTAACTGGTCGTATGGCACAAGGGCGATGGGTTGGAGAAGTTGAGCCGTTGACTGTACTTGGCTATGAGGCGAGTGAGAGATGTTCACATCCATGGTCCGCCTCCCATCTGGAGCTCTGCTCTCGTCTGGGACTTCCAATTCGAGTGGGAGAAGGGGAGGTTTCGGGAAGCATGGAAGTATCTATGAGAATAGCCCTCCGAAACTAGAGATCAGGGATAATTTAGTCGAAAGAAATTGAATAAGGGATTTAGTTTATGTTTCAGAGCCCCAAGGGGGTAATGTCCCAAAGAAGGAGCCCGATAGGGCAGTGACTGCAGATGCTACGCATCATTCCGCCGGTACTTCATCGGTCAAGGCGCCGGGACAGCGCCTTGGCTACTCTTTGGAGTGGTAGCTTTGTCAGTTGAAATTGTAATAGCTCTAATTGTTTTATTTTTTAGCGGGGCTTGGGGTGCGATAAAATTCATTGATGAAAAAACTGACAATAAATTTGTTTTCTTCATACCCGCACTCTTCCTATCTTTATTCTTATACAGTGGGGTTGGGGAAGGGCTTCTGTTCTATGCATGCCTATTTGCGTTTGGACCAATTATTCTAATGCTCATTGCCGTAGGCATTCAGCAAGGAAAGGCCCCGTGGTGGGATGATCAGAACTTCAACAGAGGGCCCAGATCAGATTATTCCTCCCAACGTCGTAGATCACTAAATCTGAATCGTGAGCTAGCTCCGTCATACGTCCGCTCCTATGACAGGCTGATAGATTTCTTGCAAGTCAGAGGGGGTAAAATTCAGTCTAAGGAGGATGGTTTACGTAGGTTGGAAGAGCTTGGAATAGAGAATCGTTTTCTATCTAGCCCTTATGTAATCAAGGTTCTAGGGATTCAGGAGGAAAATGGAGTCGCTGGGGATGAAGAGGTAGTTGGCGATGACTGGTGGGAAAGCGGGTATGATTCGAGTGAGAAGGATGGGGGCAACAGGGGTACTAGAATGAACTTGAGTAGTACGATCTCATCCCCCTCCTCTCCTGCCGTAGACTCATGCGGACATCCTGGTTGTGATGTTGATGTCAGTGCCTTCGACTTTCGATGCTACACCTGTCGAAATAGGTTCTGCTCTGAGCATGCGGGATCTGGGATAGATTGCAATAATTGCACAAAATAATCACAAAAATACGCTTTTTCGATGGAATGAGGTTTCTGGTGACAGGCCTGCCCTCTTGATGGTACTAACGGTTTCCTTTCCGCTCCTGCTGTGGCCATAGACTACCTCTCCGGGACTAACCTTGAAGTTCCACTGTTTCTCAAACACCTTGGCATCCTCGATGTTTCTGCATAGTATCTTAGGAACTGCGTGATACATCGCCAGGGTGTTACTCTTCTTACGGAAGAACTTGGCCAGGACTTCAGGGAGCATCTCACTCAACCATGTTTCGCTTATGATTCTGACTTCCCTTGGAATTACATATCTAGGATTTTCAAGAGGCCCGAGTACCTCCTGCATGGCTTCCGCAAAAATCTCCGATTCCTCCTCAGTCGCGTCTTCTAGGTACGCCCTTAGCCAACCCCCTCCTCTATTCCCCCCTCCGACCTTTGCACCATATCCTATGTGCCCAAGGGCTTGTAAAGAAGTCGCTACAACATTTGATATGGCCTGAACAAGAGATTCGTCGGTCCACTCAGCTAGTCCGAGTCTACGTGCAATTGGAAAACCTTCCCCGAATGCACCTTTGATCTCTATTGCCTCTTTGGGAACTGCATTGAAAGGTTGTCCGATACCCCAAAGATCTCGGGTCCTAGGTCTGTTCATTGCTCTCATCAACATTTCTTCATTGAATATCTGCATTGTTTCGGATACTCCTTCCGGCTCAGCCTCGGTGAAGGCCGCGTGGACATGTCCAACTCCCTTTTCGATGGCTCCATCATCACATACTCCATACAGTTGCTTGTGCTTGCGCTTGAATCTTAGATAGTCATCAAATCCCTTGGTGAATTCATCAGCCAGACATATGATATCCCAGTTGTTAGCTACTTTATCAGGCCAGTGTTTGTCGAGCCTGAAAGACCTGCCTCTAAGTTGATTGATACTCATACTTGTTGTTACCGTGGTAAGGTCGATGAGTACATTTATTCTACTAGCATCCCATCCTTCTCCAAGAAGACCCCTTGTGCCAACAATACATTTTGTCACCCCTTCTTGGAATAATTCCGTAATCATCATCGTGTAATATCTTGGTAGCCAATCCTTACCCTTACCACGAATCTCAAAGTACTCACCTCGCTCAATATAGTCGAATTTTATATCCAGATTTCTCTCAAAAGACCACTTTTCGAATCTAGGAAATATTCTCTCCAATAAATCATCATCAACAAGCACTGTAGTACCAGTCATTAAAACTGGATCTAGACGATCGGTATCCTCTGTACCGAGGATAGCTCGGAAAGCTGCCACTGCTCCGCCAGCATCATCATCCAGAACTCCCTCCACTAATGCGGTTGCAGAAGTCTTCTCGAAGTCGGTAACAATCACAGCTCTAATGTCGGGGCCGAGTGCCCTCATCTCTGTGCCAAGGATATTTCTGAGTGCGTCGTACTTTGCGGAGGCATATGCCATCACCCTGCCAACGGGGGATGCGCATAACCTAGGACCGCTACCCGTAATTTGTAGACCTGTCATCCTCAGTTTTCTTTTCGCTTCCTCTGCTAGGGAATGATCGTCCATGCTTTTTGACCTCATGAGGCCATTCCTGATGTAACGATCTAGTACGGTAATTAGAATGTCCATACTCCTTCCTGCTGATGCAAGATCAGGAGGAGGGGGAGGGACATTAGGAGGCAAGCTCAGATTTCTGTTTGTTAGATACGCTCTAGCCGCATCAGCTAGTCTTGGATCCCTTCTATAGAATGCATTCCAATCCTTTGCTTTGCCTCCCGGTAAGAGTAGTCCATCTAGGACCTTGGCCAGCCAAACATCAAGTCTGGGTGCTCGTCCTTCTCTGTCTTGAGGCCCCCTGCTTAGTTCTTCGAGAAGTTCGTTGAAATCCTTGTCAACATTGGCTATGTATTTCAGCTCATCAGATGAGGGGCGGACGAAGTAAGCCAAATCCTGATATGGAGCTAGATTGGCATCTCTGACAAGGGCTGGAACTGGGACTTCATAGTCAACCTCTCCAAATAGTTCTAGATATCTACTTGAAGAAGATTCGCTAGCTTTGTCAGGAGGGGTGGCAGTAAGCCCCAATATTATTGGATTTCCGAGAAATTCCTTAATCTCGACTAGCACCCTACCCCAATGGTCCATTAGGTGATGGCACTCATCGAGGATGATTAGCCCTATTCCCGTCTCGGCGAGTCTCTTCAGATTGTCCTGTGAGGACTTATGGAGGACCCATAGAGCGTTTCCATGTTCAGAGAGAGAGTCTCTAACCTTCTTTCTGAAATGTCCCATTCTATCAGAGTAGTATTCCGGATTCTTCTCCTCCAAATCTCCTATCCATGCCTGAGCACTCTCCTCATCTTCCGCCTCTACGGAGCCATCTTCCTGATTCGGTGTCATCAGACTACTAATCCACAATTCCAATGCCGATTCATCCAGGTTCTCTCCGCCTCTCTTTGGGAGTGTGACTGACTGGTATGTCAGAGAGGTGAGGATACCTGGATTCTTTGGGTCTGTTCCTATATCATCTTCCCTACCATCTAGATGGAATAATTCCTTTGCTCTCTCGACCCATTGGGCCTGTATGGCGGAGTTGGGGCTCAAAACCAATGTAGGGAGTCTGACTAAATCTGACCAGACATATAATCCCAAAACAGTCTTTCCGGAACCAGGTGGGGCTACGATGAGTAATTCCTTAGAGTTCTGATCCAGCTCTTTCTTTATAACTTCAGAAGAAGCAACCTGAGATGGCCTGAGTTTTCCTGTGAACCCAATTTTCCCGAAACTGGACTCAGTCATAATTATCTGAGGAGGAGGTATTGATTGAAAATTTCCCCTTGGTGATATCAGAGAAATGCAATCCCGGGTTCTAATGGGAAAGACACTCTGGCCTTTCCAGCCACGTCCTCCCCCTCACCAACTCTGTAGGATTCCACGTTTTCAATACCCAGAGATTTGGCAATGAAGGACGAGTTCATATTTATCATCGAAGATTCATCGAAACCATTCCTCAATAGTGTCTTTTGTCCGTGGGACCATGTGTTTATTCTACCTCTCTTTTTCTTCGTGCCCGAGGTCATTGACATCCAAGTCTGGAAGATTTCTCCTCTCAATGATTCATTGCCGAAAATTGGTAGATTTTTGAGATAATCCTGTCCCTTCGCTCTGAAGTCAAAATCTGAGAGTGCCATCTCGATAGCATTGGAAGCTAACTCTGATTTCCACAGAGGCGATGTTTGTATGACCATCTTTGTTATGGGTCCCTCAGAGTGCTTCTGTGCGAGAATCTTGATGTTCCTCGCAGAGTCAATCAATTCTCGTAAGTATTCTTCCATCGCCAAGGTATGTGACCAATCCTTGGAAGATAGATCGGAGAGATCGGAGAGAGTGTTTGAGGCCAGTAGACCTTCTCCACCTAAAGAATCCCAAAATTCCTCCGCCACGTGAGGTGTAGCTGGTGCCAACATCTCAGCCCAATTAGACATGTAGCGCTGTATTGTGGATTTATCCGAGCCTCCTCTTCTGCGATACCACTGCCAGTCCGAGAGCATCTCGAAGTGACTAATCATAACACCTTCCCGTAGGCTGACATTATCCATCGCTTCAACCCATCTTGTCCGGCTTTCAGATAGGCGACCCAGCAACCAATCGTCCATCCCACTTTGTTGGGATTCAATGCTTGGTGCGTTTCTGAAGGCCTCAACAATCTGATTCAGTTGGCGATTGTTTGCCTCCAAGGCACTATCAGACCAATCCATCCCGGCCTCTGGATTAGCTCCGAAGAGAATGAAAAGGCGCACGGTATCTGCCCCGAACTTCTCGACCATCTCACCCGGACTAATTGTATTGCCGAGTGATTTGCCCATTTTTACTGATCTAGTACTGAGTTTATTCCCACAGCTAGGGCAGTCCCCTCCAAAATTATCTACGTGATATTCCGAATTGCAATCAACACAGAATGGCGCTGGAGCGTTTAGCATACCTTGACAGACTAGACGTCCAAAGGGCTCGCCAATCAGATTCATTCCTAAATCCCGTGTTGCCTTAGTGAAAAATCGAGCATAGAGAAGGTGCATCACAGCATGCTCGATTCCTCCGATGTATAGATCTACTCCTCCCTCTAACCAATAGTTAACCTTCTCAGATTCAAATGGCTCTGATGAATTATTTGAATCAGCGAATCTCATGAAATACCAAGAGGAGTCGTAGAAGGTATCCATGGTATCTGTCTCACGTTTCGCTTGTCGGCCACAATCTGGGCATGTGGTCTGAAGAAACTCATTGTTTGAGGCTAGAGGATTTCCACTGTCCTCCCAGCTGAATTTGACATTCAAAGGGAGCTCTACTGGCAAATCCTCAGATCTAACAGGTACTACTCCGCAATCCTGACAATGGACCATTGGTATGGGGGTCCCCCAGAACCTTTGTCGGCTCAAAAGCCAGTCTTTGAGCCTATATTGAACTGTACCGTGACCAGATCCCTCCTCCTCCAGAGTCGAGATCACTGTCTTCTTCGCCTCATCACCGAAAAGACCATCGAAAGACTCTCTATCTGAGTTGACCATCCAACCTAGACCGTCAAAAACGGGATTTTCTTCCTCTGCCTCGAGGCTCCTTTTCCTTGCGAGTACTGGTCTAACTGGGATTCCATATTTCTTAGCAAAGTCATAGTCCCTCTGGTCATGACCGGGTACTCCCATTACTGCACCAGTACCATAACTTGCAACTACGAAATTGCCGGCATAAATCGGAACCTCCTCTCCACTGAGTGGGTTGATTGCATTCTTTCCAAGAGGAACTCCTTTCTTCTCCTTGAGCATGTTAATTCTCTCGAATTCTGTCATTTTCGAGCACTCGTCCCTAAGTGCGACAAAATCTTCTTCGTACTCTGTACCAGATACTAGTTCTTGACAAAGGGAATGCTCTGGAGAAAGTGTGACAAAGGTCACTCCAAAAATAGTATCGGGTCGTGTCGTGAAAGCTCCAATTGTGGACTCTGTCCCAGCTACTTTGAAATTGATATGGGCTCCTTGAGAGCGCCCAATCCAGTTCCTCTGCATTGTTTTCACGTTTTCTGGAAACTGTATCTCATCAAGCTCGTCCAATAGCTCATCGGCATAGGTAGTCATCTTCAGGAACCACTGAGCCATATCTTTCTGGACTACCTCGAGGCCACATCTCCAACATCGGTTGTTCTTTACTTGCTCATTTGCCAATACCGTGTCGCAATCGTTACACCAATTAACCGGGGCGAATCTCCTCTCGACAAGTCCCGCCTCATAGAATTTCAAGAATATCTCTTGATTCCATCGATAATACTCAGGGGTTGAGGTTGCAAATATTCTTTTCCAATCATATGAATATCCCATTCTCTCTTGATCGGCTCTGATCATGGCGATGTTTCTTTCTGTAACTGTGTGTGGATGGCCGGATTCCTTCTTTGCGGCATTTTCTGCCGGCATACCAAATGAGTCGTACCCCATTGGATACAGGACATTCTTTCCCATCATCCTCTGAAATCTAGCCATGGCATCCCCTATCGAGTAGTTTCTCACATGCCCCATATGCATATTCCCAGAAGGGTATGGGAACATCTCAAGGCAGTAGAACTTAGGTTTGGAAGCGTCTGCTTCGACCTCGAAAACTCTCTTATCTTCCCATACACGTTGCCATTTATTCTCGACTTCATGGGCATCATACGACATCTTTCTCACCTCAAATCCTAGTAGAACTAGGCTCCTTGTTGAAGGACCAGTAATTCTGGTCGTCTCTCTGATGAGAGCCCCACTGGGGATAATCTTACCATAGTCCTCCTAGAGGAGGGGCGATTTTGAACCCTGCCCCCTTCAGCACTTCCACCATAGCTATTGGATATGACTGGTTGCGATAGAATATGCTGGAGGAGGGCGAGTTCGACAAGACTGTGACGAGGAACGGGATAGAAGTCTGGGTCACTCAGATGGGAGACTACATGAATATGAATACTGCATTTATAGACAGAAGAAATGGGGTAGTTGCCATTATCGACCCTTTCGATTCAGTGAGGTGGACTGAGGAACTCGCACGTGAGGGACTGAAGCCCACTCACTTACTGTATACCCACACTCACAGAGATCATGTTGTCGGCTACTCTTCAATGATTAAGCTGAATCCTGAAGTGGAGGTCTGGGGACATGAAGATGCCAGAGTCCCCGAGCTCGTTAACCATGTTGTCTTCGAAAGGGTTGATTTCACGAGGACTTGGAAAAATTCACGTAACACTTCTGTTGAGTGGGATGTCGGCTCAATTTCACTGATTGTTACACATTCGCCGGGACATGCTCCTGGACATGTCACAATCCATGGACATGGAGTCTATCACGCTGGCGATCTCCTATTCACTAATGGCATGGGAAGGGTGGACTTACCCGGCAGTAATCCAGGGGACCAGTGGAGCAGTATTCGCCATGCAAGGAGTATTCTCGAAAGTCTGCCAGAAGACTGGAGGCTCATACCGGGTCACAGGTATGGTTGGATTGATGGGACTACACCGGATTGGGTAAGTATAGGGGATGCTTTGTCGTATAATTATGCTCTGAATGACCCTTTATTGGACGAGTTGTAGCATAAAATCTCCTTACTTTCTCCTGAATCTGGAGATCACGGATCCTAATGTGGCCAAAATTATCTTATTTTTCCAAATCCATGTAGCTAATTTCACAGCTCTTCTGAATCTACCCATTACTAGGCCGCCTTATCTTCCCTTATACCACTGATTCCCATCTTGTCTGATTCTTCCTTCACTGTTCCTTCTTTCAGCGTCCCCTCTCTCTCAAGAGTTGATAGGGCTGCTAGAATTATGCTCTTTGTGTCAATCTCGAAGAATCTCCTGAGTTCCTCCCTTGTGTCGGACCTCCCGAAACCATCAGTTCCTAGTACAGTAAATCTGCCTCCAACCCACCTCTGAATCATTTCTGGTATTGCCGCAATGTAGTCAGATACAGCAATTGTTGGTATGTCATCTCCGAAGCAATCAGAGACATAGGCAGATTTTTCGGATTGTGGGTTGAGTCTGTTGTGACGCTCGCACTCCATACCCTCTCTTCTTAGCTCGCCGTAAGATGTCACTGACCAAACTTCGGAGGAGATTTCAAACTCTGATTCAAGCAAGGATGCCGCCTCCAAGGCATATTGAAGAATGGGGCCAGAGCCCAGAATTCTCACATGGCCGGTATCTGATTTTTTAGAATCCTGAAGTTTGTAAGCACCCTTGACTATCCCCTCGTCACATCCGTCTGGCTTGGCGGGTTGTTGTTGATTCTCATTGTACAACATGACATAGTGAATGACGTCCTTGTTCATGACCCACATCTCTTCAATCCCATGTCTAATTATTGTGGCTAGCTCGTAGGCATAGGCTGGATCCCATGCCCGACAGCTTGGCACAGTTGATGCGAATAGAAGACTATGCCCGTCTTGATGCTGAAGTCCTTCTCCATTGAGGGTAGTCCTTCCAGCTGTTGCACCCATCAAGAATCCTCTAGCTCTTGAATCAGCGGCCGCCCACACTTGATCTGCTGTTCTCTGAAATCCAAACATGGAATAGAATGTGTAGAATGGGAGGGTTGGCGAGGATGAGTGGGAATAGGATGTCGCTGAAGCTGTCCATGTGGCCATCGATGTAGCTTCTGCGATACCTTCCTGAATGATTTGTCCTGAGTCTGACTCCTTGTAATTCATGAGCATTTTGTGATCGACAGGTGTGTAATTTTGCCCGAACTGTGAGAAAATTCCGAATTCACTGAATAGAGGATCCATGCCGAAAGTTCTTCCTTCATCTGGAATAATCGGAACTACTCTAGACCCGATTTCTGACTTTAGGAGCTTTCTTAGCAGTCTCACAAATACCATTGTGGTCGAGACTAATTGTCCTTCTCTGGTACCCTCATCGAACTCAGAGAAAGTAGTTTTATCCGGGGAATCAATGTCAATTATTGGGGATTTTCTTGATGGTAGATATCCTCCTAGTTCCTCTCTTCGTTTTACCATGTATTCAATTTCCTCCGAGTCATCTCCCGGGTGGAAAAATGGGCTTTTTTCAAGTGATTCATCATCTATGGGTAATTGCAAAGAATCTCGATAAGCCATGAGATCCTCCATTACCATCTTCTTTTTTTGATGAGTTGAGTTTCTTCCCTCGAACGAGTCTATTCCCCATCCTTTTACGGTATGAGCCAGTATAACAGCAGGTCCCTGAGCGGCTTCCGCGGATTTGTATGCGGCGTACACTTTGCGTGGGTCATGGCCGCCTCTGCGAAGATTTTCTATATCCTCGTCCGACAATGATTCTCCCAAACTGGAGAGATTGTCGGCACCAGAGAAAAATTCCTTCCTGAATTCAGAAGGAGATAGGGTACTCATCCTTTGCCAATCTCCATCATTTATTCCTTCGATCCTCGATAGTACTACTCCCAAAGAGTCCTCATTCATTATTCGGTCCCACCCAGAAGACCAGAGTACCTTGATCACGGTCCATCCGGCCCCTCTGTAGAGTCCCTCCAGCTCCTGGATTATCTTGGAGTTACCACGCACTGGGCCGTCAAGACGCTGGAGATTACAGTTTACGACTACAATCAGATTATCCAGTTTCTCTCTTCCAGCTATTGCGATTGAGGCTATGGATTCTGGTTCATCCATCTCCCCATCTCCCAAGAAAGCGAATACCCTACTCTGGGAAGTATCTGCGAGGCCTCTCTGATGCAAATACTTCCAGAACCTTGCCTGCATTACGGCCCCCAAAGGACCTAGTCCCATTGAAACAGTGGTATATTCCCAAAATTCTGGCATAAGTCTGGGGTGGGGGTATGAGGAAAGTCCATCTTTGAAGGCCTCTTGCCTGAAATTGAGCATCTGATCAAGGGTTATTCTTCCCTCCAAAAAAGCCCTAGCATATATTCCAGGACTCCCGTGCCCTTGGACGTATATGGCATCTCCAATTCCATTATGCTCCTTACCTCTGAAGATATGATTGAATCCTACCTCGTAAAGAGTTGAGCTTGATGCGTATGTGGATATATGCCCTCCTATTCCGTCAATCCTTCTATTGGAGTCCGATACCACAACAGCGGCGTTCCATAGAATTGCATTCTGAACTTTGCTCTCTAGTTCCAAATCCCCCGGATAAGGAGGCTGTTGATCGAGAGAAATGGTATTCAGATAGGGGGTTCGAGAGGGTGGCTTTATTGGGATAGAAAGGTCATTGGCCTCGATCATCAATTCATGTAAGAGCATTCTCGCTCTCTCCACTCCGTGTGAGTCGACTACATTTCTCAGTGACTCTAGCCACTCATCTGTCTCTTCGGGGTCCATGTCAGGTAGCCGTTGTCTCGGTTTTGGACCTGTCATGCTGTCACCTGCCCCTACTGGGCAAACTTCCGAGTAGTGATTGTTTATTCAATGTTCGATAGTGTAGTGCTCATTAACTCGGACCTTTCGGCCCAACGGTTACTACATGGCACTCATGCACGGTTCTCACGCCTGCTATTGTAATTGATGAGTCGCCTTCGATGCATCTCCTTCCAGACCACTTCCTGACAATCTTTGATACTGTACTCTTGCCGGGTATGTTTAGTGGATCGACCTTGAGCTCGATGTTAACTTCCTCAATTTCTCCCATCCACTTCAAGACTGCTTCGATTGACTTACTGGCTATTCCATGATTCTGTTCAGAGCTTCTGACCCAGTATCCCAAGTTCCATGTTGCCTGACCTGATCTAGTTACGCGGTCAAAGCCAATAAGCCCCAGAGTCGAGTTATCCCATGGCCTAATCATGACCCAGTGATGTAGCAGTCCGGCTCTTCCCATCCTCTCGGTTTCTGAGAGAAATTCGGATATTTGTGCGGAAATATTGCTATCCGGGTTAATCCACGGCATCGCTCTATTTACCTCTGGCCATGTCTCCTCAAATGCCTCAATAATTTCAGGAGTACGTAATCTAGATGCTGGTCTCAGAACTAGATCTTCATCCACTCTGATGGAACTAGTTGCCCGCCTCATTGTATTTCGCACGAGAGTCTATCGAATGATACCTACGGATTATGGTTAAGGCCTCAATTTGGATTTTGCAGTCAATACTGATTCATCTTCTGGATGGGCACGCATCGCCGCTTCCAGTAATCTGTCCACAGCTTGGGGCCTTCCCATCCTCTGTAGCAGTGCTCCGATTGGATAGACTAGCTTCGTCCTATCCCCAAGATGTGGTCCAACTTCGTCCAATATTACGGTGGCTTGAGCGATATTTTTGGATTTTGCAGCTTCCATGGCGGATTTCACCTTCTGGGCGACATCTCTGCCGGACCATTCTTCCTGTTGTGCCCATGGCCAAAAATTCTGAACTTTTTCCTCTACAATCGGAATTGAGTCAATCATTGATAGATCTGGCGGAGGGGGAATAGGCATTGGATCCTGATCCTCATCAACTACTGGGGGTGCTATTTCGGGCTCCTTGTGCGGAGGTAAGTTAGTTGGGGGTGCTGGTAGATTTTCTGACTTCTCAAAGTCTTCCTGGAGGGGTTCAGGCTCTTTCACGGGGAGCCCTGGCCCTTCTTGCTCGAAGTCCTCGGTCACCTCTGTTGGTAGTTGGTCTGGTATTTGCTCAGCTGGTACTGTCTCAACGTCATCAGGGGAGTCTGAGGTTGGTAGTACGAGATCCACCTGCTGTACTGTGATCTCTTCCAACTTTTCTTCCTCAACATCTGGAACTTCAAACTTAGTAACGAACTCTGGTGCGTCATCTGGGGTCAGCTCATACTCTTCTTCGTCCCCTACATCTACTATGGGTTCGGGTGCGTCTACCGTCATAGCGAAGCTCGGTTTCTGTTTGGTTACCACTGAGTCATCTTTTCCATACTGTTTGACATCGATAGTTACTTCATCCATCGTAAATGTAGTTCTGGACCAGTCGATTACTTCCTCTTCTTCGTCCTCTTCAAAATCAGAGAGGAGTTCATCAAAAAGTTCTGAAGTCTCCTCTTCATTGACATTGCCAGCTTGCTGATGGGAAGCCAAAGTAAGTTGATAGGAGCATCTTGAACAAACGTCAGACCCCTCTGGATTCTTCTCTTGGCAAAGGGGGCATTCAATTGTTTTTACAGCTGTCTTACGATTAAATTTGAATCTGTCAAACACCTACGCATCCCCCCCCTAGTATCAACCTCCACTAAACACATCGTATAATCCTCACGGGGATATGAGTGGTCTGACTGTCCCAAGTTAGTGACATTTCTCAGGTAATGGTGATGAGGGGGTTCTCTTACGGTTGTGCGTGGATGCAGGTGATGAAGAGCTTCGGACTCGCTTCAATAGGAGTCAGGATCATCATGAGCTGTATCAAAAGTTGATTCGCTGGGAGCTTGATGACGAGCTTTATGCTACGGAAAAGAGACTCAGAGATTGGCCCAAGGAAAGGCTAGTTTCCAATGGCTTAGCTCTTTTTGATTTGATTGCCAAACCTGACGGGTGGCTATTCGATCAGAGAATTGTGAAACTAAGAAAAAGGAATGGATCGGATATGGGCCAGCATAGGTTTAGGCAGGGCGATATAGTAATGTTGAGCAGAGGAGATCCACTGTCCGAAAAGCCAATCGAGGCGATAGTTAGTGATAGGAGGAGAGACTCGATTAGAATTGTGATTAATGAGGCTCCCTCCGACTTGAGAAAGGACTCCTGGAGAATGGATAGGGGAGCAAACAGAGTTGCATATGATCGGATGAGAGATTCTCTGAACTCAATTTTCCAAGAGGAGGGAGGGGTCCCTCTGAGAGATTTGATTCTTGGTTCGGTACATGATCCGTCTGGGACTGCTTCTCTTCCTCCACAACTCGGCAACTCCAGAGGTAGGACCTTCGTTTTAGACTCATCAATGAATGGGCCTCAGAGGAAAGCTGCCATGGCCGCAGTACAACAGAGGCTTACCCTGATTCAGGGTCCCCCTGGTACTGGTAAGACACATACAGCGGTGAGAATAGTCGAGGCGTGGTCGCAGCAAGATTATGGGACAATCTTAGCGGTCGCTGACTCTAATGTTGCGGTTGATAACCTACTAGAGGGTTTACTCCAACTTGGCGTTAGAGCAGTGAGACTTGGCCAGCCGGTAAAGGTTAGGGAGGGATTGAGAGAAGCAACTATGGATGCCCATATGGAGAAGCACCCACTAAGAAAGGACTTGATTGATCATTTGGAGCTCAATGAAAAGCTGGGTCGAAAAATAAAGGGGATGAGAGGTGGGAAGGAGAAGGGCCTGGCCCATAGAGACCTGAGCCGAGGATGGAAAGAAGTGAGGAAAATCGAGGGGCAGATGAGAGACGATATCTTGGATAGGGCTCAGGTACTTTGTTGCACCTGTATAGGCTCTGGACATGAGATTTTAGATGGCAGAAGGTTTAGTCAGGTATTGATTGATGAGGCCACTCAAGCTACGGAGCCGTCTACACTAGTTCCGATAGTAAGAGGCGCGAGACAGATAGTTCTGGTGGGTGATCATCGACAGCTCTCACCCACTGTAATCTCAAGAAGAGCTTCCGAGGGAGGATTGTCAAGAACTCTTTTCGAACGGATTATGGATATGGGAGTGACGCCCCATTTGTTAACAAAGCAATACCGGATGCATCCAGCAATTTCTGAATTTCCCAATCAACAATTCTACTCAGGTAGATTAGAGGACGGGGTTTGTGAATCGGAAAGAAGAGCTCCTGCAGGGATTCTCTGGCCTGACTGGGAAAGGCCAGTAGCGTTCTTACCCGTTGAGGGAGGTGAGGCGACAGGTCCCGATGGTGCTTCCAAGGAGAATAGGGTCGAGGCTTCTTGGGTCGCAAAGATAGTTGGCGATTTAATTGATGCCGGCGAGGTTGAGGGAGATGGAATAGGAATCATTACCCCTTATGCGGCACAGGTGAGGGCTATTCGAGATATTCTCCCCGAGACCCTCTTGAACATTGAAGTGAAAACTGTTGACGGTTACCAAGGTAGAGAGAAGGAGGTGATTATTTTCTCCTGTGTCAGATCTAATTCAGAAGGAAGGATTGGTTTCCTGTCCGATCCGAGAAGATTGAATGTCGCACTCACTAGAGCGAAGAGGGGTTTGATAGTAATCGGAGACCCTTCAACACTTAGAGAAGATGAGAATTGGTCAGCTTGGTTGGAACATGCAAGAAAACATAACCTTGAGGCGTGGCACATCATCGGGATGGTCTGAGGAAGTACGATGGTAGATCATGATTCACCGATTTCTCTGTCTCCATCAGGGGGCTCTATAGCAAGAGCGATAGTAGCTGAGAAGAATCCTGAGCACTGGAATCTTCCTGAGGGAACAATACTTGCTTCTGCTACCAGAAGGGGTACTTCTTTTGCAATTGATGTGGTGATTGTTTCGACTATTTTGATGCTGGTTACGAATTTTCAACTGATGAACGTTTGGATTCTGGAGACTTGGACAACATCGACTCATCATTCGGTCGCTTACAGTTTTGTCTTACTGGCATCTCACTGGCTCTATTGGAGGCTTACTGGAATCAAATTTTCTAGATCCCTTGGGCAGAGAGCGATGGGGCTGGCCGTGGTTGCGGAGGATGGTAGTGAGATGACCAGCGAAATGTGGGACAGAAGATCCTTCAGGAAGCTTATCCTTCTGTTACCAGTGGTTAACATATACGTTGGAGCGTACGAGGTTGCAAGGATATTTCAGAGGCATACTCACCAAACCAATACCGACCTGAGTGTAGGGTCAATTGTAGCACATGCGTATTCACTTCCTCCTGCAAACAGACGTCATATAAGGTAGGTAATATGGAAGATCCATTATCAGTCCTGAGACGAGGAGGTTGTGTGGTATATCCAACTTCCACTCAACCTGCACTGGGCTGTATTCCGGAGAGTTCCGCATTGGATCTACTCTACTCACTAAAAGGTAGGGAGAGAAGCCAGCCAGTGAGCCTAGGAGTAGCGAATCTGGAGCAGGCACGTGGAATTGCGTTTGTTCCAAAAGAAGTCGAGGATTTATTGGATTTCTTCCCCAGAGGCTCGATAACAGTGGTCCTAGACTCAAGAAAGTCCCTCGATGAGAGACTCGGAGGGAACAGGGTTGCAATCAGAGTTGTTTCACACGATGTAGCTGTAAGTCTCACCGAAGATATTGGCCCACTTACAGCTACCAGTGCTAACTTGTCTGGTACCGCCCCCATCCTGGACACTTCAATAGCCGCTAAATCTCTTTCCACTTCGGATACCAGTGTCCCCCATGTTAGTGGTATTTGTGGGGGCGACACACCCAGTACCTTGATATCTTGGCAATCCTCCACTGGCTCACCCGATGCTACAGGAACCAAGGTGCTCAGAGAGGGATTAGTCAAAGAGGAGGAGGTTTTTGATTGGTTGAAGAGTCGGATTTGAAGCAATGGAGGGATGCAGGCCATGTGGCCAGAAGGACTCTGGAAGGTATCAAGGGAGAGATTGTAGCCGGAAAGGGCTGGAATGAAGTCATTGACTCTGCGGAGAGGTTCATACGAAGACATGGCGGCCAGGCGGCATTTCCTGTTACCATATCGGTAAACGATTTTGCTGCTCATTACACCACAAATACCCAGTTAAGCCCCCCTGAAGGATGGGAACGGGAGATGGTATTCGAGAAAGGTGACTTGGTAAAACTGGATGTAGGGGTTCATATCAAAGGTGCCTTGGGCGATAACGCAATGACTTTGGAAGTGGGGAACGGGGGGAATCACACTGATCAGATTAAGGCCGCGAGAGAGGCTAGAGATGCTGCGATAGAGAAGATGCACCCAGGCACTCCCTGGCATGTAGTCGGGGCCGCTGCGGAGCAGGTTTCTAAGGACTACGGATTCATGCCGATCTCGAATCTGTGCGGACACAAAATGGAGAGATGGAGTCTTCATGATGGAGTTTCAATCCCCATGTACGCCTGTGGCGCAAATAACCCGAGTTTCAAGGGTTCAGTAGAAGAGGGTGGGATATATGCCGTAGAACCTTTCAATACGACGGGTGGCAGTGGAATGGTAGAAAATGTAAGCCCTCATAATTCTTCAAATATACTTAGAGTGACAGGGAACGTAAAGATCAGACGTGCACTGGAAAAGAAAAAGCTCAAGCCGTTGGGTGCGAGATTAGCTCACTATATTGAGGAGAGGTACAGCACACTTCCTTTTGCTGAAAGATGGGCTTTCCCATTACTAGAAAAGCCGTTTCCCGAGGAGGATGATGAGTCTCTCAGAAGAAAATGGGGTCAATTAGTAAAGAAATTGACCTCCATAAGATTCCTTGAGGTCTACTCTGCGTTGAAGGACCAAGATGGGGGTCACGTGGGTCAATTCGAGCACACCGTATATGTTGCAGAGGGTGGAGCAGAGATTCTATCTGTATCTTAACAGGATGAAAATATTGGTAAAAGTGTATTTTTCCCTCTATTTCCAACAACGATTATCTATCACCTGCTCTCAGTAATGTATGTACGGGGCCGACAGGTTCTCGCTGAGTGCATCCCATCCCTTCGCAATTATCTCTCGCCCTGTACACCTAAACTGATTCAGGCTTTGCCTTTGCTTCACCAAACATTGTGACCGCTATAATGGCTGCAAAAATTAGAATCATCCCAGCCGACTGCTGAGTTGACGGAGCCTCATCGAGAAGAAAGATGCCCCAAATAATGGTCAATACCGGCTGTATGAGGACTGCGAATGAGGTGTGGGCCCCTGGAAGCCTGGGAAGTGCATGTGTTATTGCTATCCATCCCGCCACCTGGCAGGAGAGGGCTAGCACCAGTAACCATGCATGGCTTGGCCATGTTATCCCGAAATTAATCTGTTGGACTCCGATTGGTTCCAGTGGCATTAAGCCTAGAGCTAGAAGGCCAAAGGTAGCTCCGACCGTAGCATCAAACTGCGCATTAGCGGCTGGGGCCATCTGTCTGTTAGAATACCTGTAGAGTACCAAAAATGATGAGTAGAAAAATGCAGCTAAAACTGCCGCAAATACGCCTTTTGTTGGATCCTCTCCGTAAGGCTCCCCATCCCATATCCCTGAAATCAAGGCCAAGCCGAGCACAACAACAGGCAATGATAGAAGAATGGACCGATTTGGTCTCTCCCCTAAGAGCTTCCAGCTAACCAATGTAACAATTATTACCTGTGAGTTCCCAATCAGTGTAGCGATTCCTGTTCCGACATAGTCTATGGCACTATGATATGCAAGGAAGTCAAATGCTATGATTATTCCAGCCAAGAAAGTTAGCCTCTTCGATCGATTATCACGAGGATCCTCTTTTCGGGAAAAATATACCATAATTAAGAGGAATGGTACGGCATAAGCCATACGGAAGAATGCACCCGTTGCGGGATTAGCTTCCGACAATTTATACAGAAGAGGGGCGAAGGAAATTGCTCCAGCACCTGCTAGTGCGATGAGCATTGTGCGTCGATCTTCGGACGACGGAGTGTTTCCCCTCACGCTCGGCCGGCTTCGTACATCTCTAGAAGGCTACCGTCTTGGAACATCTCAAGGACTATGTCACTTCCACCAATCAATTCCCCATGAACAAACACCTGTGGGATGGTAGGAAAGTCCGACCATTCTTTTAGCGCTGTCCTGGCTCTTGGGTCCGACAAGACGTTCACACATGCGAATTGTTCCAAACCTACTTCCCTAGCGAATGCGCTTACAATCTGAGAACCACGACTAGAGAATCCACATTGTGGCTGTTCCGGGGTTCCTTTCATGAAAATTACTAGTTCGTTTCCATCTACTATCTCTTGCAGTTCACTTGGTGTCCAGTTAAATCCACTCATTTTATCACTCCTTTTTGGGTCTCCTGACATGAATGCCAAAGAATTCTTGCTTACCCGAATGAGGGTCAAAGGCGGTGTTACCAAGAGTCTTGGCTTGTTCAGGAGTCATGCATTTCAAATCCAGTGCATGGACAGAATTGTCCTGAAGGAATTTCTTGAAGTGCTTCAGCACTGGCATCTGTCTCTGCAGGGGCCTCATTCCAATGAAGTCCTCTGAAATAATCCTGACATGGAAGTGATCACCGGATCCATGTAAATCGGTAGCTTCGACAGAGGCGTTAGGTATAACTTTCCTAACTTCTGAAGCAACCCAACCCTCTGAGACCATGATGCTGGATGGGGGGGTGTAATTTCAATGCGTTGATTAGTAGCCCTCTAGAGCCCTATTGATCTCTTCTAAATTCTGGGAGATTGAGCCCCTCTCGTTGATTAGCCCACTGCCAACTACTGCGATGTCTATTCCCCAATCCCTAACTGTGGCTGCATTGTGATGCTTTATTCCTCCATCAATCATCAAGATCGGTGTTTTTCCACCCCCCTTCTCCTGTTCGTCGATTGCTGATCTAAATTCTCTCACCTTGTCTTCCACCTGTGGCATGAATGATTGACCACCTTTCCCGGGTACAACAGACATTACCAGAACCAAATCCAGCTCTGGTAATAAGGGCATGACTTCAGAAGCGGGCGTATCTGGATTTAGTACACATCCAACTTGGGTCCCCGTACTGTGGATTTTCTTGATTAAGCCCGGGAAATCATCCACTGCTTCGATATGTGCAATGACCATATCAACTCCAGCTTCAACGTACTGATTCCAAGTCTCCTCTGCATTAGTTACCATCAGGTGACAGTCGATGAAGACATTCTCTCCAAGTCTCTCTCTTACTGATCTTATCAGAGCTGGTCCGAATGTAATTGTCTTGTTTACCACCCAGTTTCCATCCATTACATCCATATGAATCCAATTTATACCTGCTTCAACGGCATTTTCGAGAGTTTCACCGAGATTGCATAAGTCCGCAGTTAGGATACTGGGTGTAACTTCCATGTCGCTCTGGACGTTGCGACGAGTTCTAGGTTCTCAATCCCTTGTATCCAAAGAATTGAGACACAGGTTGATACGAGGAGCCCCTATCAGGGAAGTAGGTGTGCATATGGGACAGGTGATAGATACTACTGATTCGGACTTTGATGTGGTAACAAAAAGCGGTAGTTGGGTGTTAGTGGATTTCTGGGCTCCTTGGTGTGGGCCATGTAAAATGATCGCTCCAGTTCTTAGTCAAATCGCGGCCGAGAGAGACATAACAATCGCCAAAGTGAACACTGATGTCAATCCACTGAGTCCGGGAAGGTTTGGTGTTAGAGGTATTCCGGCTCTCATCCTCTTCAATAATGGTGAAGTCGTTGACCGAATGACTGGTGCCATGCCGAAAGCGGGAATGGATTCATGGCTAGATAGGCACATGTCCTAAACTTCAAGTGCGTCCGTCAATCTACGCAATCTTTCCTTGAGAGGCCTTCCGACATCTCTTAGAAGCCTTGTTCTTATTGCCTCGTGTAACCACATACCATCATCTAGTTCCAACATCAGGCCCCTGTCAACCAATTCCTCTGGTGGTGGACCATCATGGTTAGCAGCTTTAGCGAGGACTTCCCAAGGTACCGGCCTATCAGCGACTGACAGGATTGACAGGATTTCCCTGCTTTCGGCTGGCAAGACATCCAATATTTCTTGATCTAAGAAGCGCATCCAGTCATCGTGGATAGTTCTTCCATAGAGTTCTAGGAGTTCGACTGCTAGTGGATGCCCTCCTGTTATGCTGTGGATTTCATCTGCATCAGTTTCTTCAGGCAGGTCTATCGAGGAAACCCAGTCCTCTACTTCTTGCATTGATAATCCTGAGAGATCTAGCTCTTGCACTCTATTTCTGGTATGGACATCTCTGGTATCGTAGAATACCAATTTGGTTCTTGAAATTAAAATCAACCTTATTGAGGTGGTTTCTGCAACCTGAAGTAGAGCGCCAAAGAGGTGGCTTCCCTCCGGACTTATATTGTGGACATCGTCTAATACCACCAATAGTTCAGGAAAGTTTTCTGCAACAAGGTCTGACTCGTCGATTAGATGGGCGCATAATCTTCTCCTGTATGAATCAATATCGATTCTAGCACCGGGTTTCAGTGGCAAAGACTCCAGTATCTTGTATGGGTCCTGTTTACCATCTTCAACCCCGATGCCTAATCTATGGAGTAAGCTTGTTGCTATGCCCAGAGAGGTATCCCAGGGCTGACAAGGGTAGTACATAAGCTGAGTATCTGGATTCTTTGAAATTAGATTATTGAGCCAGTGAGAAGTCAGAGTTGTTTTTCCACAGCCAGCAATTCCTGATATCACAAACATGGGAACTTCGGAGGAATACCATGAATCTAGCTTGTTCTTTTCCGATAGCCTACCATGTACTGTCCTAGTGGAAGGAGGGAGGTTATGGTAAGTTGAGTGCGCTCCAGAAAGAATTGATACTGTTGCCATCTTTGCTTCCTGAGGAGATACTATTGCTCCAAATCTTATATCTCCGAAATTCAATACGCCCTCATGCTGGGCATGCATCAAAACCTGAAGAAGAGACAGGTTTGTCTCAAGTTTCTCTGCCGCTTCATCGGCTCTGATTTCCAATAGCTTCCCGTCTCTTCCCCTTAGTAGGACCATGTTGGCCCTCAGATTCAGAATTCTTGATCTGGCAACTGATCTGCCATCCTCAGTAAGTTGCCATGTCTTCTGACGGCGATCTTCCCCCCTGATTGTACGCATGTGCTCAGAAACCAATCCATCGGACATTAGGTCCCTCATCGCTCGTGATACATTTGGAGGATGCATAGCACAGACCTCGGAAATTCCAGGACGTGTTACATCATTGGAGACTAGGTAGTGGTCAGCCTGATGGTCTTGTTCCCATAAATGAAGCAATATTCTGTCGATAACGGGGACGTTTACGCGCGGAATCCCCTCTGTCATGACATTTCCGAGAGCCTCAAACGCATCAAGAGTTCGGAAATATGTTTAGACTATACATTGAGGATATGGGTCTTGCATTGGAGGGAGGAAAAGATCCGAACATTGTCTATTCACTGACGGAAGATTAAGCACGCTCTCACTTCCCATTGATAACCTGACTGGCGAGGTTGAGACTGGGCTAGGAACATAATCCTCCCCTGTCTGGGAAATAATCAACACTATGGCGTCACCTTCGGGGACCACAACGTCCATACCGAAAAATTCCATTTTTGCTATAACAGTAGAACCGGGTAGCAGGGTGCTTCCTTGTTTTCCTCCTTCATGGAATCTAAGATCCATGACTGCATGACCAAGATGCATCTCGGTACTCGCCTGTATCATCTCTACGAACAGATGTCCACTAGTGGAAAATTGTGATATTGTAGCTTCGAGATGTATTGTTGGGGTTCCTACTATCCTAGTTTGGGAGTCGAATTCAGGGCATTGCACTCTCAAACTGGATGATGAGGTGATTGTGTCAGTCCCGCCCACTATCTGGCATTCGTCCATCGTCAATGATATTGTATCAAGTTGTGGAGGGGGATATGTCTCTTCCACTCTCCAACCACCCATATTATCCTGTACCTCAGCGACTAGTCTCGGTTTTGGGCCCTTGTTCATCAGATAGAAATCAAACCACTCGAGCATGTCATCTGCCCAATCCCATCGTAATGTGTAAGGATAAGCTTCTGCGCCTCTGCCTGATGAAAGTGATGCATGTCCTGCATCGCCATCTCTGTCTGGGTAATCATGAGCCCATTGCCCATAGAGGCCTTTGACGTCGAAGCCCGCATCAACGGACATTTGATGAGCTGGGAAGGCCATATGTGGATCGACATTCCAGTCCTGCAGACCATGGATAATGTAGATTGATCCATTGTAGATTTCTAATGCTCTACTTAGAAAGTGCCTTTCTTCCCAATAATCCGAACCAGTCCATGCTAGATTGTCCCCTGTCATGTAGGCGGCTGGGCCGGCATAGTATCCCTCTAGATATCCCTCACATGCATTTTCTATGTCTCCGCTGTCACCATCCAAGCCAAATGACCCATATACCCCATTGTGCATTATTGCTCCTCTAGCCTCCATACTGCCATTTCTCCACATCAAATCATGGACCCCTATTAGTCCTGACATCGGAACTATTGTCGCCAGATATTCCGATCCAGATGCTGCAGCATTCCACGGCGTGCTACCATCGTATGACTTTCCTATTGCGCCAACTCTCCCATTGGACCAAGGTTGAGACCCTAGCCAGTCCACGGCGGCCTTTATTCCAGCCTGTTCATCATGCCCCATTAGGTCCATGCAGTGATTTGATTGGCCTGTCCCGAAGACGGAGACTTGGGCTACACCATACCCGTGTTGAACGTAATTCTCGATAAGGAACCTTCCTAGCCTGTTGGCAGGCGTCAGCGCGTCAACGTCCCCATCATCATAATATGGGCCTATCTCAGCAATGACCGGAACCTTGCATTCTTCCGGAACTTCGGATACTGTCAAATCGCAGCCTTCCTTTTCTGGAAGCCAAAGTCCAAGATGGACTTCGGCCCCGCCCGTTAATCCTGCTCCTCCATCAGATGCAGAAATAGAAGGAACAGCTACGAAAACGGACTGAACCTCTCCGGTATCGTATGTGCCATTTATTGAGACCCTGCTGAATACGTCATCGTTTCTGTATTTCATGTCCGATCGTTGCTCAACGGGGGGCAACCAATGATCATATTCGTCCTCATCGACATCGTGTTTAGTCGGACTCAAACAACCAGAGAGAGCTGGTAGGACGAAGACAATAAGCAACATGACAGCCATGCTGTGGCTTCGCATGTATCGCCGAAGATAGCCCCCCAAATATTGGATTCGGTTAATTGGGCCTGTTCAACGAACCAAAAGTCGCATCTCTTCGACGCTTTTTAGTTCGGAGAGGTAAATCTGCTCGATTGAATCGTATAAGTCATCGGTCTGCTCAATCAACGGAAGGAGTTCCGAGTAAACCTCAGATGCTTTTATCTCAGTCTCGAGGGAGTAGTGCAACATCTCGATGTAATCTGTTGTGTGGGTGATTGGGTGAGGGTCGCGTTCTGTAACTGGAATTCCCCCCAATTGAACAATTCCCTTCCTAACGATATCCGCGTGCTCTATCGATTCGGTCATTTCGGTGTTGAACATTGGTGAGAGTTGAAGGCGGTTGATACCAGTTATGTTAGCAGCGTAATGCGCGTACATGTTTATTGCTCTCAGTTCCCACCCTAATGCCTCATTCATCTTTTTTATTAGCTCTGTCATAATATCATCCTTTAGGGTAAACTAAACTTTTTTTCAGCCCTCTTACCATTATATTCAATAGAGCAGGAGTACTTAAACTCATTCAATATATACGCCCAATTTGAAGATTATTGGGCTTCCAGTAGTCATCTATACTAAGTTACGCGGCAAATATTATTCCAATAGTAATATTCTACGTACATGGCTTATATTATGAGTGAGGCACCTCTCTCAAGAGATATGGACGCTTACGACGAGCTTCTGGAGATATTGAAAGACATTGATCTGATGAGTCAGGTCAGGAGCCTTCTTGGCTGGGATCAAGAAGTCATGATGCCTCCTAAGGCTGCAACATTGAGGGGTGAACAACTGGCATGGATTTCCAGAGAGTCACACAAGAGAAAGACCTCGTCTCGCATTGGAGAGTTACTGGACGAGTTGGAGGAAAATGGTGAATTGAATGAGATTGAGAGAGCTAACGTACGGTTAGCCAGAGAGGCTTACGTCAAAGCTACAAAACTACCTACTGAGTTCGTTTCTGAGATGGCCAGGCATAACTCCAAGGCCGTCATATCTTGGACAGAGGCTAGAGAGAAAAATGATTTCTCAATTTTCAGGGACGACCTAGCCAAATCCATTGACTTTGCGAGAAAAAAGGCAGATTACTTGGGGTATGAGACTCTTCGATACGATGCTCTCTTGGATATCTATGAATCCGGATTGACGGTTGCACGTTTGGACCCGCTATTTGATGGTCTCAGAAACGAGGTGGCTCCCCTGATAAAGTCCGTAGCCGGAAGGGGAGCGGGCCCTGACATGTCGTGGATTACGGATAACTCATGGAGTCGTGAAGGTCAGGAAAGACTGAGTCAGAAGGTTTCAGAGGCAATTGGATTTGAGTTCGATTCCGGAAGAAGAGATGCTTCAACTCATCCATTCTGTGGAGGTCCTAATCCTGATGATGTTAGATGGACGACAAGATACAATGATAGTGATCCATTTGGGTCCCTCTATGGCTCGATGCATGAAACTGGTCATGGAACCTATGAGCAAGGCCGTCCAAGAGATCTCGACTTTCAACCCGCGGGATACGCCAACGGCTTGGGAATCCATGAAAGTCAAAGTAGACTCTGGGAGAATCAGATCGGGCGCTCTTATGAGTTCTGTCAATGGATACTGCCTCTGTGGAAAGAGGAGTTTCCTGAGAATACCAAGAATCTGGACGCTGAACTACTCTGGAAGTCCGTCAATCTGATTGAGCCTCGCCTGATTCGTGTTGAGTCAGATGAAGCCACTTACAATATTCATATCATGATAAGATACGAGATCGAGAAGCTTCTTATTTCTGGAGAGCTTGAGGTGGATGATTTACCTGATAAGTGGGACGACATGTATGAACAGTACCTTGGTGTCAGAGCCGAAGACAGATCATCTGGCGTCCTCCAAGACATTCATTGGTCGATGGGAGCGATCGGTTACTTCCCTACTTACACCCTAGGTAACTTGTATTCTGCTCAGCTTCTTGAGGCTGCTAGAGAAGACCTTCCGGATCATGATTCACAGATAAGCAGGGGAGAGTTTTCACCCATATTGAATTGGATGAGAACAAAGGTGCATAACAGGGGGAGTATCTTGAAGCCAGCCGAGCTGATCGAGGAAGCATGTGGAGCCCCCCCTTCACCCGAGGCATTTGTGCAATATTTGAAGAGAAAGGTGGCTCGTCTCTACGGGGTTTAATCAGTAGACCGACGAAAGCACGATATCTCAAGGTCTCCCGGAAGGTGCATGGTCTCGATATCAGTCGATACGATTTCGTCCTTCATTCGAGACCTAGGGTCCCCCTGTACAGCCATCTCCCTCAATGATGGTACTATCGTAGCTGGGTCTAAAGATGGCTTGCTAATTAGTTGGCTAGCTTCCAATGGGGAGGAGGTTTGGAGAGTATCCATTGAAGGGCCTGTTTCAGATATTGCAACGAGTCATGGCCATGTGTTTGTGACGGCCTCGTCTTCGCTCTATGCCTTCAGTGACTCGGATGGGTCGATCATTTGGAAGAGAGAGCTGGAGGGTGCTAGTGATTACGTTCTAGCCGTGGAAGGCTCAATTTGGGCAACATCGTCGGTGTATGAAATAGAGGTCGGAGATTACACTGAATCATCGATATGGAGATTTAATCGATCCGGCGAGTTGGATAAGCGATGGGTTATTCCAGAGAGAAGCTGGTTTATTGGCCCCTATTTCGGAAAAGTAATCTTGGGACTGGGGAGACCCAGGTGTGGCATTCTAAGTATCGATGGCGACATTCTGGAGCATTTCGAGATTGGAGATGGGGATCCGATAGTTTGTGGAGATTACAGGAAACAAGACTTTGAACGGGCAGTAGCAATACTTGGCCATTCCAGCGGGGCGGTATCTTTAGTGGAAGAACATATTGAAAAAGTGAAAGATGAAAATCCGATCCCATCGTCTTGGCAGATCCCGATGATCGAAGAGTCAAGCGCGGTCTGCTGCATCCTAGTTCCAGACATTGGTTCCGAGTTTATCACAGCGTATGAAAACGGGTTTGTCAGGAGTAATTGTGGATGGAGCTACGATGCTCGCTCGGCGGTGTCTGCGATGGCAGTGGGACCCTTTAGCGTTGAGGAGGCTGGGAACACCTATTGGGCCTGTGCAGGTAAGAGGGTGTTAGTACTATCAAGTTCGGAGTTGGCAGGTGATGTTGATATTTCTGGGCATCCTGGAGGTCAATTGATATTGGAATTGGTGCATGAGTGCTGTCTTGTCAAATCTGACTCGGAAGGAGATACAATAGTCCTCGGGGATGAAAGAGGGGGAATTTACTTGATTAACGGTCAATTGCTCAGTAGGAGAATTGATGAAGGAAGCGTGGAGGAGAACTATGACAGCAGAACATCTCTAATGCGAGCGCGATTGAGGAGGCTCCGAGGATGAAAAATTGCAGTGGAAATTAACATTTCTGAACCCTCATTTCCACTGTAAACGTGATACTGAGCGAAAGGTTTATTTGCCGTCGCTTGCCCTGTTGACTTTGCCGCTCCGGGGGAGTGGTGTGGGGGCGCTTAGCCACCTGCGGGCCACAACAACCGAATCCGCAAAGTCGGAGAGGTAGAACCGGAATCCGAAAGGTGAACGGGGAACAGTTGAATCGTCTGTGGACGAGGAGACGGCAGCAGAACCGATGTGGAAATAACCAGACGCAAGGAAGGGGAAAGAAGCAACGGGGGAAGCTGGGGAAAACGGAACCGAACCCTTCGGGGGGAAAACATAAACCGTACCAGAAGACCATGCTGCAGAGGTACACGATAGAAGGGAAGAGAACCAGAGATGGGGACAATCCAGGAAGTCGGGTGTGGGGAACGAGAGCAGAGAAAACCGGACGCAAGGAAGGGGAAGGAAACTTGAGAGAAACACACCGGGAACGAGAGCAGGGAGACCTGTGGAGGACCGGTACCGATCGAGGATCAAAATGGTGATACTAGCCATGGAGAGAGACGACGAGGGCATTGAAGGAGTAATCCTTCAAGGGGGATATTACCCCATCAAGTCCAGAAAAAGACAAAGGGACCCTAGAGGTCCCAGAGTCATCTACCCGGGAAATCCTAGGTAACTAGGAGGAACCGGACCCTGCGGAGTACGCAGGGGGGAAGCTTCCCCAAGCTGAACCCCTGCTGCTCCCACCCTTTTTGGCCCATTCTTTCAAACGTTTTTTTCTACGAAGAGTGTCTAGTTTGTACCTGTCATCAGTTCTGGTCTGACCCATTCATCGAATTGCTCTTCTGTTAGTGCCCCCATTTCCAATGCACTCTGTCTAAGAGTTAGATTGTTTTTATGAGCGTTTTTTGCAATCTTCGCCGCATTGTCATAGCCAATATGAGGGTTCAAGGCTGTCACTAACATCAATGAATTCTCAAGATGTTCAGCAATCTTATCCTCATTGGCCCTCAGACCCTTGATACAGTTATCGGTAAATGATCTGCAACTATCTGAAATTATCCTGATTGAGTGGAGTAAATTGTAAATCATCATTGGCTTGAAGACGTTTAGCTCGAAGTTTCCCTGACTCCCTCCGATAGAAATAGCGATGTGATTTCCCATCACCTGGCAACATACCATCGTCAAAGCCTCTGACTGTGTGGGATTGACCTTTCCAGGCATTATGCTGGATCCCGGCTCATTGGCTGGAAGGGACAATTCTCCTATTCCACATCTGGGCCCCGAGCCTAGCCACCTAACATCATTGGCTATTTTCATCAAGGAGGCCACAAGAGTATTCAAAGCGCCTGAAGCCGATACGATTGCATCATGGGCTGCGATATGAGAGAATTTGTTGTGAGCACTAGTGAATGGTAACCCGGTTTTTGCACTAATTTTTGATGCAACCAAATCTGGGAAATCTGGATGAGTATTCAGACCGGTGCCTACTGCTGTTCCACCAAGAGCCAATTCGTACAGATCGATAAGGGAGAACTCGATCCTCCTAATATCTGCATCTAGCATTGAAACATATCCAGAGAATTCCTGACCGAGGGTAAGTGGTACAGCATCCATGAGATGAGTCCTACCTATTTTGACGATGGAGCTAAACTCCTTTGATTTGGCCGAAAGAGCTTCTCTTAGATAGTGCAACGAAGGCAAAAGTACGTTTGTGATCTGCTCGGCTGACGATATATGCATGGCTGTTGGAAAGGTGTCATTGCTGGATTGTGCCCTATTGACATGATCATTGGGGTGCACTGGCGTCTTGCTCCCAAGCCTCCCTCCAGCAAGCTCGATAGCTCTATTGGCTATGACTTCGTTAGCATTCATATTTGTCTGGGTACCGGAACCGGTTTGCCACACACTAAGAGGAAAGTGTTCGTCTAGGCTTCCTGAGATAACCTCCTTGCACGAAGATACGATTAGAGATTCTACGTCTTTATCTAATTCCCCTAGTTCTGAATTGGATTCAGCTGCTGACATCTTCAGGATTCCAAAGGCTCTGATTATCGATCTTGGCATTTTTTCCTCACCGATATCGAAATTCATCAGAGATCTGGCGGTTTGAGCACCGTAATATCTGTCGGCGGGTACTTCTATCTCTCCCATGGTATCAACTTCGGCCCTAAACTCGGATGAGTTCGCTCTTGCAGACCTTGGCTCTACGATAGCTTCAGTGGTATCGTTCAGCATATTTCGAGATAGTCCCTGCTCAATCATCTTGGCAATCGTGGCTGACCTGCCACTAGATTTTCCTTTGCCTACCCTTCGATCTAGCTTCCTAGCGGTTTCCTCGGGTATACTGATGCTTATGATTCTTCGATCTCCAGCGCGGTGCTTTGCCATAAATCTCCGTGTTATTAATTATTAATAAAATTATTTATTGGCTTACCGTACGACGATTATTATTCCAATCTAGTCACACTAATGATTTTCTGGGGATCATATGGCCTGTCTCCGGGCTTGGTATCACAGCCCTCAATCTTGTATACGTTCTCCATTCCCTCAATAACCTCTCCGAAAATTGCATGATTTCCATTTAACCATGGTGTTGGTACTGTTGTTAGGAAAAATTGAGAGCCCCCCGTATTTGGGCCTGCATTCGCCATTGAGAATAATCCTGGCCTATCATGCCTCTTTGCGAGAGCCGATGGCTCACAGTCAATCTTCCACCCTGGCCCTCCTGTTCCTGCTCTTCCATCAAATGGATCTTTGGACCTAGGACAACCCCCTTGAATCATGAAATTCTTAATTACACGATGGAAGTGTAATCCGTCATAGAAACCATCATCCACTAATCTCAGGAAGTTACCGGTAGTTTCTGGACAGTCTTCAGTATACAGTGCAATGTCAATATCTCCAGCGCTTGTCGTCATCCTAACTATGGTTGGCATGTATGTGCGTGATGCACACAGTCCAATAGTGTAACTACTGGACGGAGTCATAATTCGTACAATTAAAATGCATAAATTTGACTGGGATAATGTGGATTCAGGCTACCATTGATCCGGGTAGTACGCCATCTGGGAGATCTAAGAGCCTCACAGATCCGTTGGGATCAAGTGCCCCTAAAACTAGGAATTGAGACACAAAACCTGTCGGTAAAGTCTTGTCGCCCAGGTTGACAGCCCCTACTACCATTCTCCCTATCAAATCGTGACGTGCGTAGTTCGTAATCTGAGCCGAACTCCATAGCTTCCCAATTATCGGACCAAAATCAACTTGGATTTTGTATGATGGCTTATTCATCTCGGGGAATCTCTGGACGTCAACAACAACTCCGGCTCTCAAATCTAGATCGAAGTATGCAGAGGCCCCTACGTATTCCTTCCTGGGTAGTTTTGTTGGATCGTACGGATTTCCTTGCGGATCGATGATGTGTTCGTCCAATCAATCACCCGTGACATCCGATCTTAGAATTAGAGGGATTAGTTTAATTCCCGCTGATTTGAATGCCTCCATCCCTCCCTCTTCCCTATCGAGAATTGTCACGCAAGCTACTAATTCGCATCCCATTGATTTCATCATTGAGGCTGCTTTGAGCGCGGACCCCCCTGTTGTAGTAACGTCTTCCAATAAGATTACTCTGTCACCGGATCTGATTGTGGAACCCTCAATGCCAGGAGGGTTTCCAGTTTTCCTTCCTCCTCTTCCCTTTGGCTCCTTCCTTACCATGAAACCCCTAATTTTGGATCCTTTGCCTGCCTTCGAGATAGCGATCGCAGTCAAGGGGACTGCTCCGAGCTCAAGTCCTCCTACGGCGTCGACCCCACCTAGGGAATCAATACAATCATGGATCAATACTCCAATTAAAT
>TARA_B100001115_G_scaffold20818_1_pt1 | contig 55887 bp, 46 predicted proteins | sample TARA_B100001115 | Tara Oceans TARA_B100001115 (sample SAMEA2622652) | marine metagenome | biome: marine biome (ENVO:00000447); feature: surface water layer (ENVO:00002042); material: "saline water (ENVO:00002010), including plankton (ENVO:xxxxxxxx)" | depth 5 m | reverse complement strand
GTACCGGACCACTTTTTAGAAGCGGAATTTGTGTCGCGATCATCTTCGTTATGTCGTTGTCTCCGGTGTTTGAGCCACAAAAAGATTCTCCAGAGGAGTTGTATGAGCCCATTGTCGCCGCGCCAGCATCAAGCCCCGGACACACTGTGTTTGGAGAATATGTCGGAGCACACTGGTGTGGACCATGCATGAACAGTGCTTCTCCATCGCTCGACAACCTAAAAACATCCAATCCTGAGGACTTCACCTACGTCTCTTTCTATGAGTCCTCGTCTGGCGGATGGCCCAATGATTCCCCAATCAATCGAAGGAATCACGTGATGGACGCATCAAGCGGTTATCCGACATTCTCATTCGCAGACAGACAATCTTCCCCGTGCTACAAAGTCGGTGCCGGCGGCTCTAATTTCTACGATCCAGAGTACAGCTCTGGGGGGTGCATGGACCCTGCCTCCAATGATTTTCAGCTGAGTTTGTCAATGTCATTGGACCCGTCCACGGATACGGTAACCATCGACTTCGAAGTTGAATATACTGGTCAGCAGGCATCCATTGTTGTTCATGCGTACGGGGCGGTCACAGAGAAAATCGGCGCCGATTCATACGATAACGGGGTCAGGCCACACCACAACTGGCGAGGTTGGTTGTTGAACAATGCAGGCACAGGATTTCACGAAATGACATTAGACAGGAATGTGCCAGCCCAACACACATGGACAAAACCTCTCAACATAGTCAGGGCTTCGTCTGGTTATTCTCAATGGGAGAATTACTGGCCAGTCATCGCCCTCATGGATGGGCCTCATTCCACCTACAATCAAGTATACGCCGCAATTGATCTAGATATGGGACCCCTTGTTGATCTGGGGGTTGATGACTTCGATTCGGTTGTTAATGGTGGGCATGAGGGAATAATACCGGGTGACACGGTCTTATTATCGGCGTCTGTGACAAATAACGGTGCTGAACAACATCCAGCCGAAGCTGAGGTTGTATTTTCATACATGGATGGGCTTGACCACGTAGAAATAGACAGGTACGATGTTCCAGCACTCTCCCCGGGTCAATCCGTTGACTTCAGTGCGACATTCGACTCGTCGGTCTTAACCTCAGTATCCTCGGGAGCAGTGTCCCTAAGAGCAGCGCTTTTTGGCGTGGATTCTGACCGGGTGGACAATAACGATCGATCAGACATATTCATCCCATTTGACATGACTCCAATTCCTACGAGGCCCACTACAAGCGAAGGATCTGATATCTATCGTGGCGGCACCTTAGATTTTCAACTCTCAGCAATTCCAGACGATACAGTCGACGACATAACGAGTATGAGTGCAATATTCGAATACGCCCCGAGCGGGACCGAAGAATGGTCCGACGAGTGGACAACGAACGTGAACTTAGCCGGTGCAGGAGGCAACATGAGGTTGATACACCAAATCTCCACGCCTTTGGACGCTCAAACCGGGAGTTACGACACAAGGGTCATGTGGATCGACTCCAGATCCCAAGCCAGCGACTGGCTTGTAACTCAGGATGCATTCACACTCCGCAACGCAATACCGAGGGTCATTTCACCCACCGACCCAGATCACGCCGGCATACCGACGGTGAAGGTTGAGACAGAAGAGTACATTTCACTGGAAGGGCTGGTCACAGACGCCGAAACTCCCATTGAAAATTTGATGATTACAAGTGATGCTCACCAATTTAAACAATGGATTCCTGAGGATGGAACAATACTGGTCGAATTTGACAGGATAGTATACGACTCCTCCGGATCTCAAATACCCCAAGGGGTCTTCATAACCATTGGCGACGGAGAAGACACAAATACAGGCACTTTGGTATTCAACGTGGTCGAAAACGGAGCTCCCAGGTGGTCATCTATACCTCCTCAGTCATTCGATGAGGGCGAGTCCAGCAGTCTTATCTTAACGACATTTCTTACTGATACAAACGATCAAGGCGTCTCGGTAAATCCCAGTTCTCTCGACCTCAACATTGTCGATGTTCAACCACCGGCCCTTTTCGAAACAATTCTTGTCGGACACACACTCTCCGTCAGCGCCGTCGATGAGGACTATGTCGGAACTGCAGTTATCACAGTCGGTGCATCCGACGATCAACAGACGACCGAAACCGAAGTAACTTTCTACATCAACGACGTGAATGATGCACCTAGAGTCAGCACAGAAGGTATTGAGCGATTAATCAGCAAAGTCGGATCAATCAGCACAATCGACCTGTCGGAATATATCTATGACGTTGATCACGAATTCAAGGATTTGTGGGTTGAAGTCGAGAGCTACGAATCAGGCTCACTAAGTTACGATTTTTCTTCTGGGGTCCTCTCAATGACTTGGAATGAGGCTGGAACAGAACTCATCAGAATCACCGCAATAGATCCTGTCGGAGATTCGGTCGAACATGTGATCGAGGTTGATGTCGTTGACAATCTGCCACTGACATGGCAATACTCAGAGATAGGTGGAGACTTATCTGCCACGTTCGATACCTTGGAATATTCCACCAACCCCGTCGTGAAAGTTACCCATTTGTCTCAACTTGAGTTGGTCGACATCAAGGTTAGATGGCAGGTTTGCAACAGTCTTACTGGCGTCTGCACAGACGCAGGATCTGCTTTCGGTTTCAATCCATTTTCAATTCAAGCAAATGAAGGGGTAGGTTTGCGAGTTGGTGATTATGTCGGTTTGACGGTCACTGCTGTCGATTCAAATGGGTTTGATAGAAAATCTGAGATGTTGAAGACCTATGCTGTAGAGCCAGTTGAAAATCAGCAAGAATTGTCAGAAGAGAGGGTTAAGTCTGGTAAGACAGGAACCCCAACCCAATACTTCCTGGCGTTATCATTAGTTGTGCTGGTATTATTTTGCACAACCGGAATGGTCGTAATTAGACGGAGAAGGGCGCTGCTTGTCCAACCTACAGAGAAGGCTGTATACAGAAATTCAGATCTTCCACTCCCTGCTGGTGGTCTACCCGATGGCTGGACGATGGAGCAGTGGTATTACTACGGCGAAGAGTATTTGCGCGGGGAACGTTGAATCAGATATTAACGCACCTTCAAGAAGGAGTAGCGACAGGGCGCATAGTAGGAGGACGCCAACCATGGCAGACGAAGGTGGAGAATACGACCCTCTCGATGACTGGGAAGAAGGGTCAGCCTTCGGCGTGTCCGAAGACAAAGACCCTGTATGCACGGTGCCCGTAGAGGAGTGGGTGAAAGACCTCCCAATCGACTCCTCAGTTGACGTCCCAATACCAGACAGGCTGGTCGATCAAGTCATCGGACAGGATGCAGCCTCGATCGTCATCCGCAAGGCCGCAGAACAAAGACGGCACGTCATAATGGTGGGGGAACCGGGAACGGGAAAATCAATGCTCGCCAGATCAATGACCGAGTTTCTTCCGCCTGAACAACTCGAAGACGTTCTCGTCTACAGAAACGTAGAGGATGAAAACGAACCAAAAGTCAGGACGGTCCCTGCCGGCAGGGGACACAAAATCATCTCAGAGCGAAAGGCTGCAATCAGGGCTCAAAGGAAAAAGACAAACCAAATGCTCCTACTGATTGCCCTTGTTGTCGGTGCTGCCCTTCTCCTAGCCACCATTCAAACAGGCGATATGCTCACATTCATATTCGGCTCCTTCCTGTTAATTTTCGGATATTTCTTTCTAAGGACAAGACTCACTTCTGGCGACGAGTCTAATATTCCAAAATTATTGATAAAACACGAAAGAAGCGAAGAAGCCCCATTTATCGACGCGACCGGAACCCTCTCGGGTGCACTCCTAGGTGACGTCAGGCACGACCCGTTCCAATCTGGTGCAGATCTCGCAACGCCTGCGCATGAGCGCGTCGAGCCCGGTGCAGTTCATAGAGCCAACAAGGGTGTGCTTTACATCGACGAGATAAGGATGCTGAGAATGGAAGAACAGCAGGCCCTTCTGGTTGCCATGCAGGAAAAGGCTCTGGCTATAAGCGGGCGATCCGAGAGATCATCCGGTGCATTAACAAAATCAGAGCCCGTTCCCAGCGACTTCATTCTCGTCGCTGCGGGCAATTTGGACAGCATCCAACAGATGCATCCTGCCCTGCGGAGCAGAATCCGAGGTTACGGGTACGAAGTTTACGTTAACACCGACATGAAGGACACGGAAAGGAATCGAAGGAAGCTTGTTCGCTTCGTTGCACAAGAAGTCAGAAACGAAGCAAAGAGAGATACAGGTAGGTCCATACCGCACTTCGACAGACCTGCGATTGGTATGATCCTCAAAGAAGCTCAGAGGAGAAGTGGCCGAAGAGGCAAACTCTCACTCAGACTCAGGGAACTCGGAGGCCTGATCAGGATTGCCGGAGATCTGGCATCTGAGGATGGCAGTCCGCTCACAACAACCGTCCATGTCACCCGTGCCAGGGCAATTGCAAAACCTCTGGAGCAACAAATAGCAGACAGATTCCTAGAAAGGCAATCCGAATACGCTATGCTCGTCAACCGAGGAGAGAGGATTGGCCGAATTAATGGCCTTGCAGTTCTAGGTGCCGACTCCGGACTCTCTGACTTTTCAGGAGTTGTCCTTCCTGTGGAGGCCATGGTTACTCCATCACAAGGTAGGAGCGGACAGGTCATCGCGACCGGAGGCCTCTCAGACCTAGCAAAAGAGTCCGTCACAAACATTAGCGCAGTCGTCAAGAAATTGACGGGCAAGGACATAAAGGACTACGACTTACATGTCCAATTTCCAGGCACTCACAATGTGGACGGAGATTCAGCGTCAATAACCATGGCAACAGCGATAATTTCAGCTTTCGAAGGGGTGCCGATAGACCAGAACCTTGCCATGACGGGATCTCTATCCGTCCGTGGTGAAGTGCTTCCGATTGGAGGAGTTTCTGCGAAAATCGAGGCTGCCGTGAAATCAGGTATTGGCCGAGTCGTAATACCAAGGTCGAATCTCCAAGACGTTCTGATAGATGACAAATACGAGTCGATGGTGGAGATCATTCCGGTTGACAGCCTGGACGAGGTCCTAGAACATGCACTAGTCGGGGAACAAGAAAAGGTATCACTGGTCGAAAGGCTAGCAAAGGTCATTGATACTATCTCAACCACCTCCGACTCTACGTTGGCCTGATCAGTCCGAACACTCACATTGAAGACCCGCTGGCTACGTTGGCCAAATCATGGGCAGACACGTGAGCGGAGCCCCCCTCACTGTTCTTTTTCTTGTAGTGCTGATAGATATGATCGGTTTCACTCTCGTCATTCCATTTTTGACTTATTTCATTCAAGATCTAGCAACGAGCGGAGGGCTGACGGACGTGGGGTCCAGGGATCGATGGGTAGGGATTGTACTCGCAGCCTACACTTTGGGCCAATTCATTTTCACCCCAATCCTAGGTTCCCTTTCCGATAGGCATGGCAGACGACCTGTGTTAATGATTGGATTGGTCTGCAATACGGTGTTTGTGGTTGCATTTGGGCTTGCTACTTCTTTGTGGATGGCGTTGGTGGCGAGATTCTTGGCTGGTGCTGGGAATGGCAACATCGCCGTAGCCAAGGCTTACATCGGGGATATCAGCACAAAACAAGAGCTTCCCTCTAGAATGGGTATGATAGGGGCGTCGTTCGGCCTTGGCTTCATGATTGGGCCATTGTTGGGGGGAATACTGACCGACCCAGCGAGTACAATAGGCGGACAATTTGACACGGAGTGGTGGCGGGACCACCCATACTTTTTGCCATGTCTTTTCGCGGGCGCACTGTCATTCATCTCACTGCTCCTTGCTTTCCGTCTTCTCCCTGAGAGCCTTCCGAAAGAACGTAGAAAAGAAATCCCGCCCGGTTACACAAGCGTGAACACGATGATCAGAAATTTTACTGATCTCAAGGATTTGACACCATCAATCCGGAGACTGATATTGACAAATGCAGGTTTCCTATTCGCCTTTACAATGATGCACGCCACTTTCATACTCTTCACGGCTATGGCTGTAGAAAACGGTGGGCTTGGCTATGATGAATTAATGAATGGATACATATTTGCTTACGTCGGGTTAGTTGGGGTCATTGTTCAAGGCGGGTTGATACGGACTCTGTCGGAAAAATATGATGTTGGTAGCCTAATGGCAGTAGGGATCGTTATGACTGCAATTGGACTTGGTTCCATCCCGTACCTACAGCCTTCCCCTATCTCAATCGCACTGATTGTGATGACCATGATTGCTGCGGGAAATGGCTTGTTTCAACCTTCACAGGCAACACTTTTGACTACAGAGTCTAGAATTCAAGGTATTGATTTAGGACGCGTCATGGGGGCCCAAGAAGGGCTTGGCGCTCTCTCTCGTATTTTCGGGCCAATACTCGCAGCGATTATTTGGGCTGAAACAGTCGATGGATCAGGGCTGTGGTCCTATCATACTGTCTTCAGGGTCGCTGGGCTCGTGGCCATCTTGACTCTCGTTTTACATCTGGATGTATTTAGGCCTCGAAACAATAGGGAGGCCGTTCCAAATGACTAGGATGGCCATCATCGCGCACGGAGGGGCCGGCGCCAACCCTGATGCTGCTCCTAACATCCAGAAAGCGGTCGATATCGGTGCGGCGTCCCTGATGTCCGGATCATCCGCCTTGGAAACTGCAGTTCTGGTCTGTAGTAAGTTGGAGGACGACCCCCTATTCAACGCGGGAACCGGCAGTGTGACCCGATCAGATGGGTCAGTATTGGTTGACGCATCAGTTCAGACAGGCGACGGAAGGTTGGGTTTTGTCGTGTCTATGCCGGAGACTCCAAACCCCGTGAAAGTCGCTGCCGGCCTAATCGACGAGGACATCAATGGTTTAGCAGGGGTGGGCGCAAGAAAGTGGGCAGATGAGAGGAATTACCTCAGGTCCCCGGTAGTTCCAAGACCGACAGGAAAAGACGGCTCTACAGATACGGTTGGCGTGATTGTGGTCGATTCAGATGGAAATCTAGCGTTGGCTACCAGCACTGGGGGGTGCAGTGACAGGCCCGCTGGACGTGTAGGGGACGTACCTTTGCCAGGCTGTGGTTTCTGGGCCGGCTCCGGCGTGGCTGTTGCCGCCACAGGAATCGGAGAGGCGATAACCAAGCAGATCCTTTCGTTTCGGGTGCACAACACCGTAACGAGTGGTGAAAAAACCATGCCTGACGCCTTTGATGAGGCAATAAAGAACATGTTCGGTCCAGAGACCGAAATAGGTTTGATAGGGATAAATCGAGACTGTGAAACATATGCCCGAGCAAACACGAGCATGCCATGGGCACAATGGTCCTCGGCTTGATTCAGGGGATGAGATTAAGCAGAGTGTGCCCTTGGCAAGGGCGCACGGTGGCCGACATGACAGACATTCAGGCTAAAATTCAACAGATAGCCGCGGTACTCGGCCAGTTAGAGGACACCCAAGTTCCAAGGAACATCAGAAACTCAGTGAAAGATGCTGTGGAAAAATGGCTTTTGAATGACTCAAAGGACATGGACGTGAGACTTGGTATGACAGCATCTATGCTGGATGAGATTTTCAACGACGCGAATCTTCCCATCCACTACGGGCCCCTCTGTCTTCAGATCCAGACCGCTCTGGAGGGTCTACTGAATCAAGTAAGAGATGCCTGATTATCCGAACCAAATCCCTGCAGCAACGCCCAACATAGTCACACCAATCACGAAGTCAATCACCCTCCAGGATGCAGGGCTCTTGATAAAATTCGAAATACGACTCGCGCCGAACCCTAGTGCGAAAAAGAAAATGAACGATGCTGTGATCGCCCCAGAAGAAAAGGCAAGCTTCTCCAATTCTGTCATATCAACGGCACTGCCTCCGATTATCAGTATTGTATCAAGGTAAACATGTGGGTTTAACCACGTAAAGCCCATTGTCAACAATACAGTTCTGCCCATCGGTTCTCTTGACCTTTGATCATCAGCCATCAGACCATTTGAGCCGGCTATGGACGAGTAAAAGCGGACAACAGCGTAGCCCAACAAGAAAATCACCGCCCCTATCTTCAGTATATCTCCATACCCCCCCTGGGAAACAGCGTCCCCAATCGCATATACTCCAAATAGAATCAATATGCCGTCTGAGAGCGTACAAATCGAACACACAATCCAGACGTGTTCTTTGTGAAGGCCTTGTCTTAGAACAAAGGCGTTTTGAGCTCCAATGGCGAGAATCAACGATAGGGAAAGAGCAAAACCGGTCAAAACACTGGTCAGGACCAACTCAGCCAGCTCTTCTCTCCATGGCCTTTTGCCTCAATCCGGTATACCCGCATTTTCTGCAGACTTTTACACGATATCCTCTGTGTGTTGCGGAGCATCTCATGCATACTAGCTTCCTGAGAAGTCGCTTCTCAGCCACCGGGAATCGCTGCGCCATGGGACCGAGCCACTTCCATCCCCTTCATAATTCATTCCCAAATAAGATATTCCAATCTTGTGTGGGAGGCTGTATGATCGATTAGTTCATACACCAAACCCGAAGTAGTGCCTAATGGTGTCCGCGACTGTCGTGCTTGGAGCTCAGTGGGGAGATGAAGGAAAGGGTAAGGCCATAGACCAACTGGCACCAAAATTTGGCTGGACGGTTCGTTTTCAGGGCGGAAATAACGCAGGCCATACAATCGTACTTGGCGAGACTACTCTGAAACTCCACCAAATACCATCTGGGCTTCCCACTTCCCATTGCAACCTCGTCCTTGGAGATGGAATGGTCATTGACCCATGGGTCCTAGAACAAGAATTAGAGTCATGGAGGGCCTTAACGGATGAGAAGCCAGAGGAGACCAGACTTTTCATATCTGAGCGCGCATCTATAATTCTGCCCTTCCACCGTCTCTATGACTCAGCAGACAAGGTCGTCGGTACAACCGGCAGAGGCATAGGCCCGTCCTACAGAGATAGAATAGAGCGTGTTGGGATCAGGTTCGCAGACATCGAGGGCATCTTGGGCAACTCGACCTCGATAGAGGAAACTGCAATGAGAATGACTGCGCAATTAAACGCCATCGGAGTACAAGAGGAAATTACCACATCGGATCTGGAAGGTGATTTGAGATGGATATTGCAGAGATACTCACGATGCATTGCACCGACAGGCCACATGCTAGATATCGCATTGAAAAATGGAGAAGAGATCCTTCTTGAGGGGGCGCAGGGAGCCATGTTGGACATCGATCAGGGAACTTACCCCTTCGTCACATCCTCGGTTACGTCGCGAGCCAACGCATCCCATGGAGCTGGTATACACCCTGGACACATCGACAATTGCCTAGGTGTAACAAAAGCCTACACAACAAGGGTTGGAAATGGACCTTTCCCAACTGAGATACCGCCCGGGGATCCATCAGGGGAACACCTTGCAAAAGTTGGACATGAGTTTGGGACAACAACAGGAAGACCTAGAAGAACTGGGTGGCTGGACATTCCTGCTTTGATGGAAGCTCACAGGATTAACGGGTTTACCGGGCTTGTCTTGACAAAACTAGATGTGCTTGCAGGTCTGAAGGAAATCAAAATCTGTGTTGGTTACGAACTAGACGGAAGGCCGATAACAATTCTTCCCACAAGGGCAGAGGAGGTTGCACGATGCGTACCCGTGTACGAGGTGCATTCCGGATTTGAGCCTCTCAGCGACAATGAGTGGATGAGACTTGCAGAGGTCTCAAACAGAGAAAAAAACTGGTTGAGCTCACTGCCTAATGAAGCTGCATTTTTCGTCAACAGAATCGAAGAATTGTCAGGCATTGAGATTCAGTGTGTTGGTATAGGAGCCGATAGGAGATCCACACTGAGTCGGCCTGGCGGGATATTCGATCATTCCTTCGAACTGGAAGATTTGTGAATTTTAAGGCGGAGTGTAATTTTACATGGGATTTAAATCTAGAGCAAAGAAGTTGAAAAAAGCAGCAGATGCTGCAAGGCCAAATGAAGCAAGTGACCCAGGGAAAAAATCAGGAACCGTTCGATGTGAGATCAGCGGATGCAAGAACTGGGCTGACAAGTCTATGGGCGGCAGACGAATTGCATACGACAGAGCTGCTGATGTTTGGGGCGAGCATTCACTATCGTCAGATTCAAGGAGGATATCCATCTGTAAAACACACTACAAAGAGTGGAAAAAAGCTCGTCGAGACGATCCTGACGAATGGTCGTAGCAACGCATCCTGTACTACAAACCTTCAATATCCCCTGCCCAAGTCTGCCGGCGGGGAGCTTAGCGCTGAGAGGTTACCTTTGGTGACGACCCTTTGACCTGATCTGGGTAATGCCAGCGGAGGGATAGTGATGAATGAAAAACACAGCCACAAAATCAAAAACGAACTAAAACTAATGAGCATGATACTAATAGTCTCCGCGGCAACGTTGTCAGGATGTATAAGAACTGGCGAGTTAGTCGAAAATGAAAGTCTCGATGACGGGGAGTTGGTGATATTGACCTACGATGTCTATGCACTGACTGATGGTATGATAAACACCTTCGAGAACGAGTCGGGGCTCAGCGTGAGAATGATTAAGGTCGATGACGCAGGCTCCATTCTTGATTACTTAATTCAGAACAAGGGAAATTCCAATGTTGATCTAGCTATTGGCCTGGACAATACCTACCTGCCCACAGCCATTCAATTCGACCTACTCACCAATGTAGATGTAGACAAATCGATGTTATCCGACGGATCGACAAACGGGGGAATGGATCCCCTCACTCCGTACAACGGTCCACTCGCAACCCCTTTTGACATGGGCTACATCTGCTTGAACTATGACACGAGCGCTGTCGATGGTGAAAACCTCTCATTACCAACTGACTTATGGGATCTGACTGAGCCAGAGTGGAAAGGGAAGGTAGCATTCCCCTCGCCTGTATCCAGTAGCCCAGGCCGTGGCTTCATGCTCGCCACCCTAGATTATTTCAACTGGTCTCAGGACATGGCCGAATTCAAGTCGTGGTGGTCCTCCATGGTGCAGAACGACCTGATACTAACATCCGGCTGGACAGAGTCCTATGAGACGCACTACAGCGGAGGTTATGGCGTGTGGAACGAAGGCCACATTGGAGATGCACACATCACGGTGTCTTATTGCCACTCGCCCGGAGTAGAAGCCTTTTACGGAGAGAATTGGACCAATTCTGCCTCGCTAAACTTGGCAAAAACATCATTCTTCCAGGTTGAATACGCTGCAGCAATAGACGGCGGCAATTTCGATTATGCACAGCAATTCATAGAGTACCTACTCTCACCGGATGTCAATTCAAAAATGCCCACGGAGAATCTGATGTACTCCGTCCTGGCCGGCGAAGACCTTCCTGACACCTTCGGCTACAGACATCACTCCCTGATACCTGATGCTCCATCATCAATCTCCGGTGATGAAATAAGAGATAACATGGACACTTGGCTAGAGGAATGGAACAAAGCGGTTACCTCAGGTGAATGAGTTGAGGAGATCCCTCGGGACAGTCAGTTTCGCACTGTATTCAGCAATCGTTGTCATTCCTATCACACTGGCATTAATCCGACTTATATCAGTTACAGGCTTCAATCCGACCGGGTGGTTTGCATCCCTTTCTGAAAATTATGTATCCCTAGGTGTAACCAACTTCACCGTCGTACAAGCAACGGCCTCAACCTTCGCCACTTTGGTAATATCGATGCCAATCGCTTGGGTCCTCGGCCGATACAAATGGAATAATGAGCCAATCATAAGGTCGATATTGACACTTCCATTCGTGGTACCTTCAATCATTGCAGCCATGGGAATCCTAACTATCGTAGGCTCTCACGGATTGAATATACGAAGCGATCAATCAACATGGTGGTGGACCTTAGTAATCTCTCACGCATGGTTTAACATGGCGTTGTTTATCAGATTCTGCGAGCCACTATTATCCTCAATGAATCCTGAACTCGAAGAACAATTGCGGCTTCTACCCCACGGACGAACAAGACTCTCCCGCATCAGAAATTTATGGCTGCCTCTATTGATGCCGCCAATTGTTGCAGCCGCCTGTATGACGTTTGTCTTCTCTTTCACATCTTTCGCACTCGTTAAGTGGATAACTGTTGGGAATAATACACTTGAAAGCATGATGGCAGATGTGTCATCTTCTGCAGGGATAGCCGGGTACATGGAGTCAAGTTCGAACATCGTCATGGGAGCGTCGTTGATACAGTTCACGATACTCCTGACATCTCTGTGGCTTACATCTGTGATTCAAAGAAAACAAAGCTATGCACTGGATTTTTCTCGGAGCCATCACTCAAAAAAAATAGACAGACGGGGCCTGATTGTTCTTATCCCTGCCTTAATATTCGCATCACTTCCCTTAATATCGGTACTGATCGGATCATTCAGGATCCGAAACTTAAACCCAAACACCGGTGACTTTAGTTGGGGTACTGGCGGGTGGGAGGCAGCGATCGAGGGAGGATTTTCATTTGCCCCAGTCGCACACGCATTTGGCAATTCACTCGGATATGCGTTTTTGACACTGATAGTCGCACTACCACTCGGTTACACGATGGCACTAACCATTTACGATTTAGAGAAAATAAAGCCCAGATTGGGAAGACTGTTGGATGTCTTCACCATGCTTCCCTTTGCACTGAGCGCAGCAATGATAGGCCTCGGCGTTTTGATAGGCGTAATCAAAATCAATCCATCTGCGGCTTACAAATTCTGGGCACTTCCAGCCCTCGCACACGTGATGCTAACCACTCCTTTCGTGGTGAGAATAATGCTACCAGCGATACGATCGTATGATAAATCATATGACGAGAATGCAAAGGTCATGGGCATGAAGTCGATTGAAAGGTTTTTCAGGATCAGACTCCCTCTTCTGAAAGGCTCTTTCGTCGTTTCATCTGTTTTCGTACTCGCCATGTCTCTGGGTGAATTTGGGGCTTCATTCGTAATAGCGAGAAACACGGATTGGGTAACACTCCCCCTCTTAATCGATGCTTGGCGTGGCAAACCGATGAAAGATCCCTTTGCGGCCCCCGCCTCCAACGCAATAGCCTCCGTTCTCCTCCTCATGACAATGATATTGTTTATGATTGCCGAGAGGTTTCGTAACAGCCGTGAGGGAGGGATGTTCTGATGCTCAAATGCACCGGCTTGACAAAATCCTTCTCCAAGACTTTGTTCAGCGATCTTGATATTTCCCTCGCTCCGGGAGAAATACTAGGGGTTCTTGGCCCGTCTGGTTGTGGGAAAACAACACTGCTTAGGTGTATCTGCGGGCTCGAGGGTTTGGACAGCGGGTCCATTGCTCTAGATGGAATCGACATAACAGGTACCGAACCCGAGGATAGGGGTATCGGCATGATTTTTCAAAAACCAGTCCTTTATCCTCACCTAACAGTATCTGGAAACCTCGCATTAGCTTCAAGAATTGGCCACAAGGAGGCACTACTAGAAGTCGGTCTTTCGGGGTTTGAGAAACGAACCGTGGAGAATCTTTCAGGAGGCGAGGGGCAGAGGTTAGCATTGGCCAGAGCGCTTCTTGCTGAGCCATCAGTGCTGTTATTGGATGAACCATTCAGCGCTCTAGATAAAGATCTCTCAGAAAGACTGTTGGGAGACGTGAGATCAATATTGAAGGCACGTGATTGTCCAGCAATTCTGGTCACGCACAACAGATCGGAGGCCCTGATGTTCTCTGACAGAATCATGGACATGCCGGACTCATCCTAACTTACTGAAACAGGTATGTCTGGGGTATCGAATTGATAGGCCGACACCTCGAGGCGAGGACCATGCTTGTGATGAGGCCATGGGGCCCGTTTTGGTCTGGGGCATGGCGAAGAAGAAGGAGCCTAAACGGGCACATGCTAACACTGGAGGTGCTGATTGCAGGGGTCTTACTCGTGGCAGTACCCTACTTTGCGACTAATAACATCGCCGAGGCGTACCTGTCAACAGTGTTCGATCCCGAGATAGCCTTGGACAGGCAGATACCCGTCTGGAACTGGACGATCCTGCCATATGCACTGCTTTACGCCTTCTACCCCGCGACATTGCTCCTGGCCCCCAAGGACGATGCTGGACGCATCGAGATGATTCTGACGATCCAGATGATGATCATGGTGACAGCCTTCTGCTGCGTCATCTTCCTTCTTCTGCCAGCCGAGATCGATATGAGGGATCAAATCCAATGGAGTACGATGAACGAATGGGAGGATAGGCTGTTCACATTCATACACTCTTCGGATAACCCCTGGAACGCATGGCCAAGTTTGCACATAGTACACTCCTATGTCCTCGCCAGGGTTATGACCTTCTGGATGAAAGAAAGAAGCCCCTCTTCTCCAGTCGTATGGAATTTTGCCATATTCCTCCTCTGGCTAGAGTGGATACTCCTCGCGATAAGCATCTTGACCACGAAGCAACACTACATTTTCGACCTTGCCACGGGCATATTGGTTGCACATCTCGCATGGCTGGCCCTTGAGAGGGCCATGTCGAATGCACGTGATCTCGGCCCGAGTCGATTCACCAAGGAATCTGGTTGGACAGATTAGTCGTAGACTATGGGTATCAAAGCATTCGCAGCCTTCTCGCATGCATTGGCGACATCATCCAGTCGTTGAAGCACCCTGTACATGTGAACTGCAGCAAGTGAGTTCTCCTCGCCGTTGCTGAATACATACGTAGCAGCCCTACTCTCGACAACATCAGCGTTATGCTCCGCCAAATTAACGGCATCTATCAAGTCCCCAAGGCGCTCTCTACCTGCCTTGGTGTAACCCGACAGGGCAACGGTCTTCAAGTGGGAAATCGTATCTTCATACAGTGACGCTGTCTTTGAGACGGCCTCAGCCATTTCCTTGAGCATGGACCGCGCCTTCTTGTCATTGTATAATTCTCTGAAGGACAGCTGTTCCGCCACGTTCTGGGCGTAGTCTGCGATCCTATCTTGTTTCGAGACGATCTCCAACATTGCTTCTCGGCCTTGTAGTACTGACATTTGACCAGACCCGAGCCTCTTCCTTATCTCATTCTTTATCTCATCAGCCCGAAGCTCTGCTTCGACAGTCGATTTGATCGCAGTCTCAGGATCATCTCCATCTGCTGCTGAATTCACTGCTTCAAGCATGTGGCCAACTGTCTCCTCAACAGCGATGGCGTGAGTGTGAAGGAGTTCGAAGTGGGTCGGGGCCTTTCCTCCCGAACCCCCTGCATCAGACAAGGCATCTTCGACGTAGATCTCCCCTTCCCTTGTTGCCCACATCACGTAGACCACCGACGCAAAGGCGATTGGCAACACGACTATGAGGTGCACAGGGTCGGATGCAACAGCTACGAAAATCACAACAGAACCGAATCCAGCTGCAGGGATACTTGCCACCCATGAGGCGAAGATCTTCCCGAATACCCTGAAGTCGACTGCCTTGGCACCACCTGCCAATCCGACTCCTACGACCGCTCCGACCAAGGTGTGTGTCGTTGATACTGGGACGGCTAGGAAAGGCATCGAGAAGATCAGGATGGTTGTCGCAGCCCCGAATTCCGCAGCGAAACCCCTCGTGGGAGTGACGTCCGTGATTTTCTTTCCAATTGTGTCCATCACCCTCCAACCCCAAGTCATTACACCTATTGCTATGCCAGCGCTTCCGAGGAGGACCAACCAAACTGGGACAGCCGCCTCTGCACTCAATTCTCCACCAGACTCCAACACCTGATAGACAGCTGCCATGGGCCCTATTGCATTCGACCGGTCGTTGGCCCCGTGTGCGAAGGCAACATAGGCAGCGGTGATAATCTGTAGCCAGACGAAGATTCTCTCGACACCCATGAATCCATTTCGCTCTTCTTTGATGTCGATCCTCCTGAGGACCAGGAAGAGTGTGATTGATGCAATTGCCCCTATGGCACATGCGAGAAGAATGGAATTGATTGGAAACCATGCCCCCTCATAGATCGCACCGGCGCAATCAGGGTAATCCTCAAGATTGACTCCATCGGGGCAAAAGGGTGTGAACGGGTTGAACGATCCTGACTCCTTGACCCCCAACCACTCTCCCTTGTTGAGCCTGCCTGCATCGTCCAACCTGCTGAAAAGTCCCTTAAGGGCCTTGAACTGTAGCGCTAGCCCAAGGACGAAGAAGGTCGGGAAGGCGAGGATCGGCGCCAGCCACATGGACCGTTCCTCGGGGTTCTTGGACTCCAAAATCGTTTCACGCACGATCCAGAAGGACAAGAAGGCGATGATCGCACCAAGTAATGGGCTTGCGACCCATGACATCACCACTGTCCTCACGACCTCCCAGTCGATGAGATCTGTTTGGTGCTGGACCTCCAAGACGAGGCCAACCCCGATGATGCCCCCTATGATGCTGTGTGTCGTGGATACGGGAAGACCGAGTCTTGTGGCAACGGTTAGCCATACGGCAGCAGCCATCATGGCAGAGATGAATCCGTACATCAGGTCGTTGGCGAAGACCTCAGTGACAGTATCGAAATCGACGACAAGGATGCCCTTCCTGACCGTATCCGTTACTGCATCACCCGCGAAGAAGGCCCCAGCGAATTCGAAAATCGCTGCCACGATCACCGCCTGCTTCAATGTCAGAGCTCTTGATCCGACGGACGTTCCCATCGCGTTCGCAACGTCGTTCGCTCCGATGTTCCATGCCATGTAGGCACATACCAACAAAGACAAAATTAGAACAACAAGCATTATTCCGGTAACAGCCATCTATATGTTCTAGATAGATATGAAATATAGTCTTGATAATATATAATATATATAGTCAAATAAAGAATCAATGCATAGAGAGCCTGTTTCAGTTATATACTTCTTCTATTTGGAATGGATAAGATGAGGCCAGAGGAAGGCGACAAGTCCGAAGTCCGTAGAATACAAATCACTGGGGGCTCCACATACATAGTGAGCCTTCCGAAAAAATGGGTGACACAACATGGGCTTAATGCCAGGGATGAAGTTAGGATTGAATGGCGCCCTTCTGGCAGCCTTAGGCTAAGCGCAGAGACTACCTCTGTGCGAAAGAGGAGAAGGGCCGATATTGAGTTGGACGAGATCGGATCAGAGTTCCTGTTTGACCATCTCATTGGGGCTTATCTCTGCGGCGCCGATCGCATTAGACTCTCTAGCAGGAAAGCGATCACACGTTCAGATAGGAGAATAATTAGACGTTTTATTCAAGCCACGAGGGGCATTGAAATATCGAATGAAACTGATTACATTGTTGAAATGATCGCATTGTTGAACACATCTGAAATGCCGTTGCATTCTAGTATAAACCGAATGTACCTTATAGTTTCAAGTCAGATCAGAGACGTATCAGAAGTTCTTTCTGGAGGGGATAAATCACTACTCAGTGATAGCGATGAGAGGGAGAAAGAGATCGATGCACTTAGGTTATTGTTGGAAAGGCAGGTCGGGCAAATTCTCGAGTCAGCGTCGATAGAAACAAGTTTTGGGATAAATAGGTGGGAGGCTTCAGAGCTTTCCAACATTGTGAGAATTTTTGAGAGAATCGGTGACCACTGCTACATCATAAGCAACTTGTGCTTGGAGCAAGACATTCCTGAGATCCTAACACCAAGAAAGGTTCCGGCAAGCGTGATTCCCACTTGGCAAAAATCAATTAAATCATTGATAGCCAATCTCAAGAGAAGAAAAATCAAGGAGATCCAAGAATCAAAACTTGAGATCCAGAAAGCTGTAAGGTCATTAGATGAGTTTGAAGAAGGCCTCTGGACCTCTGAGATGACTGCAACCGATGCATTGTTTTTTGACAAATTGTCCGAATCAATGAGGAGAATTCTCGCTTACACCTTAGACATGGCCGAGGTGTTGATCAATATACAAACTCATCGTGAATCAATCGAGGAAGATTATTAGATCAATCAGAGGTTTTCTCTGAATCATAGATCCCCTGTCTATAGAGAATAGATAGGTTCCAATCATCTGTTGAATATATTCAGGTCTGATATATCTTAGGCATCAGTCACGTCAGTTCGGAGGGAGAAAAATGAAAAACACTCTTTTAGCAAAAATGAGTGGATTTCGATCGGGAAACAGTAAATCCTAGGCAGCATCTCTAAAATCGTACATACGGAACGATCCATGGTGGGCTCGGCAGGAATTGAACCTGCGATCTTCGCCATGTGAAGGCGACGTCATAACCCCTAGACCACGAGCCCCATGGGGTATCAAGGAAAGCCAATGGATTTAGATTGATGCGTTGCATCAGGAACCCACTCATCTGAAATAGGGATTTCATAGCCCAAAGCACGTGAATCTCGACCTGTCGGTTCTGAGGCAAGGCACGACGTGGTCTGCTGCCGTCCTGTCTGCGATACTTTTCTCTGGCATATCTCTGATAGGCCTGTCAGCCTTCGACATGGCAGGTGAACAAATCGGTTCGGGAGGAGAGGTCAGGCCGATTCCCACGCTGGTGTTCGAGTCACTGGAGCGCGATGGGATAGAGGGTGAAATCATGAATGACAACGGTTTCATCGACACATCCCTGCTTGCAGGCAGGATCATGATAATCGACATGATGGCCCATGACTGCGCGAACTGCCACGCCATCCAGTATCACCTTGAGGAAAGGATGGAGTATTGGGAGTCTCTGGTCGAGGACAGGGAACTGGCAATTATCGCATACGGGTCATGGTACGATGAGTCGATCGAGTACCTCAATCAATCCGATAATGACTACACCGTCCCAGAGTACCCTACAGGACTCGGATCCACCGAAGCGGCAATCTTCGAAAACGGGACGGTCGGGGATCCTGTGAGGTACCTCACTTCGGGTGGAACCGGAGCTATTCCGGTCGTGCTTCTGGTCGATCACGAGGGTTACATCATCGCAAGAGAGTTCACAGGGACCCCTCTCGATGGCTGGTCATCATTCGACTCCTCAGTCGAGGCGGCCCTTACTGGTACGGATGAGGAAATAGTTGCAATGAGGGGCATCGGCGTCCCCGAGGTCAACACCTCACTCCCATCCCTCTTCCTACTCGGAGCCATGCTCTCCATCCTCGTTTTCTTTTCTCCTTGTGCCTTCCCAGTGCTTCCGAGCTTCATCGGATTTCAAATGTCGATGGCAGCCTCGATGGAGGATTCAGTCAGGAGCGACGGATCTACTGCTAGGCCACCGTTGCCCCCGCTACTGGGCCTAGCCTCCGGGATGGGAATGGTCATCTTCTTTGCCTGCCTGGGTGTTATTGCAGCAACCATGGGCGCGGCATTCGCTGCGAGCGGCTTGATCAGGTGGATAGCCCTAGTCATAGCTGGGAGCCTCGTGATCCTAGGAATCCTAAATTTACTCGGTTGGTCGAGTAAGTTGTTCAACGCCTTCCAAAGGGGGCTTGACAGAAGGATGGGCGTAAAGGGCGCGTCCGACGCACCAAGGCCGATGAGGGACATGTTCCTCTACGGTGCGGGATACGCTGCTGCCAGCATCGACTGCACCGCGATCGCAGTGATCCCATTCGTAGTCTACCTAGGAAGCATGGGGCTCAACTCTGTCTTGGCAGGCCTAATTGGATTGACCTTGGGTTTGTTGCTGTTGATGGTATTCATAGTGTCAATGGTTGGGTATGGCAGAGGGGCATTCGCCACACGAATCAACAGACACACCAACACAATAAAGCTCGTAGGCGCATGGATGATGATCTACGCAGGGATCGTCTTGACAGTTTATCTAAGACGTCCGGACATCATACAATCTGTCTTTGCATCCTAGTGTTCCAATGGACGGCAAAGTCCAATCATATCAGAGACTCCAACAAACTCGAGGCCCCTATCCTCAACCTTCCTGAACTGATGATGCTCGGATCCACCGACCTTACCGCGTCCAGCAGGACGCTGAGACCATGCAGGTCCCTTATACCACCGGAAAGCTTCAGCCCAGCTTTCTCTCCAGTCGTGATCTGGTGCCTCCGAATCTCTTCTGATACCCACCTTGCTGCATCCTCGCTGCACAAACCTCGCTTTCCAGTGCAGGTCTTGACATAATTTGCCCCTGACATTAAAGCCATCCTAGCCGCGCCACGTAATGCTCTCTCATCCAAAATCGAGGTTTCGATGATTATCTTCAGAGTTCGTCCCTTGGTCGCCAGGCGAACTCCATTTAAGACCAACATCGAAGCCTCAACTCCGATGTCTGGCTCCAGCACCAAATCGATCTCATCGGCCCCCCAAGCAATGGCATCCTCAATGGAATGAAGATATTGATCTAAATCTGCAGAGCCCTCTGGAAAAGGGTCCACCACAGCCGCAATTCTGGTCTCAGGTCGGGCTATCTCCCTTGCAAGGCCAACATGTTCGGAGAATACGCACGCGGCAGCAACACCGTGTTTGGCTGCGAGATTGACAATCTGCCGAATATCATGTTCCGTAGCGCCCCTGTCAAGAAGTGTAAGGTCCAAAATGGCTAACAGGTCAGGACGGCTCACGACATCTCGGGTCGGCCTCACCGTATCAATGGGTTCTCAGGAGTGCCTCTTTTCGAAGTCGCCCATAAATTGGACGAGGCTCTCAACACTACTCAACTCAAGTCCGTTATACATGCTTGCTCGGATTCCACCTACAATCCTATGCCCTCTCAATCCTTTGAAACCCAGCTCTTCTGCCTCGGCAATGAAAGGCTCCATTAGCGACTCATCGCTGATTCTGAATGTAGCGTTCATGATTGATCTAGACTCCTTCTCTGCGTAGGGGGACCAGAATGCGGTTGAGTCGATCGCCTCGTAAATCATCTCAGCCTTGCGCTTGTTCCTCTCGTAAGCAGCCTCAACCCCTCCATTACGACCAATCCACCTCAGCACCTCTCTGAGTACGAAAATTCCGTAAGTATTTGGGGTGTTGAACATGCTTCCCTTAGCCTTCTGAGTTCTGTAAGACAACATCGACGGGAGATTGGAATTTGCCTTTTCAATAGCCCAGGGGGATAGAATGCATACTGTGACTCCACTCGGCCCGAGGTTCTTTTGAGCCCCTGCATAGATCAAGTCGTGAGAGCTGACATCAATGGGGACTCCGCAGATGTCTGAGCTAGCATCCACCACCAGCGGCTTGCTTCGGCTATCGGGGCGTTCCTTGAACTGAGTGCCGTAGATTGTATTGTTGGAGGTGTAATGAAGATACTTGGAATCCTGACTGACGGAGTATTCGCTTGAGATCGGAATCCTTCTGAAATCACCTTCGGATCCATCCCAAACTGGAGCTCCGTTTCTTATTTTTCGCATTTCTATTAGTGTATTTTGGGACCATTTTCCCGTTACCAGGACATCTGCAAACTCTCCCTCAGATAGCAGGTTGAGGGGAGCCATATGAAACTGGAGTGAAGCCCCGCCTTGAAGCAGCAGGACCGTGTAATCCTCTGGAATCTTGAGTAACTCTCGCAGCTCAAGGATAGCCTCGTCTATTATCGACTGAAAAGTCTTGCTTCTATGGGAGGTCTCCATCAGCCCGAGACCAGTAGTTCCCAACTCTGCTAAGTTTTGTTTGCAGCTCTCAACCACTTCCAGGGGCAAAACTGCCGGACCCGCCCCGAAGTTGTGAACCCGGACCATGACTCACGCTGTGAAGACCTGTCTTTGAGAGCATCGGAACCAGGTGAGTCGCGGTGAGGTTCATGTTCTCTTCCCATTCCCACCTCACATGCCCAACATAGGGATAGTCATGTTGCAGGGCTCACGAGAGGCCCATGCACAAGCCCTGTATCAAGCATCCAAATTACTGAAAATCAACGTCGTTATCAAAGAGCTCCGTACCGTTGGAGACTTGAATGATTCTGATTTGGCCGCTGTAGTGATCCCAGGAGGCGAGTCAACAACAATGCGAAAGGTAGGCGGTCATGAAGGAACCAAGATATTGCCGGAAATATACAAAATTATACGAAAAAAACCTTTTTTTCCAGTATTGGCTACCTGCGCTGGCGCAATTTTGCTGGCTGATCCGCAGGACGGAGGAGAACCCCTTTTGCAAGCAAAGGTTGAGAGGAACGCGTTCGGAAGGCAAGTGGATTCTTTTTTTGGTGAGGTACAAGTAGCAGGTAGCAATGAATCAGCTAACTGCGCATTCATCAGGGCGCCTAGGTTTACTGCAGTATCCGAAAATTCAGGTATAGCGTTCCTAAAAGGGGAACCTGTTGGAATAAGGGAAAAAAATCTGATAGCACTGACATTTCACCCGGAATTATCTGAAACAAGTATTTTTCACGAAATGCTACTTAGTTCAGCAATCAGCAATACAGGCGGGGATCAGATATGACGGTCAGCTTCAGACCCTCAGCGGCAACAAAAATTTTCGATGCACCAGTATCAGATGAAGCCGAAGGTTGCATTCAATGTCAAATGGGTTCGAAATTAGTCTTGTTCATCACTGGAAAATGCCATTGGAAATGCGATTATTGCCCCTTGTCGGAAAATCGAAGAGAGGCAGAATTAATGTTCGCAAATGAGAGGCCCTGCACCACATTCGATGAAGTGATCGAAGAGGCTCGTGCAATGAATGCGACCGGCGCAGGGATTACAGGGGGAGACCCTCTGATGGATCGAGAACACACGATTGAGGGGATTAAAAGGCTAAGAAGTGCATTCGGGCCTGATTTTCACATCCACATGTACACAAGTATCCCATTCAGAGAGGAATATGCCCGCTGCTTCGCAGATGCGGGTCTGGACGAGATAAGGTTCCACCTTCTAGATCTGGATGCTAGTAGGTATGCAAACGTTCTGGCAGCCTGCAACAAAGTAGGCATTGAAGCTGGAATTGAAATTCCATGTGAACCTGACAAGGAGGCTTATCTTTTCGACCTGCTGGAGAAATTAAGGGGCCTCAGCGTGCAATTTCTGAACCTCAACGAATTGGAAATAACGGTTGGCAATCATGGAAACATGGAAACCCGAGGATTCAACCTATCAGATGAAATCACTGCAGGCGCTGCTGGATCCTCAGATCTGGCCGTTAAGTTACGAGATCGTGTAATGGCCGCGTCACTCGGAATACCCGACCCGCATGACGGTCAGATAAGGGCGCCATACGGATTCCATCTCAAATTCTGCACCGCGGTGTACAAAGACGCTGGGCAACTAAGAAGCAGATTCCTCCGACGGGGCGAGGCTACAATTGCCCCCCATGAGGTTCTTACGGAGGACGGGACACTAATTTTTGGGATAGTCGAATGCGAACCTGAAGTTTCTGAGGATTACTTGAGAGAGATTAGTGAAGAAACTGGCCTTCCTGAGAGGTTTCTGTATTACGATAAAATCAGAAAGAGGATTGAGCTGCCACTCTCTACCGCGGAGGATATATCTGGGTCGGTCGATGCACCTGTTGCTTTCGTTGAAGTCCACCCCACTTACGAGAGGCTTGAGATGACCATCGTTTACCTCAACGAAAAGAGATTACAAACCTAGCATCATTATCCCAAGCGAGGCCCGCTTATGCCCGTTCAAAAATCCGGATCGGGAATTGACTCGAATGTTGATCCATACCGACGTTTGTCAGCCTCTCAGGTAATCGCTCACAATTCATGCCCTAGATATTGGTTCTACGGATGGGAAAGGCGTATGAAGTCCCCTCTGCCACCTCAGATAATACGGGGAAATGCAGCTGAATCCTGTATTTGCAGGATTCTCAGGGATTCTCCTGTTTTGGTTGAACGAGATGCAGACGACCAGATGAAAAGTCCGTTGGACCAGAACGGGGCCCCTAGATGGGATGTGGAAGCAGATTGGCCCGCCCCAGGCCTTCAAACACTGGAAAAATCATCATGGCCAGTAAGTATTGATTCATTGAGGGAGTGGGCGCATTCCAGAGCAAGAATTCATTTTCCGGGGTGCTGGGATGAAGCTGTTTCTAATTGGTTGAAAAATCCCAACAGGAAGGGGTCCATCGAAGATGTAGATCCTGAGGAATGCTATGAAATGATTCTGCAAGGAATTGATTTCCATCTGAGGGAGGTGGCAGAATGCATGGAGTCAACACCTCCGGAGTTGGAAGAATGGAGGAAGGGCCGTTCTAGGCCTGAGTGGCCATCTCCCGACGGCTTTCCGAGAAATTGGATACTGCCTCACCCTGCATCACAGGCGTCTGGTGAAGAGATTCATGTTGTTGAGGCATGGGAGATTACAAGGCCGTGGTTCGTCGACCCGGATGCAGCAGCCTTTACTCAGACCGCCACTCATCCCGAAGGATGGTTCCAAGGCGAGTATGACATGGTTTACAGATGGGGCGGCAGGATTCGAATTATAGATTTGAAGGCAAGTCTCGGAAGCAGCGACAGATCCCATGGTTATGTCGATCAGCTGAAGATGTACGCTTGGCTTTGGTACAAAACCCATAGGAACCAAGACCTCGTTAAGGAGTTGGAAATATGGTACTTAGGCGCCTTTGAACCAAAAAAAGTGGATTTGCCGAGTATTGAGGACATGGAGAAAATGGACGTCGTTTTACATGACCTATACTCTAAGATTAGAAGGAACAGGCCCTCAATCGAAGAATGCCCGCCCAAACCATCCCCCCTAAGGAGATTTTTGCCCGGTGGTGTGCCAGTCGACGATGGCCAAACCAGAAACCCTAAGTCCCGCTGTAAAAGGTGTGATTACGCAGGAATATGCGAGGGGTCAGGAGCCGAATCAACAACTGTCAGATTTGAAAAAATCGAACGATTTGGGCACAAATGGCCAATCACGCCGATTGGGGAGATCAAATCTAGGTTCCGCGCTATCGGCCAAGTTTCGAAGTTAATTCCGCCGAAATTGAACGAAGACGGATCGATCGACATCCGATTCACATTGGTAGACGGATGGGACCGAGCAGTGGTAAGATCGCACCGAAGCGGGGGGCCAAGTAATGTAACTAGATCCATATCCGAGGGGACACGAATCGCGGTGGAGAGTGCAATGCCATCTCTCTGGAAAGGCCAACTGAATCTCGATTTAGACTCTCAATCATCCATAAAAATCGCCGATGTCTCTGAGGAATCAGCAATTGTGGAAATTGAGACCAGACTATCGGTTGCCGGCCGAGTGTGGTCAATTGACGCTTTTCCGGATGGCCATGGGGTTAACCGATGGTCAATCACATTGGTTGACTCATCCGGTAGCGCCTCAGCTGTCGCTTTTCGGCAATTCATACCGACATTAGCGCCGTCTATCTCCCGGGGTGATGTAATAGCTGTACTGAACGGTGAGGTCGGAGAATGGGGAGGCAGGCCTCAAATCAAGATGGGCCCCGGCACCAGAGTGGTAGTGATTGACGAGTGATGGTGAAAATAAAGCCTTTATTTGTGCGATACCACAAGAATCTTGTTGGCGCCGAGAGAGGGATTTGAACCCCCGCGTCCAAGGGACAGTGGATTTCGAATCCACCGCAATACCGGGCTATGCGATCTCGGCAACAGCTAACGGACCGTCGAATCAGACATAAGCCTGTTTGGAGTCCGGACGGTCATGAAGGTCACTGTAACACATGAAAATCAGGAGCATGTCGTGGAATTAGCTGGGCCTTCATCGATTTCTGATGTGTTGAATCGCTTAGGGATCCACCCGTCAACGGTTCTGGCGGTTTACCAAGACAGTATAGTGCCCCACACCTCCAAAATTGAAGGCGATATCAAATTGGAACTCATCACCGTCTCTTCAGGGGGCTGACTCCAAAATCTGAAGTTGCCCGTTGAAAATAACTCCGTCATAGAAATCCAATGTCTGGCCATCCGGATAGAATCCCGCCGCTCTTCCAATCAACGTTCCTGCGACCCCATCCCACCTGACATAGGAACCTTCCCACATGCCTAGTACAGGGGTGTCGTGGATACGATGATATTCCAAGATCCTTTGTCGTCGAGATTCTCCAAAGTGCGGGTGTTCTTTTCCCTGGTATTTGAAGAAAATTTTTCCCGGGTAGTAATGAGGGTTTATCTGGAAAGGAACAATTCCGAGGGAGTCATAACTATCTGGCCTCACTATCGGCATGTCGTTGGTGGTCATCATAGTTGGACAGGCAACATTGCTGCCTGCACTGACGCCTAGATATGGCACGCCTGCGCCAACAGCATCCTGGATTTGTTGAATTATCCCTATCCTGTGAAGCTCTTTTACCAACAAAAATGAGTTCCCACCAGCAATATATATGCCGTCCGCCTCTTCGATTTGGCGGCGCTCTTTCCCCTCGTTGAGGAGATTAAATTTCCATCCTTGATCCCCCATTATCTCCCTAATCCGTTCAATCCCTGCGAAATGATTGGCTGATGCAAGCGGAATGTAGACTACATTTTTGCTCTTCTTGAAGTGATCACTTACCAGACTCTTGAACAAATCTAGGCGCTCAGGGGTCGCTACCCCTCCACTACCCAACAGTACCTTCATAGAATACCTCAAACATACAAATTTCCATGACTATGTTCCCCGGTTATTTCGGCTATAGCAGACTTGGATACGCCCACTGAGTCCAACAAATTCGCAGCTATGGACTGTGTCCTGTCCAAACTCATTCCAACCTTGTGCCCAAATTTCTCTTCAAGAAACATTGACAGCCTCTCTGCAGCAGACGCGTCAATTGCACCGCCTATTGTCTCAGCAACCAACCCGATAGTATCGACTGAGTACATGGGTGCTAGGGAGACAAGCAGTCCTGCCAAACCAATCATACCCGATTCTGGCTGACCAGTCATCGACTCCAAGCCCCGCGACTCCAAGTGCCTCTTCATTTTGACATCCGAGCAGACAACGTGAATGTTTTGTGACTCCGGAGGCATTCGAAGGCCCGCAAGAACATAGAGCGTCGAGCCGCTAAAATTGTCGATTATTTGAAGGATCTTCTCTGCGACCTCAAATTGGCCTGAAGCAGTCATCGGCTGGGCATCAGAACCGATACAAATTATATTTTCATCACCGATATTCACTGAGTTGATTGCGATGTGCGAGGGTTTGAGGATGCCTTGAGAATCAAGTGTTGCATGAGGCGGCATGTCGGGGTGGAGTATCATTCCAATTAACTCAGATTCATTTGTCGAAACTAGCCCGTCAACCACGAGTTTTCCAACATTGCCTATTCCAGGTACTGCTTCTATCACAGCTGTATGTTCTGGAAAGTCACTTAGCCAGTGGACTCTGCATCGATTCATTCCTCCTCTCCCTCCGATTTCCTTGGGGTTGGGAGGCTATCTAACCACTCACTTGTACCCCATTTTTCGCGCATCCTTCGTCTCTCTCCCTGTGGGTCTTCAGGAGAGTATTTTAGAGGAGATACTGCGACACGTAATCCCCCACATTCACACTCTCTTTTGAATCCGTATGAATGACAGGATCGGCACCTCTGCAATTTGGTTCTCGGCATGTATGCAACAACTACTGATGCAAGTGGTTCATGAAGTAATACGGTAACTAAACGCGTTCGGCAACGAATTTCCCGTTGAAATCGGACATTTCGTTTTTCGCTGCATTTATGCATGATTCCCAAGCATATTCCGCGGACTCGTAATCAGGGCCTTCAATCTCCACGCGATAATTTGGCGCACCGTCATAATGGCAACTAAGTTTGACCCCCTCCATACCCTTGACGCTCTCCTCCGCTTTTGTTAGAACTTGCATTATAGCCTCAACTCCTTCACTTGACCATATTTCTACGTGGAGACTTCCTTTTAGTTTGACAGACTCGGGGACTATGTTCTCGACGGCTAATTCCTGAACAGTGGCGGTCCAGTCGCCTTCAAAACCAGCAACACTCAGAGCCTGTGTATCTGAGGCCGCTTCTTCAAGTGCACCGTAGAGTGAGCCGAACGCTTCGACGAGTCTGTCAGAGTTTGAGTCCAACTCCTCTTCGCTCCATTGTACTCGCTCGGCTGCAACCCGCATTATCTGTCCAGCTCTTTGTTCATTCTTCCAGAATTGCATGGTGTCACGTCTGCGCTCCTCAGAAACAGATTTTATGGATAGGTCTACACGACCTCTGTCTTGTTTAACACCAATCGCTCTTGCGACGACTCTTTGCCCCTCTCTTAGATGAGAGCGAACTGATTTTACCCAACCCGCGGCGACCTCTCCGATGAAAACGAATCCTTCAACTCCGTCCAGTCCATCTATTTCCAGATATGCTCCTTTGTCACTCACAGATTTAACGACACAAACGAGGAGGTCACCTTCTTCAGGCCACACTTGCTTCCTCGCCACGGTGGCTCCCCCTTACTCAAGGATTTCAACTACGCTACTTCCAACGAGATCCGCCTTTCCGCCTTTGGGCTTTGCAAGGGTGCTCCCACAAACGGAGCATGAAATGACAGATGAGGCACGACTGAAAATGATAGTTTCATTACCGCAGTCTTTGCAGTTCACCTTTAGGAATTTGGCGCTTGTCATCGAATTTCACCTGTCCACTAGTTCGAATTTTTTTGCTCTCTTTGCAGCCGGCTGGTGTGCCTTTCCAGTTTCAGTGCACCTGTAGAGTAGGTTGACTCGCTTGGTGGGCTTTTCTCCGGAGGGTTTCGGTCTTGGGAAACCTCGGTATCCTGCAGTTACCCTACGGAACCTTCTCTGCCCCCACTTTAGCTCGCTGGCACGCCTTTTCTTCACCCGTTCCACCGTGTGTTCGGTGTGCTTTCCAGCAAACGGACTGTAGCGCATAACTTTCCGCGGCCGCTTTACCATCTGTATCACCAGCGAGCCGTCCACCGACGGTTCCTATATGAGTCTGGCGATAAGCAATGTTTCCCCAAAGCTGGTAAAACCCCCGGCTGATTCAAGCCTCACACCTCCTCCGGAGGCCCATGGAGAGTCAGCTGCTTGCGGTTCTGGGGGCAGTGTTTTGCACGGTTTCGATATCCTGGAACAGAATGGGGCCAGCATACCAAAGACACAGAATGGCCTGGCCACTGTTTCTCGCAGGTTCTGGCGCTATTTTGTCATGGGATCTAAACTACAACCTCAGTAATGATTTGCTTTGTGGGCTTTACAATTCTTGCGAACAGGCGAATTTACCCGCGAACATCAGGCATCTAGCACTATGGTCCGTAATCTTCTATTTTGGATCTGTAATTTCAATAACAAATTCCGGGGCATATGGTAAATCAAAAACCGTGTATCAAATTCTGGGTTGGTCGTTAATAATTTCCTCTTTGCTGTTGGCTGTTTATTATCGCCCCAATCCCGAGATATCATACGATCTATTCGGAGACCTACTTTCTGTAATCGCAGGAATGTTTGTGGGAATGTTGTTCGTGGCGATGATAGTAACTGTGTCAGAGATTTTTGATCGAGATGCCCCGCCTAGCAGAGCCCTTTCGGGACAGGAAAAAGATAGGATTATCGCCATAATTACCGACAATTTAGGGAGGGGGGAGAAATGACAACCTCGCTTCTTGACGGTTTTTTGTTGGGGTACTCTGCAGTCGCATTCATTTTCTCAATCCACCTAATATCGACATACAGGACTGGATTAACCTCCCCGAAATTAATTGTCGGGTCATTTCTAAACACTGGTTTTAGTTTGCTTTTGATTCAGGATATCTCAAATTCCGTGGCTGTCAACAACATCAACTCCCTTGTGGCTTCTGTGCCGATTATCGGATTGCTGCTATCGTTCATAATCGCGAGAATTTCACTTAGAAATTAGAGATTTCTTGAAGGGTTAGACTGTAAGATGAAGCAACAAGCCTCATAAAATGCAGGCAAGTCGCGCGGACATCGAGGAGGGCATGGCATGTCAAAGGGAACACCCAGCATGGGAAAGAGACAGAAACAAACCCACATCCGTTGCAGGCGTTGCGGTAAGCACTCCTATCACAAATCCAAGGCGATTTGCGCATCTTGCGGCTTTGGAAAAACAGCCCGCATGCGTGGCTACAGGTGGGCAAAGAAGAACAGAAGAATGACAGATTGAAAAAAACCATGTTGGGGAATGCCTAAGTCCCGGGATCTACAGTGAGTTCTGTTAACGATGTGTGGGATCATCGGACTTGTCGGACTCGAGGGGACCAGAATATCTCCCACGCTATATGACGGGTTGCTAGTCTTACAACATAGGGGGCAGGACGCTGCAGGCATCCTAACAAGTACGGAATCGCGGGTTTTTCACCGCAGAGCAAATGGGCTTGTCAGAGATGTCTTCCAAATGAAACATATTGAACTTCTTCAAGGTTCGATGGGACTAGGTCACGTGCGTTACCCGACCGCTGGCGGAAGTTCCGCAGCAGAAGCACAACCATTCTACACAAACTCCCCATTCGGTCTGAGTATCGCTCATAATGGAAATTTGACAAACTCCGAGGAATTAATCAACGATCTGCATAGGAAAGACCACAGAAGAATCAACACTGACTCCGATTCGGAAGCCCTACTAAATTTACTGGCGGCAGAGCTTCAGCGTGTTGCTTCCGGGAGAAAGGGTATATCGGAATCCCTAGATGAGGATACCGTATTTCAGGCAATTGAACGCTTACATGAACGTGCCGTGGGGTCTTATTCGCTTTTGGCGATGATTACCGGATGGGGACTGATCGCAGTACGAGACATCCATGGGATACGGCCGCTCTGTATGGGATCTCGTTACAATGACGGACAAAAAGAATATCTTTTCGCCTCCGAGAGCGTTGCTCTTGATGTTTTGGAGTTCCAAATGGAGAGAGACATAGAGCCAGGTGAAGCAGTAATTGTCAGATCTAACGGAAAAGTATCCTCCAGAATGTGCGCTCCCGCCGCCGAACATAGGCCGTGTATTTTCGAGCACGTGTACTTCTCAAGGCCTGATTCCACAATAGACGGTATCTCAGTCCATGAGGCGAGATTGGAGATGGGACGAGTCTTGGGACAGAGGATATTGGAAGAGAGACCAGACCTTCAGATTGATGTAGTCGTTCCAGTCCCAGACAGTGGAAGGATCGCCGCATTGGAATTGGCCACGACACTGGGCGTCCAGTACAGAGAAGGATTCGTCAAAAACAGGTACATAGGAAGAACGTTTATCATGCCGGGTCAGAGTGTCAGAAAGGATTCAGTGAGGAAGAAATTGAATACTATTTCCAACGAGTTCAACGGCAAAAACGTTCTGATAGTTGATGACAGTATCGTCCGCGGAAACACTTCGAAGAGAATCGTTCAGATGGCCAGATCTGCCGGAGCAGAGAAGGTGTTTTTCGCAAGTTGCGCACCGCCTGTCATCCATCCAAATGTCTACGGAATTGACATGCCTGCAAGACACGAATACATTGCCTATAATCGATCTATCGATGAAATAAGATCGGAGATAGGGGCAGACTGGCTGATATATCAAAACCTGGAGGACCTCGTGTCTGCCTGCACGCTCGGAGGGAATCAAAAAATGACCTTTGACTGCTCATGTTTTGATGGGGAATATGTCGCTGGCAACATTGACTCAGCCTATCTGGAGAAACTTGAGTCCAAGAGGAAAGATGGGTCGAAATATCGTCAGCAGGCCATGACTTAACAGTCTAAGGATTATGTATCAATTGCTCCGGTAAACTTCCGTGATCCCCCTTCTGACCGATGTTTCTCGTGTCTTCGGGCCCGCAAATGCAGTACTATTTCAGAGACTTGCATCAAGTGGATTTGGGATAATGGCCCCTGATTTCGGGCTGATCACGGTATCCTCAGAAGGTAGTAACTCGTTCAGCAATCCCGCTTTAGGAGGGAGTAATACCGTATTTGCAATGGGCGATGAAACCTGTTTGGTGGGTCGGGACGACGGAAATGTGTACATGGTAACTGAATCAGACTTCAAATTACTCTTAAGGATCGATTCCCATGTTGTGAAAATAGTCCTTGGGAAGAACTGTGCATGGGCATTAAACGAGGAGGGGTCCATCACTTGGTTTGACTACCAAGGCAACTTTGGCACAGTCGGCCGTGTTGAAGAAGTCAATGACATACAATCGCATGGCGACATCTTAGTCGCATTGGGGGCTTTTGGAGGGTTGTACATGATAAGGAAAAACAAGGTAATCCAATCGTCCGAGCCAGACAAAGATAGGGTAGAATCTATTGGCCCAATTGAATTTAGAGGATCAGGTGTGTTAGTGGCTTTTAGAAGATCACTTGGAGGTTTATCAGATATTCATCCCGAAAACAGAGTCGAATGCTGGGATATCGATAGGGGCCTAATACACATCTCGGAAGTAGATCATGCCGTCACTTGCATGAAGTCTACATCTCAGGGGATATATCTTGGCGGTGCAAGTGGCAGACTGACATTCTTAGCTGAAGGAGGAGAGGAAAATCGAAAATTCTTTGTTGATAGTCAGGAAATTAAACAAATCCATGTCTTCAACAACACGCTCATAATCGGATCATGGTTCCATATTTATGGTGTCGAATCAGGGGAAATATCTTGGAAATTCGAGATGGATGGCATTGCCACAAACTTCTCTGATACACCAGATAAGAGGGTTCTGGCAGCCTGCCGAGACCCACAAAGCGATAAAATATCGATATATTCTTTTGATCCAAATGGGGTTACACGAGATGACAATCATGAAAATTACGATGTAATAGTGACCGAGGAACACGAAAGCCAAGATCTTGAAATCGAAGGAAGATTTGAGCACGAACCTGGAGAAAAATCTGCCATTTTGTCTGAAATGAATGAAGAGGTCGTCAGTATTGAATTAGAAGAAGAGAAAATTGACCTGTTGGTTGAGCTTTCTACAGCGGCAAAGAAAATCAATCTCCCTCCAGTAGCTGAGGCTGGTGATGATATGACAATAAAGTCTGATGAGGACGGAGTGGCCGTTGTGGTTTTGGATGGAGCCTCTTCATACGATCCGGATGGACGGATCAGTAAGTGGGAATGGATAGACGCCAATGAGCGGGTTGTTGGTAAAACAGCGTCGATAAAAGTCAAGATTGGTGTCGGTACACACCCATTCCGATTGAGAGTTACCGATGACAAAGGATCATCAGCAGAAGCAATGATCACAGTTAGAGTGACGTGATTGATTATGCCAACATGGACACATCAATACGGCCGAACGGTCAATAACCCGTCTTCACCGGCAACAACAAGGTAGATGTCATGTCAGGCTCAATGATGGGACTAGACGGAAAGACTGCGCTGATATTCGGCGTTGCATCCGAAGAAAGCATCGCCTATGCGATCTGTAAAAAGTTATCAGAAGCAGGTTGCAACCTAGTTCTCGGGTTCCAACCTAGGTTCAGAAGTAGAATTCAACAACTCCTCCCCACTCTGCCGGACGACACTAAAATCTATCCAATCGATGTGGATAAGGAAGGCTCAATTTCGCAATTCTTTGACTCATGGCAAAAGGAATCGCCAAATTCCAAGGCGAATGTTTTGGTCCACGCGATCGGATTCGCACCCCGCGAGGCTTTCGACAGGAATCTGTTGTTTGTAGACCCCGATGCCATAGAAACAGCCTTGAGAATAAGTTCTCATAGCCTACAATCAATTGTCAGGAAGGCGTTACCACATCTTGCACAGAACTCATCAACAATCACACTCACTTACGCAGCCAGCACCAGATATGTTCCAAGTTACGGCCTGATGAGCATCGCCAAAGCTGCTTTGGAAACATGGATGCGGGAAATAGCAGCAAGGCTAGGTCCAGAAGGCCACAGGGTAAATGCAATCAGCGCTGGCCCAATCAAAACCCTAGCAGCATCAGGCATCCCCGGTTTCGAGGGGATTTTGAGTCATGTTGAAAGGAATTCACCTCTGAGAAGGAACGTCGACCAAACGGACGTCGCCGGAACAGCCACCTGGCTTGCAAGCCCACTTTCCTCTGGAGTGACCGCTCAGGTAATCCATGTGGACGCAGGCTTCAGCTCAACCATGGTGCCTGAGGACGTCAATGGGTGATTATGGCAATGGCTGACATTACCGATAACATTGGGACATTCGAGCCAATCGCTATCGTGGGCGTAGGTGCAATACTGCCGGATGCCCCGGATGTTATTGCCTTCTGGAATAACGTCATTTCGGGCAAATCCTCCATCCGCGTGGTGCCGGAAAACAGGTGGAGACCAGGAGATCACTGGGTAGAGGGAGGACCGAAGAACGTCCCTGAAGGGAAAACGTACAGCAAAATCGGAGCATGGGTAGAGGGCTACGAGTTCGATTGGAGAAAGTGGAGGATCCCCCCAGGATCCCTTCCTCAGATTGATACAAGCCAACAATGGGCGGTAAGCGTCTCGTACGCCGCGCTGGAAGACGCCGGATATCTTGGGGATAATGCGGTGTCTGAACTTCCAAGAGAATCCACGGGCGTAGTATTTGCAAACGCACTGGGAGGAGAGAACCGTACAAGGTCGACCGAGAGGGTCCTCATAGACAGGTATGAGAGGCATGCGAGAGAAGTCGGCATCTCCGATGAGGATTTTACAAATTTCAAAACCGCAATATTGCGGGACGCCCCCCGGGTCAATGAGGATACAATGCCTGGCGAATTGGCAAATGTCGTCGCGGGAAGAGTCGCAAATATCCTCGATCTGAACGGCCCTAACTACACGACAGATGCAGCGTGCGCCTCGGCAATGGCGGCTGTCATGGATGCCTGCCATCTCCTCCACAGCAGGCAGGTGAGTATGATGATTGCCGGAGCTTCGGACCGGTCGATGGACCCCGCTACTTATGCCAAATTCAGTGCAATTGGCGCCCTTTCCGCCAATCACTCTGTCCCATTCGACAGCAGAGCTGATGGTTTCGTGATGGGAGAGGGTGCTGGTGCGCTCGTGCTCAAAAGGCTGGACGACGCAATCGCAGATGGAGACAAGATTTACTCGGTCATAAGAGGTATCGGCGCAAGTAGCGATGGGCGGGGGAAGGGTATCACCGCCCCCAGTCAAAATGGCCAGGTCAGAGCCATTAGCAGAGCATATGACCAGGCCGGATACCAGTCCACCACAGTCGAATTGATTGAAGCGCATGGAACCAGTACCTCTGTCGGAGATGCAACAGAACTATCTTCACTGTCCGAAATATACGGAACCTCCCTCCAACCCGGCAGCGTTGCTGTGGGCTCGATAAAATCTCAGATCGGGCACCTCAAAGCTGCAGCGGGCTTAGCAGGCCTACTCAAGGCCTCCCTCTCATTGTTTAATCGAACAATTCCGCCATCATCAGGTTTCGTCCATCCAAACCAGACCGTCCCATGGTCAGAAGTCCCATTCTATGTCCCCACAAAAGCTTCTGAATGGCCCGATCCTGAATTTAACCCTCGACGCGCAGGGGTAAGTGCCTTTGGGTTCGGTGGCACGAATTTCCACATTGCCCTTGAACAGTATCACCCCGAAATCCACTCTAAATTAATCAACTCATGGAATTCAAGATTGAATCCCGAGCTGGTCAAAAAACCAAAGCCAGCGCTCAGTTGGGAGCACCTCAAGGCGCTAGAGGGTGGAGTGTTACTCCTCAATGCCGAAACAGAGGAGGCGCTGATCGAGAAGCTCAGAAAGACCTCCGCATCATTGATTGATGGGAGTCCAAATTTTGACGAGAGCCCAACAGGAAAGAGACTGTCAAAATCACTCCCCAATGCTTCAAAACACTACACTGCTAAAGGCATCAGACTTGCTATTGTTGCAACTTCATGGGCCCAGCTTGAGAAGAGAATTGCACTTGCAGAGCAAGGAATTACGAATGCAGGAAGCCGAGACTTTCTCGCGAGTCAACAAATTCTGATCAGAGAAAATCCAGTGGATGAAGGCTCAAAATTAGCACACATGTACCCAGGTCAGGGCAGTCAATATCTCGGCATGACCCTGGATTTGGCCCAAAGATATCCTGTCGTAGCCTCAACCTGGAAGGAAGCGGATGAAATCATGACCCACATTATCGAGGAACCCCTGTCAAGGATTGTTTTCAACAGCAGCCCAAGCGGCGGTGAACAGCATGCTGCCCAGATAAAATTGACACAGACAGAGTTCACTCAACCGGCAATGTTAACCGCTGATCTGGCCATTAACCGTCTATTATCTGTACATGGAATTCAACCCGATATGGTCGCCGGTCACAGTCTTGGTGAGTACGCGGCATTGATGGTTTCTGGGATATTGAGTTTCGAGGATGCCATGAGAGCTGCAGCCGCCAGAGGGACAGAAATGGGGGCAGTGGATGTACCAGACAAAGGTTTGATGGCTGCTGTTGGGGCCCCAGCAGAAACGGTTGAGAAATTACTAGGCACAGTTGACGGGTATGTTATCGCAGCCAACAGGAACAGTCCAAAATCGACTGTCATTGCCGGGGAAACTAAGGCAGTTCAAGATGCAATGAAGATATTGTCAGAAGAAGGTGCATCGGTAATTCAACTCCAAACCAGTCATGCTTTCCACACTGATATCGTTTCTCCAGCTAACGAACCACTGAAACGATTCCTAAATTCAATTGAGTTGTCACAGCCAAAAATTCCGATAACAGCGAATGTGGACGGCTCATTTTACCCAATGGATTCCGAGAACCCACAACAATCCGTCCTCGAAAAACTAGCCCCTCAGATGTCTTCACCCGTAAACTGGATCGATCAAATAGAGACGATGCGCGGCTCAGGTGCCAAGATATTCTTGGAAGTCGGCCCCAAGCGTGCTCTAACCACCACAATAAAAGACATTCTGGGAGACGATGTGGAAACCTCGGCCACCAATCATCCCAAAACCGGAGGAATTGCAACCTTCCTGGGATCAATCGCGTTCTTGGCAATAAATGGGAAAAAGCCGATTATCGATGAATGGAACAGCGGTATGCTCTCTGCGGAATTCACTTCCATGCCTTCGGATATTGACCTCAGAAAAGAAACTCTGAGACTTGAGCAGTTGAGAACTAGGTCAAGACCCCTTCCAAAGGGTGTGAGTCATTCCGCAAACGAACTCGAACGCAAACACGAAATTGTAAAACCATCGAGTTCGGAAAATCAAACCTCCCAGTATCTAGCCGAGATCACTGGTTACCCGGCTTCTGTGTTATCCGGAAGAATTGCGCTTGAAGAGTTGGGGGTTGGAATGTCAGACATTGATTCTATTATTGAAAAAATTGGAGGAAACAGGCGTTTTGATGAGCAAGATCGCAGATCGATGAAAACTGTGGAAGACCTCGCTTCATTTTTGGATCCCGACCCATCACTCGATATTACAGAGGAGGTAAAACTCACTCCTCCAGTGGTATCAGGCGTCTCGTTGGGCGTCCCGGGAATGGAGGAGGTATTCGATGAAAATGTCTGGGAAGCAATATTCGAGGGAAGGAACCTCATTTCAGAAATACCCGACGAGATGAAAAAGAAACTCGTTGATCAGAAGATAGTCAGGTTGGTCAAAAGCGAGGATGGGACTTCTAGGTTGGTTCCCGCCAACAGCTTCGAAACGGTTCCACAGCTCGCGGGCGTTGGTGGAAGATTCGACCTTGCAGATCAATACGGCGTAGACAAAAAATTAGTCGAAGCGTTCGACATCGCGACATCACTTGCCTTTGCCTCCGGAATCGAAGCTCTGAGGGACGCAGGGCTTCCTTTGTTCCCCGTGGAACAAAAAAACAGCAGCGGACTAAGGGTGATCCGTGGCTGGAATCTACCTGAAAGAGAGAAAGACAGGACCGGTGTTATCTTCGCATCTGTATTTCCAGGCCTAGAGAAGGCCATAGAACACGCATTTGCCCGGCAATCGTCTGAATACACCCAATTTGATAGAAAATATCTTCTCCAAGTACTATCAATGGGACACAGCCAATTCGCATCTTGGATCGGAGCCAGAGGTCCAAATTTAGCCATCAACAACGCATGTGCCTCCACTCCTGCCGCATTCGCGATAGCAGAAGACTGGATGGCCAGAGGGAGGTGCGACCGGGTGATAATAGTCAGCGGAGATGATTCCACCTCGGACAGTTTGATGCCCTGGATAGGCGCTGGATTTGCCAGCGCAGGAGCTCACGCTATGGGTAATAGCGTCGAGGATGTCGCACTGCCGTTCGATGCCCGAAGACATGGAATGTTGCTCGGAATGGGCGGGGCTGGCTTCGTTCTGGAGCGGATGGAGGACGCCATTGATCGTGGAGTCGTACCCTACGTCGAGGTTCTAGGAGCCGAGATAGCAAATAGCGCATACCACCCAACCCGGCTAGACACGGAACATGCTGCGTCGGTCATGGATTCATTCATAACTAAGATGGAACGGAAATGGTCCCTTGACAGGGAAAAAATGGCCAACAGAATGACATTCATGTCACATGAGCCTTACACTCCCCCCAGAGGAGGATCGGCGTCCGCTGAGGTCACTGCCCTGAGACAAGTCTTCGGCAAAAAAGCATCTAAGATTCTGATAACAAATGCCAAGGGGTACACTGGACACCCAATGGGGGTCGGACTGGAGGACGCAGTTGTTATCCGATGCTTGTCAGCAGGCGTATTTCCGCCTGTGGCCAACTACCGCGTGGAAGATCCCACATTAGGGGAGCTGAATATCTCTAAAGGCGGCCCTCAGGATCTAGACCTGGCCCTGAGGCACGGAGCAGGTTTCGGAAGTCAAATAGCCCTGACATTGCTGAGGCGCGTCTCTACCTCCGACAAGCACAGGTTTGAGCCTGAAAAAATATCAAAATGGTCTCTTAGATCAGTATCTGGAAATAAAGTCGAACTCCGAGTCCTGAAGAGAAAGCTGGTGGCATATGTTGATGTCGATGACGATTTGGTTGGAGGCATATCAGGCGATTTATATGATCCACCGCCCATAAAAAAGAAGAGTCCTAGCAGTCCCAAAGAAAACTTGAAAGAAGAACCTGCAAAAGTCCAAGAGAATAGAACAAACTTGACTTCCAACGATAAAAATGAAACTCAAGCTACAGCCATCTCGACACCCGCCAATGACACCATTCGGGATGTAAATACTACGATTCTATCCATTGTCTCAGCGGCCACGGGGTATCCTAAAGAATTCATAGAAACTGATGCAGATATGGAGGGAGAGCTTGGCATAGATTCAATCAAGCAAGCAGAGATCATGGCTGAGATACGTGAAGTATTTGGGTTGCCCGAGGACGAGTCCTTCCAACTCATGGATTACCCAACCATCTCTCATGTTGAAAAATACATCAGATCGTTCACCGGGGAGACTCACTCCAGCAAGAAAGAGATCCTTCTGGACGACCGATCGGGGACGATAGATGAATCCAACACTCTGGCCGAAGATTTTTCGAAAACCTCTGACAGTTCGGCAGCACTCAAGGACATCCTTCCAATTGTTGCGGCACACACTGGTTACCCGGAGGAATTCCTGGAGGCCGATGCCGATATGGAGGGGGAACTGGGAATAGACTCAATTAAACAGGCAGAGATTATGACCGAGATACGGAGCATCTTCAATCTGGAATTGGATGAGGAATTCCAAATAAGGGACTACCCGACGCTTGGACAAGTTGCTAATTACGTGGCCGGATACCAGAAATCCACTAATGCCCCTGAAACTGTCAACCCAGCCGATGAGGCCGTTGGCTCCGAAGACGTCACTATCCACAGACACACGATCTCCACTGAAATAATGGGCCCTCTGAAAATGGGGGAGATCCCGCCTGTCGTCTTTTTGACGCAGGATGAACATGGGATATCAGGCGTCATAGCAGAGAAATTAACCAATCTCGGATCCAAACCTGAGGTTATTGATGAGAATTATCTTTTTGAAGCCAAGCACAAAGATGCATGCGTCATCTACCTCTCAGGTGTCTCAAGTACTAACGATCTTCAATCCGACCCTGATCCCCTTTCATGGACTGTAGAAACCTACAGGTTACTGAAGAAATTGGATGCCCTGCCCTCTGGATCAATCAAGAAAATAGTCACAGTGACATCAATGGATGGAGCGCATGGTTTCAACGGAGGGACCTACAACTCATCCGTCGCAGGGATCCATGGCGCAGTAATGAGTTACGGAAGGGAGAGGAATAACGTGGATATTCGGGCGATAGATGTAGACCCGACACTGTTAGGGAACATGGATGAATTGGCAGAATCAATATTGCGAGAAGTCACAAGAATATCCGGGCCGATCGAGGTCGGGATATCTTCTGAGTTTGAAAGGCGAAGAATCACACTTGAGAGAAAACAATCTCCAGAAACCATCAGAGATTTGAGTGACGAAGGCGCGTGGCTTGTCAGTGGAGGCGCAGCAGGGGTAACGTCCGAGTGTGTAATCCAACTCGCCCAAGCCAACCAAAAATCTTCACCCACGTTCGTACTTCTGGGACGCACTCCACTAGACCCCGATCTCGAGCCCCTGGTGAGAGCTTCTGACGAAGAGTTGGAACAAGAGAAGATCAAAATTAAACAATTCATGGATGAGCAACACGAGAATGGCCGGGTTAGCCTGAAAGAGTGGAATGCCGCATGGGAAAATCGTAAACGCGGGATTGGAATTCACAAAACCCTTGCTAGAATAAAATCCACGGGGGCAGAATGTGATTACATCTCAGTGGACGTAACATCGGAGTCTGAGGTTGAAGAAATGGTGTCCAAAGTAATCCAAAGGTATGGGAAGATAACCGGGTTAATTCACGGGGCCGGAATCGAGGACTCGACTCCCTTCGAATCAAAAAGTGAGGAAGTCGTAAATCGAGTGTTAGATGTGAAAGTGGGCGGTTTCCGAAACCTTCAAAGATACATATCAAAAATGAAACAATCGCTAAATCTGGCGTGTTCCTTTACCTCAGTGGCAGGCCGACTTGGAAATGCAACTCAACTGGATTATTGCGCAGCAAACAGAATTTTGGATGCCGAACATTCTAGGATCCGCAACGGCGAAATTGCTTCCTTCTCGATCGCATGGGCGCCGTGGTCTGGTATAGGGATGGCAACAAAGGGGTCTCTTGAGACTGTTTTCGCCCGGTCTGGGGTCGACATGATCCCATTAGACGTAGGCGCATCTATGTTCGTGCAAGAGGTGATGGGTTCCGGAGAAGACTCGACTTTAATATCCGGGAAGCTGGGTATCTTGGACAACAGAAGCTCTGTTCGAATGCCCGGAATCACACTTTCAACCCCATTCTCGTCTGATTTCGGCACACCTGGATACTATCCAATGATAGACAATATCACCTCCTGTCAGCTTGGGCATCGTGCCACGACGTCCGTGGTTCTCTCCACTGATAGGCACTCATATCTTCTAGACCACTCAATCTCAGGGATACCGTATCTCCCTGGCGTCATGGCTCTTGAAATGATGGCTGAGACGGTACTTGCGTGTGAGAACGAGCCATTTTCAATCCATTCTTTTGATGATGTAAATTTCCTGATCCCTGTAAAATTAACGCGGTCTGAAAAGGAGATAATTTGTACAGTTGAACGATTGGAAAACTCCGATGAACATATTTACGCCTGCCGCATAGAGTCAATATCGCCAATTGGGAAAGGGGAGGTCTTGCTCCATCACTCAGCGATCATCACCCTGCGTGACTCTAATTCAAAGTCGATTGTTGAAGACATCATTCCGACTGATGAGGATGGGTCCCGTGTTCTTGGCTCAGGAGAAATATACCATAGAATGTTCCACGGTCCAATGTTTCAACCGCTCATGGGGGTCGTGGCCTCTATCCAAAACCGTAATGGAAAGGGAATTGAAGCACGAGTCCACGCGCTGAAAAACCTCCCGAACCCGTACCTTTTCAACATCCATGGCGAAGGAGTGATCCCCACGATGAAATCGCATCCTTTGTTGGTAGAATCGTGTTTTCAGGCCGCAGGACTGACATCAATGGACCTTGATCTGACAGATTCCCTCCCTGTGGGAGCGGATAGAATTACAATCTCGGACGATGATATATCCGGGTCTATTACCGTGGCCTCCCTCAGATTAGAGGCGAAAGGTACCACTTCCTACCATGAAACTGTTGTCAGAGTGGATGGATCGCCCGTCATAAGAATTGAGGGATTAAGAATGAGAGCGATGGGGGAGATTAGCTCGGGGCAGCGACCAAATTTGATCGATCGTGATGAGTTATGAATGAGAGACAGACAGGAAACCCTCTCCTCTTCGGTTACGATATTGCGTATACTGAGCACTCACACACAAGTAAGTCAACCGATGATCTGCTACTTTTGGATGCAGAAAGGTACCGGAAAATGAATGAGAAAAGAAAACTCCATCATCGCTCCGGAGTGACGGCTTTGGAGATGATATTCGACCCTGATTTTGGAGATAAAGCAATTATTCTCGAGGGCAGGGGGGGTTGCATAACCCGGGGCGAGGATGTGATATCGTGTTGGAGCATATCACACACTGATTATGGTGCTGTGGCTGTTCTCTCGGCATCCGATTCTCAGATAGGAGTGGACATGGAACCAAGGGGCCGCGAAGTTTCGGATGGCGCTTTGCATGAAATCACAGGTTACAATCCTGGTTGGAGTCCACCATACAGGTCAAATCTGAGAACTTGGATGGCAATTGAAGCGATTTCCAAGGCACTCGGCTACGGGTTGAGGATCTCGAAGGACGTGGTTTACTCCAATGGGAGATGGCGATACGGGGAATTGCAATGGAACCTTGATTTCTTGGATACGGTGTTAGGGGAGGTGCCACATATTGTGTCGGTTGCCAGTGTGATCAAGGAAGGGCCTTGATAGCATCGTGCATTGCAGGGAGGGCATCTTCCCATGAAGCCACAATACCATAGTCTGCGACTGCGAATATTGGTGCATCGGGGTCTTTGTTTATTGCTACAATGTATCTGCTAGATCGCATCCCTGCTAGGTGTTGAATAGCCCCGGATATCCCCACTGCGATGTACAGTGCAGGCGTAACTGTCTTTCCAGTCTGTCCAACTTGCATGCTGTGTGGCAGGCCCCATTCGTCGACTACCGCACGACTCGCACCGACAGCTGCACCCAACGTTGATGCAACCTCCTCTAGTTTTTCAAAATTAGAGGCATCACCTAGCCCCCTACCTCCTGAGATGATGATATCGGCTTCCGAGACGTCGATTTTCTCGCTTGCCTTAGCTATGGCTTCCAAAACAGCCAATCTGATGCTCTCTGTTGAGTCTTGGCTTGTGATTTCCGCTGAACCGCCCATCTCAGCCGCTTCGATTGAATTGGGGCGGATTGTTATCACACAATTTTCTGATGTTGTCAAATTTTCAATTGCTTTACCGGAATAAACCGGACGTTCCAGTTTGATACCAGGAGAAATTGACGTCACATCTTGAATTACCGATATCCCAAGTTCTGCTGCAATGCTGGCTCCGAGTTCTCGGCCAGCTGGAGTGGCCGCAAGTAGCACAGTACCTTCTATCGAATTTTTCATGGAGGAGGACCAAGACTGGGAATCAAATGAGGAGAAACATTCGCCTGTCATCTTCATAACTTTGTCAACACCACTTATGTTGGATGCTTCCTGTTCTCCTGAACCTCCTGGAATGATAACTTTGCAGGTTCCACCAAGTCCTTTCGCGGCACTCACCATTTGGGCGAGAGTTGGATGCGTTCCTTCTTGTTGTTGTTCGGCTATTATTGTCACTGTCATATCATACCCTCCTCAAATTACATTGGCTTCGTCTCTAAGTCTGGATACTACTTCTGGAGCCGATGAAGCACCCTCAAACTTCTGACCAGGGGGTTTCTGTGGCGGGTAGGTAACGGATGACTCTGTGATGCCTCCGTTAGAAGCGTCGACTTCTAGATCCGCCATTGTGTGTTTTTGTACTGGTTTCTTCTTCGCCATCATAATGCCCCTCACATTCGGAATCCTCAATTTATCCTCTCCTTTGTCGAAGGCAAAGACGCAGGGGGATGACACCGATACCCTCTCCAATCCGGCGACTGTAGACCTCGTTGCTTCAAATTCGCCTTCTGAGGCATCGATTTTGGAGACAAGTCCCACGCAGGGCCAGTTCAATATCTTGGCCACGCCGGACGCTGTGGAGCCAGCATTTGTGTCTGCAGCCTGTTTGCCTGCTAGAACGACATCGGCCCCGACCCTCTTTACAGCCTCGGCAAGCGCTGTTTGGAGTGCAAAGGAGCCGATAGCCCCCTCATGAGAAATGTGTACTAGTTCGTCAGCCCCCACAGCAGCAGCATCAACCAAGGATTTGCTAGCTCGATCTGGGCCTAGGGTTATTGCGACTACAGTAGCCCCTACGTCTTTTTGCATCTGCAGTGCGGATTCGAGGGCATATTCGTCATAGGGGCTGATTGACCACTTTGCGATGCCAGATTCATCGACCTCTCCTCCTGAAATATCAATTTTGGCTGTGGTATCTGGAACTTGCTTGATCAGGACGGCTGCCTTCATGCGATCACGTTACAACCCCGCGGTTGCAGACCTATGAAGTCAACGGATACTTCACGCCTCTCGGGTGAAAGCCTGTATGCCGGTTATGTGGCGACCGAGAATCAGGTTGTGTATGTCATGAGTTCCCTCGTAGGTCTTTACAGATTCAAGATTAGCCATGTGACGCATGACTGGGTACTCGTCCAAAATACCATTGGCCCCGTGGATATCCCTCGAGACTCTGGCTATCTCGAGTGCTATGTCCACATTGTTCATCTTGGCAAGTGATATGTGTTCCGGTATCCACGTCCCGGAGTCCTTCTTCTCTCCTAAGTGATAGGCCAGGAGTTGTGCTTTAGTTATCTCACGAAGCATCCAAGCCAGTTTATTTTGAATGAGTTGATATGCCGCAATGGGGTGGTCGAACTGTATCCTACTCATTGCATAGGATCTTGCTGAGTCGTAGCACGCCTGTGCGGATCCGACGGCCCCCCAAGAGATTCCGTACCTCGCGTTGTTCAGGCAGGAAAATGGTCCGCGCAAACCTTTGACCCCCGGAAGTATCCTGTCCTTGGGGATCCTGCAATCCTGAAACACAAGCTCAGAGGTGACGCTTGCCTTCAGGGAATGCTTCCCCTTCATCTCGGGTGCCGAAAAGCCGGGATCGTCCTTCTCAACTATGAAGCCCCTGATGACGCCATCCAGCTTTGCCCAAACTATTGCCAGATCGGCGATCGTACCGTTGGTTATCCACATCTTGGCACCATTCAATACGAATCCGTCTCCGTCTTCAACGGCTTTGGTGACCATGTCGCCGGGATTTGAACCGTAATCCGGTTCAGTCAGGCCGAAACACCCAATCAACTCCCCCGTGGCCATTTTCGGCAGGTAGCGCTCTTTTTGCTCTTCACTTCCGAAATCCCATATGGGGTACATAGCCAGAGACCCCTGAACACTGGCAAAGGATCGGATGCCGCTGTCGCCTCTCTCCAATTCTCTGCAGATGACCCCGTAGGCGGTGTACGATAGCCCCGGACAGCCATATCCTTTCAGAGGAGCTCCCAGTATGCCCATGCTTCCTATTTCTTGCCGCCATTCGTCCAAGAATACACCTTCTCGGCAAGCATTTTCTATTTTTGGTATAACCGATGAGTCAACCCAATCGCGCACAACGTCACGAATCATGCGTTCTTCATCTGTGAGTAGTGAGTCAACATCGTAGAAGTCTAGCGCCTCGTATCCCATTATATCGATACACCCGCTGAGGTAGAGTCCCTTCAAGGTTCGCACTTCAATTTGGTCTACTCCGCCTTGTTGACCAGATCCCCAAGAGCATTAATCCCATTGCTCCCAATGCCAACACAGAAGCAACCCTTGCCAGTCCCTGAGCCTCTCCAACGCTAACGGGGACAAGTAGTGCCACAGTGCCATCCCGGGTAATTATCCAGTGATCTTGAGCCTCACCTCCCCAGTGGCCTGTAATCGTAGAGCCAGCTACCCCAAATGACTGATCAAGCACATCCTCCTTGGTCAGGTATGTGTAAGTTAAACCATCAGACGTCCTATGTTCTAAAATCTCCGCAGGCGTCGATACGATCAGAATGAGATCCCCATCCGTAGAACCGATGGATGTTGGCATTCCACTGTAATCCACCAATTTTTTCTGATTCACGATCGGAATACCCGTGTCAAACGTAACCTCCGCGATTTGCCTGTCCGTTGCGATGGCAACACAGACCGGTCTACCACTTGATACACAAGTGATATCCGTCCATGACGATCCGCTTCCCCCGACCCAAGACAAGACATGGTCCCTGTCAATGATCCCAATGCCCTCGTCCTGAGATGCAACAATACACACCAGAGGATCGGGTAGGCAATCCAATGCGTTGATGGATGAACCGCCCGTACCAGGTATTGGGAGAACCTCCGCACCTCCATCTGCCGAAGTCCTCATACGAAATAGGCTGCCTTCTGCAGTCCCCAAATATGCCCACTGACCATTTGCATTCCACGATATTGCTTGAACAGTGTCATATCCCAAATCCTGTTGGCTCGCAGCGACCTCCAGAGTTTGCCCAGAACTTGAGTATCTTAGGGCGGTCCCATTCTTTCCGACTACCAATGCTGTGTTTCCCCCCGGATGATAGTCGGAATCCAACAGATCTTCCTTGGTTACCGCCGCGAGGGGTATCATGGTGCTGGGAGAATTCTTGTCCATCACTATTGCATAACCGGACGCCCCGGCGACCACAACCCACTCCGATGAATCATGGTTACTAACCGATTCTATTCCTGGGTCATAATCCATGAGTGTGAAGGAGTGATCTATTTTCACGACTGAGTTCGTGTTAGCGGTGCCTGTTGGTACGATGAGGATTAACAACACGACCAGCGCGCACCTTCGCATCATGACCCTCGGTGAGGCCCATCCCGCTTAGCCACTGCGATCCGGGGCCCACAGAGGCCATCACACGGACAGCCTTCAAATCACACAAGAGTTTCCAAGGGTCCATGGAACGCTTCGATGTTAAGAGAGGGCTGGTAAAAAAAGTAAGCAAAGATGGGGGATTGGCTGCTCTTGCAGGAAGGTATTTTGAAAAGGTTCAATCTGACGGGGAACAATCTTTCTCAGCCTCGCACGGCATCATGACTTCGATTGAGGGCAGATACAACGAGTCTGGCGCTTTGATAGTCGATGTCACCAATATCCCTCCCAACTTCGATGATCCAGACGCCGTGAAGGCCGCTATGGATGCCCGGAAGAGATGGACTCAATTTCTAGATGAGGCGACAGGCTACAACTCAAAACAGAGGGGAGACAAAGCCAAGGAATGGGCAAAGAAAGCCTCCAAGGCCAAATCTGGCATATCCTCTGCTAAGCACTTCATGGGCATGGCGACAAACCTGTCTCAGGACATCAAAGAACAGGCAGAGGAAATCATCGAAGAGATAGAGGAAGCTCTCAAACAGGGCGACAACACCCGTGCTGCCGGCCGAGCCGAAAAACTCGGAAAACTTCTGAATCCATGAGGCACTGTCATGACTGACGAAAACACCCTCAGCCAAACCACACGCCTCTCCATGGAGAGGATTTTTCTAAATGTGGAGGAGGTCGTCGGTGGAGACCATTTGTCCTCAGTTTTGGAAGGGAAGCCGAGTGCGGGCGGAGATGACATCATACGAGGCTACGTCGGGTTAGAGCCCAGTGGAAAGGCTCATATCGGTTGGATTTTGCTAGCCGACTGCATAAGAAATATGCTAGATGAAAAAATAAATATCACAATCCTACTTGCTGATTGGCATGCTTGGGTCAATGACAAATTCGGCCGAGACCTGAGTAAAATCTCAATCGCTGCAGATTACATGTCCGAGGTTTTCCGAGTACTCTTGAATTTCCCTCCAGAGGGGGATGCACCTGGCGAGTTGAGATTCCTAAGAGCCAGTGAATTGATGGATAGCGGAGACTACTGGGAGAAGGTGTTGAAGTGTTCGAAGGGAATGAGCCTAGCTAGGGCCCGAAGGACCTTTAGCATAATGGGACGCACAGAGGACTCCTCAGATGACGACCTTTCGGCTTTCTTCTACCCTCCCATGCAAGCAGCGGACATCTTCCATCTGAAGGTTGACATCGCATTGGGCGGCATGGATCAGCGTAAGGCCCACATGTACATGAGGGACGTCGCCGATAGGAACGGCTGGACCAAGGCAACATGCATCCACACCCCCATGATTTCAGGGTTGAAAGGTCGCAGAGGCGGTCGAATGGAAGTGTTTGATCACAAGATGTCGAAGTCCGACCCCGCGAATGCAATTATCTTACACGACTCACACCAGACCCTGAAGAAGAAGATGAGGAAAGCATATCTGGATCAACAAGACCGTGATTCACCAGTCTATCAAATAGTCGAAAATATTCTATTGCCTAGGAACAAGGCGATCAAAATCGAGCCTAAACCAGAGTTTGGCGAACCATCGGACTGGAACAACATCGATGAATTGGCAAATGCAGTATCCACCGGAGTAGTTCATCCCTTCGATTTGAAGATGGGCGTGGCAGATGGCCTTGCCAATATGCTTGCCCCGTTGAGAGCCCATTTCGACCAAAATAAGGATCTCTTAGACAATATGATCCAGATATCCGGTTAGTACTAAACACGACATACATCGCCTCCAAAGTTGGTTGATTGGGGATTTCGCTAAATATCAAGTCACGACGTCATAGCACGATGGCTGACTCAGTTGGCATAGATGACATCGCGATTCACATTCCTCGTCTCTACTTCGATATCAAAGATTTTGCAGAATACAGGGGGGCGGACTATGGCAAGCTCAACCGCGGTTTGGGTTTGTCCGCGATGGCTATTCCTGATGTTCATGAGGACACTGCGACAATGGGGGCGAATGCAGTTGCAAGAATTATTGACAGAAATAAAATATCCCCGGAAAAAATCGGCCGAATATATCTCGGAACCGAGTCTGCACTGGATGGATCCAAGCCAACTGCCACTTACATCATGGACATGCTAGAACAAAGGTACTCCAAAAAGCACGGCTCAGAGTGCTTTAGGAATTGCGACGTAGTGGACATGACCTTCGCATGCATCGGGGCTGTGGATGCCATGCACAACACTCTGGACTGGGTTGCCAGAGGCGGGCCGGAACAAGATAGAATTGGGGTTGTAGTTTTCGCCGACAACGCAAAATACGATCTTGGTTCCTCTGGGGAGTACACCCAGGGAGCAGGCGGCGGGGCTATCCTCGTTAGACATAACCCACGTTTATTGGAGATCCCTGACATTTGGGGCGTGTCAACAATGCCCGTCCATGACTTCTTCAAACCGAGGAGGGAGATTTCTAGGCGGTCTATCGTTGAAACCGTTCTGGAACTCGCCACGGATGCAGGGGAGAAGTTTCGCAAGAACCTCTCAGAGAGAATAATGAGGATCATCGATAAAACAGACAAAAAGGATCACACACTGTTTGAATCCGAGACGCTCAAAGTTCACAAAGATACGCCAGTATTCGACGGTGCCTTTTCGAATAGATGCTACTCCGAGTCTGTTAAACAGGCCTTCATAAATTTCAGGTCTAAAGCAATCGAGAACGGACGCTTCAATCCAGATGAAGATCAGATTTTAACCGAACAATGGTCAAGAATTATAGTTCATTTGCCATATGCATTCCAGGCAAAAAGGATGTTTCCAGATGTTTTTAGGCACGATAGGAGGAATCTTTCATCGTGGTTGGATATAGAAAAAGAAATCGGGCCTGAGCCACTCAGGGAAAACTACTCTGAGGGAGAAGATGGGGATACTGATTTCGAAAGGGCGAACGACTCCTATCGAAGAATGATTTCCAAGACAGATGAATTCAGGTCGTTCGTACATGAAAGAATCGAGAAAACTCAGCGTGCATCATCTATGGTCGGGAATCAATATACAGGCTCTATATTCCTGGCCCTGATGTCCGCATTGGAATCTGACCTAAATGAGAATGAAGACATGAAAGGACACAAAGTCGGACTTTGTGGATATGGATCGGGTGCCAAGGCGAAAGTATTCGAGGGTGTAATCCAAGATGATTGGAAGCATATCGTCTCAAGATTCTCTCTTTTTGCCAGGATAGACCAAAGACAGGCAATAGACAAGTCCACCTATGAGGCACTGCACCGCGGTTCCAAAGGGTCTTCAGTTATTTCACCATCTGGGGAATTCGCCTTGGTATCAATAGGGGCAGAGGGACATCTGGAAGGCGAAAGAAGATATTCATGGGTCAGTTAGGGAAATGTTATGACGATGAGGAATCGATGTTAATCGTCCATGCTGGATCATCATTTTCGTAGTTCTTCAGAATGTCACGGAACACGTCTGACGTGTGGTTGACCTACCTTCTCTCTCTGGATATGGCCCTGTTGATTACTATCCTTTGCACTTCCTGAGTCCCCTCATATATCTGGGTGATTTTTGCATCTCTGAAGAATCGCTCGGCTGGGAAATCAGTGGTGTAACCATAGCCTCCAAGAACTTGGACGGCCCTTTCTGAGACCCACATTGCAGTATCACCAGCTAGAAGTTTGGCCATGGAAGCTTCTGTTGTGTGTCTCGGCCCTCCGGAGTGATAGTGCTGTTGCTTGGCCCACGATGCTTGGTAAACTACTAATCGTGCAGCAGAAATCTTTGTTGCCATGTCTGCTAGATAGTTCCCGATAGACTGATGATGTGAAATTGGTTTTCCGAAAGTGGTCCTTTGCTGAGAGTAGTCTAGTGCGGTCTCGTAGGCGCCCTGAGCGATTCCAAGCGCCTGGGCAGCGATTCCTATTCTGGAATTGTCCAAGGCATTCATTGCGATCGGGAAGCCCTCTCCGGGTTTCTTGAGGACATTCTCTATTGGCACCTTGCAATCTTTGAGGATGAGTGAGCAAGTGTCGGATGACCTAATTCCTAGTTTGTCCTCCTTCTTTCCAATGCTGAATCCTTCGAAACCCTTCTCGATGATGAATGCAGTCGTACCCCCGTGACTTCTTTTGCCAAATTCAGGGTGATCGACATCCTTTGCGAAGAGAACATAGATCCCTGCACTAGTGCCGTTTGTAACCCACATCTTCTCACCGTTCAGGATGTAGTGGGAGCCGTCTTGACTCAGCTTGGCGGTACAGCTCATTGCTGCGGCATCCGTCCCGGATCCTGCTTCAGATAACGAATATGCCCCAATTTCACCAGCGGCCAGCCTCGGTAGGTACTTGGATTTCTGGCTCTCATTCCCGTGTATGGCGACTGTGGCAGCGCAAAGGCCCACATGAACGCAAAACATGACGGAAAAAGAGGGGTCCACTCGGGCCAGTTCCTCAACTACAATGGCCTCTGAAATATCGTCAATTGGATTACCTCCATATTCCTCGGGAACCGTCATCGACTGCAATCCAAGGTCACAGAAGGACTTCCACTCAGCCAGTGGAGGTAGTTGCTCTTTGTCTCTTTGAGACACCGTCGGAGACAGCACCTCTTCGGCAAAGTCCCTCACGAGTTGTCTAATCATTGATTGCTCATCAGTCTCAGCGAAGTCCATGTCTACCCTGTATGTTTGAATCAGGGGACGGTTGTTAACCCATCGAAATCCAGTCCGCTCTCCAAGCCGAAACGATCGAATGATTCAAGTCAGATCGGTGCAGCGCGCGGTCCGGATCAACATGGCAGAAGACGGAGATATCGAATTCAGTGTCGCAGAGGATAGAAGATACACAAAGGAACATCTATGGCTCCAAGTCATAGACAAAGAAGAGGACGAAGATGGAAATGTGCAGACCTCGGTAAAGGTCGGAGTCAGCGAGTATATCGCAGCTGTGTGGGGCGAATTCATCCGGGTTACACTTCCAAACTTACAGGCCCTGGATGGTTTTGATGATTCATCTGAGAAACCAACTGAGAAACCGACAGGGTTTGAAGGTGAACTGGCCGCAAAGGATATCCTAGTGACCCTGAGATCCGGGGATGACGTCGTCTTGGTAGACAGCCCGTTTCCATGCGGCATCCTTGAATTGAACGGCGAGGTAGAGGATTCCCCTGACCTTGTGAACTCTGAGGCCTACGGGGACGGGTGGTTGATGATAGTCCGCCCCCACGATTACGATGAAGATCAATTCCTCTCGCCTGAGGAGTACATTGAGTTCCTCGCAGATGGACTTTGACTCAAGGCCACGCCAACTCAGGCCAACACAGGTGGTCCTCACCTGACCAGTCAATTGCGTCCAATTCCAACAGGACCTCCTCTGTGTTAGCAAGGTCCTTTTCGACCTGTAACCTGTGCAGGTAACTCTTCAGTTTCCCAAGCCTCTGGCCCGGCCCGACTCCCGTAATTTCTGACAACATGTGGCCATCCAAGAGAGGTGCTGACCCCGCTTTCGGAAAATCAACTTCGCTCACCGCACCCCGTCTGTTGAAACCCAGTTTCTGTAAGTAAACGAGAACCATCTCTCTATCTGTTGTATTGAGAGAAACTTGAAACCTTCTGATCTCCTCATTGCTATTTAGCAAATCACAAGGGGCAAGGCCTAGCAATAGCGTGAGGGTCTTGACCTCTTGCTTTGTTGGTGCAAGCCCATTCTCAAAAGAGAGTATGGCATCATCACGAGAGCCATTCCCCTGGTGGAACATAAGGGACAAATCCACTGCGAACTGGCCCGAGGAAGAGAAATCCTCTGCAACCCTTGCACCGGGTACGATCTTTTCGAGCACTCCGTGGTCTTGCATCTTCAACAAAGAGGCTCTGTGGGAAGGCAGTTCCAATATCTTCCTGAATTCCGAGCCAATTCTTTCTGGAGATATCCTACTTAGCATTCCGATGCAGTTCTGAATGGCCAATTCAGCCCCTGGATCGAGGATCCAGTCATCGGACAATGCCAAGAATCGATATGCTCTGATAATTCTCAGGCCATCCTCGGAAAAGCGTTCTTCAGCCAGCCCAACAGTCTTCAAAATTTTGTTTGATAAATCTCTGGCCCCGTTGTACGGGTCCAGTAGTTCTCCGCTCGGGTAGGATACAGCCATTGAGTTGACAGTGAAATCCCTTCTTGACAGGTCTTCCTGTATATCCGTTCCAAACACAACATTCTCCGGTCTCCGGCCATCATTGTAGTTCGTTTCCGTCCTGAGTGTCGTAACATCCCACGATGAATCGCTGTGAGGGAGTCTCACAACCACAGTCCCATACCTCGAACCGTGAGTTAGGGAGTCGGGAAAAAGTGAAACTACCTCGTGTGGAAGCAGATCCGTGGCTATGTCCAATTCTCCCCCATTGCCCTGGGACAAGATATCTCGAATCCAACCGCCAACAATCCAGGCTCCACCTCGCGATGTCAGCCTGTCAAGTACCAATCGATCCTCACTCCCGAGGGAGGATACCAATGGGAAATGGTTGTCCACGTGGGTCCATGGGCGACCTCCGTTTGATAGTGCCGTTCAGACAGTGCTAAACACGATGGCCCCCATTGAATGCTGTGAAAGTCCAATTGGTTCCGGTTGAAGTCCTGCGCCCGCATGAAGAGGTAATACCGAAGAACGTCGATCAATTAGAAAGAATGACTCTGAAATGGGATGCCTACACAAAACCCCTTTTGGTTGACAGGTCAACTGGTACTATTCTTGATGGACACCACAGATATGAGATAGCGAAGAGGCTGGAATTGAAATGCCTACCATGTGTGTTAGTGGATTACTTGAGTGACGAATCGATAAAAATCATTCTTTGGCCCAATAGCAAATGGACTTCAATCGATAAAAGAGATGTCATCGAGGCTGCTCTAAACGGCAACTTGATGCCCCCAAAAACGAGTAGGCACCTTTTATCCGAAGATCTGCCGCCGATCTCTGTCTCTCTTTCACGTCTTCTGTCCCCTGCCTCTGATGCCTGATTGGTCATCAACCAGCATTGAAACTGCAGACCCAAGCTCACCCTCAGTCTCGATGCCCAGGGACAATATAGATTCCACGAACTTTGCACTGGGCCTCCTGCCGATCCTGTCAAGCACGATGCGAGTTTTACAGGAGGCGGACCTCCTACTGTCTTTCAGAACCCTCAGGCAAGCAGACTCAATCTTCTCGCCTCGACCCTTTCTAAGTATTCTTTCAAGGAGTCTGTCCGACGCCAACCTCATCACAGTCTCCACCGCTTCTTCATGATCAAGCCATTCACTTTCTCGTATACCTGGGGCCAGAGCTGTCAGTTGTTTCGGATTCTCGCTGGACAGGTAATCCTGTATCCAGGGGGTCTGAAGTGCTATCAGAGCTGACTCCCTGATTGCCTGGGATGCATCTGCAGCCTTCATTTCCGAGAGGCCAGATTCTGTGTAAATCCTCTTCAAATTGTCACTATCAGGTTTCATAGATATGATCTTTGAAATCGACAACCTGACTGAGGAGGACGGGTCTGACATCAGACGTGCAAGTAGCAATTCATCCACATTCCCCGATCCGAAAAGGGACTCAACACCGATTCTCCTGACAGCGGTGTCTTTAGATTCAATAGCACGGAATGCCTCATCAGGGTCAAATTTTACCAGATTCGTCCATGCAGCGATCCTAACTTTTAGATCGGCGTCTTCAGTCAACCGCGCAAGCATTTTTTTGGGGGATTCCATCCTGATTGCAACCCTTGCCGCTAGAAGTCGGCGGTCTTCTTTTTCGCTGTTGGATAGAGATTCTGGTATATTGGGGTCCAACCCGTCGTACCAACGTTCTATGGCCAACATGGCTCTGTTGACAAACCATTCGTCAGAGTCATTTAGGAATGGGATGAAATGCGGTAGAGCGCCGGGATCCCCATCTTCAAACAGCCTTCTCACTGCTTTACGCCTCTGCCTCACGTCCCGGTCCCTCAGGCGGGTCACCTCCTTTGTGAGCATGGTAGTTTGGACAGGGGGTCCCGCTTGAACGTAATCGAACGACCATGTTGTTGAATACTAGGACCTCCTCTGGTAAGCGGGGTCCGTGGTCTAGGGGTTATGACGTCGCTCTTACAAAGCGAAGATCGCAGGTTCAATTCCTGCCGGACCCACCACCAATGCAAATAGGGCCCACCTCCTACCGCGTAGCATGGTCGAAGAGATTGCAGGCCTAGCCTCGAGGATTGGTAGGCGATTAAAAAAGCGAAATTGGTCAATCTCTGTGGCAGAATCCTGCACTGGAGGTCTAATCTGCTCTACCTTTACGGACATATCAGGAAGTTCCGCTTGGTTCAAACAAGGATGGGTAGTTTACACAAACGAGTCAAAGATTTCTGAGGTCAATGTTTCTCCATCCGCGTTTGATATTGGTTCGGAGGGGGCAGTATCCCACAAAGTTGCCCTGCAAATGGCGCAGGGAGCAAGACATCATGCTGGAACCGAAGTTGGACTATCAATTACCGGAATAGCGGGCCCAACGGGAGGCACGGATACAAAGGAGGTTGGATTGGTTTATGTGGCCGTTACAGTTTCTGATGGGAGGTTCCTAGTAAGAAGGAACGATTTTGGCTCGAACGATAGAATTGAGAATAAACGCTCGTTTGTGCAATTCGCTCTGAGAATGGTGCTAGAAATGCTAGATCACACAGACGAACGGGAAGATAGACGTGCAAGGGCGGAACGAAGACGAGCGAGTGAAGACGAGGTCCCGCCCGGACAAAAAGATGAGTGGGAAGGGGCTGAGAAATGGGAACCACAGGAGCTTGGCCGAGTTGGCCCGTCCTCTGTGGATTTCGCGTTTGAAACCGACTGGAATGGAACCCATTCAGAGGAATGAGGGAGATACTCAGTCCCCGATAGCATGATGAGCGACCTTCACGCTATCGCACTACATGACGGGGGGCGACGATGCGGAACTGAGCCGCAAACTGATGTCCCATGGACTCCTGGTCAAACGCTCCGCTCTACCGCTGATTGAATCTGTAGAAGATCTTGATGATCTCATACAAAAGGCACTTGAAAAATCAATTAGACTCCTTGACAATGATGTCGTCAAATCACTGATTCAACCCGCCAACAACTCCAATGAAAAGATCGAAACCATGAATACTGCCCTTCAAACCAAAGCTTCTCCTCAGACTCCAAAACCTGAATCTGCTACAAACTTCACCCCTGGAGGTAGGGTAATTGCTCCGGTGAAAGTAGAGCA
>TARA_B100001115_G_scaffold46005_1_pt1 | contig 101667 bp, 78 predicted proteins | sample TARA_B100001115 | Tara Oceans TARA_B100001115 (sample SAMEA2622652) | marine metagenome | biome: marine biome (ENVO:00000447); feature: surface water layer (ENVO:00002042); material: "saline water (ENVO:00002010), including plankton (ENVO:xxxxxxxx)" | depth 5 m | reverse complement strand
TCCTGCTGGCGAGTTGAATAGTGGCGTGGGGGAGCGTAGATCTCTGATTCTGAATCAACGGATTCTGTAGCGATTTCTGGCTTGCAGAGATTCGATTTCTGGCAATTGTCGTTGCAACCAATATTGCACCGATTATTGAGACGAGGATAATGGCATATGCACCGACCAAGAATATCGAAAGCTGACTATCCCCAGACCCTGGATTAGGATTACTGTCCGACGGACTATTTTCTGAACCCTCTCCCGGGACCACAGCATCGAATGTTTTCTGATCTGAGGTCCTTCTATCGAACCCGTTTTCATCCACGCCTTGCACGCTCAATGTGAAATAATCCCCCGCACTCAACCCGTTGCCTGACGCTGGTAGGATGATGAATGGTCCTAGATTGAAAGAGGATCCGGCACTGTGGCATATTCCAGTTATCTTGTTGCAGACCGTCCATGTCACTCTGATTTCATCTAATTGCAGATCCCCTATATTTGTTATTTCAACTGTAGGAGTGCTTCCTATCGCAGATGAGTCTATCTGTACATCGAAATTCTCATCCCATTCCAATGGGATGTCGTCTACTATGGATATGGAAAGGGAAATCGTAGTGGATGCCCCATGACGGTCTTCGGCTGTGATCTTGACAGTGTCTGAGCCTGCTTCCGGCCAGCTCGCCTGCATTATTCCAGAAATTGGATCGAAGAAGACTGCACCGGGATAGTAACTTGATGCAGTAATCCAAATCTCTTCATCCAAATCGTCGATATCTGAAACCCTGCTTGTGAGATCTATCTCCATACTTTCGCCCATTTTTATTGTTAACTCATCGATGTCTGTGGAGTCTATTCTGGGAGCATCGTTCACATTGAGTACGTAGAAGGTCACTGTGGTATCTGAAGACTTAGAACCATCACTTGCTCTAAGGGATATTTCGACCACGCCGTTTGAGTCGTCATCAAGGGAGTTCACATTGATTGTTTGTCCGAAAATGCTGGCTTCAACTAAGGAGTTATCTGATACAGATAGAATCTCGACCGTAACCCCGGAAACTGGGACGACTTGTCCATTGTTATTTGTGTCAGATAGGTAGTCTGTCAGTCCGAGGCTTGCTGAGCCTCCTTCATGGAAAGATTGGATTGGTATTGGGGACCATCTGGGAGCTCCATTCTCAACTACGTTAAACATCATCAATCCGGTATTAGACTCGTCTCCATCGTTCACTGTGACTTGTATTCCTTGGGGAATCGGTGAACCTTGGCTATCCAAAAGAAGGTCATCAAACCTAACTCCGATCTCTAAAGACGAAGGATTCCATGCTATGAACTCAGGTTCAGAGCTGTGAACATCTAGATTGAACAATGGAGTCTCTGCATCCGAGATTAGGCCGACTACAGAAACTAATTCAGAGGTTCCAACCTTGACAGTGGGAACGCCCGCATATGTCATATCACCGTTCCCGAGAACTCTGGGAAGTGAGTTTTGCAGGTAGAATGCCTCCTCCGCAGTGAGCCAATCACTAGTTTGACCAGCCGCATCTGTCCACTGTACTCTAAGATCATAATGTCCTAGGTCGGCATCAAGTGGCGTATCGATTTCGAATGAAAATCTAGCATTATCGCCAGCTCCGACGATGGCGATGTCAGTGACCCAATCCCCGCTCCACATGCCGTTGGAAGAATGAGAGTAATGCACCGTCGGGAACATGGTACTGATATCATCTACTAGGTCGTTTGACAGCGCCGATGCCTCGAAGGAGATGGAATCTCCTCTGTCAATTGATGTGGAACCACTGGACGAAGGTTGACTCGCGGAAGGTGGCATATCATGCAGAGCGGCTACATCGGAGATATCGTTAGATGGGGACCTGTCTCCAGAGTTCCCATATATTTTTGCCCTGATATTCGTTGATCCCATGGGAAATATGTCAAATCCAGTTGTATCTAATACGGCATTGAATGATTGTGAGCCCCCAATATCGAAATCGCCGAGTGGATAAGTGGATATTTCATTCTCGTCTAGGCCGTCCATCCAATTTATTGAGAGCTGTCCACCTCCATCATAAGCCTCGACCCCATTATTGGATACACGGCATGAAATGTCCAGAATATCCCCCGGCACAAAGCCATCATTACCGTTCCTATTTGAAATTGTAATCATATCTACCCCAATGTCTACTAGCGGTATCATATCCAAATCCACTGCTGAAAGGAAGTTGTTGTAGGTCGTATGCGGGCCATCCATAAGGGCGAAAACAGGCCAGAAATTTTCCAACTGAGTATATCCGCCACCGGCCCTAACTGCACTGAGTGGTACTTGCCATGAGTTTTCAACGGGAACATTTGGAGTGAGTGTCAATTGCTCGAAGCCGTTATTATGACTGGCCAACATCCATTCCCTGAAGCTGTGATGTGGCTTCACACCGTTATCGTACGAGTCGGGACTTACCTTCTCAGTGATTGCTGCATAGAGGAATACGGATACTGAGCTCAAGGATCCAGTATACATCGAGTTTACCGTAACTGTAACTTGTTCTGTGGCCGAATCATACCGCGTCTCCAGCTGCATAGCATAGTTAGAAGTGTCCGAGTCCATGCAACCTCCATTAGAGTAATCTGAGTCGTAATAATTAGTACCCCCGGCCCCTACTTTGTAACAAGTACCAGATTGCCTATCTGCGAAAGAAAAAACGGGGATTCCTGATGCGGCCGCTGACACGTGATTTCTACGATTTATCGGACTATCATCGGGATATCCGCCGGAAGACGATTGAAAGAATGAGACGAATGTGAAATCCTCGGGGTTAGAGTTCTTCAGATTATCCAGAGAGGGGGACGCACTACTCATGCAAGGGCCGCACCAGTGCGCTCCGACATATTCGCCGAAGACTGGGTGTCCTGGGCTGGTTGCAAGCATTTTAGCTTCTATCTCATGCAATTCTTCCATGTGAATTGGCCGGTCATTATCCGAAATCACCACCATGAATGACGATAGTAAAAATATTGTAACTATCGTCGTTGAAGAAACCAAGCCATATCGAGTCGGGCCTTCCATCATCACTACCGGTCAGAAATGTGGTATAACCATGTTCCTTGCTAGCATCTAACTTCGCTTAAGAGGGAGGTTTAATTGATATCTGAAGTAGTTTCCCGTAAAACGTGGATGACGAGAGTGGGGGTAATTGGCTGGCACTTCGAGAGGACGATGGCAGGGCGTACCTTCTAAGAAGAGCGCCAGGGGAAGTCAAGATCAAGGGCCTCGGTAGGTTTGACGCTGAGGAGCTTCTGGAGGGTTATTCTCTGGGAGACAGGATAAAAGTAGGCCAGAAATCTCTAACGATCGTTAATCCTTCCCTGCCTGAGGCGAGGAGAAACATGGCTAGGAGGGCTCAGGTTATTGGCGCCAAGGATTCTGGTTTCCTAATCTCATGGATGGGGATTGGAATCGGATCAAGGGTTCTTGAGGGCGGGCATGGTTCAGGAGGATTGGCCATGCATCTTGCAAATGTCATGGGATCAAAAGGGACCCTGATATCAGTAGAGGCGCGGACTGAACATGCTGAAGTTGGCAGAATGAATATGGAAAGGCTATCGGAGGTATTGCCTGAGTTCCCTCAATGGCACCTTATCGAAGGGGACATGGGCAAAATAGGAAGTCTAGTGATGGAAAAATGTGATGAGTTAGATGCGGCAATAATTGACATTGCTGAGCCTTGGGGAATAATCCCTGAGATAGAGCCTCTCCTTAGGGCAGGTGGAAGATTGGCCTGTTATTGCCCGACCACCGCTCAGTTGGAAAAGTGCTGGGAATCGGCCCAAAAAAGTGGCATGATAGTAGAATGGGCTGGAGAGATAATTGAGAGAAGGTGGGTAAAGGCCAGTAAGGGAGGAGTTAGACCAGGGAATACACCAATTGGACATACCGCATTCCTACTCATTTCCGCTAAGGTCGCGACACAAGAGGAGGAATAAGCACCGTTGATAACAAGGACCCTTTCCGTGCTAGCATGCGAGACAGCGCGGAATGGCAACCCACCTCCTACAGGAGTCACACTATTGGACAAGTCGTGAGTCTGGGCGATTCGCTCATTGGCACTGAAGTAACTATCTCGGGATATGCAGAAACCGTCAGGGGAAGAGGTGCGATATGCTTTCTGATGCTTCGGGACGGTACTGGTCGTATCCAGGCGTTCCTAAAGAGGGATAATATGGACCGGGCATTTTTTGACTTGGTTCAATCGGTATCCAGGGAGTCCACGGTTCAGCTGACAGGTGTAGTGGCTGAAAAGAGGGCCCCCAAGGTCAAGGAAGGAGAGTCGCCTCCTCCACCAGAGTATGAGATTAATGTCTTATCTGGGTCGATTCTAGCTATCGCATCGACTCCGCTTCCAGTAGGAGTGACTGATGATGTCCAAGTAGGACTCGATGTTAGGTTGGATAATCGGCATTTGGATCTAAGAAGAGAGCACGTTAATGCGATGTTTCAGTTACGATCTAGAGTGCTTCAATATGGCAGGGAACATCTGATCGCAGAGGGTTTTCAGGAGATTAATACCCCGAAGATTATTGCCGCAGCGGCAGAGGGGGGAACGAATCTCTTTCCAATGAAATATTTTGATACTGATGCATATCTTTCCCAGAGTCCACAATTGTACAAACAACTAGCCGTCCTAGGAGGTTTGGAAAGAGTATTCGAAATCGGGCCAGCATTCAGAGCTGAGAAACATGACACATATCGGCACTTGAATGAGTTCATATCGTTCGATATAGAAGGGGCATGGATGGATGATGAAGATGTTATGGGGGTCCAAGAAAGGATGATTTTCCACATATGGTCAGAGGTCAAGAAGAATGATCAAAACTTGATTGACATCATAAACAAATACAGGATTTCCCAAGGCAATGAGGAAATTGAGGTAGATATTCCAAGCTTACCATTTCCTAGGATTCCTTATTGTGAAGCCATAGAGATAGTGAAGAATGGAGGTGGGGAAATTGAATGGGGAGATGATATCGAAAGTCATCATTGTGATTTAATCGCTGCGAAATTCCCTGGCTTCCATTTCATACCCAGATGGCCAATGGCGATGAAACCATTCTATATCCACCACAAAGAAAATGAAAAGGGAACTACGGGGGAACAGCTTAGTCGTGGGTTTGACTTAAATTTTGGAAGGGATGAAATGACAAGTGGGGGAGCTAGGGAGCATCGCGTGGATATTCTTGAGGAGAATCTGAGGGGCATGGGGTTAGATCCCGCTGACTTTACATTCTACACGGACGGATTCAGATATGGCGCTCCCCCCCATGCAGGATGGGGCCTTGGTGTGGCGCGTTTGTTGATGGTTTTGACTGGTGCAGGCAATGTAAGGGAAGTCGTCCTATTCCCAAGAGATAGAAGCAGAGTCACTCCCTGAAGTGGTGTTGTAATGAGTACTGATTTCCTGAAGAGTGAGGATGTGATGACTTGGGAAAGTCGAAAAAGGGCCAGATTTGTAAATAGTCTCAGTGGATTCAAAAGTGCCACTCTAATTGGGACATATGATTCTGAATTCGGCTCAAATCTGTCTATCGTGTCTTCAGTAGTACACTTAGGCTCTACTCCCCCAATGATGGGGTTCGTCTTGAGGCCCCCCGGGAAGGATGCTCACACATACAAGAATATCAAGAAAACAGGAATTTGCACATTTAACCATGTGAATGACCGCATTATTGAGCAGGCCCATCAGACAAGTGCTAGGTATCCTCGTGAAGCAAATGAGTTTGAGGAGGTGGGTTTGACCCCTGCATGGATAGATGGCTGGATGGCTCCCTGTGTCGAAGAATCCAGAGTCAAAATGGGACTAACCCTGATTGATGACATCGAGCTGGCTAATGGATGTCGATTCATGACTTGTGAAGTTAATTGGTTCGATGTGGAGTCAATAGGGATATGTGAGGATGGCTTCGTGGACTTAAATGAGCTTGGGGGAGTTACAATATCTGGTCTTGATGGTTATCATGGAACTCCGAAGATTTTTAGATTGTCATATGCTAAAACTAACCTCGAATTGACGAAAATGTTGAATTTTTACGATGGTTGGGATGATAATTCAGAAAATGGGCATAATTAGGTACATATTTATCGACCGAAAATAACGGGTATGTGTGGCCCCTCCGGAACACGAGTATCATGGCCAAGCCGAGATTCGCCTTCCTCCTATTGAAAGAGCATCCATACGGCAGGGAGATGCTGAGACAGATCTTGTCCGAGGGGCACATACCCGAGATAATCATAGAAGAGGACTCGCCTGTGGGAGACGAGGAGCGGGAGAAATTCCTTAAGCGCATTGAAGGAAACGAAATCGCACCCACTATTGAGTCACAAGCACAGGACCACGGGATAACTATGGTAACCGTTCCAATTCACAATTCAACGGAGGTGATGCCTCACATCAGGAATATGGAACTGGACTTGATAGTATTCGGTGGCACAAGAATAATCCGAGGGGAAATATTGGACTTTCCCAAGGATGGGGTTGTCAATTCTCATCCGGGCCTCCTACCGGAATGCAGAGGATCAGCTTCTCCAGCTTGGTCCGTCTACCACGATATCAAAGTTGGTTCAACTTGTCACTTCTGTGATAATGGAATAGATACAGGAGAAATACTGCTTAAGAGAGAGTTACCAGTAGAGAGGGGTGCTTCATATGAGGACCTATGCTATGGGACACTAGTGCTCGCAGGAGTGTTGATGAAGGAGGCACTGGTTGCGTATGACAAAGGAGATTGGCCGAAGATGCGACGCCCCCAAGGTGCCAGTGATTTCCCAACATTCAAGAACGCTCCTGAGGAAGTATTGGAAGTTGTCAGGGTGAAGCTCAGAGACCAAACTTATGCGCACTATGTCGATTAGGTGATAAAATGGAAGTTGATTTACTGGGGAGCGATTTTCCCTTTGCTGATGGGATTTTGGATGGAAAAACTGCTCTAGTCTGCGGGGCATCAAAGGGCATCGGTAAGGCGACGGCTTTGATCTTGGCTAGGGCGGGGTGCAGGGTAATTGCATGTGCAAGATCGGCTGAGGAACTACACAAGCTGGTTTCAGATATGCACGGCTCAGGTCACGAATACTTCGCTATTGATATGGAGGATTTGGAATCGGTAGCGAAGTTTGCATCGGATGCCGGAAATATTGACATCCTTGTGAATAATTCAGGGGGACCGCCAGGAGGCCCACTTTTAGAAAATACGGTTGAAGACTTCAGTGGCCCATTCACAAGGCATTTGCACGCATCACACATAATGGTCAGGTCTTTTGCCCCCGGGATGATAGAGGCTGGAAGTGGTAGAATTGTGAATGTGATTTCGACATCCGTCAGAGAGCCTATTGACAATATTGGACTTTCGAATACCCTCAGAGGAGCGATGGCGTCATGGTCAAAATCACTTTCTAGAGAACTACATCCCTGTATTACAATTAACAACATTCTCCCCGGTTTTACAGACACTGATAGGCTAGGTAATCTCGCTAACTCGATTTCTTCAAGGACCGGTATTGATGTCAAAGATGTCCGAGAAAACTGGATGAATAGCGTCCCTATTGAGAGGCTTATAGATCCTTTAGAAACGGCTGTGGCGATAGCTTGGCTTTGCTTACCATCGAGTGGTGCAATAAGGGGGGTCAGCCTCGCTGTCGATGGTGGAAGGATGCGATCTATCTGAGTGGTCATATGGAATTTGATATTTTCTTTTCCATATCTCAGACCCCTGATTCCTCTGGCTTTGTCCCGACTGAGAGAGAAATGTTCTCAAGTTTCATGAGTCAAGCTGAGCATGCAGATAAGCTTGGTTTCGGAATAGGTTGGATAGCTCAAGCGCATCTTTCTACGGAAGTTCAAAAGAGAAATATCAGTCCGGTTGTCCCCCACTACCCCGGAGAGGTTGGACTTTGTACAGACTTCTTCCAACTAGCCCAGAAAGTACTTTCTAGAACAGAAAAAATGGAAGTGGGTAGTGCAGTAATGAGTATTTTAGCTTCTGGGGGACCGATAGCTCAAGCAGAGCGAGTTGGCTCTTTCCTGGCCTTACACGGGCTCGACCCAGAGGAAAGGAGAAGGTTGCATATCGGATTCAGTGCTGGCAGATTTGAATTCATGGCTAGGCCTTATGGAATAGTTCCAAGAAATTCCTTTGAGGAAGTGGCCTGGCCCATACTTAGAGGGAGGATTTTTGCCGAGGCCTCAGAGATTTTTCTTAGGCTTTTGAGAGGGGATATAGTCTCGAGCGAGATGATTGGTAAGACCATACTTACAAGAGAAAACTTCAGGAGCGACGAGGATTGGTCGAAAGTTCAGAATGAGGCTTGCAAACACTTCGGCCTTATGTCACCCCCAGATTCAATAGATGTGGGCAATAGATATGAGTTTGAAGAAATAAAGATAATTCCCCAGAATTGGGATAGAGGACTTCTGAATCTGATCCTTGGCAGTCACGACCAGAATCTTCAGAGAGAGGTCAATAAATGGCTACCAGTGCAGGTTTTTAATCTCTCAATAACCCCTCCAAAAATAATCAATGAGACCCATGAGAGAATGAAAGAGGCATATCACCCAGACGGAGGTGAGTGGAGGAGATCTATGATGCCCAGAACTGTGATGGTTTTCATCAATGAAGAGGAAGGTTTGAGTCCAATGGAGAGGAGTGAGGCTGCAAAAATTGAGGCTAAATCGGCTCTTTCAACCTACTGGAGCGCCTTGGAAGGGACCATAGACCCATCCAAAGTTGACAGAGCAGTAGATAATGCAGTTATTGGTAACGCGGAAGAAATAGTCGAGCAGATTATTGGCAGATATGACAAGGAAGACCGTCTAATGTGCTGGTTCGATTTCTTCAATCATGACAGCGATAGAGTGATGAGAAACATGACCGCTTTCATGACCAAGGTGGCACCGAGGGTGAATGGGGGCGACTAGATGGCTGGACGTGAAAACTCCCCCTCTTCCGTCTCTCCGGGTAGGCCCGGTTCCTCCCTGTACCCCTCAAATCCTCTTGGAGACAGCCATGAAGGAATTGCAACGGGAAGGGACGTCGAGTGGGAGCCTTTGGTGGATTTTCGGAGGATGGATGTCTCGGAAAACACAATACATGGGGCAGTGGCATGGGCCCATGGTAAGGAAATTATACACTCATTTGGGGGTAATGTCTTAGTTTATGGAAGATCTATGATGAAGCCACTTATGATGAAGCCTTTCGTCAATGTCCTTGAGGACATGGACTGGGATCAGAAAGCCATATCATGTTCATCGCATAATGGAGATACAGAGCATGTTTCCACTGCTCAATCCCTTCTCTCGGAGTCTGAATGGGGACTAATGCAATGTCCTTTAGATGTCCCGCTAATTCAGTTTGGGAGGCAAGTTAGACGCCCCCGTAGATGGTTCCATACATGCTCAGGAGAGCATGCAGCAGTACTCAAAGGAATGCGAAAAATGGGAATGAACAGAGCAGGGTATACACTGCCCAACTCCCCCTGGTTCCCATTGTATCTTGATGTCTTACGTGACTACATGGGCAAGCCTGACTGGAAGCCCCTCAGGGTTGCTAAAGATGGGTGCGGTTTTCCGACAGTATCGAATACCGTTGATGAGCTTGCGATAATGTTTGCAGGGCTAGCAAATAGGAAAGACGAAGATTGGATATGGGAGGCGATGAACAGGCATCCGGACCTAGTAGGGGGCTTCAATAGGCTTGACTCAACATGTCTAAAGGCCGGTGATGGGAAAATTCTTGCCAAGGAGGGTGCAGACGGACTACTGGGGATTTCTGTGGAACATCCAGATTGGCCGAAGGGGCTCGGCATCGTAATAAAAATCGCTCATGGCTGGAATAGTCAGGCCACGTGGTATGTGGCTAGAGCTGTCTTAGGGGTTTTGGGAGTTGAGTTAAGAAACCCCTATCCACTTCATCGGCAGAAGGCTTTCATAGTTCCGGGAATAGTTCCCGAGGAACTCAGAGAGGCCCTAGAAGAGGTCGTTACCTGGGACGAATGGGACCCTGATAGAGATAGATTCTCTATGGATTGGAAGGAGTATTCAGAGGGGATGACTCGTAGTAATCCATATTCCAATGAGGGTTCTTGATGAGGGTTCTAAACTACATACGCGGAAAATTCGTCGATCCTGAGTCAGATTTTTGGATGGATAATTTTTCCCCGTCATCCGGGGAAGTCATTGGATCAATCCCGCTGTCTGGTGAGGGAGATGTGGACAATGCTGTAATGGCCGCTGTGGAGGCTCTGCCTCACTGGAGTTCTCTCAAGCCATTGGAAAGAGCAGAATGGCTGGAAAGAATTGCTGACTGTCTAGAAAGTAAATTTGAGGAAATAGCTCGTTTGGAAAGCTTAGATACCGGAAAACCGATTTCACTATCTAGGTCAGTGGATGCAAAAAGGTCAGTCTCAAACTTCCGATTCTTCTCTGGAATGATAAGGAATCTGGAGGAAGAGGTCTTCGAAATGGAAGACGCAACTAATATTGTGAAGCTCAAACCTGTTGGTGTAGGAGCTTTGATTACTCCGTGGAACCTACCATTGTACCTCCTTTCGTGGAAGGTCGCCCCGGCCATCGGGATGGGGAACACAGTGGTCTGTAAACCTAGTGAGATGACACCATTAACCGCTGACTTACTGATGAGAGTAATTGACGAAGTGGGGCTTCCCCGAGGAGTAGTGAATCTAGTTCATGGGGATGGTATGGCAGGCTCATCACTTACTGGTCACCCCTTAGTGGACCTAGTATCATTCACTGGTGGAACTGAAACGGGGTCAAAGGTAGCTCTGTCCGCATCACCAAAATTCAAGAAATTGAGCCTAGAGCTAGGAGGCAAGAATGCTAGTATTGTTTTCTCCGATTGTGACATGGAGAAAACGGTAGAGGGAGTCACTAGGTCAGCTTTCCTAAATCAGGGACAGGTATGCCTGTGCGGATCCAGAATACTTGTTGAAGATTCGATTTATGACGATTTTGTTGAGCTTTTCATTGATTCTGTGGAGTCAATGGTCATTGGTGATCCAATGGATGATGCTACTGAGCTGGGAGCCCTGATATCCAAGGAACACCTCAAGAAAGTGGAATATTACATCTCTCTAGCTAAAGAGGAAGGTGGTGAAATCCTTACAGGAGGCACTCCATGCGTCCCAAAGGGCCTTTCTAATGGAAACTGGATTGCCCCTACAGTGATAACTGGGCTGGATCATAATTCCAGATGCTCCACCGAGGAAATCTTTGGCCCTGTCGTAACGATTCATCGGTTCAAGAGCGAAGATCAGGCTATTGAGATAGCCAACAACACCCGATATGGACTTGCTGGAAGTGTATGGACGAGTGACATGGAAAAGGGAGAGAGGGTCGCGAGTATGATTCATACTGGAATGATTTGGGTGAATACCTGGTTGCATAGAGATCTGAGGGTCCCATTCGGAGGAGTCAAGGATAGTGGTGTCGGCAGAGAAGGCGGAAGGTGGAGTCTGGGATTCTTTTCAGAGCCCCTTAATGTATGTCTGAAGAATGATTGAGGGGCAAGACTGTAAATCGGGGCAATGGTTCGTCTGAATAACTATGGCACCTGTCGGCATCATCGGAATTGGCTCTTATGTCCCACCCAAGGAAATGTCCAATGAGGATTGGGCGAAAATTGTAGACACCAGTGACGAGTGGATTTCCACTAAAACTGGAATGAAGAGGAGGAGGATTGCTGATCCTTCGGTATGTACCTCTGACCTGGCTGTCAATGCATCAAAGGTCGCCCTCAAAAATTCCGGGCTCACTCCTTCGGACATTGACTTGGTAATTCTGGCTACCTCTTCTCCCGATGTTCCAATGTCTTCTACTGCTGGGATAGTGCAACATAAACTTGGTTGTACAGATTGTGGTGCCTTTGATATCAATGCAGTATGTGCTGGATGGGTTCATGCCCTGGACGTCGGATCGCGGTTTGTTGGAACCGCGGGATACGAAAATGTATTGGTGATAGGCTCTGAAATCTATTCACGGATTCTGAACTGGGAGGATCGTTCTACGTGCGTTCTATTTGGGGACGGTGCTGGAGCCGTAATTCTTTCAGAAGTCCCCGAAGGCAAGGGAATAATTGGTTCATGGCTGATGAGCGATGGTTCGGGCGCAGGCGTTATTGAAATCCCTGCAGGAGGAGTAAGGGTCCCGATACCGAGTGAGAAATTCGAGGAGGGGATGCAATATTTCCAAATGGACGGTAGAGCTGTCTGGACATTTGCAATAGAGGCATTTCCCCAGGCGGTCTTGGGAGTGCTGGAAAAATGTGGGAGGAAAATTGACGATGTAGATTTGATAATACCTCACCAAGCTAATATCAACATCGTCAAGGCGGGCATGGAGAATCTTGGACTCCCTATGAGTAAAACATTCACTAATCTTCACAAGTATGGGAACACTGCCGGTGCCAGCGTTCCAATTGCGATGCATGAGGCTATGGAGGAAGGCAAGATTGCCGAAGGGAGCCTTGTGGTCACGGTTGCCTTTGGAGGAGGATTAGCTTGGGGAGCTAACCTCATTCAGTTCTAATTATCCAGTGGCCCCCATGAGCCGGATAATTGGTCGAAAAACAATATTGATCCGTCCGGATTTTGACAATACACATTTCCTGAGTTATCTACCCATACCAATTGGCCATTATCATTCATTTTAGCGTCAATTGGAGCCGAAATAATCTTTTTTTGTTCAACAGGAGGTGACTCGGTCACTGTTGCCGAGCTAGGGACGGATACTGTTGAATATACCATATTTTCATTGACTTTGTTACCTGATTTTTCTGTTTCGGAATCAGAGAAGTAGGATGGATCATCATTACCGCCCCTCTTCCTACCTATTAACAAAAGAATTAGGCCCACAACAATCACCACAGTGAAGAGAGCGACAAACATCAGCATTGCGGATTGTTCTTCTTTCACCTGCCGATCTGGGTCATTTGGGAAAGCATCTCCGTTGTCTCCAACTCCGTCCAAATCAGAATCGATCCACTCCGAGGGATCTAGAGGGAAGGCATCTATGCCGTCCATAAATCCGTCATCGTCAGAATCCGGATCTATCACGCTGGTGTTTCTTTGCTCTTCCTCAATGTCGGGAGAGCCGTCGTTATCATCATCTGTATCTGAATTATCGCCTACGCCGTCCAAGTCGTTGTCTGACCACTCTGAACCGTCCAGTGGTAGGGCGTCCTGTGAATCTGGGAAACCGTCGTTATCATCATCTTCATCCTCTTCAGTGTCCTTGCATCCATCTGAGTCGTTATCCGACTTCGCGTTGCTGGACCAGTCGGTTAGTCCCAGAGGGCATTTATCTTGTGGGTCATTTATTCCGTCGCCGTCATCATCCTGGTCTGCTCCGTCGTGAATCCTATCTCCATCTGTGTCAATAAGACAGTCATCAATTGATGCCGACGCAGATGATAGGGTTATAGTCCCCTCTGGACATGGCTCGGTGGACGAGCTTCTTGGATTTGGAGCGTATTGGTCCAGAGGGGCTGGAGTTTGGTCTGATTGTCCGGAATCGGGAGCAAAGAACCCCGGATCAGTGTCTAAGCAAGACGTTTGCCCCGATGAGGGCTGATATGTCCCTGGCTGACAGGCTTCCTGTGATGGAGATGATTCTTCGGCAGTGAAATACCCGGGGTCTGCCGAAAAACAGATGGATTGCCCGGGAGATGGTTGATATTGCCCTGGTGAGCAAGCAGTTTGGCTTGAGGATGCATCTAGCGGAACGTAATTACCGGGATCTGCCTCTATGCACGAAACCTGACCAGTCTGATTTTGGAAGGTACCTGCGATGCAGGGCGATTGTCCTGAAGAAGCGGGGGATGACACAAAGTAACCCACATCTGATTCGATGCAAGAGGATTGGTCGACCGTCGAGCCGAGGGGGTTGTATGTCCCGGCAGGACAAGGTGTCTGATTAGTTGACATTGCGGAGTCAACAAAGAAACCTGGATTGGCTTCTAGACAACTTTCCTGACTTGGCAATGGTTGATATTCTCCTGGTTGACATTCATTTTGATTTGCCATTCCAGATGTATCTGCATAAAATCCCGGGTCTGTCTCGATGCATGAATCTTGACCTGTGGAGGGCTGGTATTCTCCTGGAGAACAGGGTATTTGGGAGGATGCCCCCAGAATAGACGCATAATGCCCTGGACTTGCATCGATACAGGAAGATGAACTATTGCCCAATGATTGCGGATTGTACGTCCCAATGGGACACGGAGTTTGAGTTACTGACGCATTCTGGTCAGTGTAGTATCCGGGGCTGACCTCAATGCATTCTGAAAGCCCTGCTTGGTTTCCCCAAAAACCTGGAGGACATGGAGTTTCTGAACTGGCCCCATCTGATCCAACAAAGTACCCGGGAGAAGCTGCGATGCATGAAACCTGTCCGGATGATGGTTGATAATTGCCCTCCGTACATGGCGTCTGCGTTGATGACCCGTTTGTGGGGACTGCATGTCCTGGGTCTGCATCAATACAGAAGGTTGAGCTATTTGCGGATTCAAATGGGTTGTATGTCCCTGCTGGACATGGAGTTTCAGATGTTGAGCCAGGTGAGTCTACATAGTGCCCGCCAGAGGAATTGATGCACTCAGTCGAACCATAGGATGGTTGATAGCTACCTGCATCACATGGTGTCTGGTCGGCTGACGAGTTGGTAGGGACATAATGGCCGGGTGTTGCCTGCAAGCAGAAAGTCTGATTTGACAGGGGTTGATAGAAGCCTGGATCACAACCAATCTGAGCAATACTGGCAGTTCCGGGGACAAAGTGGCCTGGAGATGCAGACAGGCAAGAGGCCTGAGAGGACAGTGGCTGATAGAACCCGGGAGAGCATGGGGTCTGAGAAGTCGAGTTGAAAAATGCCGTGAAATAACCGGGAGAAGTATCTATGCAGTTGGTGGAGCCGTTGGACGGCTGGTAGGTTCCGGGATCGCAAGCAGTCTGATTGAAGGAGCCAGATGAAACTACGTAGAATCCTGGGTCTGCGACTAGGCAACTGGTCTGCGCGGAAGATGGTTGATAATTACCTGGCGAGCACTGGGTCTGTGAACTCGCACCTGGGTTGGGAACATAGTGTCCAGGGGTTGCAGGGACCTGGGATGAGGCTCCCGATTGGGCCACATAATATCCCTGCTGAGCTGTGAGGCAGGAAGATTGGCCCGGAAGAGGCTGGTAATTACCTGGAGTGCAAAGTTCCTCCGATGTTGCTCCCGAGATAGAGACGTATCTCCCGGGAGATGCCAGATCACAGTTTGAGCGTCCTGTCTTGCCCTGATATGTCCCAGCCCTACATTGGAAGTATCCGATTTGAATCTCAGCATCTATGACCTCAGACTGGTTTCCAATCATAGATTGGTCTAGAGTGGAGAAAATGCCCACCAACAATGTGTAGTTACCTGTCGTAGAGTTGTTCGGGGAAATAGACACTAAGACTGTGGATGAGTTAGAAAATCCTGTCCCATTTGTGGTTACAGTGGCAGTGTTGCCTCCCGAAGTGGAGGAATTTGAGATTGCCAGAATTACCGAAGAAGAGTTAGAAATACTGAGTGAAAAATCTGATTGCGATGTCAGCTCTAGGAAAAGACCGGTATCCCTAGGTACGAATAAGGAAAACAAATCTCCAGTATCATTAGACCAAGTCTGATTTCCAATCTGCCCCAGATATGTGGCGCTCCGTGATTGGAGCGGATTTGGATTTACGCTGTCCGCATCCCCATATTGGCTGTTTGTGTAATTACCAGCTGGAGATGCGATGCAGGATGTCTGGGCTAATGAGGGTTGATAGTGCCCTGAATCGCAGTGTTGTTGATTGACGGATCCGGATGTCGAGACGAAGTATCCAGCAGAAGAGTCGAAACATCCCGTCTTCCCCTGCTCGGGTTGGTATGTACCCACCAGGCATGCATCGTAGAATAGGGCCCCCTCAAGTGAGTAGTGACCTGCAGGAGAGATGTAACAAGTCAGTCTTCCCCATTGCCCCTCGGGACAACTTGTCCACCTTGCAGGATTATTTGGGAAATCATCTACCGAGGAATTGAAACCATCCCCATCTGAATCGTTAGTTATGTTGAGATCAAAGGCATTACGGATTCCATCTCCATCAAAATCTTGTTCTGAAAATGCCACCGATTCCCCCATTGTAGTGTTATCAAAGTTCATCAAATATGGGGTAAGAACATTATTCGAGGAGCCATCGAACTCTCCAGATTGGCCTCCCCAGCAGTATAAGGAATAACTCTGATTTATGGCGCAAGTGGATTGTGGGCCAGTAGCTATTGCAATCGCGGGGGAGGGCATGAGTGCATAAGAGGGGGTATTTCCATCTGCTCCCGTGCATCCAGTAGAACTAGCGCTACAGGTCCCATCGCCCCATTGACCATGAGTATTTACCCCCCAACAATTAATTGAGCCATTGTCAAGAAGGGCGCATGTGTGCCAATATTTTCCATCGATATCAACGGCTTCCCTGCCAGAGGGTATCTGAATGGGGAAGGAATTTGATGTGACTGCTCCATTCAGTGTCGAAACAGTGTAAGACTTGCCCCAACAGCTAATTGACCCGTTTTCAAAGATTGCACAAGTACTGTAACCTGTAGTAGAAATTGAGGATGTCCTCATTCCTGTGGAGTGGTTTGCAACGACTGGTACATTGCTATTAGTTGTCGACCCATCCCCTAGGTTTCCATAACCATTGAAACCCCAACACTTCACAACGCCATTATCCAGAACTGCGCAAGTGAAATCGTTACCTGCAGATATCGATATTGCTGTTCTTCCTACCCCCAAATCCACTGCAACAGGAGAGTTTCTGTTTGTATTTGAGCCATCGCCAAGTTGACCGTAATTGTTCCTCCCCCAACACCTTAGTGAAGCATCATCAAGAATGGCACAATTGTGATTATTTCCATCCGATATGGCCACGGGTACCCTTGTTCCGAAGTTCACTGTTCCATTGGAGAGAGAGTTAGATCCGAGGCCCAATTGTCCATAGTTATTCGAACCGCTACAACTCAGTGTCCTGTTGTAAAGAATTGAGCAAGGGCCTGATTTGGAGATAACATCGCCTATTGTTAGTACTGGTGCTCCCGTGGTATTGAATGTAAGGAGACTGCCATTGGACAAAACTACGATCGGCGAGTCTGATTGGATTTCAAATGCTGAATAACTGAATACAGATCCGCTGTCTGTCCCGGGCTGGTTTAGCCCTAGTTTATTCAATTCAGGCCCACTAGAAGGGGTTGAGGTAGCTTCTGAGATGGTCCAGGAATCGGACCCCCATGAGTCGCCTGACGTGCCACCATCGTCATTCACTAGGTTGATGGTCATGTAGAACACAACATCTCCTAATCCAGATGAAGGCGCGGTCCAGTCTACGGTCCATGAGCGTGAGTTGGAATTAGAATGTGTTACCTCACCAGAAGAAATCCTTGCATTGGGCCCTGGATTGGTGAATGTACCCAAGCTAGAGTCTAAATTGAAACCTCCTTTGTTACCGCCTGGGCCTCCTGTACCGGTGGCTGTCAATGAGTATGTGTCCCCGGGGACATACCCGCCAGAGGGTAAGCCAGTTAGACTGAGAGTGACAGTTGGAGATGTTGAGGAATGACATGCCCCGGCTCCGCAACCATCAGTAGAATTGGTTTTTCCCGAGCTATACGCGAAAGCTGTTTCTGGTACTGCCATTAGGATAAGCATGAACAAGGTCCCGATGATGATTATCCTAGATTTCGTCATATTATCCCCCACAATCTCAACTCCTGTCTTATAGGACGGGTGCTCGCGACCATCCCTTTAGGCAATTAGCGCTCCTGAGGGCAATATGACTATTCCTACCAAATGTACCTCAGTGAGTCGTTACGAATACCTTAGATGCCAACGGGGGGATTGATACTTCTGATTCAAGGAAGGCCTCTTCAACGGAATCAAAAGGCCCCTGTCCCTTGCTGATCCTAGTGGCTCTGGAGCTGATGATTCTCCAAGATGCCTTTGTACCTATGCCTGGAAGGGCCTCTAACTGATTTTTAGTGGCCGAGTTGATGTCTATGCCACACTCAATGCCTGATAGGCTCCTCATTCCATGAGATGTCACTAAAATGTCTGATTCTGTCTCTAACGGTATGGAATAAGGGACACCCACCAATAACGGATAAGCACCGATTTGCCTTCCGAATGTAACCCCGGGAGTGCCATGAATTGATGGCTCTCTGAATTTCTTATCTAGAACATGATCAGGTAATCTAATCCTACCTTCTCTGGACTCCCACCAAACACTGGAAAGCTTGGTCCCAATGGGGGCTATCTTTTCGAGCATCGGCCGATCAATTTCCTCTCTGACAGATTTTTTGAATGACTTGAATTCAGCTTCCGGAACTTCTTGAAATCCCCTGCCTTCAACCTGTCTGATGTTTATCCTCCTTAGCCAAACGCCCTCCGATTTGATTTCTCTCAGGAGTTCAAGATTCATTTCATATGTGGATTTAGACTCTCCATTCAAGCCGGCAATGAAATTGAGCCCTGGCAGTAGTTTGGGTAGTCCTCTTGGACCTCTTTCTTTTCCATGTTCATTGATATGCCTTATCGCAGTTTTGAGTTGCCTAGGATCACAGTTTAGCCAATTAGTACGGTGTACTTCTGGATCCGCTGATTCCAATCCAAAAGATAGGACGGCGCCATCTGAAAGGTAAGTCACGAGATTCTTCGTTATTTCCGTCGATGGCTCGATATTTTGGGCGATAATTGAGGGATTAGCATTGTCAACATGCAGAATTTTTAGTGACTCGTTCTCTCGTGCTCCGTGCAGAACCTTGGAGACTGGCTCTGGGTTCGGAATCGGGTACTCCAGTTCTTCAACTCCTTCGGCGCGATAGGTGTAGATATCGGTGGCTCCGCCAATTCTGACATTAACTACCCCGTTGTCAATAGAAGTGTTAATTTCCTTGATTACATCGTTCTCGTCTCTCCACAAAGGAATCCCCTTCTTCGGCTCTATACAGAATTTGCAACCTCTCTTGAATCTGACACATCCTTGGTATAGCTCGATTTCATAAATCAATGGGCCCTTCATTTTACCATGTGAGGTTAGATCAGGATGCTCAGTTACTGCCTTTGAAGAGGCTCCCCTCAATGCCCATCTCGACCATTCCTCAGATGTCCTCTTAGTGTTGGACCAAGTGCCTGTTGAAAGAAAATAATTGAGTGTGGCGTCAGTATCTTTGACGGTGCAAAATAGGTTATTCCTGGGAGAGACCCATCCTTTCTGTCTCCAATGTCTAATCGCCCACCCCCCGCATAGAACTGGAATTGCAGAGGGAATTGAGGAAAGTAATGCGTCTACCTCCCTTAGACTAATTGGCGTTCCCCTGATGTATTTACCAGGCACCACAGCTCCGGCCAGGACAATTGCCCCCTCCAAATTCTTCATCTGTTCTCTGATAAAATGCCTACCTTCTGGATTTTCTAATTTGGATTTGTATGCCATTCTCCACTGATCCACCGTCATATACGTGTATTCAATTCCTCTTTCCTCCAAGACTCCGCAGATGTATCTAATGTGGAAACCAAGATAATTTGGGACGCCGAATGCAGCGGGCTCATCCTCGTAACCATCGATTACGAGCCAGCCCCCTAGGTCATCCATGTACTTGCGGTAAAGTAACTAGACTTCACCACTTCGACTACCTTCTGGATTTTCTTCTATCCCTTCCAGACCCATTCGGGGACGATTCCTCGACAACTATCTTCCTCCCATTAATCTCGGAGCCGTTCATTTCTTTGACAGCAGTCGTACCTTCTTTCCGGGATTGATATGTCACGAAAGCAAATCCTTTGGACTTCCCAGTATCCCTGTCTTTAGCCAAATGTACTGATTCTACCTTACCGTGTTTCGAAAAAGCCTCCGTAAGATCATCCTCTGTCAGTTCATATGGGAGCCTTCCAACGAAGAGTTTCATACCCATGGACTCTTCGAGCTTGCTTCTCATCTTTTTGATGGCCTCTCTTTCATTGGCTAACTCTTCCTTTGTGGCCATCCCTTGTTTTACCTTATCCATGCAGTCCCTGCATCTAATTGGTTTGCCGGGGGTTGGCTTGAAAGGGACTTTGGTATTCTCTCCACAAAGAGTACAGACAGAGTCGTGCATCTCCCTTTTTGGCCTGTTAGGACTCCTAGTTCTACCTCTCCCTGATGATCTCATGGATGCCACTCTAGCTGGAATGTCGTGTCTAGCTCCTCTGCGAAAGTCTGCTAGAGGAGAGAGGTAGGGCCTAGATCCATCATGGCTTAGATTGGACTCTGCCTCAGGAGACCATCGTTCTCCAGCGCGATTCAATTTGTAGAGCCCGAAGCCTGTCTCGTGCCCATGCCCAAAGCCATCTGATAGCACCCTGTAAGCAGTGTAGTCACATCTCGAACATTCTACGTTAAAGTCGATTTTTCTGTCGGAAGGCTTCAGCAACTCTCCGCACTGTGTGCAAGACGCAGATAAGACGCCAAAAGACACATCTCCCTTTGTGGATGCCTTCAATACGGGATCGTCCTTGATGATTTTAGCTCTGACGATATCCCTTACTCTCATCGCATCTCCGGGAGCTGGAATGAACCTATCAACGACCTCGGATACATGAATATCTGCAAAGAGAGTTAGGGCTGGAAGGTCTCTATGCCCTCCCTCCTTGCTTTCTATGTGGAGGATCCTAATTTCGGCAACATTCTCATTTAATCTGGTAACCTGTCCTATGACCACATCTCCGACTTCGGGGGTGTTTATTGGAAGCCTGGAGGGGTCAACATAGACATTGCCATCCCTATTGACGACGGTTCCTGTTAAGGTCGATATGGACCTACCTTCGACCTCAATAATTCCTTTCCCTAAAGATGCACCATTAGGGATAGTTATGGTGGAGCCGGGGGTAACCTGGTCCCCAGTGGTCGCTGACATTGTCCCGGCGACCGGCCAACCCCCTATCAACGGTACGGAGGCCTAGGGAGGAGATAAACGCCAAAATCCAGCTCTTGTAGAGCCTCTGGACATCTTGTGATGCCCATAGGAGGCGGGGATAGGAAAATCTGCTCCGCCGTACTTCTCGACATTCCAGTCGATATTCTCAAATCTATTTTTTATGTGATTGGCGGAATCACTGTGCATCAAGTGCGTAGTCACGCCCAAAGAGATTATCAAATCTAAAAAATGAGAATCCGCACCCTCAGTTTGACGGCCCCATGGGGGGTTTGAAATTACTAAATCGATTTCACTGAGAATAGGTACTTCCTTGCCTATTTCGACTTTCTGTATCTCGTAAGTTCCATCTCTGAGGATGCTTTTTGCGTTTTTTGTCGCTATTTTACACATTTCCTCATCCGATTCAACCAAAGTGACAAACCCCGCGCCCAATATCGATGCGCCTATCCCAAGGGTACCGATTCCCGCTCCCAAGTCAACTACCCTGCACCCTGGTTTGATATCTCCAAATGCCATGATGTCGAATAGCCACCTTGAGGCTAGCTCTCCGGGGGTAATGTACTGTTCCAAATGTAAATCAAGATTTCGCTTTCTTTCCAATTTAGAAAGGGAAATCCCCAACCTTCGCATCCTCATATTCTATACTACGTGAGCGATAACTGATTATTCTTATCGGACATCCTGTCTGATAAATTGCGAAGATGGAGAATCGTGAATTATTCCCTGGGCTAGCATCATCTCGGCCAGAAGGACGCTGTTTCCAGCGGCTCCACGTACGGTGTTATCTGAAATGACGTCAAAACTTGCAAGATTTCCAGAAACCCTGATGTTTCCAATGTACACCTCCATGGAATCAAGGAGAAAATTGTTTTCAGATTTAATGGATTGATCAAGTGCGTTGAACACGTCAGAAACGAATAATATCGGAGATCTCATCCCTGAAGGAAGGTCTATCTTTTTGACTGAGGTCTGAAACTCTGACCATGCTGTCGTGACTTCGTGGGCACTCACGTCCCTACTGAAGCTCAGGGTTACGGAGGCAGAGTGTCCGAACTCCCTTCTCACTCTCTTGCAGTCTACCTCAATCGGTAGATTGAGGGGCTCGACAATATTGCCGTTGAATTCACCTAGAATTCTCTTCAACTCACTTTCTACGCTGATGGACTCACCTGGTATTGACGAATTCGGGAATTTACCTTTTCTGGAATTTTCTAATGTCTTCCTCCCTGCTCCTGACAGGGACTGTTCCGTGGTAATTGTCAAACTGTCGACAGGTAGGAATCTAATCAGAGGAGCGAGCGAAATTGCCAGGGGGACAACCATGCAATTAGAACAAGAAACTAGCATTCCCCCTCCATACTCCGTCTGAAGATCGGTAAGCTTCAGGTGGCCGTTGTTCACTTCGGGAACAATTAGGGGAACTTTTTCGGAGTGTCTATGAATTGTAGAATGGCTAATCACCACTAAGCCTGACATGGCCAAATCCTTCTCGATTTGGGAGGCAGGGGAATCTGGAAGGGCTGAGAAGACTATGCTGACACCCTCTGAGATAAGCCGTTTCGCTAAATCACCATCCTGCCCAACGCCAATCACGCGGATATTAGGAAGGTGCGGTTTTGGCTCATCGAAGCTCCACGGAAGTTCGGAAATTCTCATACCTTCCGACTCGGGCGAACCGACTACCAAAACCGGAACGAACCAGTGATGGTTGGTGAGTCTCTGGAGAAGTCTTTGGGCCACTAGTCCCCTTGCTCCAAGGACAGCGCATCTGACTCTGCCTATTGACTTCACAATACCCGCATGAGGTTCGAGTCTATGAATGGGTGTTTCCATTTCAATGAAGAGTTCAAGTACTCCCGACCCGAAAAGAGAGCATGGTCGAATTTGAGGAACTTGGCTTGGCGGTTCAGTTTTTAATTCTGGGATTGCTTATCTGGATGGCTTACAACAGGAATAGGAATATGCCAAAGCTAGAATCTGAACCCGACTATGTATCTAAATTCGAGAGTCTTGCTGGCGATGCTCTTATGGATGCAATAGAGAAGCGTAAAGCGACAGTAGAAGATGTTGTCTTGGAAGACCTCCCGCTAGGAGAAATAAAACAGCTAAATCAACAAATTATGGAAAAATTTGGAGAATTGGAGGCTTTGACTGAACAATTCGCGACAGATAATCAGTCCACCAGGGAGGCCACAAGAAATCTCAGAATGGCCCTATCTGGAAATATAAAAGACAGAGGTAACTGGGGAGAAGCTACCTTCGAGTCTATTCTCAGAATGTCCGGGCTCGTTGAAGGCGTAACCTATCATCGAGAGTTGGTGCTAACAAACAGCAGTAAGCCATCGAGTCGTCCTGACTTCACTCTAATGATGGCGGATGGATCAGCCATAGCAGTTGATTCCAAGGCATTGCTTGGACCAATTATTAGCCTTTATGAGTCGGCAATGGACATTCCCAAAGAATCTGAAAGGAATGCAGCCTTTTCCTCGATTGCTGACAATATTTGGAATGCCATAATGGACAAACAGAGAGGAATCAAGCAAAGAGAATACCCCAAGATGCTAGAAGAACATTTTGGAGCACAAGGTCCAACATTCACTCTGGTTTTCGTCCCTGGAGATCACATTCTTTCCATGGCTTACAAAAACGACAAGTTGAGGGACACTTATGGAAGAAAGAAGGTGCCCCTCCAAGAAGCTGCTTACCTTAACGGGGTATTACTGGCAACACCTACAATGGTGATGGCCCTCTTGACTATGATTAGAGATGAGTGGGCGGCATACAAAATTGACGAAGACACACAGAAAATACAGGATTTAGCGGTAGAGTTGTACGAACGCCATGTGAAATTTGGGAGTAGGTTAGTTGAAATTGGAAATGGTCTGAAGGCGGCCACTAAAAGCTATGATGATGCGGTCAAGGCGTATCAGGGCCAACAAGGCATCCGAAAGACCGGAGAGAAGATGATTGATGGTGGAATTAAAGCCAAGGCTCAAAATAAGGAGCTTCCTGAGCTCTCAACTTCTGAGAATTGGAGCAAACCCGCTGAAGTACAAAGTCTGGAGAGGATACCAACGGAAGATGGATGAATGATTTCCTCATCGGAAAAGCATGATTGACTGGACATCTCATGATTTTCACCCGGTTGTACATTTACCCGATGAATATGAGGTTAGAGACTTTACCAATGGGGATTATTCCCCCTCTGCCTATGATTATGATATCGGAAGATATGACGAGTTACGCCCGGGAATGTACGCAACAGAGCTTTTCTCCGATGGAAGATTTCTACATGTAGGGATCGATATTGGGGCCCCCGTTGGAACACCATGTATGGCATTTGATGACGGTGAAATAGCCCATTTTGGCTATAATCCAGATGATGGGGATTATGGAAACGTGATAGTTACCAAGCATATGGTTGGCATCACGCCAGTATGGGCGCTCTATGGGCATTTGAGCTCAGAGTCAATCAAGGGAATGGAGGTTGGCCAGAAAATTTCCAAGGGAGAGGTGATTTGCTGGATGGGTGATAAGCATGAGAATGGAGGTTGGGAGCCTCACCTTCACTTCCAATTATCCCTTGTCGAACCGGAGACTCATGACATGCCGGGAGTTGTCTCTCCGGAGAATCGATTGGAGGCCCTTGCCAAATATCCTGATCCAAGATTGGTGCTAGGGCCAATCTACTGAATTTCGGAAAGATGCCTCTTCAATTTTGGAATCGGGTCCATGGACGTCGGATTGACCCCTCTGATTAACGCTAGAGAAACCGAGATCCAGTCAGATAAGTGGGCCGCATAGATCATCCTCTCTAGGGGTGTGTTTCCCTCACAGAAAATTTTCCAAACGTTTTTTCTGTCCAAATTTTCTTCCATCCAAGCAATCCTGGAATCAGTTCTTTCATCCAGATCCTCACAAATCATGAGGATTAGGGCCCTCTCGACCATTGAGTCATTGTACCATGCTACTATCTCATTGTGATTCATTTCTGGCACCACCGAGTATTTTGCGAAGGCCTCGGAGTTCTCGTTAATCTGACATGTTAACCTGTATGCAGGAGCTTCGAGTACCCTCGGGCAAACTATGCCTATCTCCATGTCAACTAAATTCCTCGCAAGGGCCTCAGACATCCCATCCCCTCCGACAAAATCCAGCGTCTTGGAAGACTCCCTGAGTCTTGTAATCATTTTTCGTAAATCCTCCTCCTGCGGACGATTGAGGATGCCCACCGACCAGCAAATAGCCAGTTGGGCTCCTAGAATATGTCCGAATGCAGATCTAGGCATCTGTCCCCCTGGAATTGATACATGGACGGCTTCCTGATACATGGCTAAAATCTCGGCCATCTCGCCACCGGAGGATATCCCAATGACTGTACCGCCTGATTCCAACGCCTCTTTGATCCCGCTGAGTGTTTCCTCGGTATTTCCGGAATATGAGGTTGCAATAACCAGCCACTCCGGCCCCCACCAGCTAGGCAACGAGTAATCATTCCAAACAACAAATGGGAGACCACCATCCTCTTCTGAGATAGTTTTCAAAAATTTTCCAGAGGCCCCAGATCCGCCCATGCCAAGAAAAATCACACCAGTCCAGTCAGAATCTGATTCCAAATCGACATCAATTCTCATGGCAGAATCTAGGTCGTCGACGAACGACCTGGTAAACTCACACATCCCCTCATCATCAAGTGTCTTTTCCAAATATTCGAGCGTATCTTCGGTCACATCAAGTCCTCCTTGACGGCAGTGCTAACCACTCGCCCTGTATGAAGCCAATGCGTACAGTTTTTGATTCGATATCGTCATCGTATGGTAATGCTACCGTGACAACTTTGTAATCCAACGGTTCCATAACTTCTACTGCCGAGCTGTCCCTATTCAGTATTTCAACTATGAATTGCTCACTCTCGGGACAAATGACCACGGAGTCTTCCATATCTCTCCACGAGGCTCCGGATCTCTCTAATCTCTCCATTTTCTTTAGAATTGGGCCGTCCTTTTGCCAGCTGTCCACGATCCATAGGTGTTTTCTGAATCTTACAACGTCACCAATTCCGTAAGCTGGTTTCCTGTAGCTTAATGTGAGTCTAGTAACCTCAATACCATCATTAGCACCGACTACTGTTGAGGTTTCCTTTACTGTTCCTCCAAATTTTCTAACTAAGTTTCTTGCCCATCTTCTCGCCATGGCTTTGGATCCTAATTTCAAGTCCCACCCGCCTGTAACTGGACCTTCTTCAGAGATGAAGAACATTTGATCTGCCTCCATTTCGGAAAGCATCTCATCGAGAGTGTCCCTTAATGATTTCAATTCGGACTCGGAGAGCCTTCTTCCTGCTGACCTCAGTTGCATTACAGCTTCGAAGTAGGAACCTGCCTTTCGAGTGCAGGTAGGGCAGACGGCATTGCTTGTTTGTAGTAGTACCTCGTGGGAATCATAAAAATCACAATTCTCTATCTTTCCCGAGACATTTACGTGCAACCTGTTAGTTCTTTCATCGATTTCTTCTACTGCAAAATCAACAGAGACCTGCTTGGCCCTATCCTCGACACGAAGATTTGCCCTTATTCTCAAGTCAGCCAAATCATCAGCTCCTATTTCGGACCATCTTCCTCTAATCTCATGAAATCCGCATTTTGAGCATCTGTCTTGCTGGATTCTTTCTGGAATCACGGATAACTGTGTCCTCTCCCTAAGACATGCTTCGCACAATCTATCTGATGTCAGGGGCGGTGGTCCGCCACAAACTATGCAGAACTCCCCCTCAGCCATGCCTCTCCCATCAAATGCGCCCATGCTCGCAGTTAGAAGGGTTGCCAATGGCAATTATTCTTGCTTTGGACTCTATTCTTCCTCAATGGAAGTGGAATATTCACTTATCTTAGAGGACAAAAATACTATTCTCGATCGTAGATGATTTACGTAAAAGGCGATTATAGCTGACATTATGCCGTATGCCATTACCAGCTCTGTAGTTCCTGACATTGACTCACCTAATCCAACCTTCTCTTGGCTTTCTCAGCCGTATCTTCGAGTCTCAACACCGAATCGCTCAGCATTGAGAGACCGACGAATAATACCATGAAAGATACAGTTCCGAACATCAGTACAGTTCTCATCAGAGGATCTAGTCCAGTACCATCCCCATCCACCACAACTATTCCCGGATGCCTCTTTTGGTACAAAGTCGTAGCGATGGCTGTTATTGGTACCAACGCGAAACCGAACAGACCTATTGCGGCGAGAGTGTCCCTAGTCTCCTGCCCATCGGGCTGAGATCTCCTTGAAAGAACCAGGAATAATGCTACCCCGGTGAGTAGGGCGAAGGTGTTGAGCCTTAGATCCCCCCAATCCCACGGAACGCCCCATTCCACCGAGCCCCATATAGGTCCCGAAGTGACCACGCCTGCACCAAAAAGAAGGCCTAGGTCTGAGCCTGTAGATACCCATCTCCACCCCCATTCTGATCGGTTTCTATACCAAGATAAGGCCCCGATAAATAGCATACAGAAGGCAAGAAAAGAAGACCATGCAAAAGGTACGTGCCAGTAGAATATCCTCTGTGCCTCAGGAGCATTCCAAGCCATTGGATCGACACCAGGGGCATAGAAAATTCCCAAGAGTGCCGTACAAAATATACCCAGTATCCCTATGGAGGTCACTATGATTCCATTCCTTATCCTCACAGATAGGTCGGGGTGCATCATCGCGACCCAGAAGCCCAACAGTCAAGAATGCTGTTCTCTAAGTATCAGGGATAAAAATTGCAACCACCCAGACCATCATGGAAATCACGCTGGCAAATATCAGTGACATGAGGGGGCTAGAAGTGGAAAATTCCCAAGTCATACCATTATCTAGAATCATTGAGAGGGCGTCCACTACCTGGATAAACGGCCAAACTAGAACGATCAGAAGAAGGGGAGCCGCGGCTGCACTTGACCTCCTCAAATCAGAAACCAACATGTGAAGTGCAGTTGAGGCGCACGAAATATCGACTATCACTAGCGAAGGAAGCCATAGCCAGTAAATCGCATTTTGATTAATATCCCCCGTCATGAGCCCTTCCAGAACAAACCATGAAAGATATGTCAGGGGAATTGGAAGGATTATTGATGATGCCAAAATAGAGGTCGCAGGACGAAACTGTGGACCGCAAATAGCTGACCACCATTTTCCGCAATCCTCCTCATTTAGCCTGCGTATCATCCCCGGAGAGACAATTGCAGAAATGAATGCTGGCGCTAATATTAGGGCGGAAAATAAGTCGAGTTCTAAATCTGGGATATTCGTTCTTCCAAGGATTGAATATGATAGCAGTAGTGCTAAAATTGCAGGAGTCGCTTTACCAATTGTATCTACAGGATTCCTGCGCTCGATAGAAACTCCCCATGAGAAAAACGATCTGATACTATCACTTGATGTAGCAATGGACAATTTTCTCTCATTGAATTTGCTAAGTTCAATTTTGTTCTTCATCTCGGAGATTTCCCCCCCATCTACTTTCAGGATTCTTGTTGAGCAAGAAATCACATCCTCATCATGTGTTGCCATGACTACTGCGTTTCCATTCGCGGAAAGCTCCTCTATCCAGCCCTTGAGTAGACCTTTGGAAAATGAGTCCAGACCTTCGGAAGGCTCGTCAAGGAAGACAATTCTGGGGGTTTCACAAAAAAGCACTGGAGCCATTCCCGAGAGGACGGCAAGTCTCCTTCTAAGTCCTGCAGAAAGTTGCGAAACTCTATCTTCACTCCTGTGGGAAAGACCCCATTCATCCAAGGATGACATGATTTCGCTTTGACTGAGATTGAGTCCGGTGACTTTCAATGCGGCCTCAAGTCTCTCTCTGACCTTCTCCTCTCCACATATTCCATCGGACTGAAGTGTCAATCCAAAAGGAAATGGCTTCCTCCTAGCACCTAGGTGGTCTCTTACAATTACTGAGTTGCCATCTCCGGAAAGCCATTTAATTTGACCTGAATTGATAGGGAGAATTCCAATCAGAGATTCAATCAGCGTTGTCTTCCCAGAGCCATTTTCTCCAGTCAGACACACTATATCCCCCTCGTTGATTTGGATGTCCAGATTTTCTAAGACTATCCGAGCTCCTCTGGTCACACTAAGGTTACTCGCCTCAAGCAGCGCCCCCTGTGCCATGCTTCCCGGAGTAGTATCGGTCGTTTGAGTCGTTCCGTTCCAATAATTGCTATTTGGTAGAAGCTAGTGGACAGGGCGTGAGTGTGATTATGGCGCTTGGGATGTTTGAATACACTTTGGTTCTGATCTTTGTGATAGCTGGAATCTCCCCATATATTTCTGCATACAGAGGGGGGACTAGCTTCGCTCTTGCCACAATTCTCTCTCTCCTTCTAGTTTCATTCGTACAGTTCTCAAATGCGATGATTATTGGGGTTCCGATACAGCTTGGTTTCCTAGGATGGCCTTTAGATGTCTTCGGGACGATTCCTTCTATTTCATCATCCCCTGTAGAGTCATATAGGTTATTGACAAGCGCTTGGATGCATGGGGGTTGGACTCATGTTCTCGGAAATATACTGGTCATAGGACTAGTAGGGGTACCCCTAGAGCAAAGAATGGGCGGAAAGAGATGGATGTTGGTCTATCTTATCGGCCTTTTGGGCGGGAACATAGCTTGGATAATGACTCATCCAGATTCCTCGATTCCTACTGTTGGAGCAAGTGGGGCAGTGTTTGGAATTCTCGGGGCCTACATGGCATGCTGGCCTAGCGATAAAGTGGAGTTTCCGGTATTTATCTTCATCAGACCTTGGCCTATCTGGGTCATTGTCTTAGCTTACTTGGGTTTTGAGCTGTGGGTAATGAGCGATCAGCAATACCTAGCGGGTTCAAGTGTAGCTCACATGGCCCACATTGGAGGTTTCTTCTTATCATACGCATCAGCAAGGCAAGTGGCAAAGGGTGGACCTCATTTGATAGAGGGGGAGATCTCCGGCGATATAGATCAATCCAGAGGAGGAATACCTGATCTTGGAATAGACCCTTGGAAATTGAACGGAAAGAGCTTGGAGGGGGCCGCTCTCAGAGTTCTTGAAAGTCTGAAGTCTGAAGGAGATGAATTTGAAACTAGGAGAGCTTGGCTTGAGGAGCTATCAGAGCATACCCTTTGTCCCTCATGTGACGGCGAGATAGTCTGTATTACTGAAAGTGGCCGTACTTGGGTAGAGTGCGCGATTTCGAATAGTCACCTAAGGTGGCCATAGCGCAGGAAAATGAGGCTTGGACAGGTTGGGATTATACAGCGTCGGCATTTGGCTCTCTATGAGAGCCATGAATAGGGGGCCTACTTCACTTACTCCTGTCCTAGTCTGTCTGATGCTCCTCGTGCTAGACGTTTCTGTAGCCGTGAGTGGTGATGAATGGGAAATTGAAGACGATTTGCCCCCTCAAGGCAGTGAAGAGATTGTCTCCTCAAGCACTATTCCTCCCCTCATGTGTGATGGTGAGGTATGTCCTGTGAAGGATAGGTCTCCGTACCTACCTCCAAATGGGGTTGAATGGCCGGTTCAAGAGCCTGGATGGTGGTTTAATTTCTGGAACGATAAGGATGGGAATGGGATGGACGATCGTCTACAATGGATAATTTCTGGGGAGCGCGATTCGATTTCGACCAGCGCAATCATGGGGGCTGACGGAAGAATGACTGTCGCAATATTCGTGTGTTATTCGTGGCATCCGAGCGAATCAGATATCACTCGATTAAAGGATGTTCTTTCAGATCACGGATGGGATGAATTCGAAACCTACTTCCGAACAGTTGACATTCTTGATACTATAATTGTCGAGCATGTTCCCGTTAGTTCACTGATTGATATCCTCATGATTGAGGGCGTGGTCCTGGTGGAGCAGCAGGATGTACTCGTACCTTATCTGAACACTGCTACCAAGGGTTCCAAAGTCAGGGCCTCAGATGTATTTTCGGAGACAATGATGGATTACGGGTACGATGGTTCGGGAGTTGTGATTGCAATAGCCGATACAGGAGTGGATAATGAGCACTTCTCATTGGATGATTTCTCTGATGATAACACTGACAATGAAGCACAGCCAGATGAGTTACCAGACCCGAAATGGGTTGCTGGATGTGATTCGACATCGTGGAATCAGCAAGATTGTGACGATGGCGGGGATGATCCAGATGATGGTGATGGTCATGGTACCCACGTTGCAGGAATTGCTCTTGGTACGGGAGGCCCGGACAGAGAGAATCAGGGCTATGCCCCGGGGGCATATTTGGTCGACATCAAGGTGATGACGGATGCCGGAGCATCCAACTCAGGGTACACAGTAGCGGGGATTAACTGGGCCGTACAGAATGTAGATACGGACTGGGGGAACAACGACTCGAGTAGGGGAATAGACATCCTCTCAATGTCATTCGGTAGTGGATCTAATCCAGCAGGCGGAGAAGACCCCGGAGATAACGGGACCAGCCAGGATTCACTCGCAGTAAATGCCGCTTCTGAAGCAGGGATTGTTTGCGTGGCCGCAATTGGTAATGACGGTTACAGAAGAGTCACTTCCGTTGGAGCCGCAGACTCTGCCATTACCGTTGGCTCGATTGATGATAAAGCAAGTATCGAGAGGGGAGATGACTCAATATCATCTTTCTCTAACTCAGGACCCAGAGAAGATGATGGTGATGATAACAAATGGGACGAACTGAAGCCAGATGTTGTAGGTCCCGGGTCAAATATCATGTCGGCACAACATGCCGCGTCAAGCTCGACTCTCCCCGGGTCCGCAAAACCTCTAGCCAGCGATAATTACGTTCAGAAGTCAGGAACGAGTATGTCGACTCCGGCAGTGTCAGGATTTATTGCAGCGATGCTACAGATGGATGAAGATTTGACCCCCCAAGAAATCAAAGACATTCTGAGAAATAACTCGGAAACCAGAGGAGGAGCTTCTGCTCCGGATGTTACTGATAGGTGGAACGACCAGTACGGCTTTGGGATCATAGATGGCGAAATGGTGATGCAGGCAATATTAGGAGACAATAGTGGCGGAGGGGGGGAAGGTAATGAAACAGGGCCCCCACCAACTGGCACCGAGGAATGGGTGATTATCGAGACTCCTGAAGAGGATTCATGGCTTGTTGAGGGGGAAACATATAGTGTTCGTGGGCACATTGATGAGGATGCTGATACGAACGGTACGATTGAGGAAGTGAACGTTAGTATTTCGTATCGATATCGTCCAGAAGAAGGCCCCAGGCAAACATCCATTTTGGTAGATTGGCACATAGTACAGGGTACCATGAATTGGTCGACGCCTTTCACTATCCCTGAGTTCACAGAGGAGGAAATCGATATTGAAGACATAATTATCAAGGCCAAGGCCAGAAATGAATTCAATGTATGGAGCGAAATGGAGCAAAGTGAACATCCAGTTGGTTTGGTAGAGGTTAGTCTAGGAGGGCCAAGTGGACAAAGTCCTGTGTCCGGAAATACAAATATTTTCGGAGGCTGGGAGTCGGTCAACGGAGGGGAAATTCAATGGAGGCTAGGAACCGATCAGTGGGAAACTGCTGAGCAATTTGGCGGGGTTGGTAGTAGTTCTGGTGATTGGTCAGTTAGTTGGGACACTACATCAGTCAATGACGGATTCTATCGTATATCCGTGAGAGTTGTTAGTGGCGATGGAATTTTCTCGGAAGAAATTAGGAGGACAGTAGAGGTAGATAATGACCCTCCTGCGCCTGACCTCATCTTCCGTAGCGGAATCACAATCAGTGAGTACGGTTTACCGGTTTCTGAAACCTATGTCAATACATTCCTTGAGGTCAGTTGTGAGGTGAGGAATGATGGGGACCTAGATGCAACAGAGGTGAGCATTTACCTCAAGGAAAATGGAGCTAGGAAAGATGAGATCATCATACCCAGCATTGGGAGCGGCGACATAGTGGAAATTGTCCTTTATTGGAATCCCCTGAATCTGGGTGAGCGGTCACTTACAGTTTCCTTGGACCCCACAAACGAAATAGACGAGATAGATGAGGAAGACAACGATCAAACCACGGAATTCCCCGTTCTGGAAAGGCCTCAAGGAGTCGATTTATCGTTCAGAGAGGGGGCAGTGAGAACTGAGCCCCCTGTCCCTAGGCCAAATGAGCAATTTCTGATAACTGCAAGAGTGGATAACTTGGGATCCACTGATTCTAGGGACATTGATGCGACTCTTGAAATCAAGAATTCCATCGGTTGGGAAGCAGTTTCCCTAAGCCCCGTTACCCTGGTAATGGGACAGGGTTCATCGCTGATCTCATTCGCACACATCGAAAATTCCACTGGCCCCGTTCAACTCAGGATTAGCGTATCAGGGCCATCTCTATCGGACTTGGATTGGTCGAATAATGAGATAGAGACATCGATTCTGGTTGATGAGACCACTCTTACTGGACCCAGAACTGCCACTTTCTCGACTGGCGAGATCCCTGTGGAGCTCATTCAACTGAGTGATGAAGGAGGAGTTGTAATCACCAATAAAGATGATGACCTCAGACTATACAGACTTGGGACTAATAGGGGGTTGACCGCATGCTCGAATGTACTAGAGGAAAAATGGTCGGGGGACATAGTAGCTGTGTCATCCGATGACGGCTTGGCGCATGTGGTGTGGACTCGTAGATATCTGGATAATTTGGGATTCTTCCAACAAACAGTCAGCTACACCACGATCGACTCAAGTTGCCTCATGACCCCTGTACAGGACATAATGGAACCAATCTTGCTATCTGACGGAAAATATTGGGGTGTTGGCATGGATATTGATGGCCCCGAGATACTTGTGGCTGGATATCACCACGAAATCAATACTGGATCTTCAAATGACAATATTGCAGTTTTCATGGCTAAGTCTGAGTCTCCAACCAAGTCCACAGATTGGATTATCAATCCGCAAGTTGTTGGCGGACTGGACGTAGTATCAGGAGGTACAGATCCTGTGGCTGTAGGTATGGGGGAGGAGGATGGCCATATTTTGTATCAAGACACGAGAAATGATACAACTGGATTGGATAGGCTCGGCTTATGGTATTCTCATGGAATGCCAGAGCAGACATCGTGGTCCTACAGGAAGGCCGTTGGAGACTATGCATTCGCCCCAGTGATATCAGTCTCAGAAATTTCTGATGAGGATGTTATCGTTGCATCTTGGGGAGAGGGGTATGACCAGAGCTCTGAGTTGGTCACAATGGTTGTTGATAGCTCCTTTACCCCAATCGGAGATGGAGAAGTCAGAACTGCTTCTAGAGGCCTCGGCTACATCCAACAGTTGGAAACAGCCAGAGGGGTGCAGTTATTTTTCGACTTCGTCGGCCCGAGCGGGCCACAGATGCAGTATGGGATGATAGATCCCGAAGAAGGTTGGATTGGAATATCTGATCGCTTAGGTCTCGGAAGAATCGTGATTTCGAGTAGGTCTCCGATTGATAGCGATGCGGTGATTCTACAGACTTCGCCAACTGGATGGCAAATCAGGGCTTTGGTCGACGACTCTTCGCCCGAGGCTTCAAAGGGGACAATTCTAGATCAAATAAGAGGATACACCGGACTTGATGAGAGGAATTTCAATGTCATTTTAGTTGGAATCTCAGGAGTCACTATAGTACTCAGTCTGATAGTAATTCTGACTATGGCTACGAGAGCAGTACAATGGGCAAGTGGTAAAAGCCGTAGAAGAGTAACTGGCACAGTAATTCTAGAAGAGGATGTGGTCGATGTTATTGAAGAAACAGACATTCCAATCAAATCCTCGGATGTGGAGCTAGTTGAGGAAATTATGACGCCTGAGACTCGGGGCTCTTCGGAAAGGAGGAAGAGAAGAGAATACAGGTCGACGGGTTCTGCGCTGACAAATCTACCTGAGATTGAGGATTCAGTCAGCTACTCCCCCCCTATTCCAATGCATATCCCTCCTTTGCCCCTTCCAGTCCCCCCAGGAAATCTGAATAGGCGAGTGACATGTCATAACTGTAACTGCATGTTTGAGGTTGAGACAGGATTGACAAGGGCTAGGTGCCCAGTATGTGGGAAAAGGATTGAGCTAGTTTGACATGCTAAGAGTACTGCTGGCATCTAAATCCGAAAGGCGTTTTCAATGGCTTGACCAAAACCTCTCCTCACTAGGGGTGAGAATTGAATCAAGAACACTGGTAGCATCTGAAATAAGTGCCCCTCAAGGATTGGAGGTTCGAAAACAGGTTGAGATGATTTGCAGAGATAAGGCGAGAAATGCAAGTATTGAGCAGTCTGTATCAGAATCTGGTGACGGTCCTAAATACGACGTGATATTGGTATCGGATACGATGATAGAAGATCCGGATGACTCCAGATTCTCAATTGGGAAACCGAATGACAATCTAGTAGCGGCAAGTATTCTGATGAGACTGTCTGGAAGGAGGCATAAGGTCTGGACTTCTACATCCATATTATTTCCCCCCGGTAATGAGAAAAAGGGCGACGTTATTGAAGGGGGCTGGATTGAGAGGAATTACACTAGCTCGGCTACAGTTGAGTTCTCTGATTTGAACCATTACTCCATGGAAGAGCTTGTCTCATCAGAGTCATGGAAAGGGAAAGCAGGAGGTTATGACCTTGCAGGCATTGCTGGTAAATATTGCCATCTGATCGAAGGCGAAGAAGTCACTGTTCTGGGGATTTCGGACGAATCGATAGAATTCCTGAAATCTATTCTCTCAAACGAAAGTTACGCCTCCAAACTTTAGGACAAACTCCTTCTGGATGTCATCAAACCAGTCTAACATATCAGAAGAGAATCTTACCCTTTCAATTTCGGGATCCATTAGAAGGTCATCCTGAATTCCTTTCAGTGTTCCCGGGGCGGCCCCACATGAAACGCAGGCCCCATCTAAATCGATGACCAAGGACAATGCCTTACTTGAAGATGAATCATCCGAAAATTCCCAGCTGGCAAGGACTAGCTCCCCTCCATGTCCGTCCAATGCGGCCCTGACCGTCCCCAGTCTGGCCATTAAAGCGGGGATGGTATCGGCATCGTTAGATTCGATTAGCCTTGACAAGGATAGACCCCTAAGTCTCTCAAGTTCATCCTTATCATGGCTGGATTCGATTCTTCTTAGGGCCTCAATCCTCATCTGTTCTTCAATCTGCGAGCCATACAAATCCACCAAGTCGTCGCCTCCTGGTTTGGAAGAACCCATAGCACTCCATGGGGGCGCCTCTTTAGAAATCTACTAATAAATAGGCCGCGGTCTGCCACACACATTCAAAAGGATGGAAGTATGCCATGGTTCGAGGAGTAGCATGCCTAACGATGACGGGGCCATTCTCGAGGTCAAAGGACTAAGGGTTGGGATAGAGGATACGCCCATCCTAAAGGGTATAGATTTGAGAATACCGAAGGGGGAGATCCATGCAATAATGGGCAGAAACGGTAGCGGAAAGACAACTACTGCTAACGTCATAATGGGGCATCCAGCATACGATATCGAAGAGGGGGAAATACTTCTAGATGGAGAAGATCTTCAGGAGATGGAGCCATGGGAAAGATCCAGACAAGGGGTTTTCCTGTCTTTTCAGTATCCACAATCAATCCCGGGCCTACAGGTAGGCAATTTTCTGAGAAAGTCTGTATCGAGTGTCAGAGGAGAGGAAGCCGCCAGAGGTTCGGACTTTAGGGAGAGCCTAAATCGGGCAATGGAAGAGCTGGATATTCCCAAGGCATTCCTATCTAGATACGTGAATGATGGATTCAGTGGAGGAGAGAAGAAGCGCTTTGAGATTCTTCAACTCATGCTTTTAAAACCCAGACTTGCGGTTTTGGATGAGACTGACAGTGGTTTGGATATCGATGGAATAAGAACTGTCGCCAAGGGAATAAACTCAGTTGTCAAAGGTACGGAAAATGGGGCCTTGATTATCACCCACTACTCCAGAATATTGGAGCAGGTAAACCCTGACAGAGTCCATGTCATGATTGGAGGGAAAATTGTTGCAAGTGGAGGCCCCTCACTCGCTATTTTATTGGAGGATAACGGATATGACTGGCTGGAGAAACAAATTGCAAAGGGAGTGGATTTCGAATGAGTGAGAGTAGTGATGCCAGAGACGCAGTAGGCGATTACAAAGCAGGATGGCACGATCCGGAAAATTCAACCATAAGATTTGATTTTGGCCTTTCTGAGAAAGTAGTCAGAGACATCTCCAAAATAAAAAATGAGCCCGAGTGGATGGCCGAAATCAGGGTCAAGGCATACAGACACTTCGTGAAAAGGCCAATGCCGACATGGGGAAATACTGAACAGCTCATGGAAATAGATTTCGACAAAGTATGCTATTTCCTCAAGTCCTCCGAAGGGATAGGTAGCTCGTGGGACGACGTACCTGAGGACATCCGGCATACGTTTGATCGGCTCGGAATTCCTGAAGCAGAACAGAAGTGGCTTTCCGGAGTAACTACTCAGTATGAATCCGAGACTGTCTACCACAGTATCCGCGAAGACTTGGAGAAACAGGGTGTGATTTTCTTGGACATGGATTCTGGATTACGGGAACATGAGGACATTGTGAAGAAGTACTTCGGAAGTGTAATCCCATACAGCGACAACAAGTTCTCGGCACTCAATACTGCGGTTTGGTCCGGTGGCTCCTTCATTTACGTCCCCAAGGGAGTTCATGTCGAAATGCCGGTCCAAGCCTATTTCAGAATAAACGCCAAGAACATGGGCCAATTTGAAAGGACCCTGATTATCGCTGACGAGGGAAGTAGCATCCATTATGTCGAAGGATGCACTGCTCCAACTTACTCTACTGATTCCTTACACTCGGCTGTGGTAGAGTTGCTCGCTCTCCCCGGAGCCCATATAAGGTACACTACTGTACAGAATTGGAGCAACAACGTGTACAATTTAGTCACCAAAAGAGGCGTAGCCCATGAGAATGCGAAAATTGAGTGGGTGGATGGGAATATCGGAAGCAAACTGACCATGAAATATCCTGCCGTTATTCTGAAAGGAGAGGGATCTCATGCAGAGGTAATCTCAGTTGCTTATGCAGGAAATGGACAACATCAGGATGCTGGAGCCAAAGTACATCATATGGCATCCAATACAACCAGCAATATCCTGTCCAAGAGTATTAGCAAAGATGGGGGGAGGGGATCGTACAGAGGCATTGCCAAGGTAATGCCTAAAGCAGAAAATTGCAGAATGAATATTGTTTGTGACGCCCTGATACTCGATGAAGATAGCAGGACTGATACCTATCCAACAATGGAGATTGCCAACTCCACGGCACATTGCGAACATGAAGCTAGTGTCTCAAAGGTTGGAGACGAGCAGTTGTTCTACCTAATGAGCAGGGGGCACACAGAAGCCGAAGCTCTCGGTATGATTGTCAATGGTTTCTTCGAGCCATTCACCAGAGAGCTCCCAATGGAATATGCAGTAGAACTGAACAAGCTTATGTCACTGGAAATGGAAGGAAGCATAGGTTGAGTGTACATAAATGAATCCTGATTCAGTATATTTGTCTTCTGAGATGCCAGACAGGGCAAATCATCTGTGGAGGTATACCTCCTGGAAGAAGGCCCACCCTACTGGAAATGTTAGAGAGATACCCGATTCAGTTTCAACGCCAAAGATTGTATTGAAGACCATTGATGGCAGTTCTCTCCCTGAGGGAATTTCTCTTGTTCATGAACAAACAGATTTTGATGATTTGCCAAATGAGGAAATTATCACCAAGAGCTTCATGCAGTCTGTAACCAAAGACTCAAAATTCACCTTATCAGTCATTCCTAAATTTAAATCGACAACGCCGTTAGTGGTGGATATACAAACTGATGGGGATTATTGTGCGACTCATCTTTGCCTAGAAATAGGTAGGTTAGCTGAGTTTGAATTGGTAACTGTAATCCGAGGAGAATGCAAATGGTTTGGGCTGATGAGGACGGGGTTAACTGGAGAGGGCTCTGTTTGCAATGATGTTTTAGTCAACAAACTTTCCAAGGGAGTCATACTTAGAGTCGAGTCGATTTCAATCCCTAGGGATTCCCAGTTCAAATCTGGAACTGTATCCTCAGGCTCAACGCTAACAAAGGCTGATTTGAGATATCGAATGTTTGGACCGGGAGCAAGTCTTAATGTTCTGGGCTCCATACTATCGGCGGGTGAAATGAGCCTCGATCATCATATTGAAATCTATCACGATTCTCCTGAAACATTCAGTCGTTTGGACTGGAACTCTGCATGTGGTGGAAGTAGTAAGACGGTTGGTACTGGAATGCTAAGAGTATCGAAGGGATCAGCCGGAGCAGATGCTGCACAACTTTTCAGCAACCTACTCCTATCTAGCGATGCCCGGGCAGACTCCATTCCTGAATTGGAGGTATCGGAGCACAATGTAGTGGGTTGTGGGCATGGGACGGCAAGTGGGCCAGTCGATGAAAATCAGATGTTTTACCTGGCATCAAGAGGGATGTCGCCAAGTGAATCAAAAAGTACACTAATAGCGGCATTTCTCAATTCGACTCTGTCCGAAATGGGCGGAGATTTAATGCATGGATGGCTAATATCTGAGTTGGAAGATGACTTAAACGAGCTTGGAGACTAAGAAGAGCGGTCCCTGTATGTGGCCGCCAGGGCCGCGATCACAAGTCCACTGGACGCCCCGAATAGTAATCCCTGATACTCCAAGCCCTCGCCAGCCAGATCCCTAAATGCGAGTGCCATCACAAGTGTGACGGGGATGGAAAAAATCCCAAATCTAGTTACCCATAATCGCAGGCTAGGAGACTCTCCCATAGGCCTTAGTGTAATTGATGAAGACTTCTGAATGACCTGCCAGTTCACTCTCTCAGCATCTATTTTCAACCTCTGCATGATGGCATTTCTAACTCCTGGTTGATAGTTTGAATCGTATTCCTTTCCGATTATGCCAGTCCTTATCTTTACTCTTCTAAGCCCGCCTCTAGAGTCAATCAGACGCTCTCCTATGGCCGCTGCACTGGGAGGATCCAATCCCAATAAATCAACTACAAGTACCCCCCTTTCCCTCCTTATCCTTTGACGTACATTCCAAGAATTACCATCCGAACTGGCTCTTTCTTCGATTGGTGAAAGAACGGCTCTTAGGAAGTCTGTTTCCTCCCTTCTCTTTTCTTCCCTTAAATCGCCTTTAGAGGAGATTTCATTGATTCTATATATCGCGAAGGTGAGAATCAGAATTGATGCTGTGGAGCCAGTAATCAAGCCGATTCTTAGAGAGAACAAAATATCTGGATCTTCTAGTCCGGTGGCAAAAATTGAGATGAACACTGCCATTGTTCCAACCATCAATCCAGCTACCACAGAAATCGAAATGGCGTCCTTGGTCGAAATGTCTGTCACGCTATTCCTAGGTGGCAATCGTTCAAGAGTTAGAGGGTGGGGATACATTGATTTGCGAAGAATTGTTGGGAATTGTGTGTGCATCGTTTGCCAGCAAGAAGGTTTGATTGGCGGACTAGTCGATGACTCGCCGATTGTCCTAGTTGCGGGATCGGTGGTCCTAACAGTATGTGCTTTGAAGGGCGGTTCAATGGTCAAAGATACCCTTGAAGATGGTTCTGATGACGAATTTATCACTAATTATCTCAAAAACGGGAGAATGGACAGGGATAGGGAAATCAAGATTTCTTCTGTCTTGGGCATAGTATCTGGCTTGCTTCTCTTGATGTTCTTTGTTTCTCCTTTGATGCTTGAAGAAGGCACTGTTCCAGAGCTATCAGGGAGAGCTAATACAATCGACTACATGAATGAGGATAGCTGGGGGAATGATGACCATCCAGAGAATAGCAAGTTAGGGCATAATCAATCTGCACATGGGGGGTATTTTTCATGGTCCGAACTGAATCCAGTCTTTGGATTTGTATATGCCTTTGGAGATATTAATTGCCATCAGAAACATGATCGATCTTGGAGCTTGAATGATAATCAAATGCCTGTATGCACCAGAGACATAGGGATATTCTCGGGATTTTTCATGGGATGCTTATTTTTCAGATTGAGAGGGCTGAATAGATGGACCGTTAGAGATTCATTCCTTTCCGTGTTTGATGACGCCTCCATAGAATCTGTTTATTTCACTGACAGGCGAATGAGATTGATGGTGCTTCTACTTATGTTGGGCATTTTTCCCATGGCAATTGATGGCTTTACTCAACTACTCACGGGATATGAGTCTACCAATGGCGTTAGAGTGGTTACCGGTTTCATGGCGGGGTTTGTTCTTGGGTGGTTTGTCTGCTCGGCATTGTCATCCAAGCCGGATTTATTTGAGTCGCCGTCGTCTGTCGTACTTCCGGCAAATTCAAGGCTCTCTCTCGTGGATCATCCTGATGCGTAAGACCACCATGAAATGAGCTCTTCCTCGGTTGTGGGCGCCTCGAATTTAGAACTACCAGATCCCAAGATGGAGATTCTCTCAATCGTCGAAATTATTGCCGAGGCATGATTTCCTGATCTAACTATCTGCCCCATTGCGAACCTGACATGTGTGCGAGGATTTTTCTTTCGCCACTTTATCAACGCCTCTTTCAAGGGCCATATCGAAATTACCAGTCTTCCAAAAGATCGATACTCTTCCTTCATCTGTGAACGCGGTGCCTCCCTTCCAATTAGTGACTTGTGCTGGTGAATGCATCCTAATTTCCGATTAAGGTAACTTACTATGGTCTGAGTATGCCTCTCTGAAACGGATCTAACAGGGCCTAATGATCTGCGAAGTTCTCTAATGTCGGCCGATCTCATTAGAGAGAGAGTGCCGCAGATTGAAGATATTGAATGAGACAAAACGTGTTTGGGGACATCAATCCTTTCACTGTCCGGCGAGCTATCGATTACTTGTGAGTGATAAGCTTGGAAATTTTTGAGGACTCTCCAAGGGGCTTCCCCGCATAACCAATTATCTTCTCTAACGGCCGGTTTCACACCGAGACCCTCCAACGTGGATTGCCCCCTAGAGGATTTGATCAGTGACCTGACAAGATTCTTATCGACTTCTTCTGACCGTACATTAACTGGTTCTGGCTTGGAGTGCATAAAATTTCTGATTAGAGACTTTAGCTTCATTCTGAAATCATCCTCAGAACCCTCATTCAATACTGGCCCGATAATGGCACCCATGTCGAATGGAGTGGGCATCTCCACGTCTCCGGATAGTAATTTCCAGTAGCCCTCGCGGATTTGCTCTTGGAGTACGCTGGTCTCGAAGTATTCCTCCTTGTCAGAGTGGGCCCTCAGAGTTCCGCTCTTTATCCTACTAAGTGCCACCTTGGGGTCACAATCAACCCAAATACATAGGTCTGGAACTAAAGCTGCAGAATTCATATGTGCTACTCTATTTACCCCAAGTCCCCCTACAATGCCCTGGTATACTAGGGATGAGTGAATATTCCTCTCACTCACCACGCCTATTCCAGCCTCCAATCTGGGGAGAATCCAACCGTGCGAGTGATCGACTCTGTCAGCGGCGAAAAGTCCTGCCTCATTCTCGGGAGTGGTAGTCTTTCTCCTAACTGAGTCAATAGCCAGCCTTCCAAGTGGGTGTTCCCTCCTGGGCTCTCCAGTAACACTTACGGAAACGAAAGGGAATTCTTTTCTCATTACTTCGGAAACCACCTTGGTGGCGAGTCCCTTTCCGCTTCCATCCCCGCCCTCTATTGTGATTAGATACACAACTAATCCTCCTTCGAGTAAACGTCATAGAATTGATTTCTCGACAACCCTACTAACCCCATTCCGGAAAGGGTGAATAAGGGCCCAACAAAGATCATCCCCCCGCTCCAGAGACTGAAGAATGCCAGCCACCATGTTTTTCTGTAGCTAGTCCCCTTGTTGGCTTCCAGAGCACCTGCAATGCCTGCGAATCCAGTCAACAACGCGAAGACTGCGAATATTGTCGCAATGATAACTGATTCTCCGAGATGGCTTTCTCCTAACATGTCGATTTCTTTAATTCCGTCTCCCTCTACTAGTGTTATAGAAATCTGAGAGTGGTCCCCTGGAACCAGTGAAACCTGAACAGTGACATTTCCAGGATGTTCTATCTCCAGTAATACGGCCCTTCTAGGGACATCGCTAATTGAGAATCTACCTCCTGAGTCAGTAGAATCGCTACCTGCCACCAATCCCTCTTGATCGAACAATGTAACGTCAACCCCTTCAACACCATTTCCTCCAGATGAGTTGCCCACTAGCTCGGAAATTACTATCCCCTCGATATCGGCAGTACCTCCTGACTCTTCCATTTGGCCCGAAAGAATATCGCTTACATTGCCAGAGATAAGCATGATTCCGATTATGATTCCTAATGCCCCTCCAATTCCTAGTAGGACCGCTCCCAGATTCCTTGTCGCTGAGTCGGTGGAGAGATCCGAGAGCCATAGTTCGAGACCTGACATATCGTCAATTTCATCTACTCGGTCGTCAATCATCTTGGACACCCCCTCTCCTCTGACTTAGTGGAATACCGTCAGGCAGTTCATCATGCCGATTATTAGATTCATCGATTTCCTGATTCTTCTCGTTACGAGTCTTTTGGTTAAGATACAAGAAAGCGATGGAAAAAAATACTGCCAGCAAGAGTACCAGACTAACGGCTGACAATACAGAATTATTGTTTTGGCCACAAACAGTGAAACAATTCCCTTCCTCGACCCCAGAAAGATTGGTCATGGAAACGAGATACATAGACGACCAGTTCTTCCCAGTTATCCAAAATTCGGAAGAGTTGTGGTGTGCTATTCCATTCAGGACATTGTTGATGCCGTTTTTATTTTTTTCAGATATGGATGAAGCATCAAAATCCCCCAGCAAAGTTCCATTGGAGGGGTCGAATAGAACAATTCTATCATCCTGCCATATATTAGCCAAAACTCTAGAGCCTTCAGTGGTGGATATACATTCGAGCTCATTTATTTTGTTGATTCTATTCCCTAGCTCATCGGTCACGGTAACTACTCTTAGTACATTAAATGAGTCTGGATCTCTTATTGAAATAGACGATGTGCCATTTGACATAATCAGATATTCGCCGTCATAGCAAATACCCCAACCCTCGCCCTGATAGCTGAATGAAGATACTACTGTTAGGTTCTTTATGTCGAAAACGTAGGCTGTCTCACTTTTCCATGTTAACATAATGATGGTCTCATTGTACACTGTAATACCTTCGGAAAAGATAGTGTCATTCAAGCTAACCGATCTAATCACTTGTCCTGACCATGGATCTACTTCCCTAAGAGATGAGCTACCATATAATCCCGTACTTTCATAGATACTTCCATTATACATTTCAAGACCCTGGGTGAAGGCCTCGTTATCATGATGATGTTCGCTTAGTAAGACGATTTCATATTCAACTGAAGTATCGGAATTGGAGGTTGATTCGGCATGAAAAATAGGCAAAAGTACGCTTAGAAATATTAGCAAGGCCAGCATTAAACAGCCTCCCCCCGTACGACTCATGTATGAACGATGCTCCATCGGTGTTAAAATACGTCTTAGAATCGTTTGATATCAGGTACAACACGGAGTGTTGAGTATGTTAGGTCGATCGCGTCGATATTATTCCAATAGTGGCATCACTCTAGTGGCCCTCCTCTTGCTGACAAGTTTGTCACCGATGGCTTTTGCAGATGATGATTCCGAGGATCAGAATTACCGCATCGTAGGGAACCTGAATGATTTCGATCCTGCTACTGATGGCAAGCAATATTTGTTCTCGACCTCCCCAGTCCCAATATATTCGGCAACAGGATTCCTCAAGTCACAATGGAGGGCTGAGGGGTATCCTGACCTAGTACTTCCCTTTTCTCAATCTTATCTCAACTCTAGGGGCATGGCAAGAAATTGTGATAATGCATGGAGCGTAGGAGATAGCGGAGATATCTCTACTGCAGGAGGGACAATTGCGGCTACAGTCCAGAAGATTTCCAGTAATTCGGCGATCATTGTTGAAGATGGCCAAGTCATACCTTCCACGACCCTGAATGATATCGCTTCGACTTGGGAATCAACGATCTTTCCAACAGTCACCAGTTACTTTGGAACTGCTCCCGATGTTGATAATAACTGTCAAATAGAGATTGTGATTTTCTCAATAGATGGGGCAGGGGGCATAGGTGGATATTTCGTTCCCGGGCTCTCCTCTTCCACGGATTCACTATTCATCGATATTGATGACCTAAGCTGGAGAAATACGATCATCGCTCACGAATTCCAACATCTTTTGCACAATGCCAGAGATCCTTTTGAGTTTATCTGGATTGATGAAGGTGCGGCCGACATGGCAGCATACTTATGCTTTGGAGTCACTAATACCCTAACTGGACATGCTAACGCATGGTCTCAGAACGCAAACATGAGTGTGAGGTGGTGGAACCAGAGAATTGCAGATTATGGCGCCGGATTTCTCTTCATGATGTACTTATCAGACAAGCTCGGAGGAGCTTCATCAATCTCTACGTTAGTGGCAAATACAGATACTGGTGGAAGCGCGATTGAAGATTTGGCATCTAATGCTCCTCCGGGTTCAACTCCCATTGGAACAACAATGAGTGACATTTTCGCCAATTTTACTCTCGCAGTATCCATAGATAGCGATCAGGGGGCCTTTGGTTTCTCAAATCTAGACCTTAGTACAGGTTGCATATCTGCCTTTATTTGCAAGGTCCAGATGAGTGGATTCAACGATCAATGGGTGAATCCATGGACAAGTCCTCTGCAAGAACTGGAGGGGTGGGGCATGAGGGCCTACAAATTCAACCAGGGATCTGGGGCCCCTTTGAATATCATGGCCCAACCATCAGAATTCGGGTTTGAAGGAGCCATGCTTGCCAAGGACAGCAGTACTGGAAGTTGGTCCATGAGTAGAATGAGGGTCGATCAAGTAACTGGCTCAATTACTGGTCTGGTCCATGGATTTGGGTCCGATATTGACGAGGTTTGGATGACAACGTGGTATGAGTCAACTGTTGATGATTGCGATTACAACTATGCCACTTGCGGGATAACGTCTGGGAGCTATCCAACCGCTACTGTCACGGTCCAAGCAATGCTGGTCACTGATCCCGCCGAGGTATCAATAGACACTATAGATGGGTTTGACAGAGATGGTGATGGCCTGTCAGATAGTGTGCAAATAGATCTTGATATTGTTTCAAACTCATTTTTCGAAATATTAGAAGTGACAGTGGATGCCTTCTCAAACAACAGTCTCGTGGATTCCAAAGTTTTCTCAGTGAGTGCTGGAAATAGTATTGCAACCGAGAAGAGCATCTGGTTCACCCCCCCTTATAGCTCTGAATGGGCCTTTGGAGTAGAAATAAGGGATGTTACATCGTCCTTGGTTGATCAAGCGTTTTCTTTGCCAGTTCAACTAGCCAACATGGAGCCAGTAGCTTCAATTTCCGTCTCGGTTAATTCGACCCAGACATGGCTCCCTGTGAATATGTTCGGATCTGGTTATGATGAATGGGGCTTTGGGATGGAGAACGGCTCTTTCTCGAATAATGAAACACCCATTGCATATTTTTGGGATCTAGGGGATAATGTATCGTCCACTCTCAAAAATCCAATACACCAATATTCGGAGCCGGGAACTTACCCCATAGTTCTGACCGTTATGGATCAAGGTGGGTACTATTCGGAAGCGCAAACATGGGATCTGGTAGTCGAGGATACTAGCGATCCTATCCCTGAGATTTCCGTAGAGGGAGTTGTGGTAACAGAAGAATTAATCCTCATGACGAATCAACAGGTGATGTTCTCCGCACTAGGAACCACAGATAATCTACCCCTTGAAGAACTCTACTTTGAGTGGAACTGGGGAGATGGGGAGATAGAATCTGGAATCGGATTATACGAATCCAGTCACTCATGGGTTGATGGAAGTTCTGATGGGATAATCTACACTCTTTCACTCCTAGTCAGCGATGGAATTCACGATGTGGAGCATACTATATTCATCAGGATACTGAACAGAGTACCGCAACAGATTTTCGATAGCCAACTTCAGACATATACCCTTACCCCGCTGGAGCTACCCACAGTATTCACGGATAGTGATGGGATGATAGTTAGCTATGATTGGACCTTTGAGGAGGGGGTCAATCTTGATGGAGGAGGCATGACTATGACCTCAGATTTCTCACATCTGTCTTCTGACTTGGCAAATCCAGTAGTTGGATGGTTAACTCCTGGGCTGAAAAATATAGGATTGACTGTTATCGATGACGACGGGAACTCGACCTCTGCTACCATCCAGGTCAATGTGATTAACCAGAGGCCGGTTGCAGTCTTCTCAAGGCCCGTCGACGGTACTGTGGACACAACATATACCTTCACGAGTTACTCGTTTGATCCCGATGGGGACTCGACTCAGCTCTCCACTATTTGGTCCATCTCAGATTTATCTGGAACAATAGAGAACACTACATCGGTAAGTCACACATTCATGGAGCCTGGCCTGTACACTGTATCCCTAAGAGTCGTTGACGTTCTTGGACTCTCTTCAGCTGAGAAATCATTTAGTCTGAGGATAGAAAATCCACTGCCTGTTCCCATTATTGACTTCTCTTGTCCGAACCTAAATGGATCTATTCTGGAACGGGAGCCAACTGATTCCGAGCAGGTTGTCTGGCAAGTCCCTCAAACAGAATCGGGAGATGTATTTGTTTCTCCGATGAGCTTCATCAGGTTTGATGGATCCGGGAGTTATGACTCGGACCCCGCCTTTGTCGGGAAATCCTCTATGGACATTGAAGATACGGACTGGAATGGTATTACCAGATGGATTTGGGACTTCGGAGATGCAAGCCCTCAGGTAGAGGGGGGAATAGCTTGGCACCATTATACTATGCCGGGGTCTTACACAGTCACTTTGACAGTGGTGGACGGATTTGAAGGGGGGGAAACGAACAGTACATCCATTGAAGTGGTTGTTTCAGAGTCCCCGGTGATTCTAACCGATAGCCCAATTTCTTCCGATTATGTCAATATGGGAGATCCAGTTTACTTGAACTACAGTGTTTATGATAAAGAGTTAGAAGATGGACTTGTTGCATGGATCGATTTGGATACATCGATTGACTCGGATGGAGATGGGGACTTCACAAATGATATCGACGAGTCCCTATCTGACGATCTGCTAGTCAGGTGGGATCTAGATGCATCCGTGGATTCCGACGGCGATGGGGATTACAAGAATGACTGGGATTGGAATCCAGAAACGTGGAGTGAAGAAGGAGAAATTAGAATCACCATGCAAGTCTGTGATGCCTTGAACGTCTGTGCGGAGAGAGACTATGTGATCACCGTACTGTCTACTGAAGATGAGTACGTGCCAAAGTCACTGTCGGATCTGACTTGGGAAGATATAGTTCCCAACAGGGAGAGTGGGGGCCTTCTTGCGCTGGTTGGGCTAGTTCTACTCCTTGGCTGGATTATAATGAGGCAGAAAGATGAAGAGGAGCTTGAAGCTGAGGATATGATGGAAACATATGATGTCGATGAGGTCGAAGCTGATGGTGGTCTGCCAGGAATGGACCAACACAAACCCCCTCCTCAGCCAAAGTACCTTTCAGAAGAAGAGCGGAGAGACGCTGATTCAGGCTATGTACGTCCAATCAGAACTAGGAGGCGTTGAATGATTGCACGAACTAGGGCGGGGTTTTTTCCCTTCGTCACTAGCTTCTTATTAGCGGCGCCTAATTTTCTTCTTGTTGCTGTGCTGGTACTTTCTCCCGCAGTATCCGCTCAGAGCACAGGATCTTGTGATGTTCCTGCAATAAATGACCCCTCCACTGGTTACAAAATCTCAGTAGAGCCGGTCGAAGATAGCTGGTGGGATAACGTTGAAGATCCAAGATTTGACTTAGACACCGACTTATTCACTGACTTCACAGTAGACAATGACACAGCAACTGCCATCGGAATGAGGCTGGTACCCGGGCACATGTACACTTTCTGCATTAGTATTGCTAGTAACCAGGATGATCCACCTCTGAATCCAAATTCAGATATTTATTTGATGACTGAGCCAAATTGGGACAGGTACAAGATGTACTATGGAATGAGGGATGACCCCTATTTCTTCGAAGCCTTCGACCAGCTTCCGGTTGAGTGGCGGGACATGGATGACTGGCTTCCTTTCAGAGATGTTCACGCATATGAGGGAGTTACGTATCAAGAGTTCTCAGTTGCAATTGACTCCAGCGGTGCCGGTTTCTTTGGTGGTGGTGACGTGATTTATTATCTTGTAATTGATGGCTGGAATAATAGGAGACACACGAATACTGACGCACCGGGCGGAGATGTTGACGTCGAAATTCTCATAGATGTCGAGGATCGTTTGAATATTCCAAAGTTCACTGCCACTCTATTAGTTGGTTCATTGCCTTTGGCCTGCATAATCGTACCACTAATTGTTCATTCTAGGTACATGTCAAACGGAAAAGAGGGGGATAATGTGGAGGGAAGTCGTGAAGTTCCCTACTTGGATGATGAGCAGAGTGACACACGGGATTACGAAGAATAGCCAAGAAGTTTCCATGCAGTTGTCAAATCTGAAACGTTTATTTTCCCTGAGTGGGTTAGGTGCCAACCGACTTGCATTGTTGAATACACCATATTCTGGCTCAGTAAGGGGGCGTGAATTCTAACCCAGTCACCTCCCGAGCCGATTCCCATCAGAGACATCGCAATCTCCGAATTCCTCAATTCCCATGCGGCTTCAAATATCCTCAATGCTCCCTCAGATCCTTGAATCGGATAGCATATCTTCACCATGTCACCCTGAGTTGAGTAATCTTCCACCTCAGCCACTATCTCACTCGCTGGAGGAGGGTGCTCCTCAGAATGATAGGAGGCTATTATCTTGGTCTTTCCCGAGGCCTTTTCCCTCAATGACTTTCTATCCGTTGCACTGATGTCTACTTCAAGGTCAACCCAACTAACCCCGCTCTCAATTGCTGTTCTCAATACCTCAATCCTGCTGGATTCGTCCCCTGGATAGTAACCACCCTGTCTCTCTGGCCTACATGTTAGAATTACCGGTAATTCTATCCCTTGTTTGAACGATGAGAGTGCTGATTTTAGATCTACTGAATCGAGCGATTGAACCTCGTACTCAACCTCCCCCTTACGGGATTTCTTTGCATCATCGTCCTCTTCAGATTCCTCCAACTCCATTTCCTTAGTCCAAAGCTTGTCAAGCCTAACTTCAACTAAATCCGCCCCAGCAGCTGTGGCCAGGGAGGCATCCTTGAGCATCTCATCAACCGTGCAACCGGTCAACACAACGCACACGAGCGGCAACTCCATCCGATGCTTCGACCCTAGGATTCTGTTTAATCGTGTCGTGTGATTAGATAACGGAGGTAGCTTACAATTTCCCTGATTTGAAAAAAGAGGAGCTGGTAAAGTTGGACGTGGAATATTCTAGATTATGAATAAAGAAAAACTATTGGTTAGTCCTTTTCAAGCATCTCATCACAGGATTAAGGCAGTGTTCTAGTACATACTTGGAGATGTTTGAGGAGGTCGTAATTTACCTTTTCACAAAGAGAAAAAAGTAGTAAAAAATGACATATTTTTCTCAATATATTCGCAGAGTTGAATAACCCCCTACCGTTAGGGTGTAGCATAATAATTGAGGGTTCCTACGGAACCCTCAAAAATTCGAGTTGATTATTGTGGAACAAGACTATGATGCTGATAGCATACAAGTCCTTGAAGGACTAGAGGCAGTTAGAAAAAGGCCTGGAATGTATCTTGGTGACCCTCATGACGGTTCGGCCCTACATCACTGTATTTGGGAAGTTGTTGACAATTCAGTAGATGAGCATCTTGCAGGGCATACAGATTCAATAGAGATCATCCTCCACAAAGACGGTTCCCTTTCCGTGAGGGACTTTGGTAGGGGAATCCCTGTTGGGATTCACGAAGAATATGGAATATCAGCGGCTGAAGTAATAATGACAAAACTTCATGCAGGAGGAAAATTCGATAACAGCTCCTACAAAGTCTCTGGGGGACTCCACGGAGTAGGGGTTTCTGCAGTCAATGCTGTATCTGAATGGATGGAAATGACGATCCACAGAGATGGGAATATCTACTTTCAAAGATACGAGACTGGAGTTCCAGTTGAGTCCCTCAAGAAAATAGGGAAGTGCGAAGATACGGGGACAAAAATTTCCTTCAAGCCCGATTTGTCAATATTCACGGATGTAATTGATTTTGATTTCGAAGAGGTCAACACTCGGGTCGGCGAGACAGCATTTCTAAATGCTGGGCTGAGGATGACAATTCTTGATGAAAGGGGGGAGGACCCACACACTTCTGAGCACCTATACGAAGGAGGATTATCGGAGTATGTGAGTCAACTCAACAACAGAAGAGAGGTTTTGCACGATGAGGTCATCAAAATTAGAGGCGAGAAGGAGATAGAGAAGGGGAATGTAGAGATCGAGCTCGCCCTTCAGTGGTCGGACGCATTCAGTGAGTCGATTCGATGCTACACAAATATAATCCGGAACAAGGATGGGGGGACGCATTTGTCTGGCCTACGAACTGCACTCACCAGCTCTGTCAACTCATATGCCAAGAAAAAGAAGCTCCTGAAGGGGGATGGCCTTTCCGGTGATGACGTGAGGGAGGGGTTAGCTGCAGTAGTAAGTGTGAAGCATCCTGACCCTTCTTTCTCGTCCCAAACTAAAGATAAGTTAGTCAGTAGCGAGGTCACAGGAATTGTACAAACAATTGTCTATGATAAACTTGGAGAATTTTTCGAAGAAAATCCCTCAGTTGCTAAGCAAATTGTGGAAAAGGCACTACTGGCATCGAAAGCTAGGGAAGCCGCTAGAAAGGCCAGAGACCTTACTCGAAGAAAAGGAGTTCTGGAAGGTGGCGGTCTTCCTGGCAAACTGGCAGATTGTCAATCCAGAGATCCGAGCGAATGTGAAGTATACCTAGTCGAAGGAGACTCGGCGGGAGGATCTGCAAAAACTGGGAGGGATCGGAGAATACAGGCGATTCTCCCGCTACGTGGAAAAATACTGAACGTTGAAAGGCAGAAACATAATGCCGCCAAGGTGTTCCAGAATCAAGAGATTCAGACGATGATAAGGGCCCTTGGAGCCGGAGTGGGGAATAATAGTGAAGAGGAGGGGGCATTCGATTCGAGCAAACTAAGGTATTCCAAGATCATCATTATGTGTGATGCAGATATTGATGGTGCACACATCAGGACGCTTATGCTCACTTTCCTGTGGAGATTCATGAGGCCGGCAATAGAAGATGGGCATGTGTATATCGCCCAACCACCACTCTACCAACTTACGAAAGGACGGGTGAGCAGATACGTATTCTCAGATGAAGAAAGGGACAGGGTTATGCTAGAACTGCAAGCTGACAATCCTAGTGCAAAGATTGGTGTTCAAAGGTACAAGGGTCTTGGAGAAATGAATCCAGAGCAGTTATGGGAAACTACAATGAATCCAATGACCAGGACAATGCTGAAGGTAACCGTACAAGATGCTGAAGAGTCAGATAGGCTGTTCGAGATACTGATGGGAGAAGATGTCCCTGATCGTAGGGCGTTTATCGAGAAATACGCGAAGGAGGTGACCAATCTTGACATCTGAAGAAAATAATGAATCCATTTCTAGTAATGAAAATATTCTAAATCATTCTCTTGTCGAAGAAATGAAAACCTCATACATCAACTATGCCATGTCTGTGATAATTGGTAGGGCTTTACCTGACGTTCGGGACGGGCTTAAACCGGTCCATCGACGTGTACTGTATGGGATGCACGAAGCAGGACATACCTCTGAAAGGAAGTACAGTAAATCTGCTCGTTCGGTTGGAGAGGTGATGGGTAAATACCATCCTCATGGAGATCTATCGATCTATGATACAATGGTTCGAATGGCGCAAGATTTCTCATTGAGATATCCACTTGTAGATGGTCAGGGGAACTTCGGATCTATTGATGGCGATCCCCCAGCTGCAATGAGATACACTGAAAGTAGGCTGGATAAAATATCTAAGCATATGATGGAGGACATAGACAAGAAAACAGTAGACTTCCAACCTAATTTCGATGATTCCGAGATGGAGCCTACTGTACTACCTGCAAGGTTACCCAATCTCCTGCTGAATGGAAGTGATGGGATTGCAGTAGGAATGGCAACTAGAATTCCCCCTCACAATCTAACTGAAGTGGCGGGTGCAATAAGGTTGCACGTCAAGACTATCTTGGAAGGAGGTGGAGATGAGTTGGAAATGCCAGATATTGCGATGGACGAATACATGGGTCATGTCAAAGGTCCGGATTTCCCAACGGGTGCCACAATTCACGGATTGGATGGAATACTCGATATGTACATGACAGGTAAGGGCAGATTTCATGTCCGTTCAAAATGTGATGTTCATGATGATTCCAAAGGAAAGAGGATCATAGTTCACGAGATTCCTTATCAGGTCAAAAAATCGGATATGCTTGTTCATATCGCGGATCTTGTCTCAAAGGGAACTGTAGTGGGCATAAGGGACATCCGAGATGAGTCATCAAAAGAGGGGATACGAGTAGTAATAGAAGTCAAGAATAACGCTGACCCCCATGCAGTCCTGAATCAGCTATTCAAATCCAGCAGACTTCAGGAGTCTTATTCTGCAAATATGATGGGAATTCTGGATGGTAGGCCAGTCCTTCTTACTCTCCCAGTTATGCTACATACGTATGTGGAACACAGAGAGTCAGTCGTCAAAAGAAGGGCGATGTTCGAGCTCGAAAGAGCAGAAGCTAGGGCCCATATTCTCGATGGCCTAGTCAAGGCACAAGATAGAATTGGAGACGTTATTAAAGCTGGAAGGGCCAGTTCTAGCAGGGAACAATTTGAATCTGTATTACAGGGCAAGGAAAAAATTTCTGGGATTAAGGCCTTTGACTTCACAGAAGCACAGTCAAAGGCGATCGCCGAACGCCGTCTGTATCAGCTCAGTCGCTTGGACGTTGAGAAGGTAAAGAAAGAGCATGAGGAATTAAAGGTAAGAATATCTGATCTACGGGACATAATTACTTCAATGTCCAGAAGGTTGAATATTCTAGTCCAGGAACTGGAGACGATGGTGGAAAGACATGGCGATGAGAGGAGATCGTTGATTGACCCAATGCCTCTTTCCATGGACAGGGAGGATTTGATTGAGGAGAGGGCAATAGTTATCTCACTCTCTGAAGGCAATTACATTAGGCATATGCCGGTAGAGGCATTTAGGGTTCAAAACAGAGGAGGCAAGGGGCTGAAGGGAGTAACTACCAAGGATGAGGATTTCCCAAAATCAATACTTACTTGCTTCAGTAAAGACAGATTATTGATCTTCACAGACCAAGGTAGGGTCTATGGCCTGAGGGCGTGGGAAACACCCTCAGCCAGCAGGTATGGAAGAGGGACTCACATCCGAAACCTACTTGGCGGCATCAGGGATGAAGAAAAGGTCATTTCGATACTTCCCATGAACAGGGATTTAATCAACAATCCAGAAGGCCACTTCCTGATCTTTGCCACTAAAAATGGCAGGATAAAGAGGAGCTACCTATCAGAGTATGTCAAAATAAATAGGAATGGAAAATATGCCTTAAGATTCGCAGAAGGTGAGGAGGATTCACTGGTATCAGTCAAACCAGCCACAGAGGAAGACCATGTCGTTATCGTCTCAGCTAGGGGAAATGCATGCAGGTTCAAGCCGGCTGAAATTAAGAAGAGGCTGGACCCTTCGACCGGAATGGAGCAGGCGACCCACCTTGTCAGGGTACAAGGTAGAGTTAGCCAGGGAGTCTCTGGAATGAAGCTCGGAACTGGCGATAAGGTCATTGGGATGATAGTGACGGAAGATTTTGACACAAGTGTCCTTACGATTTCGAAGCATGGTATGGCGAAAAGAAGTAGACTAGGTTCAGGAGAAATGGTTTCGGTTGTTGACGAGACCACAGGAGAAAAGTTAGTGGATGAGAATGGCGAGCTTGTCATCGAAAGAGATGGATATAGAAGAACAAACAGGGGGACTAAGGGAGTTCGAACAATGTCATTGGATCCAGATGATGAGATCGTGGCTGTAAAACAAATCCCCGACATCAAAGATCAACTGTTCATACTAACCTCGAAAGGAATGATGATCAGGATGGCATCGGAACAAACTAAGGAGACATTGGGCAAGGTTACCAAAGGTACCAGAATAATGGAATTACGAAACTCGGATAGAAATGGGTATTCTGATGAGGTTATTTTCGTAGCTAGGCTTCCATCCTCGTTGGTAGATATGAATGTAACAGAAGAGGAGTAACACCGTTCCACTTAAGCGGGGGCCTTCGGTCGTTGGTTCATTGCGGCAGTCGCATAGCCTGGCCATTGCGCTGGATTGCTAATCCAGTGGTGTTTCACCTCGGGAGTTCGAATCTCCCCTGCCGCGCCATGAATCTGGGCATCAGTTATCCGTCCTAACCAACTCCACGAGTCGTGGTAGAGATTACAGAGCTGTCATTTGTAGCTGTCACCATATTATTCCTCCTTGGGTTTTTTCTTCTTAGAAGACACTTTGCCATGTCTCCGTCAAATGATAGGTCTTGGGTGAATGACAATCGAAGACTTGCTACAGTTGAAATCAAAGGGGATAAAGCGACCATAAAGAATGTGCGGGACTTCAACTGGAGAACAACCAAAGATTATGATGAAAGATGGATTGATGTAACAATTGATTTGAGTGAGGTTAGAAAGATTTGGTTTGTTTTGGAATACTTCAGTCCTGAAAGGAAGGAAATGGCACACACAATATTGAGCTATGAATTTGAGGATGGGAGGAGGCTTGCATGCTCAATAGAGGTACGAAGGAAAGAGGGTTCACGTTATCACCCTCTGAAAGGCATTTTTAGATCATATGAATTGATTTACGTTTGGGGAACTGAGCGTGACGTTATTGGAGTCAGATCCAGATGCAGAAGAAAGTCGAAAACTCATTTATTCGAAGGGGTAGTACTAGGGCCCGGAAATGAAAGAAGGATGCTGGAGTCATACCTTCATAGGACGAATAAGCTGGCAAAAGATCCTGAGTGGTACAACACAATAACCAATACATGCACAACAAACATAGTGAATCATGTGAATGAAGTATATCCTGGAAGAGTACCTTGGGCAATAGCAATAATGATGCCCGGATTGAGCCCGAAAATGTTGCTTAGAAATAACTTGGTTAAGTCGTCCGGCAATATTGATGAGACTATGGAGTCGAGCTTGATTGATTCTATTTCTGAAAAATGGGATTATTCCAGTGATTTTGGAGATTGGATTAGAGGTGTGGATACGAGGATTCAACATTAATGAGCGTCACGTGGTATCATGTGGGAGTTCGATGGTGTGAGTCTCAGTGGCTCCTTTGATTGGGCTTTACCTCCATCGAAGAGCCACATAATAAGATGGTTGGCTCTTTGCTCACAGGGACAAAACGATGTTCGAATCTCATTCTCAGGAATTCCGGGAGAAGATTCAATCTCGATGGCGAGATGCCTGATGTCAATGGGTTCAGAGATTGACTTTTATGATAATAATTGGTTTGTTTGTGGAAAAAGGGATACTTTATTTATTCCGGACTATGACCTTCAATGCGGGAATTCTGGGACCACTGCTAATGTGATATCTGCCATGACTGCATGTCTTGAAGGCACTGCAATTATCGATGGAGACGATTCCTTGAGGAGGAGAAAATCCCGAGGACTTTGTGAGGCCTTGATAGAGCTAGGGTGCGATGTCAGTGATTACTCGATTCCTAGGAGGATTTCTGGCAAGATATGTCTCGATAAGGCAAATCTCGATTGGGGGGAAACAAGCCAAGGGGCTTCGGCAATGGTTCTTGCATCGCCAAATCTAGAGTCAAATATTTCGCTATCGTTGAGAGGGAGCCCAGTAAGTTTGGGATATTGGGAATTGACAAAAGAAATTTGCTTAAAATCGGGAATTAAAATAAACACCGAGAAAGGAATACTAAGCCTAAGACCGTGGGAAGTCAACGCCCCAACAGAAATTTCAGTTTATGGTGAGCAGAGCCTAAGTCCCATGGGGACCCTGTTCTCGAGATTACACGATGTGGACATAAGGACAAACAGGACTGAGGACATCAGGGGCCTTGGGCTCGCAATTCGGAAGATGGAATCCGGCCAAAAGGTTCTGAATCTGAAAGATGCGTCAGATATAATCACCCCATCGGCCGCCATAATGGCGCTAGGGTCCGGAGGAAGAATAACCGGATGCTCGCATGCAAGGGGCAAGGAGAGCGATAGAATTTCAAAGACAGTGAAGATGCTTGGAGAATTTGGGCTCAAAACTCAAGAGTCTGATGACGGCATAATCATACCCGGAAATCAGGGCATAAGATGTCCTGAAAATCCAGTAGAGACATACTCGGACCATAGAATGGCAATGACTGCCATGATTTTGGCTTCGAAAGTAGGAGGGACCATAGAGGGCCCAGAATGTGTCAATGCTACGGATTCTAGATTTGTGGAACAGTTGGAAGAAATCTGCGGATGATCTAAAATTTGAGTAGGGTTACACGATGTCGGGAGAAGTTAGGACTCATCTACTACTCCTACTGGTCTCTGCTATCTGGGGATCTACTTGGGCTGTTGGAAGATTCTTGAGTTACGGCTTAGAAGATGCTAGAGCTAGTATGGGACCTGCTACTTCTGCCTGGTTGAGGTATGTCTTCGCTGTGTTGGGATTCTTGGTATGGTGCTGGATTTACAGGAATAAACAGGGGGCACGCATACTTCCCAGAGGAAAGAAGGCATGGAAATACACCTTCTTGATGGCTCTCTTGGGCACAATGGGGTATCAACTCCTATTCATGAACGGTATGAAATGGACAGCTGCTGGTGATGCATCAATGATCATCCCAATGAATCCAGTATTCACAGTACTCCTCGCAGTTCCACTTCTTGGCCAGAGACTCAGTCCGAGGATGATTCTTGGCCTATTAGCAGGATTGATTGGGGTAGCCATAGTGATTGGCTGGAGCCCCAATACTGATATCCCATTCAACCACCGATTGATTGGAGGAGTTATGATAGGTCTTGCTGCTCTGATGTGGGCAGCTACGAGTAATCTGACAAAAATGGCCCTTCTTGATGGAACAATAGGGACCTCTCTGGAGATTGTTGTCTGGTACTCCATTGTGGGATGGTTTCTCCTCACTCCTTGGATGCTAGTCGAGGTATGGCATTCTGGAATTCCAATGCCCAATACCACTGAGTGGATTTCTGTAGCATATCTGGGCATAGTTTCTACTGTTTTGACCTATGTGTGGTTCGCAAGAGGTATCGATAAAATTGGGGCTACGGCAGCATCATCGTATGTTTTCTTGGTCCCTGTGTTCGGAGTACTCGGTGGCTGGCTGTTCCTGAATGAGAGTGTAGGAATCACGATGGCGATAGGATTTTTCCTGATAGTATTTGGAGTTAAGGAGGTCCAGAGACAGAGCAAACTTGCATCTGGCGAGTGAATAAAATTGTGTCTCTGTCCTCACGGTTAAATATGGGGGGTCAGTCGCCGGCCAAAGAGGTGAGTATGTGGCACGCAAGCCGGCGAAGATGTATCGTCAAGTAAAGGGGCAATCTTTCACACGAAGAGAGTACACTGGAGGGGTCCCTAACAATAGAATCCTCAGGTACTTCATGGGGAACAGAAAGGCGGCTGAAGCTGGTGATTTCCCTGTAGTCATGGAGTTAACCTCCGACAACGCATGCCAGATTAGAGATACTGCGCTAGAGGCCGCTAGACAGGTCGCCAATTCCACTATCAGGAGCTCTGCTGGAGCTGATGGTTATGCACTCAGGATTCATGTTTATCCACATCAGATACTTCGCGAAAACAAACAAGCAACGGGTGCTGGTGCGGACCGTGTATCCCAAGGAATGAGGCAGGCCTTTGGAAAGAATGTAGGAACCGCTGCTAGAGTTTTGAGAGGCCAAACGATAGTCTCCATCCATATGAATCCAGAAAATTATGATGCGGCTAAGGAAGCCCTTCGTAAAGCGAGCTGCAAGTTCCCTACTCCTTGCTCCCAGAAAATAGTCAAAGGGACCGAGCACTTGAAGGGCAAAGTCTGAGGTTGGTGGGCATGGAGCCCGGTGACCCCTTAGCTATCCTTCAGGACTCCCTGAGAGGCGCACCAATTATCTGGAAGGGAGATTATCCATACTTCATTCATCCAATCTCCGATGGGATACCTAGGATGGATCCAAGTGTGTTGAGAGCCGCTAGGGACCTGATAGTATCAATGGTCGACTGGTCCAAGATTGATCTAATTGTAAGTGTCGAGGCTATGGGCCTACCTCTACTGGCTTCTGTCGGAGAGGCTACTGGAAAGCCGACAGTGGTGATCAGAAAGCGCTCATATGGAATGGAAGGTGAAGTTAAAGTTGAAGTTTCAACTGGTTATTCTGAATCTACGACCTACATAAATGACATTAAGCCGGGAGAAAGGATATTGATAGTTGATGATGTTATTTCAACTGGTGGGACTCTAGAGCCAATTCTGGAAGCCATTGAGGGAATTGGAGCAACTCTCCAAGACATAATCATAGCAATTGAAAAGGGTAATGGACGTGAAAGGCTTTCAATAGAGAGGCCCGAGTGGCCAATAAGAACACTAGCAAGGATTGAGATAGTGGAAGGGCGAGTGAAAATACTTGAGTGATTATTATGGATCTTGATAGACATGACTTCCAACTGGATGAACTGGTTAACAGGATCAAGCTAAATGACCACAGATTGATCGCTCTACAAGTTCCAGAGGGACTAAAGATGCAAGCCCTCGAAATGATGGACACAATAGAGACTGAGACATCCGCTAGAGTTATTCTTTCTGCCGACCCCTGTTACGGGGCCTGTGACTTAGTTCATGATAAGATGCAAAATTTTGGGATTGATTTGGTGGCCCACATGGGGCATTCACAGATGAATATTGATTCCGGCTTGCCGACACAGTTTATTGCAGTAACCTACGATGGAAATCCTGAGATAGCGCCGGTGATGCCATATCTTAATGCTCATCGTGAGATTGCCATTAACAGGCTAAATGAAGGATCTGGGCCGGTTTTATCTGAGTTAGAGGCTCTTGATAGATTCGAAGATATGGTAGGCAGGGTCGCCCCGCTGACAGATACTAAGCTCGGACTCGTTGGAAGCATTCAACACCTCCACCTATTGCCGACATTCAAGAAGCATTTCGAAGAAGCTGGATTTGATGTTACGATACCAATTGGCGGAGAAAGACTGACTTTTCCCGGACAAGTCCTCGGGTGTAATTATTCTGGTGACGATCCTACTGTTGGACACTATATCTTCCTCGGAAGTGGAGATTTTCATCCAATAGGACTGGTTCTCCATACAGGGAAGCCACTTGCAATGTTAGATCCGTACACTGGCGAAGCTCGGGAGATGGGGCGAGAAAGAATAGAGAGGATACTTAGACAGCGCTCAGGTTTGATTATGGCTTCAATGGATAAAGATAGATTTGGCATCATTATAGGATCTAAGCCAGGACAAATGAGGAGGAACCTTGCCTTAAGAATGAAAAGAAAACTGGAAAAGCATGGAAAAAAGGGTTTTCTGCTGGCGATCGAACACGTGGGGCCTGAATTAATTGACTTCTATCCTGTTGACGTCTTCGTGAACACTGCATGTCCAAGAATTGCGATAGATGACGCAGTAAAGTACGATAAACCAATGATTACGCCTTACGAGCTGGAAGTCGCTTTGGGTGAGAAAAAGTGGGAAAATGGGTATCGGTTTGATCAAATACATTGATCCATAGAAGTGCTCAACGCGATAATCGATACTTGTTTGAAAGCTGAGCAAGAATATGTCTAAGAACGATGTTGGTAATTATACTCTGATGGCGGGGTACTTAGACAGGATAGGAGCGGGCAAAGTCCTTCTAGACAGAGGGCCCCTATCATTCGATTGGACCCCTCCTCTATTGGTTGGCAGGGAAAGAGAGCTGGAATCACTAGCCTCGATGTTCATGGGTATCGGGAATGAAAATGTCAGTGGTCGGGCAGTAGTTGTTGGCCATGTAGGCACTGGAAAGACGGTTCTGACTAGGAGATTTGGGGAAGATGTAGTAAGGGAAATGGATGGCATCAGAAAGATTGTTCTTTCGCACGTAAACTGTAGGAATCACCCCTCCACTTCCCAAGTATTGCAACAGATTGCTCTGTCTCTTGACTCGAGGCATCCCGAGAGAGGCTTCAGCTCTGGAGAGATTATTCAGTCAATACGGAGAAACATTCGATCGAGAGGGCTCCACATGATACTTGTTTTGGATGAGGTGGACGTGCTTGTTAGGAGAGACAGTAGTGATTTGATATACAAACTTCTTCGAATAGACGAGGGGCAGGGTAATCAGGGGACGGTTTCACTGATTCTGGTGAGTCAGGACCCTTCCTTGATGAGCATGTTAGAACCGGCGATAATCTCTAGATTGGGGGAGAGTAATGTTTTGGGACTAGAGCCTTATGACTTCGATGGACTTGTAGGGATATCCAGACAGCGTTACGAGGCTTCATGTAAGCCCGGTTCGGTGAGTGAAGAAGTATTGGAAAAGATCGGCAGATTTGCTTCTGAGACCGGTGATGCGCGCCTAGCTATTGAGCTCCTTGAGGCTGCTGTACGAAGAGCGGAGATGGACGGCAGGGGAGAGGTGAATATTGGTGATGTTATGCCCAGTACCCTTAGGACAGCTTCAGTGGAGCCGAGTCAAGTTGATTCCCTTGGCACTCATCAAAAACTGATTCTCCTAGGGATTTGTAGGAGGTTGCGTAAGGTGGAGGAAATCTCCAGTGGTGATGCTCGTAAGCTATACGAACTTGTGTGTGAAGAGTTTTCAATTAAAACTAGGAGTTATACCACCTTCTGGAAGCATCTGAAGTCTTTAGAAACCAAAGGGCTACTGGAAGCGAGGTCGACCAATACCACTGTTGGAAGGGGCAGAACTACTTACATTACAATGAGTAATACCTCACCTGCCACAATAGGGAGCAGGATAGAGAAGGAGTTCATGAACCGCTGATTGATATTCGGTTGGCTTCCGAACCGCTCTTATAGGGGCCTTATGTCGGGTTGCCGTCCGAGGAGTAAATATGGCAGGCGAGCAGTCATTCAAGGCAGTCGTTAACGACACTAATCCGAAGTATGGGGGCCGTGCTTTCTCCATGGAAATTACTGGTTCAAATTACAACCATTTCCTCGGTAAGAAGATAGGAGACTCAGTAGATGGAATGTTCGTCGGAGAGGGTGACCAATCACTAACCGGATACCGATTAGAAATCACAGGAGGTTCGGATCTTACAGGAAGACCAATGAGGCCGGATTTAGATGGCAGTGGAGTTAAATCGGTACTGATTACTGCCGGAATAGGGTACAAAGGCGATAAGAAGGTCAACAAAAAGGGCAAGACATACAGGTACAAGTATGACGGGCTAAGGAAAAGGAGGAATCTCCGTGGAAATGTCATAAGTCAAGAGACTAGGCAAATCAATCTGAAAATAGTTGAGGCTGGGAAGAGGCCTCTGGGTGTGATTTTTGGTGTGGAAGAGGAAGCTCCTGACAATCAGTCCTCCGGTGAAGAGGAATGAATATTGGGAGATGGTGTAACTGGTGAACGATTTACCAAGTCAGCCTGAAGTAAATATTGGGATGGTCGGACACGTAGATCACGGGAAGACCACGCTGACAAAGGCACTTTCGGGAACGTGGACTGATACCCACTCCGAAGAGAGGAAGCGTGGAATCAGCATTAAGCTAGGATATGCGGACACCGCTTTCTACAAGAACAAGGATGGCGAGTACTATGCCAGAGGTAAAAATCCGAAGGGGGGGGATGATTCTGAAAATGACCTCCTTAGAGTGATTTCCTTCGTTGATGCTCCCGGACACGAGACTCTGATGGCCGTAATGATTTCCGGGGCGGCAATCATGGATGGGGCCTTACTATTGGTTGCAGCTAATGAGACCTGTCCACAGGCACAAACCAGAGAGCACCTTGCCGCACTCCAAATAGCTGGCATAAAGAATATAGTTGTGGTTCAGAATAAAGTTGATCTTGTAACTAGAGAAAGGGCTGTAGAATCATACAATGAGATATTGTCATTCATTGATGGCACGATTGCCGAAGGCTCCCCAATTGTTCCAGTCTCAGCTCATCATGATGTCAATCTAGATATGCTAATTAGAGCGATAGAGGATACCATTCCGAGTCCGGTTATCGATTCTGATGAGAAGGGACTGATGTATGTTGCTAGGTCTTTCGATGTCAATAGGCCAGGATTGAGGCCAAGCAAACTCAAAGGGGGAATTGTCGGAGGTAGTATAGTCGAAGGTTCATTCAGTGTGGGAGATTCCATACTGATAGCCCCAGGAAGAAGGATTGTGGAAGGCAGTAAGACAAGATGGGAACCATTGAAGACGGTCATAGAGAACATTCAAGCTGGAGGACTAGATCTAGAAACTGCTCATGCAGGAGGACTTTGTGGGATAGCAACTCCTCTGGACCCAATGTCGACAAAGGCGGACGATCTCTCTGGACAAGTGATGGCAAGGGATGGTGAGCTTCCCCCAGTATGGGAGTCTCTCGATTTGAAGCTTGAGCTTCTTGAGAAGATGGTATCGGGAGGGGATGGCGACGAGGGATTAGTTAAGCCCTTACAGACCAATGAGATGTTGATGGTAAATTCTGCCACCGCGACAAGCGTGGGGACTGTTTCTTCCGCCAAGAAGGGGGAGGCGAAATTAGCATTGAGGTTGCCAATTTGTGCTAAAAAGGGAAGCAGGATTACATTATCAAGAAGGGTCGGCGCACGCTGGAGACTGATCGGACACGGTACCATCAAAGGGTGATTGTATGACGGGGATTCTCGTCGACACGTGTGGATGGGTTGCCTTGGTAAAATCTGGACTAAATCTAGATTCAGAGATGTCCAAAGTAATAGGGAAGCCGGAGCTAATTGTCATAAATAGTGTCTGGGAAGAGCTGGAAGATCTGGCTAAAAATAAGCGTGGTCTTCTCTTAGAGTTACTGAAATCAAGATGTAAATTAATCGAAGACCCAAAGGGGCAAAATCATACAGATAGGATGCTGGTTGAGCTTTCTAGAGAAAATAAATGGCCGGTTTTAACAGTTGATACCCGGCTTAAAGAGAAGCTATCAAAATCTGGATGTCAGTATATCGAGGTCGTATCGGATAGGATGTTAAGATTGATTGGCTAAGGGAGTGTGAAGAGGTTGTCATCTCCTTTCCCGTCCATGAAACCTATTCTCACAGCTGCATCTATCCAAGCATGGGCATAGTTTATCGCACCGAAAGCTCTGACCATATCTCCCTTTTGCATGAAGTACTTGGCATCAGAGAGATAATCATCACACATTCTAATCATTGATGATAGCTTTTCTGAGTTTTCTTCACTTAATTTGGCAGGAGTTGCCTTTTCCCTAGCGGCCTCTGTCAGTGCAATATATTTCTTGACCAGATCATGCGTAACAACCACATTGTCACTCAAATCTATGCCTCCACCAGTTTTTTAGCCGCTTCCGTAATTTTGAATAGTCTTTTTCTTCCTTGTTTTCTTACAGACAGGAAACCTGATTTATGCAGGCCATTGTATATCTGAGAAAGTCTGGGCCTTCCAACTTCTAATCTAGCTTGTAGTTCAGCATCGGAGGGAGATATCTCCCTCTTTGCCGCGACTGAGATTACTAAGAGTTCGGCTTCGTTGAGAAGAGTTTTTCGAATCTCATCTAGAGGCTGATCGGGTTCCCAAGCATTGATTCCCTCGTATGCATCCATACTCATATCGATTTTAGGAACAGGGAGATTGTAAATTTCACCGGTCGGCGAATCATCGATACCGAAAAGTGAAGCTTCTAGCTTTTTATCTTCTAATCTAGGTAATGAATATTTCATAGAAGGCTCCACCGACCAATGAGCAGAATCCGTGGACATAACACTGGAAGGAGTAGATTTCGGATTTTTGATTGCATTATCGCCATCGTAACTGTCATCCAAAAAAATACCATCTTGAGCTTCAACGTTCTCAGGATATTCTGTTTCCTTATCTGGCCATAGAGACGGGACCTCCGATATTGATTCAATAAATGGGGCACCTTCCTCTGAATTGGGCTGTGAATTCTGGGCCACTCTAGACCTACTGGCCAGTCCTTTGAAACCGTTACCGGAATTAAACATTGGAGGTTCACTACCCGGCTCCATGTAAACAAAATCATCTAAGGTACCTTGTTCCAATACAGTTTCTCTACCCATCTCATTCCTGCTTTTTTCGTTATTTTCAGATTCTTCTGTATCCTGAATCCATAAATCACTTGGTTCTTTAAATAAATCATCTTGTTTATTAGTGACGTCTAAGATGTCCGATTCATTAGAGAAATCATCTACATCCGATTTTTCGTCAGCTTCATCTACTGGACTGGGTCTTTCCTGTAGATGTTGTGGAGATGAGATATATTCACTCTCTTCGCCAATACTATCATGACGAGTTTTTTCTTCATCCTCAGCCACAATTTTTTGCGATGCCCCTATGGCATCTGAGGCATCTCTGATCCCAATAGTAGATTTTTGCCAACGCATTAGCCTCTCTAAAGTGCCCTTGGCGCCTACGTCTCTCCTCTCATCAGTAAGGTCCCTGAGTAGCCTTATTACATCTCTAGGATTGCCGGAGGTTGATTCGTGGATTCTTGAAAGAAGGGCATCATCAATAATCCATTTCTCCCTAGCCTTCTTAGATACGAGTCTGTTTGAAAGATCCTGTATCTGACTTTTTGTCAGGTTTGGGATGTATTCAGGAACATCATATAACTCAGTAGTTTCTTCGTCCAATGTAGATAGCTGAGAAGGAGTAAGTACTACAATCACCAAAGCTCTGAGTCTTTGAAGTATTGGCGACAATGAGCAAAGGACTGGGGCTAAGTCTACATTAGAGGGGTAGTCTAGAGAAACTACTGGAAGGTTACCTGAAGACTCCTCCAAATTAGTGACCAGGTCATCTATCATCTTCTGGTTGGATCCCGAAGATTCGAAACCACAGAAGTGAATGGAGAGCTCATGTATTATGGAATTAACAGGATCTTTCATTGGCCAAAATTGCCCAACGAAACTCCTTTTGGTTTGGGATGCCAAAGTCCTGACAATTGATGATCTCCCGGAGCCCGTCTCTCCGACTAGCAACATCATTCTCGGGGATTGTGAAACTATGTGTTCCCTCCATGATGAAATAAGTCGGTCCCTTCCAACCAAGTATTCCGCCCTTCCACTTTCGATTGGCCTGAGATCGAATGGATTGCCTCTGAGCAATGGTAGCCCAAGTTCCTCTGGCATACTACTCTTCACAGACATAATGCGAATGAAGGAGTAAATAATATTAACGTTTATTTACGTAAAATAGTATGTAAATTAACACATATTTACGCTTTTCAGATAATTATTTTTTTCGATATAAGACTAGTAGTACGATTTTGTACTATAATTATTAACGCTTTTCTAACGCTTAAATGATGCGTTAACGAAGCGTTAACGGAGATATTAACGCTTTAAATTGAGGATGATGATTCATTTCGAGGACATACTAGATGTCGGTCAAATGATATTAAATGAGAAAATGAAGCGAAATGTACAGAAGGGTGTTTCTGCCTAAGAGACATGATAACATGCCAGTTGATAGCAGTCGATTGAAAGGATTTTACAAACTATCTGTCCCAGAGAGGAGGAGCTTGCTAGCAGATATAGCGGGACTAGATGATGAGATGGTGGGTGCATGGGCCTCGGTTGGTGAGCTCTCAGAGGAAGTTGCTGACAGGATGATTGAAAATGTGATCGGAACTTATTCTCTCCCTATTGGAGTTGCAACAAATTTCATTATTGATGGTGAGCATTACCTAATTCCATTTGTAGTCGAAGAGGCGAGTGTTGTGGCCGCGGCCTCTAACATGGCGAAAAGGTGTCATTCCAAGGGAGGTTTTGTTTCTGACAATGATGAGCCGGTTATGATAGGACAGATTCAAGTTGTGGGTTGTGAAGATCCAGAGGCCGCCAAGATGGCTATACTTTCAGCTGAGAGTGAACTGATTGAGGCATGCAATGAAGTAGATCCCATACTCGTTAAATTTGGAGGTGGATGCAAAGGCGTGGAGGCCCGGATTATTGAGACGGGCTCTGGGCCCATGGTTATCGTACATATTTTGGTTGATTGCAGAGATGCGATGGGGGCAAATGCGGTCAATACAATGGCAGAAACCATAGCTCCAAGGATAGAAGAGCTGAGCACAGGGACTGTGATTCTGAGAATAATAAGTAACTTAGCTGTTCATCGATTAGCAAAAGTAAGTGCAGTATTCACTCCAGAAGAAATGTCCGATAACGGTTTAGATAGGGAAGGCGGATTGAATGTCATCGATGGAGTTGTTCAAGCGTATCACTTCGCGGCTGCAGATCCATTCAGGGCAACAACACACAATAAGGGAATAATGAATGCAATCTCCCCAATAGCAATAGCATGTGGACAAGATTGGCGAGCAATAGAGTCTGGTGCTCATTCATACGCATCTTATAGAAGAGAATATGGATCAATGACTCATTGGGAAAAGGATAGTGAGGGGAACTTGGTCGGCTCAATAGAAATACCAATGGCAGTTGGACTAGTTGGGGGCGCAGTTAGGATACACCCAGGTGCCCAAGCTAACGTGGCCCTATTGGGACTGAGGACTGCTGACGATCTTGCAAAAGTCATGGCAGCGGCTGGTTTGGCTCAAAATCTTGGAGCTCTAAGGGCCTTGGCAACTGTAGGTATCCAAGCTGGACACATGAAATTGCATCTCATGAATATGGTTGCAGCCGCGGGAGCCGAGGGTAGTGAGGTAGAGGCGGTCGCAAAGATTGTGAGGGAAAGTGGGGACAGGATAACCATGGCAGCTGTTGAAGATGCTCTGGCTTCTGTAAGAGGTGACTAGTCTAATCTCCTGAATGGCTGGTTCTTTGGAACGTACTTAGGCCTGTAAATAGGGGTCCCCCTGCCATCTCTTGAGTTTCTCTCATCCAATATCTGTGCGCATATTCCAGCCACTCTTGCCCATCCGAAGAATGTGGTGTAGTAATCTGGCTTCCTGAAACCTACAGAATGAAGTAGCATTCCACTTCCTAGATCTACATTTGGATATGGATTTCTTATCTTCGGAAGTCTTTCCTTTAGAATATCAGGAGTGATTTCACGTAAGACTTTGACAATCTTGTATAGTTCACTATCAGGACAAATCTCATCTCCGAGGCCTATGAGGAGCCTCGCTCGTGGATCTTCTGCCCTTAGAACGCCATGTCCAAATCCATAAATTGGCCTTCTAGAATCTATCTCTGCATTTACGAATGATTCTATTTCATCTCTATCGGATGTCCCTATACGTTGTATAAATTCCAAAACAGCCTGATTTGCCCTACCATGTAATGGCCCGGACAGGGCATTCATCGCACTGGCCATTGAGGCATACACAGACGCCCTTCCTGAAGCAACAGCTTTCCCAGTGAACGTGGAAAGATTGCCTCCCCCATGATCCATGTGCAATATGAAAAAGAATCTCAGCACTCTACACATCCTTTCAGCTTCTTCACCATCAATTCCGAGCATATGGACAAAGTTCTCGACAAGACCAAGCTCTGGTTTTCTGGGTCTAAGCTGTTCCTTCTTGCCACCTCTAAGTAAGAATACACGGGCCATTAGTTCCGGCATTCTTGCAATTAAGTTCATCGAATCTGACTTTGGATCTCCTGTTTGCTCAACTGTCCCGAGAGCCATAATCCCAATGGCGAGCCAGTCCATCGGATGCCCACTTCCTGGCGTGAGTGATTCCAAGACTCTCAACGCCCCTGTTGGTAGTGTTTCCCCTCTAAGAGCGAGTTCTGCTCTAAATTTCTCAGACTGCTCCGGGGTCGGGAGTTCTTTATTCAGCAACAGAAAGACCACGTCTTCTTCCTCAAGATTAACCAAATCCTCCACTGGATATCCAACGTAATGAACGCCTTTGAGTGGGTCAACATAGGATGTTTCGCAAGTTCCTACTGGCATCCCTCTGAGGCCACTATCAAGGTTTGATTCCCTCACACTGAATAATACCTCATCCTCTTCCATATAGGCACCGGGAACGGGGGACGAGTGAAGAGATGATAATGTCTCCGTTTTTTAGCATGTAAATATGGAAAACGAATAATACTTATTTTCCGGCTAAATTATGAAAATTGTAAGAAAAGACCCCAATGATGATAATTGAATCGACACGGCCGACGACCCATGGATGGATGGCAAGAAGTGGTCAGATCCATGGACAACGAGCATGAGCACATGCTCAGAGGTGGAACTGTAAGTAATTTCTTTCTGAGAGAATCATTGACTCTCAGTCATCCTGTTTTTATTGGTGGATGTTATGGATTGATGATTTCAATAGCACTGATATTACCATTATACCATGATAATACTCAGAATGGTTTTCTCGAGCTTGCGAGAGATTGGGGGCTCCAATCTGTTATTATAATATCAATAACATCAATATTAGGAGCTTTCTCAATCATTACTTCGATCTTGATTAAGAGGCCCCCTGCGAGACTGCAGAACTGGAAGAAAATACTCTTCGTATTTCCTTTCATGGGTCTTTCGATGGTTTCTGTATCCATCATTTATGGATTTGGAGGACAGTTTTTTCTAGAGTTTGGATGGTTTCTCTATATCCTTCCGGGTCCACTTTGGGTACATCTTTCCTATGCTCCAAGATGGAGAATTATAGAAAGAATAGATAGAGGGCTAGATCCTTTCGAGGGAATGGGGAAGACAATTTATGGAAGCAACCCTGGACTTAGCAATCCAGAAGACGAAGAATTAGATGAAGTCGTGGGAATAATCTAGAATAAATATCGATTTTATTCCTCGATACGCAGCATCGATCTCCTTAATGTATCGGGAATCTCAACAGGCTTTCCAGATTCGTAATCTATCAAAACGCATACGACCTTTCCGACGGCTACAATATCATTTTTTTGATTTGAACTATGGATAACGTACCTCATATCGAAAGAGCTCCTACCAATTTTAGAAACCAATGTCTTACAGTTGACGACGTCGGGGAAGAGTACTGGAGCCTTGTAATCTACCTCTATTCTCGCTAATATCGGGCCGATATTAGAGCTTTCATAGAGATCCATCATGCCTATTTTGGAGAAAAATCTCATTCTAGCGGTTTCCATCCATTTCGCGAAAACAGAATGGTTTACATGCCCCAAAGAATCCATATCTCCCCAGTTTACCGTTATATCAGTGGATACTGCCCAATCCAATTCTCCAATATCTGATTCTATTGCCGCCATTCTTTCTACCTCAAATCAAACCCAATTCTTTACCACATCTCTCAAACTCAGATAGGACTTTGTCCAAGTCATCCCTTGTGAGTCCGGATGACATTTGTGTTCTCACCCTAGCCTTATCCCTGGACACCATTGGGAAGACTATCGCCCCAACCAAAATTCCACTTCTGGATAGCATCGAAGAGAGATCCTTGGCCACCTTACTTTCGCCACACATAACCGGTATGATTGGAGTTTCCGATAACCCTGTATCGAATCCAATGGATTGTAGCTCGGTTCTGAAGTAGTTCGTGTTTTTCCAGAGATTCCTGACATGTTCGGGTTCATCCATTAGAACTTCGACTGCCGCCTTCTGAGATGCTGCTACTCCTGGTGGTTGGCTTCCGGAGAGTAGCCATGAACGACTGTGGTTTAGTGCGTATCTCCTCACTAAATCTGATCCGGCCAATATTCCTCCTTGGACCCCCATAGCCTTGGAGTATGAGCCCAATTCAAAGTCTACCCGACCTTGTAGTCCGAAATGGGCTACTATTCCCTTACCGTCTCCTAGAACTCCCTCACCATGACAATCGTCGACCATTATCATAGCTCCATAATCCTCTGCTACGTCTGTTATCTGATCGAGTGGTGCTATGTCGCCATCCATGCTGAATACACCATCAGTAATGATTAGTATTCTCTCTGCGTCCTTATTTTGTGAAAGTGTACTTTCAAGGGCACTAATGTCATTGTGTGGGTATACTGATCTACTGGCCTTAGTGAGCCTGACTCCATCAATAATAGAGCCGTGGTTGAGTTCGTCTGAAATTATTACATCCTGCTTCCCCCTAACCAGTGTCGGTATAAGGCCAACATTTGCTGTGTAACCCGCTGAATAGATCAGGGAGGCCTCTACTTCCTTGAATTCTGCCGCTTTCCTCTCAGCCTCTAGGTGGATATCCAGTGTCCCAGCTATTGCTCTTACTGAACCTGATCCAGCACCATATTTCCTTGTTGCTTGCAAAGCCGCCTCGACTACTTTAGGATGAGTTGTCAGATTCAGATAGTTATTAGCAGAGAGCATGATCATATCTCTTCCCCCAACTTTGCAATGAGGTCCACTCGCGGATTCCAATACCGGTGGGCTCCATTCCAAATCCTGTGATTTCAATTCATCTAGCCTATCGGACATCCATGACAGGTCGGCCGCCATGGGTCCCGATTAGGTAGGGGGTACATGGCTCCATCGGAGCGAGTTCTTCATTTCCTAGTGCTCTATCCGAAGTCATGACTGGTGTATCCGTGGAGGTCACTGTACTTGGGATTGCTCAGGACGGTGGATATCCACAAGTTGGATGCTTGAAGGACTGCTGTGCGAAAGCCAGAGATGACCCGACACTATCTAGGATGCCAGTCTCATTAGGATTGAAAGGCACAGATGGGTCGACCCACATGATTGAAGCCAGTAGAATGATGTCGGAGCAATTCGGTCTCTGGTCTTCTTTAGGAAATCTAGATTGGCCCCCTTCCAGCTTTTCCCTGACCCATGCTCATCTTGGCCACATTGACGGACTCGGCCTACTTGGCAGGGAGGTGATGGGACTCAGCGGAATTAAAGTCCATTGTAGCGAGTCAATGAGTGCACTAATCCAGAAAACACCGTCGTGGGAAATTATGATTGATCAAGGAGTAATCGAGTTGGTTATCTGGAATCCCACGGGGCCCTTTGAACCATCGGAAGGTTGTGGATTTACGATCACACCTATCCCCGTCCCACACAGGTCTGAGCTTTCTGATAACCACGCCTTGATAATCAGGGGAGGCACGAGAAGCCTGCTATTTATGCCAGATCAAGACTCTTGGTCAGAGACCCTGGTTGGAGATGTAGATATATTACAGTGGCTTAGGCAAATGGATATTGATATTGCACTGATTGATGGGACATTTTGGGACTACAGTGAGATTTCCAATAGAGATGTTACGGAGATTCCTCATCCCACTGTAACCGAGACTTTGAGAAGACTAGGAATAAAGGGTGACAAGGACCCTGAGATACATTTCACCCATCTCAACCATACCAACCCTCTATTTGACGAGCGGAGTTTACAATCGGAGAAGTTAGTATCGATGGGCTGGGAAATTTGCAAAGAGGGCAGTGTCTTCTATCTATGACTTGAAGCGGAACCTTATCAGGGATGTGCATGAGGAAAGGGCATGCTACTGCATGGTGCGGTATCTAGTGGCCTTGGTAGGGCACATGTTTTCATGGCACAACCACATTATCAAGAGCAGTTCAAAGAGGTACTAGGGTCAAGTGCATGGCCGGGGACTCTAAATGTCAACCTAGAGAGTGAAAGTCTGAATCCTTATAGGAAGCTAAGAGTGGCTTCAGGATTGGATCGAGGAACGCAAATTGTCGGCCTTAATCCAATCAGAATTCAGGGATTTGAAAGAGATGGTAAGTCGTTTGGAGGGGCTACAGCATTTCTGGCAAATATTTCCGTTGATTCCAAGACGTGGATTAGATGCGCACTGCTAATACCAGACTTAACCAGGCACACCGAAACGGCAGAAATAATTTCGAACACTTTCCTCAGAGAAGATCTTCCCTGCATTGATGGCGATGAAGTTTGGATTAGGGTAGACCGATCTCTCTAATCCATTCTGAATTAATCATTGTGGACATTTCCAGGGAGCTTAGACTCATCCAAGTTTTGTGATGCCGGGTCGATAGTGGTGGTTTTGAGAAAATTCTGGTATCAGGAGTCGACCCCGTTCCGAGCCCTCCTAGGGAGACGTGCTCTATCTCCCAAAGTATCAGACCTCTTGATGTCCCCATCCCCATATCGATAGGAGTTTGGGGATTTTTCAAAGCATTGGCAACTAATTCAAGTTCAAGTTCTCCAGAAACTACCCCTGTGATGGCAGAGGCCATTCTTCTAACTTGATTCCAAAGGAATGATTCTGCTGTAACGGAAATTCCGATTGGCCTTCCGTCGTGATTCAGCCATGGTTCACAATTTACCACACTCCTCACTGGATTTTTTCCTTCTTCGAGCCTGCAAAGATTGGTAAAATTGTGTGTGCCAATAAATAGTTTACACGCCTCCTCAAGGATGTCAAGATTAACATCCTGAGGCCAGTTCTTCATCACCTCGCACCTGTAGAAGTATTTTCTTGAAATGATTGGTCTCGATGATGTGGTTGAAGGGACCTTTCTTGCTCCCCAGGCCACAATATCATCCGGTAGGCGGTCGTTAAGGGCTGTAATCACCGAAGACCCTTTGATTGAGTTGGCAATCCTGTCGGGTAAATCAAGTCTTATCAGATTCATCCTCACACTTACTCCAGAGTCGGTCCGACTAAATATCCAAAGACAACCCTTGGACCACCAACCGATTTCTTTGAGGGCATCAATCAGGGCACCCTGGACCGTCCTGACACTGGGCTGAATTTGCGAGCCATGGAAATTTTCTCCATGATAACCTATCGCGACTAGGAAACAGTCGCTAGTCAGAGAAAATGCCTCCTTCAATCCTCTGATACTAGATACTCCATGGCTTCATCCACAGATGAAAATCCTAGTCCTAGCATAGCAAATTCAAGGGCAATTGGTATGAACTGTCTTGCATTCGGATTACTTCTATCAAATTCTGTTTTTAGGTCTATTAGATCTATTAGGGTCTTGGCGGCCTCATAAAAATGCGAAGAAACATCCAAGTCATCTAGTTTATCTCCGAGATCCTTTAGCTTCCTGAATTCACGCACAGACATCGATATTCTGTCGAATTCCAGTAACGCCTTGGCGTGGGACGCCAAATATTCTGGGTTTTCTGGATCCATCGATGATGCTCGTCTGTAGTATGCGGCAACCTGCCCCTCATTTATCCTATCATTTCCTTTTTCGTCAAAGTTTCCATTCACTTGAATCTCGAATAGGGCTGCTTCGGCCCATCCGTGGTATCCTGCGGGATCATCTGGGTTGGACTCTATGAAACTCTCGAATATTCTCATCGCTTCCATGAAATCTCCTTGGGCTATTAACTGGGCTGCTTGTGTTATCTGGTCGTCCGTCATTGGCTCCCCTCGGACTTAATCGGACGCCATGCAGTTAAGAACGGTGCGGATGGCAACTATGAATTGTCAATCAGCTCATTGATTAAGCTGTAAACCGACATAGGGTCCTTAATACAGAATAGGCATTGACTCGGATCTTCCGTAGAAGCAGATTTTTTTCTTTGAATTAAAATCCATCCAAGTAGAAAAGATAGTGGGAAAGAAGAGGTTCCTCTCGATTTGTCTTCGATATTTGCTTCCGACTGAATGCCATCAGTGATGACGTGGATGTTACCAAAGCCAAAGATTCTGCCTATCACAGAAGGCTCGACTTTGAGATTCTCAACTTTCTCAAAGGGTATTCCCAATGTGCTTGAATCGAAATACAAGAACTTCTTCCTGAGATGGACTCTCTTGTCGGTGATTGCGTACTGGAATGAGTTTCTATAGTGAGTGGTGATTGCCACGGAGAAAGATGCAGAAAGTACTCCTAGAAGAGGGTAATACCAATCTAGCCACATTGGCGTATCCGGAACTCCATCGGTAAAGTTGCCAACTAGCTTCCCGCCCCAGTCCAATATGACTATTGTAAAGGGTATTAAGCCATTGATGACCAGCCAAGATGTGGTCCATCCCCCTGATGTTGAGGTATTCAAGAAGTGGTTGATTTTGGCTATAAGCATCATAACAATGACAAATCCGAAAACACCTGACACATCGAGAATTACTTTAGCTAGTCCAACCACCAAATTTAGATTGCCTTCCCCTTCTACATCTTCGAATTTAGCCGCCCAAAAGAAAACCATATGCACCAGTAGCACCAATATTGAGAGAGCGTATTTTCCAACCATGGACATCATTGCTGGCCCCCCATGCCACACCGGGGTCTCCGATTCTGTCATTTCAGGAAACCTTTTTTTGACTTCTTGGATATTTATTTGCGATCTATAATTATTGATTATATCTTCCATTCTATCACCTAATGAAGAACTCCCCATGCATGCTCTGCATTGCCGTGGATCCACCCATAATCACTCTCATTCCTCGACCCCTCTGAGTCCTCGTAATTAATCGACATGACCTCTAATGGGTATTCATTGTACGTAAGATGACTGACCCATGAGGCCCTAGTTGGCTGATCAAAAACCCATCTGGCCCTGCTGACTGCCCTCACCCTTATCTTAGCACTTGACTCTTCGTTCCATACCCTTACCAAAAATTCCGGCAAAGGTTTTCCTTTTTCGTCCTTCAATGCATCAGGAGAATTTTGCTTGGAGAGTTCCACGGTGCAGTTATTGAAATTCTGGGTCTTTCCTGTCTTGCGGTCATGGAAAACTCCCGTTCCTATGTTTGGGGTTCTGAAGAAATCTCTCAACCTCCATGGCTCATCATCCCGAGCTGACCACATCGGCGTTACATGAGGCATGAACCAGTCCAGATATGAACCATCATCGAAATGTAGCATTCCCCAAAACCAAGGGAATGATGGGGCCTGCACTGATACCTTCTGGAAATATCCTGTTCCCTCCATAACCTCTCCGTCCACTAAAAGCTTGCATTTTGTGGCTTGAAGTCTGAGTATATCGTACCCCATTCCCAGAAAATATACATTGTTTCTGTAAGTTAATTCGCTTGGGGGACCCCACCAAGGAGTTAGCTTTGCTTCGAATTTGGCAGGGGCCCCCTCGGATATGGCTTCCTCATCACTCGAGAGGTTTATCCAGAATGATTTGTTTCCAGGTGCCATTCCTATGGACATGTCCTCGTTAGTGAGTGGAACCACCGCGCCGGCACCCTCTCCCTTTCCTTCGCCTGGCCAAAGTGGGTGAGTGTCCGAGATACTAGCCATCCTACATTCCCTCTTGACTAGGGGTTCAAACATCTTCTCTCCGTCAAACCACCATGCACAGACCATACCTGGTATTACATGTCCTCCGTCCTCATCCACGAACATCCTTCCTCCCGGCTTCCACCAATGTCCACTCACCCTTATTGCAGGAGTTTCCTTTGTAGACCATAGAACCATCAGTTGTTTTGATCTTCCTGGATTTTCTATATCGGGAATGAGAATCAGTGCCCACCACCACCACCATGAAAGTCTGCGAATAGGAGGCATGACATCCAGCCTCCACAGGGAGGAGAAGTCTCCTTTGAAGTGTAAGTCTTCTTGGTTCATGCGATCACATTATCTCCCTCTTACTGAAGACTGCGCTTCCAATTCCAATCATGGCGGCAGACGTTCCTATCAAGACAATTGTCGATGTTATTATTCCGAGATATGGGTTATTTGTGTCCAAAGTATGCACCGGGGGTGACCAGATCCACTCTAGGCCAGTTTCCAAGCCAAATGCATAGGACATCTGGGAAAATTGAATGGTATCAGGCCAAGATGCCAAGACAACAGAGTCAATCAGTTGCAAGCCCCAGTGTGAGACGGACAGGGATGCGACTGACGAACTTGGAGAAATTAGTGTCGTGAACCCCATTGCGAACTCCCAAACTCCGATGATTATACACAGGTATACGCCGTACTTAGGGAGAAGTAGGCCTATTGTATTGAATAAAGAACCATAGGCTGCTAGGACCAGAATTGTGGTAAATGCAATTCCTAGCCAAACAGGGAAGTCACCAAGTCTAACAAAACTATCCCCGGGCCCTATTACAGCGGTAATTAAGGCCATAACCAGCGATAGGATAAGAACAAAGACGGAGACTACTGCCAAATATCCCATAACTCGATAAAGGATGAATTCCCCTCTGTGAATTGGTTTTGAAAGTAGATAGTGCAAAGTCCCTCTCTCAGTCTCATCCCGGACCAGTCCCAGTGAGAGGAATAGAGGCAGGAATAGGCCGAGAAGAAGTACAAACGCTATCTTTCCTGTAGCTATGACAAAAGTCCTATGCCCAGCTTCTCCGACATAGTTCTCATCTACAGGGTCTTCGTCGACTGAAGAGTCGGCATTTATCGAAATTACTTCTCCGGTTTCAGGATCAATTACCCAAACCACATCACAGGGGATACCGTTTCGATTGGAGTCTGGATTGTGTGGTTCTTGCCACCACATCATATCCCCGTTTCCATCGACCTGCGTGTACCAGTCAATTCTGAGACAATCGCCGTCATCATCGAAACCCTGGGTCCCTCCTGAGCCGTCCCAATCGATGTCGTCTTCATCGATGTACATTTCTTTCGGATCCTTTGGGACATCAAATATTCCCGTAATATACCCCCATGACAGAAAGTAGTCTATTGGGACGGTTAGATTGCCATCGGCAGTAAACTTTCCGTTTGTGGCGTATGTTCCATTTTCTAATTGACAGGCCGTGGAATAATCGGGGATCCAATCAACAAATACTTCACCCCTAGTATCTTGGCAATCAGTTACATCATCCCAATCTATGATGTAGTCCCATTGCCCTCCTTTGTAATCAAAATCAATCCATGTAGGGTCTAGGAATGACATTCCCTCCCATGTTTTATTACCAGAAATTTTTCTATTCTGGTCATTCCAATCGATTTCTCCCTCGTATATGTAAGTGCCCGACCCTGGGAATTGCTCTCCATCCCAGTCACTGGTCCCATATTTTCTCTCTTGACCGAGAGGGTATCCATCTCGATCGGCATCAATGCTATCGCCATCATTATCCACGGGTTCAAATCCCTCTCTGACAGCATCAACATAAAATGCTAGTAGCATGATCATAAGTACTGTTCCAAGAGACAAAACGACCCAAGTTGAAATTTTATGCCTTAGTTGCCTTATGGTCAGTTCTACCACCGCTCCAGCCTTCCTATCCATCCTCGTCCAAACAGTCTCGGATAGCTCCCTTCCTTGAACGTCCATGTTTAACCACCCACCAGATATCCGAGAAGTGAATCTAAGTTATCATCTGGATTTTCAACCGAAGTGACCTTGATTCCTGACTTTACAATTGCATTGGGGAGAATTGCATGTGCTTCTGATAGGTCACCGGTTTGGATCTCCAAACATCCCTCTTCTGGGAATCTCACTCCATATATTGGATCCTCCGATATGAGTTCCTTCGCTAGTTCCCTAGGTGATTCCGTCTCCAACATTATTCTATGGGGGTGCTTGTCAAGAAGGCCCCTTATCGCATGCAAATTACCCAGTGCCAATAGTCTACCGTTGTGAAGTATGACAATCTGTTCTGTTATTCTCTCTATTTCTTCAAGAATATGGCTTGAAACAATGACGGTCTTCCCTCGGTTACCCAATTCCCTGATCACACTCATAATGCTAGTTCTAGCCAATGGGTCACATCCATGAAGTGGCTCATCTAGGATAATTAAGTCAGGGTCATGGACTAGAGCATGAGCGATTTTGACCCTTTGACGCATTCCTTTACTGTACTTACCGACTTCCTTATGTCTGACGTCAGTAAGGCCAACGAAGTCTAAAACATGCTCTGCTCTTTCCTTGGCCTCATCTCTGGTCATGCCATGCAATCTTGCCATAGTAGTAAGAAAATCGAGAGCAGTCATCCACTCATAGAGTGGTTCAGTTTCACTGACATAGCCCACTCTCCTGAAAGGGGATGTACTCTCCCACGGATCTGTTCCGAAGAGCCTTACCGACCCCTGACTTGGCCTAAGTCTGCCGAGTAATAGCTTGAACAATGTGGACTTTCCAGCCCCATTTGGGCCCAAAACTCCCGTAACACCGCCATCTATGGCTAGCGAAACATCATTGATCCCAATTACTTCACCGTACCACTTAGATACGGACTCTAACATCACTGCTGGGAGTTCTGAAGTCATTCCCTTGTCACCTCCAAAGAGCTTACTCTACTTGTCAATAACAACAGAGATAGGAAGTTAATCAATAATATTGATACAATTGATAATGATAAGGGATGATCATAGTTCGACTCTATGCCGACTAGCCATTGCCCTATATGAGCGAGCCCATCATACGGACTTAGTAGATAGAGGATCGAAGAATCGAATGTTGATTCAATAAGGAAGGCGACCATTTTCGTACCATAAATTACTGCGAGGAAGGCTACGGCAGCGAAGAATCTACTTTGGCTAATACTGGACAAAGCTAATCCTATCGAAGTGTATGTTATTACTAGGAGGATTCCAGCAATTAGTCCACCCATGAAGATAGGGAACGTATCGATGAGGAAGGCCCAACCCTCGCCGTTCAAAACAATGGCACTCGTGTAGTATACAATGTAGGAGAAAACAATCACGAAACCCAGAACCACTGCACTACTAAGATACTTCATTGCAGTGTAATCTGTCCTATTCACAGGTCTAGAAAAATAAATTGCGCTGGTTCCATTTCTCCTATCATCAGAAATCATGCCTCCAACAACCAACGCGGTTAGTAGTGGCCACATACAGAGATTACGAGGAAAGAATCCTAATACTTGGCCCCATAAATTGTACCTGTTTATGCCCCACATTCTTGAGAGGATTTCACCAAATCCCCCTTGCCCCCCCAGAGAGGCGAGGAATAGCATTGCAACTGGTGAGATCGAGAAGATAAATACTATCAAAATTGTGAGTCTTACCAACGGATGATAGTGTCTATGGCCCTTACTAGAGAATATGCCGTAGACATGGTGCCTAAAAATCGCGTAATTCCTAACCCATCTGGGCCCTAGAGAGCCTCTCCATGGACGGTAGGTCTGTTCGTAAATCGAGGCTTTAACCTCAGCTTTTTGCGCGACAGATGCAGTTGCCTCATCATCACCGTCCCCAGAACCGAAGGCCGACTCCATCCTAGTCGTTCCACCTGAAATATCAAGCTCATTTTTCATGACCCTTCCCCCGTGTAACGAGGAGTAATGAGATCATCAGTCTCCTTTACATCCTCGCCTAGCTTATCCATAATTAAAAGAAAAATATCTTCTAAATCGGGCTCGTAATCAGTCATTTTTCTGACTTGTACTTTCGCTTTAGCGGCTGAAGAAAGGATATTCGTATATGTCCCCTCATCGACCTTAGTCACTCTCATATTCCTGCCCATTCTCCTCACCGAAAGACCAATGGAAGTCAATTCTTGTTCCATTTTTGACGCTCCGCCCCAAACGGATATCTCGATTTCTTTCTCGACTTGGTTGACCATTTCGTCAATACTTCTGTGGACGACTATCTTCCCCTTGTGAATCATCACAATCCTATCACAGACTCTCTCCACATCATCCATGACATGACTGCTCATTAAGACAGACCTACCTCCTTCAGAAACGGTTTTTTTCAGGGTCTGTAGCATGAACTCTCTAGCCCTTTGATCGAGGCCATTTGTTGGCTCGTCGCAAATTAGAATGTCTGGATCATGTATCAGGGCGCAAGCCAGTTTAGCCGCTTGTTTCATTCCGGTGCTGAATGTCTCAATCTTTCTATACCTCTGATCTTTCAACCCAACGTACTGTAGTACCTCATGTGCCCGTTGAGTAGCTGAGTCTGGGTTCATTCCAAGTAACTCGCCTGAATACCTTACCTGATCGATCGCGGTTAGACCGGGGTCTAATGAGTCATATTCGGGCATATATCCTATCTTGGATCTAATCAAGTCGCCTTCGGTCCTGATATCATGTCCAAGCACCGAACCCTCTCCAGAGGTGGTCTTTATCAGGCCCAGAAGGCACTTGAAAAATGTCGACTTACCCGCACCGTTGGGCCCTAGAATCCCTATTGCACCCGGAGGGATTTCGAGATTAATATCATCCAAGGCGAGATGTGGGCCATACATCTTCTTCAGAGATTTTGCAGTAATTAGCAATCCTTCCGAGGTTTCTGAGGCCATGTTAGTCACCCGACTCCCGTAGGGAGTCACTGGACCCTCTGGAGGGCATCACTTGAATTAATCCCCGAATATAACATGATAATTAAATCAATTTTGCATTACTCTTTCAGGACGCCTTGTCTGACCTTTACGGCAATTCCCTTAGTGAAACAAGCCATCTCAGAAGAAGTCGAAGTTGGAGCTCCATGAGCTACTAATTCTCCTTTTTCAGAAACTACCACACAAGGTTGTCCGGGAGTGACATGTGAGTCAGCGCCTACGACATAGCCGTGCATTACATTCCTTCCCTTTCCAACAAAAGGAATGGCATCATCCCTTATCATTACTCTAGGGATCCCCGGGAAGTCTCTCTCTTCATCAGGATTTTTTTCCCCGAAAATATCTGGTGTGCCATCATTGAGAGAATAAAGCATCCTAGCCCCCTCTGCAGTCAGCGAAACCCCTCCATCCTTCAATCTAGGAGACAAGGCATGAACGCCCCCAAAACTGACGTTTACCATTCTATCAGTATTCGATCTTCTCGAGTTCATTGAGTTCGTAATCTCACACAGTTTGAACGGATGTGTCGCACAAAAGACAGAGAGCTTGTCTACAATCGAGCATCTATCCAGCCAAGCCCTCACCCTGTCAATTTCTGAAGATGATGATTGAAGTGGTTCAGATGACTTTGAAATGGCCACATCTGAGTTCTCCAAACCTAGGTACGAGATATCTTCTGTAGGGTCATTCAAATCGGTCTGATCATTCCAAATATTATCTGAACCATCTATATGGCAAAAGGGGGAGACGTCTTCGAACGAATAAGGGACGGGACCGAGTGGCGTAGAGATTAGGACTACGGTCCTGGGGCAGTCGAGTAGATGATTTACGATTGTGCCCAGAGATCCCTCTCTCCAAGGAGGAGGGGAATTATCCAATATCAGGACTTTTTCTACGGGACCTGTGCTACCATCCCACCAGGATCCCGGGGGCCTCCATCGGATAGAAATAAGGGCCATCAAATGTAGAATATGTGGCCTAAATTCAATATCATCTGATAATGGTTCTCCACCCTTCCTGATTGGATTGGTTGAGGCCATGACGTCCAATAGTGAGCTCCCTACCTCGGTCTCTTCTAGTTTTTCTAGCTGATCAATGACCCACTCAAATGCCTCTCTGAGTCTTGGGGACGCATGACTCCTAACCTCAGCTAATCTCCAAATAGAACCATTCCTGATTGCTTCTCTGCATTTGGAAAGCTCGGACTGGGTAACCTCGAGATTGTGCCTAGCTAGAATCTCGGATCTCTCTTCCTTTGGTAGGGATAGAACCTCAATGGGAGTCCTGCCAAACAGTGCCTCCGAAGATATTGGCCACTCCTTGAGACCTTGGACCTTCACAGTTCCTTCTGGAGTTAGTATCCTGTCATCACGAGCGAACAAGACATAGGCGGCACTATCGAAAAAGTCAATTCCAAGGGCCACTGAAAGGGGGAATAGCATTGGATGTCCGCAACCAAACATGTGAATTGGTTTGTTTGGTGGAATCTGGGATTTCACGGCCAGAATGATGGAGAACAATTCTTGGTACCTTTGTTTCTCCATTAGAGGAACTATTCCTCCAATCGGATGTATGGCAAATGTAGCTCCTGATTCATCTGCTCGACTCATCAGCTCAGCTGATTTTGCCCTTAAATCCTCATACACTCCTCCTTGGATAGGTCCATTGAGTAATATTGAGTCCCCAGCCTCGGATAGTGATAGAGGAACTCTACTGTAGGTCTCATTGACCGAATTCTCAGCTTCCTCCCTACTCATATTAGGCCTACCAAAGACATCGAGCATTGTCCCAACATCAACGCCGATTTCTCTCTGAAATTCAACAATTTCCTTTGGAGATACCTCCACATCTCCATAAACGTAGGACTGAAATGTTCCTGAATCGGTGACTATGGCCCCGGGGAAATCCAAGAGTTTGTGGATACCGTCCTGTTTAGCTGGGATGCTAAGTTTTTCGTGTTTCCAAATTACGTATGAATTGGTTATCAGTGCCTCGACCCCGTACTTTTCCCACATTTCTCTGGGCTCAATGGTACGTAAATTTGGATTTACCACCGGGAGAAGCATAGGGGTAGTTATTGCCCCATGCAATGTGTGAAACTTTCCAATCCTAGCTGCTCCATCTCGACTTGTTATCTCGAATTTGCCCCAATCTTGTGGCCTGCATGACTCTGGTTCTGACTTCATAAAATCACATCGCATAAAACAGACTTCATTGTTCCTCGCCATTTCTTGAGATTACTTTGATAGTAGTTTTTTTGTCGCTTAGTTGCATTTGAACTAAGTCTCCGGAATTAATATTCATAATTGGATCTGCGTCGAAGCTATGGGCATAGGGAGTACCCAACAAAGAGGCCGCTGGAAGTGTCAATGGACACACATCGCTATTGATTATGCCCATTGGCCCTCTCTTAGTGTAGATTAGCCCCATGAGGACGAAGGGAGCAACAGTTGATCCAGATCCCTTCGGGTAGATTAGGATTGTATCTTTTATTGGCGTCCCATCTAATGGGTGACCTGGCTCCTCGATCACTCCAGACTCCCTGTTTACGTAGCCGAGGTAAGTTATCGGTACGTCTGTTACAAGCGCCCTCCCTTTAATTGACCATTTTTTCTGGCTAGGTATCCCAAGGCCATTGGCCTGAAAATCTCCAGATACATTGACCTTTGAACTGGGAATCGTTTTGGTAATCCCCGACTCCAGTGTTGGTCTGGGGGAGGACAATAGACTAGGGTCAAATGCGTGAGCGACGCAATCTTCTATGGTTGCAACGCTTGTTGGCATTTTATTCAAACCGCTAGTGAGGTAATGCTCAGCTTTGAGAGAATTAGTTAGCAGATGGTTGTGGTTCGCCCTGTTGTAGGGAGTAACTTCTGGGCATGTGTCCTTCAAGACTAATGCACCCCCCTCCTCCAAGATATCGAGAGTCCCATCCGCTTCAATTAGATCGTAATTATGGGAACTCATGAAGACCCAGAGCCTATGATTTTGAATCTTCTCTCCGAGTTCCATCCTTGAGCGCATAAATGCCGCTGTTGACCGAGCCTCACCTACACTGGCTTGAGGGCATCCTATCACGACAAGATCGACTATTCCCTTCGGTGACAACTCACGATACCTCTCGGACAATTCTGACTGATTGAAATGAAGAGTTCCTTGATAATTTTCTACTCCTGGGGCATCATCCGTGATTCCGTCAGCCCAAAGCATTGGACAGCCGTAATTTGCGGCCGCTGCCGTCAATGCCTTCTTCATCTCGAATGTAGCATTTGGAAGCCCCATGATTCTTGGCATGGGACCCCATGGGAGTTTCCATTCTGGCTGAATCTGCTTTCCTATCCAGTCCCCCAGAATACTCCAATCTGTCATATCCTCCATTGCACAATCGACATGAACCAATATGTTTGGAACTCTATTTTTTTCTAAATGAAGTCCCCATCTTGGAGCCCATCCAGTCAATGCAGTCGCCAATGCTGATAGGCCTGACTCCCTGTTTGTCACCAGAGATGTGTATGAATTTGAGAAGCAAACCGCATTAGACTCTGCCCATGATCCTATTCCTTTCTCCTTTTCAATGCCCCTATCATAAGGGGTGCAAGAGAGGGTGGCATCAATACCTAGCTCAGAATATGAATGAACGATTTCGAACTGTTGTTCTAGAAAATCTGGATAGTCTATGTCCATTTCCTCCATTTTTTCATGGTCGCATCCAGCAGAATTTAGAGTAGTCGGTATAGTAACCTTGCCGTTTTTATCGCCTGATAGGTCAGCCAAGAATCGTCTTAGACCGTGCCCCCCGGTAATCACGCTAACCCCCGAAACATGAGCATGGGATACTCTGATGAATTCCCTTGCGCCAGCAGTTGATGCTAGATCAACGACCAAGCTGGCTGCTTTCTGCTTGGTGGGGCCGTGATCGCCGTCAAGCATCGAAGCCAATTCTTCAGGGACCTCCATGCATTCGGACTAGCTAGGAGTCATTTCAAGATTGGTGTAGGAATGTGGCCCTGTTTGTGGTAAACTGATGTGATGTATGGAGGGGAACTCCATATTATCAACCTATAGTCGCCCCCACAACCGCAGGAGCGGTGGAGTAATGGAAGTCAAGAGAGCCTATGGCGTGTATCATGCAGATGGGGGGATAATAGGGGAGCTTTCCTATGTTTGGGGCAAAATAAGGGGTACTGCCCATTGCGCCTTATGTGACATCACTCACAGAGGAGTATCTACTAAGAAAGAATGGAGGGAAATGACATCCGGCTTGGATTTCGAAATCGAACTTCTGCACCTAAATGAGCAGTTTCCTGAGTTAGCGGAAATTACTTTTGGTAAAACTCCATGCATAGCCGTAGAGCGTGATGGTGCAATAGAGATTATTGTGGATGCCATACAGCTGGAGGGATGCGGAAAATCAGTCGACTCATTTAGAAAGACATTGGAGTCCGCATTAGATTCATAGGTAGAGAGGCGATTGATATGGAAAATAACGATATGCAACATGTTGAAATTGATTTGGAACCAACCTCGGGGGTCCAAGAAAAGCTCGTCCCAGAGAGAGTTGTTGATGGCCTTCCCACAATGTATTGTTTTGAAACCTGCCCATTCTGCTTCAAAGTCAAAGCCCTATTGGGGAGCAGGGGGGTTGAATACTCTAAAGTTGAGGTCGATCCAACATTCAAGACACAACTGAAGTGGTCTGATTGGAGTGCTGTGCCAGTTTTCGTGGATAAGGACGGGACCCAAGTAAACGACTCGAATTATATCCTACATTATATCGATGAAAACGGAACTAATGAGTTTCCAAGGATGGGAGAGGATTCCGAGCAGGACGAGTGGATGGATTTTTCCAATTTGATTCTTGGAAAATCGATTGTCGCCGTGATTTACAAATCATACAGAACCTCACTCCAGGCACTGGATTACGTCACTAGAATCGATAATTTCTCTTTCGGCACCCGTTTAGTGAATAAGTGGGTAGGAGGGATAATAATGAGGATGGTTGGCAAGTCCAGAGCGAAAATGTTCGACCTACCCCCACGGGAGAACCTTAAATTCCAACTTGACCATATGTCGGGTGGCATAAAGGGTGACTTTTTTGGAGGAGACACCCCCAACGGAGCGGACTTTGCTAACTTCGGAATTCTAAGGTCGATGGAGGGTCTTTACGGCTTCGATATTGTGGAGAGACATACTTCGGTTTGGCCGTGGTATGTGAGGATGAAAGCTTCTTCTGGCATATGAGTTATTCATCAGAAAGCTTTGACTCGATCTTAGATAATATGTCCCTAATCTCAACTAAGACATCGTTAGAGTCGACTTGAGAGGAAGTAGTCGGGGGAGTTATGGCAAGAGAGTCTCTTTGTCTGAGTACAAGATCACGGAACTGGTTCGCATTCCTGACGCCTGTAAGTATGAATGGTGCTGCACCTGCGGTTTCGAACTGCATCCTGACTACCCCGAAGGCACTCAGGATTGGACCCTCATGAATAGAAACATCGGTCAGCTTATCCAAGGCGATATTCTGCTGTTTCTTGAACAACCATCCCATACGCATGTTGATGGAGCGGTCAGTTAGAGCTCCACTCATATGCTCGTATTGTTTCTTATGAACAAGCCATCCGAAGGGAATCCAAATCGGCATGAGGATTATTCCGACCACTGACATAAGGAGTCCAAAATTTGCCGTCATCCACCAGTAAATTATGATCTTACTATCGAATTCCACGGCCATTAATTGGTTACTATCGGCATAGCTGGTCTGTATCTGTGCCCCATCGCTCATAATTAAAGCGGGAGCAAATTTGTAATTTAACTCAGCGGTCGCTTCTCTTGAAAACTGGAATTGGTTCCATCTTATGTGAATTGGCCTTATTGAGTTGCAGGTATCTTTCCATGACCCGCTTTTGCCTCTCATCTAGCTCTGCTCCCGAGGGCCTCTCCACCTCTCTCATGGCCCACTCTAGTTCCTGATATGTGGCTCCTATCTGATCTTCATCAGTCCTACCGTCATCCCAGAGTCCATCTGTTGGCGCCGCTTCCTGAATTTCTTGCATGACCCCAAGAGAGTCGGCTAATGAGAAAACCTCGGACTTGTACAAATCTGCAATAGGAGATATGTCCACTCCCCCATCTCCATATTTGGTGTAGAACCCAACTCCAAAGTCTTCTACCTTATTCCCTGTACCTACAACTATCCCATTGTTGGAGCTGGCCATGGAGTACAGAGTAGCCATCCTTAATCTAGCCCTGGTGTTGGCCAAAGAAAGATCATCGGCCCCTTTTTCGGTTAGAACCGTACTAATTGAGTCGAATGTTTCAGATAAATCTACGATATGATATTCTACATTGTTCCAATTTGAAGATAGCCATTCACAATGTTTCATTGAGAGATTACTCTGGGACTCAATTTGGCGAATAGGCATACTGAGGGCGATGGTCCTTAACCCGGTTTTGGCACACAGGGTGGAAGTTACAGCTGAGTCTATTCCTCCTGAAACTCCCACTACTAGAGTTGTTATCCCGTTACTTTTAGCGTAGTCCAGTATCCATTCAGTAATCTGTTCACCTAGTCTTTCCCAGACCTGCATCATAAATCACCTAATGACAAGATATTCCGTACTTCTTGAGTCTCCAGTAGTTGTATGGCCATGGAGTGATAAATCCTACGAACAACATGATCGGAATTACCCACCATGTCAAAGAAGGCTCTCCCATGATTAGAAGATCAGTGGCATTCATGGAAGTTTCCATTGCTATCATCGAAATAAGAGACATCCCAATAGCCACTCTGAATGCTTCTCTAACTCCTCCCATCTGTTTGATTAGGATGAAGGTCTCAAGTGCGATTGAAGTCATGATTCCATTGAACATCGCAAGCATCATAATCGACATTGCAGACCAGCCAAGACCATCAAGATATGGAATAAATTGGAAAGCGGCAATTGTTCCGAAATCGCCGATACTACAGCCAATCAAGCACCACTTGGTATTGTGTGCGGACTGCCTCCACACAGGACCGTCTGTCCAGTTGAATGGTTCAAACTCCCCGTCTACGGAATATCCTGCATTCTTGATTGCGAGTCTGATATTTTCATCGTCTGGTGAATTATGAGTGACTATCGCCTTTCCTGAGTCGTGAGACACATCTACCCTGGAAACTTGCTCTAATGAGTTGATTGCTTTGGTTACATTCAACGCACAGCCATCACAAGTCATACCCCCAACATCAAGTGTTATAGTTCTGCTCATATAGCGTCGTTGCAGAGGATGTTTTTGAACCCTGCTAGGGAGGGCCTTCCCTCTGGGACAACGAGGCATATTCAATACGAAGTCTGGACTCGCCCCAGCCATGGTGGTGCCTAGGCCAGCCGGTGAGTTCGATCCTGTCGCGTTGGAGAATTCATTGATGGAAGTGTGGAGGTCCGAGGGGACGTTCGCCGAGTCGATAGAATCTAGAAGGGGCAATGGAACTCCTTTCACCTTCCTTGAAGGGCCGCCCACTGCCAATGGGAAACCGGGAATACATCATGTAATTTCGAGACTGTTCAAAGACATGGTGTGCAGATGGAAGACGATGCAAGGTTATGTGGTTGAAAGAAAGGCAGGCTGGGACACTCACGGCCTACCTGTAGAGATTGAGGTCCAGAAGCAACTAGACCTAATGTCCAACGAAGAGATTGAAGCTTATGGCATGAAAGAATTCAACGAGAAATGTAAGGAGAGCGTGTGGACTTACGAAGAGACCTGGAGAGAAATGACAGAGAGGATGGGGTTCTGGGTTGACCTTAATGACCCCTATGTAACACTGCATGACCAATACATAGAGTCGGCATGGTGGTCATTGAAGCAGATGTTCGATAAGGGCCTTCTATTCAGAGGCCATAAGGTTCTGCCATATTGCCCTCAAACGGGAACAAGCTACTCCAGCCACGAAGTTTCCCTAGGATACAGAGAGGTTACCGAGCCTGCAGTATTCGTGAAATTCAAGCTTCTGGAGGATGAAGCTTCTGTATTGGCCTGGACTACTACTCCTTGGACACTTCCGGGCAATGTAGGTCTTGCGGTTGGTCCAGATCTGACCTATTGCAGAGTTAAGATAACCTCTGGTCCGTCTGGGTCGTGGGAAGGCAGAGGAGGGGCAGAGGTTGGCGAAGAGTTGATTCTGGCCAAGGATCTGATTGGTAATGTAATGAGAAACCACATGGAGGTATTAGATGAGTTTCCGGGTTCAGAAATAATTGGGAAATCATACAAGCCACTTTTCCCGGGGGCCATAGATGGAGAGGGGCACCCATCTGCATGGACTATAGTTGGGGCGGACTTCGTCACGACCACTGATGGAACCGGGGTCGTGCACACCGCAGTAATGTATGGTGAGGACGACTACAGTCTTGGCATGGAAGTCGGATTTCCAGCGCAACATACCGTGGGGATGGATGGCAAATTTATCCAAGGAACCCACAACGACATTGATGGCAAGTATGTTAAAGAGTGTGATGATATTATCATTGATTTGCTGGAGAAGGAAGGGCTCCTTTACAGAGAGCATTCGTATACACACGATTATCCTCACTGTTGGAGGACCGACCATCCGTTGCTGTACTATGCTATGGACAGCTGGTTCGTCAGAATGACTGCAGTGAAAGAAAAGATACTGCAGTACAACTCAGAAGTCGAATGGGCACCTGAGTGGACTGGATCCAAAAGAATGGGGGAATGGCTATCCAATATCAAGGACTGGGCAATCAGCAGGGAAAGGTACTGGGGCACCCCTTTGCCAGTATGGATTTGCAAGGAATGCGGGAGCGAGCATTGTGTTGGAAGTATAGAAGAGCTCTCGGAAATGAAGACTGAATCCTCGGAAATGCCTCCAGAATTACACAGGCCGTATGTTGATGAGATTACCCTCTCTTGCCCGCAAGTGAAATGCGATGGTGAGATGATTAGGGAGCCTTATGTAATGGATTGCTGGTTTGACTCTGGTTGTGCGTCATTCGCTCAATGGCACTACCCCTTCGAAAATGGGGACAAGTTTGATGCCTCGTTCCCAGTCGATTACATCTGTGAAGCAGTAGACCAAACCAGAGGTTGGTTCTATTCCTTGATGGCGGTTTCCACTACGGTTTTCGATAGCATATCATATCGAAGATGCCTATCTCTTGGCCACATTCTCGATAAGGACGGGAAGAAGATGAGTAAGTCGAAGGGAAATGTCGTGAATCCCTGGGACCACTTCAACAAGGAAGGCGCTGATTCAATCCGATGGTATATGACAACTCAGAGTGCCCCTTGGTCGCCTACGAACTTTGATCCGAATGGAGTGAGGGAGTCTTATGCGAAGATGTTTTTGACATTGTGGAATGTATACAAGTTCCATGCCGATTACGCCTCCCTCGATGGATTTGACCCTGGTAATGAGGACACGTTTATCCCATTAGAAGAGAGGAGTCATCTTGACAGATGGATTTTATCGAAGGCTTCATCCATGGCGCAGGAATATCATGATAAATTCGTTCAATGGGACTTTCATAAAGCTGGAAGAGATCTTGAGGCATTCATAGTTAATGATCTTTCAAACTGGTATGTTAGAAGGTCAAGAAGGAGGCTATGGAATGAAGTGGACAGTATAGACAAACATTCTTGCCAAAACACACTCCACGAGGTCCTCCTGATAGCTTGTAGGCTTATGGCTCCAGTCTCACCTTTCGTTTCTGACGCGATACACAGGGGGCTGACTGGGTCGTCTGTTCACTTGGCGGATTGGCCTGTTGGTTCTGATATCATCGAGAGTTCCCTTCCTCCAGTTGATCACATGGTAGAAATGGAAATGGAGTTAGTTAGGTCAATTGCTGAAGCGGGCAGGAGAGTAAGGGTAGATGCTGGGAGGAGGCAAAGGCTTCCATGTAGATCTGGATGGATAGTAGGCGGTCCTGACCTCTCGAGCTTCCATGAAATTCTCTCGGAGGAGCTTAATGTTGAGGAAATCAGCGTCATAGACGACTTGGATACTTTTCAGAAGATCGAAATCGTGCCCAACAGGAAGGCTCTTGGAGCCAAATGTAGAGCTGACCTCCCGAAAGTTCTCTCTGAGTTAAAAATGATTGATCCAGAGTCATTACTACTTGAGATTGAGGCTGGAATTGCTGCTGTCGGAGGATATGAAATAAATGACGTTGATATTGACATAAAGAGAGTTGAAAGGGAAGGTTTTGCTGCTGCAACGCTCTCCGGAGATTATGGGGATGTCTCCCTGGTCTTAGATATGGAAATTGATGAAGATCTCCTCTCCAAAGGCCTTTCAAGAGATATAATCAGGAGGATTCAGGCAAAAAGGAAGGATTTGGACCTAGAAATTGAGGCGACGATAAATCTTAGCGTTTGGATCGAAGACGGTAAATTATCCAATCGAGACTGGGAGCGAGTAGTATCTGAGACTCGCTCAGAGAAAGCATATCTCAACGAGGGCGTGGCTATTGATAAGTCCATAGAATTCGAGGTAGATGGAGTGAAGATATCGGTCCATATCGAGAAGACTTGATACCAGTCTATCTCTATAATCAGTCGGTTGAAATTGTGCTTCTTCCACTAGAACGTTTGAGATTTTGCTATGTATCCTGGTGGAAGTAGTAACTCCAGAGCGAACAATGGATCAGGGTCGGTAGAATCCTGATACGCTATGAATGAGCCACCATCAGGAAGGATTCCCATACTAGCGAAGTCAAATCTGATGTCATTTCCTGCTCCTGATGTGGAGTCAAGATCGCCCTGCCCGATATATGTTCTTGAGTCTGGAACCATACTCTCGGAGAAGTCCCTAACATGCCAGGCTATATCGACATCGGGCCCAGAGGAGCTCTGATACCTCACATTGAGAACGAATAAGTCGTGTTCTCCATTGGAGTGAAATTCCCACTCTTCCAATCCTGTGGCCTCCATTGAAAGATCATAGGATTGATTCTCCCATGTCTCCCCGCCATCCCATGAGAGCAAATGGGTGAGGTTAGAATTACTCGTAGTGACGCAATGTAGAGCTGTTGATGAGTCAAATGCACAATACTGAGATGGTAGAGAATTCCCACCTAAAGTAACACCTGTCCACCAATTAAGAGAAGTATCAAGAAACGCATCCCTGCCATCGATGAAGTAGTCTGGGAAGTACAGACCTCCTGAGGGAACCGGGAAAGCCCTCATCTCCTTATGGGGCTTAGTGAAATCCCACTCTATATCCAGTTCAGGAGGATCCAAGTCTACTTCCATTATATCCAAATCAGCATCTCTATCTGGGAAGCCAAAATATTCGTAATTTAATCCGTCAGTAGAAATCTGACCCCCTACATTCTGTACTTGATGCCAGAAGTTGGAAATTACAAGACTGGCCCATGGCCCATTACCGTAGAGTCCACCGTTAATCGGACCTATTACCTCGACCTGCCAAGAACGATCATAAAAAGGCTCTGGAGTTCTATTGAAACACCAACTCCACTCTTCGTCTTCGGCGTCATAGAAGAACGCATAGAATTGATCGGCGCCACTCGCACTCGGATAGGGGAACCACCCCATGGAAATAATATCCCCATTGGTCGCCTGGATTATACTTCCCTCTCCAAGTCCCTCCTGTCCGGGTACTGTTGGCTTGGGTTCCATGCACCCCAGCTGAGAGAATATCGAGGGGCGGTACTCCTGCCAGGTGTGCCCCCTATCTTCAGACCAAGTGGGGTACTCCCCTCCAAAATTCATTATCCAACCCTCCTTGGTGGCGGCGAGGTAGTGCTCACAGCAATTGCCTCCCTCAACATTCCCAAAAACTGCCCATTTGTTGCCATTCTCGTCCCAGATTTCATCTGAGAATGGCTCTCCTATTGTGAAATTTCTCACACAAGGAGTACTGAAACAGGAGTCTGTGTGACTCATCGGATCATCAATAAATTCCATTTCTCCATACCATTTTGGATAGGGGACGCTAAGATTCTCAATAATTGCATCATGTACACATCCAGACAGGGAAACGGAGGAGAGCATGATTGTGACGAGTGCGACACAGGTTGCCCTGATGCCAGACATGTAGATGGGCAGAAATAGTGCTATTTCGCACTTCGCACTCAATGCTCTTGCATAGTTGGGTTGAAGTCATATCATTACGTCGGGATATTATGCGCGCCGGGTCAGTTGTCGTTACTGCTTTGATGATTCTAGTGGTATCATCGCCGATTATCACTACTTCAGCGCAAGGAGCTGGTGATTCAGTCATTATCAACGAAATATACGTATCCCCAAATAGTGAGGAGTATGGAGGCATAGACTGGAATGGAGATGGAGAAATTGGGAGGTTCTCTAATCAGTTCTTAGAATTGCACAACCCCACTGATTCTGCAATAGACATAGGGGGGTGGTGGATAGATGACTTGGAGAATGGCGGTTCGCCGATGTGCAGCATTGCCTGGGGGACTGTCATAGAACCTGGATCATATGTGGTATTCTACAGGGCTCAGACACAGATCGAATTCAATTACTGGGAAGGAGATACAGTCAGAATCACTAATCAAGCCGGTGCTGAAATAGATTCTGTAAGCTACGATGCTGAAGACTCGGACTACGGCATACCCTACGGATACGCTGCTAATGGTAGCTGGTCAAAGCTCTCTGACCAAAGTCCAACTCCAGGAGGTCCTAATAATCAAGAATGGGTAGGTGTCAATCACTTAATGGGGAGCTGTTATCCTCAACAGCCAGAAGAGGATAATATCCACAGTGGGGAGTACATCTTAGAGGGAAGGATTGTGACCATGGAGTCACAAAATGACGTCATAGACGATGGAAGGATACTGATTGTTGATGGAATGATTCAGGAAATTTGGAGCTCCTCTGAACCAGATCCAGAATCGGCGGCAGGAGTGGTATCAATTCCCACAAGTGGGACTATTTACCCGGGTTTTATAGATCCGCACAATCATGCAAAGTACAATTTGATCCCACTCTGGGACCATGGAACTGATGGGTGGGATAATAGATATCAGTGGCAATCTTATTCAGGATACAGTGATGCCAAAGATATTGGTTGCTCTATTGAAGATTCGTCTGCGATGAGGTTTGCTGAATTAAGGGCTATAGCAGGGGGCAATACCGCCTTGCAAGGAAGTGCAAATCGAAATACGGACACATTTGAGACAATGCTTGTGAGAAACATAGAGCTCTACAATTTCGGTGGAGATGGGATATGGACAAAGGTAACAGAGTTGGAATCAGAGTATGAAGGCAACCACATCAAGGACAGAAATTCATCTGGAAGCCTAAATGCATGGTTCATCCATCTCGCCGAGGGAATTGATGAGTCAAGCAGAGCGGAATTTGATATTCTTGTTGAAAATAACCTTCTCGTTGGGGAGATAGTGATAATTCATGGGACGGGATTGACTCAGACTGAATTCTCAGCATTGGGCTCTGTCGGGGGAAGCCTTGCATGGTCTCCCACCTCCAACCTTCTGCTATATGGAGAAACCACGGATATAGCAACTGCAAAGGCGGAGGGTGTTAACATCATGATTGGACCGGATTGGTCTCCATCCGGCTCAAAGAGCTCCATGCATGAGCTGAAAACAGCCGATTGGTGGGACAGGAACGTACTGGGGGACATATTCACAGATTTTGAGTTGGTTCAGACAATTACTACTAACATAGTTGATGCAATTGGTTGGTCGGAATATACTGGCAGGATTAGAGAGGGCCTCGCCGCCGACCTCGTCGTATTGGACACATTTGAGGCGGATCCATACAGAAATGTGATTGAGGCGGTGGACCCTGATGTCAGATTGGTTGTTGTCGGCGGACTCCCTGTTTATGGAGATGTGGACATAATGCAGGCTTTGGATGATGAGACAGAGATAATCCATGGAGATGGTTTTTCGAAAGCGATTGACATAACTTACGAAGGCGTACCTGAGGCTCAGCAATCTTACTCAGAAATGATGGACTATCTAAGTGGTTGCAACGATGGCAAGGACGTTCCTATTGAATACCTCTTCACAATGGGGGACGATAGATACTTCGATGTTCTGAATAGGACTCCTTCTTTTCAGAACGGAAGGAATATTGATTTATGGTCTGAATTCTATGATATAGAGCTTGATGTAGAGGGTCATAGAATTGGCGGTACAGTAGGAGGGGCCGACCCCATAGCGACAAATATCTCCGATGGTGACGGGCCCGTGGTTGTCAGTCGTCCAACTCTGCCTGACTTTTTCGGCAGTTATGGCCCTAGAGGCGGATACGTCCCCCACATTACAACTCTAGAGGAAGGTGTGCATCTCGAAGAATGTCTTTCAGAGCATCCGTCCCTAGTGGAAAGAGAAGGGCAGAAGCTCCTTTGTGGCTCCATACTAGTAGTCATGGAGGAATCAGAAGATTGTATTGTTTCAGGATTAACAATGTTCTGTCAGCTTGAAGTATCGAAATCCTTCACAGTACCGGGAAGAATTTGTACAGATGCTGGGGATTATCCTGCAGAAGTTGAATGTAGACACAATGTCGAGTACATTCAGTATACTTCATTCGTAGATTCCGGACAGGATGGAGATGTCGGAGAAGGCGATTCAAGTGGGGACGGTTTTGTAATACAGGCGACCATCGGAATTATTCTAATCATAGGTTTTTTGGCGGTCCTGAATCGAGGAAATTTCAATCTGTTGAGTAGAGAAGAAGAGTGATTTGGGCATTCTGTCTCAGATAATCCGCCATGTTGTTCCCTCGGGGCTGTCTTCAACTATTACCCCCATCTCATTAAGCTCGTCTCTGATTCTATCTGACTCAGACCAATCCTTTGATGCCCTTGCATTATCCCTCATCTCCAGAAGCTTACTAACCTCAGGTTCAATTTCGGATCTTCTGGAAAGCTTACGTCCATAGGACTCTAATGCCTCATTCCTTGGGGGCAAAATTCCCAATACTTCCCCTGCGAATTCCTCCAACCACGAAACATATCCACCGATAACCTCCGACTCTCTAGAATTAGACTGAAGAAGTGAGGAAAGCTCCTTGACAACAGCCTGGATTTCAACAAGGGCCGTTCTAGTATTGAAATCATCATTCATCCCATTAGTTACCCTCTCAGAAGAATGAGATAAGGACTCAATATCATGGTAGCTACTATGCTCTCCATGCGAGAGGTGGAGAGCCTTTGAGTATGAGGAAATTAGACGGCCGTAGTGAGTTGTTGAGTCTTCGATCATCACAGCATTGAAGTCTATTGGTTGCCTATACGGGGCATTGATTAATGCATACCTTAGGACCAATGGATCGATTGACACAAGCGCATCCTTGACAGTCCAGAAATTACCATCGGATTTACTCATCTTTTCTCCATCGACATTTATCATGCCATTGTGCAACCAATACTGGACTACTGGATCATGTCCGAGGCAACATTCGGATTGGAATATCTCCGCTTCATGGTGAGGGAATAGCAGATCGGACCCCCCTCCATGTATGTCGAATCTCTCCCCGAGGTGTTTCAACGACATCGCAGAGCACTCTATATGCCAACCAGGCCTTCCCGAACCCCATGGACTATCCCAGCTGGGCTCTCCCTCTTTTGCCGCCTTCCATAACGCGAAATCTCGATGGTCCCTCTTTCCTGTCCCAGATTTACCAACCCTTCCTCCGGCTCCTTTTCTGACCATTTCAAGAGTCTGCCCCGTTAATTGGCCATATTTTTCTGGAGCGGTATCTATCTCAAAATAGACCCCATCGACAGAAACATAGGCATGATTCTTTCTTATCAATTCCTCGATCATTTCTATTATCTCTGGTATGGTCTCTGTGACTCGGGGATAGCTGTCGGCCCTAATCACATTCAATTTATCCATTACAGTGAAATAATCTTCTATGTTTCTGTTAGCTACCACCAAGAAATCCACTCCTTCTTTCTCTGAAACAGAGATTATCTTGTCATCAATATCGGTAAAATTCGAGATGTAATTTACATCATAGCCACTCTTTCTTAGCCACCTAACGATTATGTCGAATGCTATTGCCTGCCTAGCATGTCCTATGTGACTCGGGGAATAAGGGGTAATACCGCATGCGTAGATTCCAATTTTGCCTTCTTCTAAGGGGGTGAAAACCCTCTTCGAACGAGACCTGGTATCGTAAACCCTGAGCGTCATTACCCCTTCTAGTGGGCCGACCGTCATCAACCTCTCGCAGCCTCAATGAGTGCCGAGAACAATTGTTCATGCCCGTTGCGCTCAGGATGCCATTGAACACCAATACAGAATTTCTTATCGATTCTTTCTACTGCCTCGATTAAACCGTCATGTTGTGCGACGGCTGATATTGACAATTTTCCGGGTTCTGCGACACCTTGATGATGAGCGGAGTTTACGAGAAATGATCCCCCCATTATCTTCTCGAGCAAGGACCCCTCCTTTGCAATCACAGAGTGGTCCGTAGAGATTCCGTCATATCCTCCGTGCCCCTCATGGCCCGGGGTGTCATCTAAGTGCTGATGGAGACTGCCTCCATGTACGATGCTGAGAATTTGCATTCCCCGGCAAACCCCTAACAATGGCATATCTCTTTCCAATGCCTCGGAAATTAGGGCTATTTCTGTTTCATCTTGTTTGGGATAAAATTCCAGTGTCATTGGACCCGCCTTCTGGTTGTAAAGAGCTGGAGATATGTCGGGCCCACCGGAAACAATCAATCCGTCAATCATATCCAATAGCCTCGTAGTATCGTTAGCTGGAGGGATAATCATGGGAATGCCCCCTGCCATTTCTATCATGGAAACGTATGCTGATGGAAGAATTGCCGCATGTCTGTGCCAATTACCGTAGACTGTTTCACGCATGAAGCAGGTTACGCCGATTATTGGCTTCAATTAAACACCCGAAGATTCCCTTAGCTTACGGGCATGCCTGAATGATTTGATGCCAGCAACCAAGAAAATAGAGCCAATTGTTGCTAGAGTGAATAATGAGGCGATAGTTAGGTTGGAGTCGGGAGCTCCCATCGCTACGACCATTGCGATTGGCATGACAACCATAAGTAGTGCCAGAACCATTGATCCGTGCATGAGGTGATGACGCTTGTCTGGCATCCTTTCTGATAGTATTCCCAGAATCAAAAGGGGAACTCCCATGAACGATGGAATCATAGCAGTAATCGAGGATTGACCTGATAAGATGTATACTATAATACCAAAGATTGCGAGTATGGAGCCGAACATTTTAGCCAAATCGGGAACAGACCTTCCAAAGAATGAGAACACATCTTCCATGACTAGCGCTAGATGGTATTACTTATGACGTTCTCTGTATTCAGTCCCGGGAAAATGAAGTCTAATCAAACTAGGTGTGATAGTGATGATTTCCAAATTCTGGCTTTTCCTGTTCTGTTTTTGGTCTTGTCGTGAATCTCCAAATCCCTAGCCACGATCTGCTCCCAGAGTAGTTCGGCCACATCAAGGACCTCCATGTCGGCTCCAACAGCATCTAAGCCATCCTTTACCATTACAGAGCAGAAAGGACAGCCTACAGCTACAGTGTCGCAACCAGTCTCTGCAATCTCTGCTGCTCGAATCTCGTTTACTCTCTTGTCAGCATCTTCCTCCATCCACATTTGGGCCCCTCCTGCGCCACAGCAGAATGAGTCCTTGCCATGCCTCTCAGTTTCTTTGTCGACCCCGCCAATCACCGATCTTGGGGCATCCAAGATATCTCCAATTCTTCCCAAATAGCATGGATCATGGAAAGTGATTGACCTTCCGTTTTTTTCGGCCTCTGGGAGCTTCCCCTCCTTTTGCAACTTCGCTATGATTTCAGAGTGATGAAATACCTCCAAGTCATCTCCACCAAAGTCTCCATACTCCTTCCCTAACGTGTGGAAACAATGGGGGCATGAAGCCACAATTCTCTTGACGCCTAATTCTTGAAACGTCGACATATTTGTCTCCGCCAACATCTGGAAAAGGTACTCATTGCCCGCTCTTCTAGCTGGATCTCCAGAGCATCCTTCTTGCATACCAAGAATCCCCACATCAAGTCCTGCTTCTTTTAGGAGGGATATAGTCGACCTCGCTACTTTCTGGTTCCTCTCGTCGAAGCTTGCCGCACAACCAACGAAGTAAATATACTCTGCTGGCTCGCCAATTTTCACTCCCAAGTCAGAGGCCCAATCTGCCCTCTCATGCGCCCCAAAGCCATATGGGTTGGATGCAGACTCTATATTACCCATGGCAGTGTTAAGGACTTCTGGATATTCCATGGTTTCCATCATGGCATTTCTCCTAAGATCTGTGAGCTTTGGAACGTGTTCAATGTACAGTGGACAGACGTCCACGCATGCGTTGCAGGTTGTGCATGCCCATACAGCTTCTTCCGTAATCCTCTCGAGGATTGTTTCATCGGGCTGGTTTCCTGAAAGGAGGATCGGGGCGTGCTCATTCGCGTAGTTTCTGACATCGTGAATAACCTGCATAGGATTGAGTCCCTTTCCTGATGCATATGCGGGACAAACATCCTGACACCTAGCACATGACGTACATGACCATCCGTCGATTAGTTGCCTCCATGAATACTGATTGTACGTACTAACGCCGAAGGAGTCTATATCTAGATCTTCCAAAGGAACTGCATTGCCATCATCTCCAAGTGCTAATGGCCTCATTCTCGCCATTGGTCCGGCGTCATGAAAGAAGACGTTAGGAACAGCCATAACTAGGTGCATGTGTTTTGACAGTGGGATCAAGAAAAGAAAAACTGAGATTGCCAGCATATGAGCCCAGTATGATAGTATTACTGTCTGTTCTGAAAGGCCTCGTTCCGAAAACCAATAACCTATTGGTTCCCAAAAAGCACTTGGTGACTCGGCGGACTCAACCATGAATGAGGTCGTGGTAATCGTGAATATTAGCAACAGTATGGCATTGCCCTCAAGCTGGGACTTTCCCTTGAGTTTCTCCGGGGTGAAGACCACTCTACGAGTTAGCGCACTAACACACCCAATCAGAGCCATAAAGTATCCCAGCTCAACCATCCCATTCCAAGGACCAACTAGGATTTCTGGAAGAACCTTCTCGGAAAATGCATTTGCAGTTGCTAAATCGAACATGTCCGTCGATAGCATAAGGAACCCCCAGAACATCAGAACATGCATTATCCCTGCAATCTTGTCTCTGAGGACTTTCTTTTGGAACAGCCATCCTGAGATGAACTCACTAATTCTGACACTCCAGGAGTCAAACCTACCGTCGGGGGAACCCAACATGACCAATCTAGTTGCCTTCTGAACCTGATAAGTGAAGAAACCAATAGAGATTACCCCGATTGCCAGCAATATGTGCCAACCCTCCAATGGGCCATACGACTGTAAAAGTGGATGCTCCATAACAAATCACGCGTCTGGGCACACACCCCCAGACATAGTCACCGAAGAGGTCAGGACGCTTGAATGAAACCCCCAATCTGTTCCTCAGAGGTTGGAAACGTCGCCTTAGGGTGGAAGCTGAGAAGTTATCTATTCTGAAAGTTCGAGAGTATTGATTAATAGCTTATCCGATAGTAGCCCCCCATGGTAGAGTTTGAGCTAAGCGAAGACCAAGAGATGATGAGGGAACTAGCCAGAGAATTCGCGAACGAGGAGCTTATACCCAATGCGGAAAAATGGGACCGGGAGGGGATATTCCCAAAAGAGGCGATTGAAGAGGCTCGGAGTTTGGGTTTGTTAAACTGCACCATACCAGTAGAGTATGGAGGCCTTGGATTAAGCTTCTTGGACGAAGCCATAATCAATGAGGAACTGGGAAGAGGGGATCCCGGTTTCGCTACCATTACTGGCGTAACCATGTTAGCATGTCACCCTCTGATATATGGAGGGAGCGAAGAACAGAAGAAGGAGTATCTAGGTAGGGTTTGTCAAGGAAAAATTTCTGCTTATTGCGTAACTGAGCCAGGTTGTGGGTCTGATGTAAAATCAATAGAAACGACAGCCGTCCTGGACGGCGATAATTACATACTCAATGGGTCAAAAATGTGGATCGGAGGTGCAGGATATGCTGATTGGTTCTATGTTCTTGCCAGAACTGGAGAGGGCAAAGGTCACGATTCCCTGAGTGGATTCATCGTCGAATCGGCTATGGAAGGAGTAGAGGTCGGTAAAAAGGAGCAGAAGATGGGGCAACGATCATCCGATACCCGAGGAGTGGTGTTTAGAAATGTCAGGATTCCAAGGAAGAATATCGTCGGAACAGAAGGGGACGGTTGGTTGCAGGCTATGATATCCTTCGATCG